>Ga0183101_1000141_pt2 | contig 44286 bp, 36 predicted proteins | sample Biomet3_FD_127790 | JGI IMG/M metagenome (GOLD analysis project Ga0183101, IMG submission 127790) | Microbial communities from bioreactor (seeded with sewage sludge) at LBNL, California, USA - Biofuel metagenome 3 | ecosystem: Engineered > Bioreactor > Anaerobic > Unclassified ... | reverse complement strand
TTAGCGAACCGACAGGTAATGTCTATGAAAGTCTTGCTATCATTGGCAAGCGGGCAAATCAAATTAGCGTAGAGATTAAAAATGATCTTTCGAAGAAATTGTCTGAGTTTGCTTCTTATAACGATAACCTTGAGGAGGTTTTCGAGAATAGAGAGCAAATTGAGATTTCACGTTATTATGAAAAGCTGCCGAAGCCGGTATTGATTGCTATTCAGGAATTTCTTACCGGAAAGGTCTATTTCCGCAATCCTGCAAAAGAGAAAGATAAATTAGATAAGTAATAAATAAAAGGAGATATTGAATGATTCAGCGTGTTCAAACTATATATTTAATAGGCTCTATAGTATTGTTCGTTTTGATGTTGTGCTTTCCTTTGGGTTATTTTACACTTGGTACAAACATTTCATCTTTCGACTTTCGGGGTGTGCAGATAGGGCCTGATTTTCACCACACGCTAGCCATATCGGTCATCCTTTTCATTGCTGTAATATGCGAGGTACTTGCTGTTTTTCTGTATCGTAACCGTTCGCTTCAAATGCGTTTGGTAACTTTCAACAGTCTACTTCAAATTGCTTTTTATCTTGCATTGGTATCTTATATTTTCCTTTATAAAGGCGAATCTAAAGTTACTTATTCAATTAATTGGACGGTCTTTCTACCGTTGGTTACTATTATACTGAATATTCTGGCATATAAAGCCATTCGTAAAGACGAAAGTTTGGTGCGCTCTTTAAATCATTTGAGATAACAAGAATACATATAATATTATCGTTTTTATGGGAGGCGCAATATTATTGCGTCTCTTTTAATTTAGAATAGGATGAGACAATTATTTTCTTTCATATTTCTTTTTTATACTGTGGCTCTTTGTGCCCAAACATATAAGGTCGAAAATAATATTTCGTATATCACTGCTACTGAAAAAGATGCATATCGTAAGGAGCGCTGTAAACTTGATATATATTATCCGTCGGATAAGAAAGATTTTTCGACAGTCGTGTGGTTCCATGGCGGTGGTTTGGAAAGTGGGAGTAAGAATTTCCCAGAACAATTAATGAATCAAGGTTTTGCTGTGGTGGCTGTTAATTATCGTTTGAGTCCGCGTGCAAAAAATCCTTCTTACATTATTGATGCTGCTGAGGCTGTAGCATGGGTTATGAAACATATCGCCGATTATGGCGGGCGCACGGACAGAATTTTTGTTTCGGGGCATTCGGCTGGTGGTTATCTTACTCTAATGCTTGCCTTGGATAAGCAATATTTAAGCCGTTTTGGGGCCGATGCCGATAAAATTACTGCTTATCTTCCAATTAGTGGGCAGACTGTAACCCATTTTACTATTCGAAAGGAAAGAGGATTGCCTGACGGTATTCCTGTTGTTGACGAATATGCTCCTTTAAATAAAGCACGAAGAAATACGTCTCCCATAATATTGCTTACGGGAGATAAATCTTTAGAAATGGCTTCACGCTATGAAGAAAATGCTTTGCTAGAATCGGTATTGCGCAATCTTGGTAATAAAAATGTAAAACTCTACGAAATGCAGGGATTTGATCACGGGCAGGTCTGTGCTCCTGCTTGTGTGTTTGTAGCAAACTATCTGAATCATTATAGTAAACGTTGATTTATCAGAACTAAATATCAATGTCTTTCTATGTCAGCGAGACATTCAAACTAAAAGCAAGAATGATTCGTTGATATTCGACCGAAAGATTGTATATCGTCGAGAATATTTAACTCATGCATTTAGGTACAGATACATAGGATATTGCATTACTTTTGTATTGCGTTAAGATGACTAACATACGGCAATTTCACCCATAAATATAAGATGAAATTGTCGTATGTTAGTTTTTTCGGTGACGTCCTTAAATTTTTTTGGAAACGTATGGTCGAAAATATTTTTAGGGCCATATGTCATTTTAAGGGCCAAATAGCAGATGCTGAATTGTTGTGGTGTCCTGAATTTAGTTGACAGTTAAACATGCTATTGGTCTGTTTTGTATTTGTAGTCTTTGTTGACTTCTACTACTCCCTTTATCTTTTTAAGATATTGAATAGACTCTTCTAACGTCTTACCTTCCGGAATGGATATGGCTATGCCGTTTATGTTGTTGTACGAATATAGTATCGTTGCTCCGTATTGTTTAATGGCTTCTACGATATTCTTTTTCCCGTTATCTTGGTTATAATAGATAATTAGAGTCTTAGGGTTGTATTGGGTAGAATCTTTTTTAAGAGATATCTGACGATTCCCATTTTGTCCACCTTGAAACTGCATATAGTATTGTTTGGGTACTCCATGATTAAATTTGGAGCTGCTACATCCCACGCAAAATAAGTAGGATGTAACAGTTATGAATAGTAGAAGGACCTTTTTCATTTTTATCATTGTCATTGCTTATATTTAAATATCGGCCACATTGCCGGTGCGCTTTAGTACTCCCCACGTCTGCAACTCACCTTTGAGGGCTTTTCTATAACTTTTAAAGAGGACGACATACATAATCCAACGATAACAGAAACGTTGTGGAATAATCCAAAGCAGTATCCATAGTTTCTCTCTTTCGAAAATATAGGCTGCAATAGAAATACTTGCATCAACGATCATAAAGAGTAAATAATAGATAAATATTTTTTCTGCATTGCCCGAAAACAGTCCGATGATCATGAATAAATCGGCGAGTGGCGAGAAAGTCGGTATGATAAACTGGAATATGAGCATATTAGGTAAAGCCCATAGCCCAAGCCCTTTATATTTCTTGGATACCAGCGCATCACGATGTTTCCAGAATGTTTGCATCACACCGAAACTCCAGCGGGTACGTTGCTTTACGAATTGTTTTAATTTCTCAGGAGCCTCAGTCATGGCGATCGCTTTGTTTTCATTTTCAATGACGTATCCGGCTTTAAGAATGCGGATAGTCAAATCGCAATCTTCTGCGAGGGTATCGGTTGTCAATCCACCCGCCCGCTCAATAGCTTCCTTTCTGAAGGCACCTATAGCACCAGGTACTACGGTAATAGCGTTGATATTTGAATAGGCTAGACGATCAAAATTTTGACTGGTAGTATATTCTATCGCTTGCCATTTGGTCAGCATATTACGTCGGTTGCCTACTTTCACGTTGCCGGCGACAGCTCCTATGCTTTTTTCTTTGTCATTGAGGAAATGGACCATCATTAAAGAGACAGCGTTGTGATAAAGTTTAGTGTCGGCATCAATACAAACGACATATTTGGCATCGGTATTTGCTATTCCGTAGTTTAATGCTGATGCCTTACCACCGTTAGGCTTTGTCAGCAATTTCATCTTGGAATTGTCAGAATAAGCCTCACATACTCTTTTGAAAGTTTCATCTTTACTTCCGTCGTCAATGAAGATGATGTTGAAGTTTGGGTAGTCTTGTTCCAAAAGATTTTTTAGTGACGACACAGCATTCACTTCTTCATTATAAGCCGGTACTATGATAGACACTAGTGGAGCATTATTAAAATCGGTGGTGCTGAATGTTAGTCTTTTGTCTTTACGTTTTTCTCGGATGGTAAGTATCAGCATAAATAGTAAACGCCCTATGCCCAATATAATAAAGATAATGAAGAGAGCGGTAAGGAAGTTTGTTATTTCGTATATGATTGTTGCCAACGTAAGATTGGCTTGCATGGCATAGTATTCTTCCCCTTTTGGGATAGAAGGCATCAGCTGGTCACGTGTTTTGCCCAAAAATTGAGACAAAGTAATAAAGGAATAGCCCTCTTTCTTTAGATACTCAATAATTCGAGGCAAGGCTTTTACAGTTTCGGCTCTCGTATCTCCTCCTGCATCATGCAATAGAATAATGTTTCCATTGCCTTGTTCTACTCCTTTTATTACGCGTTTGAATATTTCGTCGGCTGTGATACCTACTTGCCAGTCTTCCGGGTCGATAGATTCACCTACGTCCAAATAGTTTTGTTGTCGGGCCAAAACGATGGGAACAATTTCCTCCATACTTGCCGGATCACTATCTGCGTTGTAGGGCGCGCGGAATAGAATGGTGCTATGTCCTGTAATACATTCTATCAACAATCGAGTAAGGCTGAGTTCCATGAACGTTCGCTCAGGAGTATTTTTTGCTACGTTTCGATGCGTAAAAGTATGGTTTCCGATATAATGCCCATCTTCATATATCTGTTTTACTAGTGGCAAATTCTTTTCTATTTGTAGGCCGACCATGAAAAAGGCCGCATGAATGTTATATTTCGAAAGTATGTTTAATATCTTTGGAGTCCAAGTCTCATCAGGGCCATCGTCAAAAGTCAATAATAATTGTTTCTTTCCTGCTTTTCCGAATTTGCGTATTTGGTACGAAGACGGTATTGAGAGATAATCTTCGTCAGAAATTAAAATATTTGAATTGTCCATCTCAATATTTACGCTCCCTGGATGCGGAGTTGATAGAGCGTCAAGTACTTCACCGTCTCCAATATAGTTTACATCGTCACTACCCGATAGGTTTTCTAAACCACCAATGCGAAATCTTGCCGCAGCACTGTGAGATAGATCTTTATTATAGAACTGCCAAAGCCGGCTATCTTCGCTACCCAGACGCCAGACACTAAATCCTGCTAGTCCGTATTCAGTGCCGAAACGCATGGTGTTAAAATGTGTTGCTGCATCTGTGAAGTATACTTGATGGACAACGTTATCATCGTCCTCGTAGGCATAATTCAAGTTGTAAGTGTCTTCATCGAAGATTATTTTAGCTTCTGTATCAGAGGCTGTAGATAATGCTTCTCTGTAAGAAATGCTCGTATTTTCATTACCTTTGTCTGTCCAGTCGTAGCCATAAGCTCCCAATCCTAATACTACTTTTTCTTCAGGAACTTTTTCTGTCAAATTATCTACTGCTGCCTGAATCCATTGTTGCGAACTGATTGGTCCGGCTTCACCTAGTATCATGTGTTCATCGTAGGCCATAAGGAAGAGGTAGTCGTTGTATTTTGCCAGTTCTTTCAAGTTGTAATCTGTATTGAAAGGGGCTACGTCTTGACTGACGAATAGTCCTTTTGAATGAAATGCTTGAGATAGCTCTTTGACGAATACGGTAAGATATTCATCGCTGCTTTCGCTCAAATTTTCAATATCAATATTAATTCCGATGAATTTATTTTTCAAGCATTGTTGCAAAACATTCTTAATAAGTTCTTTCCGCTTTTTGGAATTGTGTAGTATGCGTCCTATACCTTCCGGTCGAAACTCCTGGTGATAGTTGTTGCTTAATATCGGCATGACTGGCACACCGCTCTTCTTCATTAAGTTGTAGCCTTTGGGGTCGATATTTATTTCTAGCTTATCTGTCTTGGGATCAATAAAAAACCATTCTGGAATTACTAAATTTAATTTACTGATATTCTGTTTAAGAGAAAATAGCGATTTAGGGTCCCATGAGACATAGAATGCTGAACGAATGCCGGCGTCGAATTTATTCCAACTGGCAATATATTTTTCGGTAACCATATCGACGTTACCTTTAAAGCGTTTTACCCTTTTTAGATAGGCTGCTTTTTCTTGAGCATAATTGCTGTGCTGTTTTTTCTCTTTGAAGAAAGAACGGAAACCTTTATATTCTTTAGAAAACTTGTTTTCTTTGAGATATGGTTTTGAGGCTGTTACTGCACTGCGATAATCTTGTCTGAATGGTAAATTTGGCATGTTGTCGATAATAACCATTGTAATGAATACTGCAACAAGAATGACTGCAATGAAAATTACAAATCTCATGCTCCATTTGAACTTGCTCCAGCGTGAAGTGGAATCTGTTTGAAAAATCTGTTTAGACATTTTTGAGAACCTTTTTATAACTGAATATTGTATTGTTGTGTCGTGAATGTTTTTTTATAAAGTAAACTTCAATATTTTACCACTCCATTTATCAATGGCTACATTTGTGGCTTTATATGGTAGCATACTAATTGTTTCGGTTTTGTTGCTTAGTAAATCTTTGGCACTGTAAGAGTCTTTGGGCGGAATATTTAGAAAATCAAATGCATGGGGTGGAATATTGATTGCAATATCTACCGCTTGGCTATCAAAATTGACAACGATAAATAAAACTTCGGTCTCATACTTACGGAAAAAAGCATATTGTTTGTATTCATTAAAACGCCATCCATTGACATTTGCATAGGTCAAGTCGAAGAAACAGCCACTATATATGGCTTTCTCTTTATTGCACAACGTTAGTATCTTTTGATACACATCATGTAATGCCTGGAGAGGAGCAATAGCAGATAGGGTGCCTGCCTTATACGCTTCATGCCAGAGGCGTAAAGTGGGGATACTCCAATAATCGAAAATCGTAGTACGCCCGTCACGACCACTGAATCCTTCACTTTCCATCCCCATCTCGCCTAGTTCTTGGCCGGCATATATCATAAAGGGATTAGTATTCATACAGGCAGATACGATGATGGCTGGAATCCCTTTCCATGGATCTCCCGCAAAGAAATCGGATGCAATACGGCGTTCGTCATGATTTTCGAGGAAATTGAGCATCTTTGTCTCTAATCCACCCAAGCTCTGCCAACAAGATGAAATAGCGCTTGCCGATCCATATCCACAGATAATATTGTGGAGAGTGTCGTAAAGCCCCACCTTATCGTATAAATAATCGAAATGTCCTTTCTCAATGTAATTTTTGTATTGTTTTGGGGTATAGATTTCGGCAATGAAAAGCAATTTCGGATTTACTTCTTTAATTTGTGGGATGACCCATTCCCAAAATTCAAGGGGAACCATTTCTGCCATGTCACAGCGAAATCCATCAATATGTTTGCCTGTCCAGAAGAGGAGTATATCGCGCATTTTTCTCCACGTGCTTGGAATAGGAGAGAAGCTTTTGTATAGACCATGAACATAGTCTACACCATAATTCAATTTTATCGTTTCATACCAGTCGTTGATATTAGGAAATGCATCGAACTTATCATTACCTGTAGCCTTTGCCGGATATTCTTTATATGGTATGTCAGTACCTCCCTTTAAGTCAAATTGTCCGTGAAATTCAGTATTTGGAATATAGTAGAAATTGTTCTCTGGAGAAAATGCGAGTTCTACATTATCTTTTTCTCCTAAATCTTCTATATTGGCAAGTTTGGCATCCGAATGATATTCTCGTGCAACGTGGTTCGGTACAAAGTCGATAAAAACTTTCAAGCCCGCTTTATGAGTTCGTTTTATCAGGTTCTCAAATTCTTTCATCCGCTGTTCTACATCGACTGCAATATCTGGATCTACGTCATAATAGTCTTTAATGGCGTATGGAGACCCTGCCTTCCCTTTTACTATTGCCGGATGGTCACATCGGATACCGTATTTGCTATAATCGGTCTGAGTTGCATGTTCAATTATACCGGTATACCAAATATGTGTGATGCCTAACTTTTTTATTTCTGCTAGTCTATCAGCTGTAAAGTCGTTCATTTTACCGCATCCGTTTGTCTTTATATCTCCATTATATTGGCAATCGGCGTTTAGATTACCAAACAAACGTGGAAAAACTTGATATATAATAATTTTTTTCATTTCCATATAGACCCTTTTTCAGAAAGGAGTTGGTTAAGGAGCATGTTGGTCGTGCGATAGCCTTGATTAAATATTTCTTCCGCTTTTTCTAATTCTCTGTTACTATATCCTGTTAAGTTATACGGCTCTATAAACAGATCCGCATAATCTTTTTCGTGTAGACTATTGGAGGTGAACATCAGATGATAGGCTCTAGTTGCTATCCCTATAATATTTAATTTGTATTTTTCAGGCGCTAAAGGACTCACATTTATAGCAACGACTTTGTCACAACATCCTCTAATTGTTGCAACAGGAAGATTGCTGAATATACCTCCATCAACGTAATGTACTCCATTAATGCAGACAGGAGTAAACAGTATGGGGAGGCAACATGACGCTGATATTCTTTCGGCAAGATTTCCGCGCGTAAAACAGGTACTTTGTCCGTTGTCCAAATCCGTAGCATTGATCATGAGCGGAATTTTTAGGTCTTGTATCTTTTTGGCTTTGATATTTTCCCGTAGAAATTCCGTGAAATCAGTCAAATCGAAAAGTCCTCGTTTAGGGACGATAAAACGTGTAAGATCTTTGAAACGTTTATCTTTAAAATAATCCAAGACTCGATAAGGCTCATTACCATCGGCAAAAAAAGCAGCCGCGACAGCACCTGCACTTACTGCCGAAAGAATATTCGGATGTATATCATGCTCGAGTAGAGCCTGCATAACTCCCAAATGGGCGAAGCCCTTGATGAATCCTCCGCTTAGGGCATAGCCTATGGGGTAGCGTTTCTTCATCGGATGTTTAGCGTCTATGGACATATTTAGTATCTTTAACTTAAATCTGAAAACAACATACAAAAATACGAAATTAAGTTCTTATTTGAAGAATAATACTTAATTTTGTTGACATGAAAGACGGATTTTTAAATGATTTAAATGAAAACCAGCGACAAGCGGTATTATATAACGAAGGGGCGTCTTTAGTCATTGCCGGAGCCGGCTCGGGCAAAACTCGAGTGCTAACTTGTAAGATAGCTTATCTATTGCAAAATGGCTATAACTCTGATTCCATTTTGGCTTTGACTTTTACGAATAAAGCTGCCAACGAAATGAAGTTACGTATTGGAAAGCTGGTAGGAGAGGAGAGTGCCCGTAGGCTATGGATGGGAACTTTTCACTCTATCTTCCTTCGTATATTGCGGGTCAATGCTACTTTGTTGGGATTTCAAGATCAATTGACTATTTACGATACTTCCGATAGCAAAAGCCTTATACGTTCCATTGTTAAGGAATTAGGATTGAACGATAAAGACTATTCCGACAGCAAAATGATTTCTCGTATTTCCAATCTTAAAAATCATCTGATAACTCCGGATACTTATAATTCAGACCTGACTTACATCAAAGACGATGAGAAAAAGAACCTTAGAATGTTCCGCCATGTCTATCGTATTTACGTAGAACGTTGTAAAAGAGCAAACGCTATGGATTTTGATGACTTACTGGTTTATACGTATCAGTTGTTTGACCAACATCCGGAAGTTCGCGAACGTTATGCCGCCCGTTTCAAATATATTTTGGTCGATGAGTACCAGGACACCAACTATGTTCAACGTCAAATCGTGCTACAACTCGGGATACCTTCTCAGCATGTTTGTGTTGTAGGTGACGACGCTCAGAGTATCTATTCTTTCAGAGGAGCCAATATTGACAATATCCTTTCATTTTCTAGCGATTTTGAAAATGTCCGGATCTTTAAACTCGAACAAAATTATCGTTCTACCCAAAATATTGTTTTAGCTGCAAATAGCTTGATTAAGAAGAATTCTCGCCAGATTCCTAAGTCTATTTTTTCTAAAAAGGCTGAGGGAGATAAGATTCATGTGACTAAGCTTTATAGCGATATAGAAGAGGCTGCAGTTGTTGTCAAAAAAATCCAACAGCTTTGTTCCAAGGAGCATGCCGATTATTCGGATTTTGTTATACTATATCGTACGAATGCTCAGAGTAGAGTATTTGAGGAAGAAATGCGTAAGCAATCTATTCCTTATAAAATATTCGGTGGGGTATCTTTCTATCAACGCAAAGAGATCAAAGACGTTATTGCTTATTTTCGTTTGGCTGTTAATCCAAACGATGAAGAAGCTCTTAAGCGTGTTATTAACTATCCTCTGCGAGGTATCGGGGGAACTACTTTTGATAAAATAAAGGTCGTTGCTATAAATAATCAAGTTAGCTTATGGACTGTTCTTGGTAATATTGCTCATTATGTACCGGAACTGAATAGTGGTAAACAAGCGACGATTCGAAAATTTTATGATATGATAGCTGAGTCTGTGGCAAAAGCACCTACGGAATCGGCTTATGAATTAGGTAATGAAATAATTATTGCTTCAGGCTTGATGAATGTTTCTCTACCTGATCAAACGGCGGATAAAGAGCGAAGGGATAACATTGGCGAATTAGTAACGGGATTGCGTGATTTTGTTACTTCAAGGCAGGAGGATGGAGATGATAATATATTTCTTGCAAATTATTTATCCGAAATATCGTTGCTTTCCGATTTGGATGCGGATACGAAAGAAAGCGATACCGACAAAGTTTCACTAATGACCATTCATGCTGCCAAGGGACTCGAATTTGCGACAGTTTTTGTAGTAGGCTTGGAAGAAAACTTGTTTCCCAACTATATGAGCCTGAATAATCCACGGGAGCTTGAAGAGGAACGTCGTTTGTTTTATGTTGCTATAACTCGTGCTGAGAAGCATTGCTATTTGTCGTATGCCGAATCACGTTTTCACTTTGGGAAAATGGAATTTGCCCAACAGAGTCGTTTTTTGAATGATATTGATCCTGAATATTTGCAATACCCGACAAGTAAAAAATATGAAGCCGAAATTGATAAAAGGGCTTCAAAATATCGTCCCGTTTTTGACAGATCTGCTCCGTTGCCTCCTTTTGAAATGCCTGATAATTCTCCTGTCACTGTTCATCAATCAGTTGCTCCAGGGATGAAGAAAGTCTCTGCCTTTACCAGATCTGTTTCTGGAGATTCTTCTATAGAAGAACGTTTGAATCTTTGTGAAGGACAAATAATTGAACACGAACGCTTTGGAGTAGGTAAAGTTAAGAAAGTCGAAGGTGTGGATGAAAATCGGAAAGCTACAATAGAGTTCCGTAATTTAGGAATAAAAGTATTGCTACTTCGTTTTGCAAGGTTTAAGATTATTGGGTAATCTTCTATTTATTCACCTTTTCCCATTGTTTCGTATCAAAGTTATATTGTTTTATTACTTTGGCTGGAGAACCCACACAAATGGAGTATGGAGGAATATCATGCGAGACAATGCTACCTGCACCGATGACGGTATGTCGACCTATTTTAACTCCGGCAAGTACTACCGCATTGGCGCCAATCCATACATCATCTTCTATGACCACTAGTTTAGTACTCACTCCTTGTTCGTCGATTCGTTTTCCAATATTTTTAAAGTTATGGTTTAATCCCGTAATAGTCACGTTCTGGGCTAGGTTGACGTGATTGCCTATATTAACAGGTCCGATAAGCGTGTTATTAATGCCTATTCGAGTATAGTCTCCAATAATTAACTCTCCAACGGCATTATTGATGCATGAAAAACTTTCTATGACCGAGTATTTACCCAATGAGAATTGATGAAAAGGAGGCAAATCTTTTCTGACATTTCGGTATATTACAGAACCTTTTCCCCTTTTTAGATAACAGAAAAAAAACATACGAATCCACCAATTGGGGCGTGTCTTTACCGGATGCATAATAAATCGATGAAGAATCTTCTTTAAACCGAAGCTTTCAATTTTTCTTTTGATTGCCGATTTTTCCATAACTTGTATAAGTTTAATGATTTTCGTTTTTTGTGTGGTTCCATTACATAGTCGGGCATTGCAAGGCTAAAAGCAAAAAAAGAGAAATATAATAATAGCCACCATTTAATGGACCAATATAGACTATAAAAGCTAAGTCCGATACTAAATGCTAATAGAATAATGATAAGAAATTTGCAAGAAGGAAGTAGGCGATGTAGACTTCTTTCTATTTCTTCTAAGTTTCCTGTAGGAAGAAACTTAAATAATCTTCGCATTGATTTTTTTAAAGAACGTTGCTTGAAATGTTCGGGGAAATTTTCTGCAACGATCATTGGTTCCATTAAATATTTGATGAAGATGTGGTGAGAAGTTAAGGCCCATTCCAAATTTGTTTTATCTGTTTTCAAGTGTTCTTGAGTCCATTTCAATGGAACTACAAAATTATATTTATCTAGTGCAGATGATAATCCTATACCACATCTTCCTGATTTTAGTAGTCCGTTACGCAGTTCTTCTGAACGTGCTTTGCGTCGTAGGCGATAAGTGCGGTTACTGTTTAATATGGTATGTAGTTGTAACGCTTTAAATCCGCTATTGTTAGCTATATTGACGGTCGATAGCAAGTCTTTTGGTATACTGACAAAGGAACCTAAAACAATCGCTGTGTCAAAGTCGTCGGTTTTTATCTCTTTAATTTTTGTTCTCCAATTGTCGTAATAAAAGAATTGGTAATGCTCTTGTTTGTAGTCTTGTTCCGGAAAAGGATACCCTTTAGGTATTAACACGGCATAGCGAAAATATTTATCGATCCGGCATTTGAGCACTGTCGATTTCATCACAGATCCCAATAACAGTAAATATGCAACTTCTAAAAACAGGAAAAAGAATAAAATACTGTCTATCCAATCGACTATCGGAGCCATTATATTCATTAGACGTTTTCCTCTTGGATAAACGAAGTGAAAGTTTTCAAAAGAATTTTCATGTCCATTTTGAAAGAAAATTCATGGGCATATTTTATGTCTAGACGTTTACGTTCCTCTGACGATGTAGAGCCTTTTTTCCCACGGTCTATCACTTGCCATAGGCCGGTAAGTCCTGCCGGAGCAATAAAACGTTCCACATATTCGTCGTTTGTCAGTAATTCTGCTTCGTATAGAGGTAATGGTCGATTGCCTACAATAGACATGTCTCCTTTAATGATATTGATTAGTTGCGGAAGTTCGTCAATACTAAATTTACGGATATAATATCCTACTTTTGTGATGCGAGGATCATCTTTCAATTTAATGTATGGGTTGTCAATTTCTTCTCTCCTCTCTTCGCTATATTGTTTTTGATTAATTAAGTAATCATCACCGACTAATATGGTACCTCCTTTTACTTCATCATGAACCGAATTATTGATAGCGTCATCTGCTGTGTTCATTCCTTTTTCAATGATCTCATCAACATTATCATCGGTAATATAGACATTTTCACTTTCTTCTTTTTCTTCTTTGTTTCCAGTATAGATGTTCTTATCTTTATAGTTCTTAATATAATCATCCATGTTGGTATACATCGATCGGAACTTTAGACAGTCGAATATTTTGTAATTGCAACCTACCCTTTTCGATTTATAAATAACCGGACCTTTACTCTCCCATTTAATGGCTATTGCGGTTATAAGGAATATGGGAGATAGAAAAAATAAGCCGATGATAGAGAATATCACATCAAATATTCTTTTCCACACGGGCAGGTGGAATATTTGATGTCTCTCGGTTTTTATCGATAGATTCCTTATTTGATTTTCCTTTTTAAGATTTATAAAATCTACTACATTTTGCAGTATATTTTGATCGGCATCGAATGGAATAGTATTACTAATACCACTTTTTAAATAAGCACGCCCGTCCTCTTTACTAAGTTTATTAGTGACTAAAATTATATATAGACCAGGAAATATCTTGTGGAGTATTCTGATTTCTGAAATATCTTTATTAGTTTCTTGAGATTCATAAAATACAGCTATATCAAACTTCTCGCGAATTCTATCTATCACTTTTATAGCTTTTACGCCATTTTGTGCTGCATAAAACATTATGTTGGGAGTGCTCGAAAATCTCTCAATGGTCTCTTCGTTTGTGCCGATATAGATAAAATTCTGCATGAGTATCAATAACTTGTCAACCTATTATTTTTTTGATTCTAATTTTCAGTTCCAAAGGGTTGAATGGCTTTAGTATATAATCTACAGCACCAGCTTCCAATAGTTTGATACGTTCAGTAGTACTATCTTCACCCGATAATATCATTACAGGTATATCTTTAAATATTTCATTATGCTTCAGGTAATAGAGAAGTTCATCTCCCATCATATTTGGCATACGTATATCTGTTATGATAAGATCTGGAATGTTGCCTTCGCTCAACCATTCCAATCCTTTTAGTGGATCATCAAAAAAGGCAAAATTATATTCTTTACTCAAATATATAGAGACTACTTTTCCGATTGATTCTTTGTCGTCTATTAAAAGTACGCTTTTCATATTTATTTTGTCCTTAGTTTATGCCAATTATAATGATTGCAAATATAGTAATATTATTTAATGTAATGTGTTGTAAATCTGAATTATTTTTCGTTGACATGTTAATTTTTCGCGGTTCCTTTTTCCTCTCTGGATTAAATTTGTTGCAAATGTACTATATGTTTATGATTTTTGAAAAGAAATACTGTCAAAATATTGAAAAAGGAACTAAGAGAAAATCGAAAGCAATAAAAAGTTCCTGTATTCATACCGTGATTTCTCCTGCCAAATCGGATAGCATTGCCTTGCGAACTTCCTGATAATTAAGTTTATGTCCCAGTAAAAACATTAATTTGGTAAGTGCACTTTCCATCGTGCTGTCATATCCGCATATTACTCCAGTTTGTAACAAATGCATACCCGTTTCGTACCTGCTCATTTCTACGCTTCCCAATGAGCATTGAGTAATATTTACAATGACTATTCCACGTTTGTGTGCTTCATTCAATTCTCCAATAAGCCATTTCAATTGAGGGGCATTACCAGATCCATATGTTTTTAGAACGACAGCTTTCAGTCCCTTTACTTTTAATAATGATGCCACAATCTCTCTTTGTATACCGGGAAATAGTGTAAGTACCACTACATTTGGGTCGAGTACATAATGTGGCTTAAAGGGTTTCGAATTGTCTGGATGTCTCACTAATGATGTGTCGTATTTAATGTGTATACCTGCTACAGCTAGTGGGGGATAATTGAAAGATTGGAAAGCATTAAAATTTTCTGCGTTAATTTTGGTTGTTCGGTTCCCTCTCAACAGATGGTTTTCAAAGAATATACATACTTCTGGAACCATTGTGTTACCTTCTTCGTCTTTGGCAGCTGCAATCTCAATAGACGTGATCAAATTTTCCTTCCCGTCAGTACGAAGCACGCCAATCGGCAGTTGAGAGCCGGTTAAAATTACCGGTTTACTTAGATTTTCGAGCATGAAACTAAGAGCTGAAGCAGTATATGACATTGTATCTGTTCCGTGTAAAATGACGAAACCGTCATAATAATCATAATTGTAGTTGATGATTTTCACTAGTTTAATCCATAGATTCGGTTCCATATCCGATGAATCGATAGGAGGATCGAACTGATAGGATGCAATTCGGTAATTGAATCGTTTCAATTCGGGAACATGGCTCATTAAGTGATCAAAATTAAAGTTTTCTAAAGCTCCGGTTTCCGGATTTTCTATCATTCCGATAGTTCCGCCTGTATAAATCAATAGGACGGATGGATTGTGAGTTATCATCTTATTCTATTTAATGCTGCAAAAATAGAGATATTCTGTGGAAAGACAATGATAATATACTTAAAATACTATACTTCTTCTTTCTACTGTTATTTTTTTGACTAAGTTTTGTGTGATTTTAGTGAATAACGACTATATGTCTTTTTCGAAATATTTTAATAGATACTCAGCAAAATGAGACCAACTCTTTTTTTCCAAAAAAGTATAATATTTTTCCAGAGATATTTCCTCTTTGCCGAAATTATCTATGATGATAGGAATATCTTCGAAGCTGTGAAATGTATAGACTTTTATATCATCATTTTTTGCATAGTCTATAAACGAACCACTATTTGGGCCTATGACTTTTGCTCCATATGATAAAGAATCCATTAAAGTTCCCGAACTTAAGATGGATTCAGAAAGGTATGGAGTTAGTACAAAATTTGATTGAGCAATATAATAGCCGAGTTCTTCAAAAGATATTTCTTTAGGAATATATTCAACGTTCTTTGAAATAAAACTTTCAATATATTTTGTTAGTTCCGGAGATGAACATTTACCTATTATGCATATTTTGTATTTTTTTATATTGTTAGTAGATAGAAATTCTAGAAAATCAGTTACACCTTTGTATTTTGAAATATTACCCCATATAATTAAATCATATGTTTTTTTATTATAAGGTATTATATGGTTCGGAAGACGTTTTTTTGTTGGATGATCAATGAAATGAACTTTGTTAACTGCAAATGGATACTTTTCCTTTATTAATTCGACTCCTTCTTGAGCATGGGTTATTATTAAAGTAGATTTATGAGCTAAAAGGTTCATCATATATTTAGTTATATGCTCATTCCCTCTTTGGTGGGGATTTTTATTATGCAACATCCAAATGATCTTTCGATTGCATAACTTGATGATGAAAATAAGAGATATCATTAACATTGATTGCCATTGAAAATATCCGTATGTATAACTAGGAATGCTTTCTGCCCAATTAAAGATGAAGACGTCCCCCCAGTTTTTGGGGAATATGATATTGGTTATAGAATTTTTATGCGGTAGATTTATTACTTTTGCTTTGTTATCTTTTTCTAGAGCTCGAATATAGTCTTCTATGTATGGATTATTTTTGGTATTATCCGAGGCTATTAGGCGGGGATATATAGTAAATCTTATCATATTATAATAATTCTTTAAGTTCTTTATTTTTAATTCTTTTAATAATATCATATTCTTTTGTGATTTGAATATATGTGATATAAATTAAAATAAAAACGCTAGTCTTAATGAACAGGGAAATGATAATATTATAACTTGAAGTTAATAAATTTATTAAATATAAAGCAATTATTAGTATAACAGATATTATTGATGGGGAAATAAGTTGTTTGAAAAACAATAATATATTCCTCTTTTTCAATGTTATGTAATACATTTGCCAATAGCATTGCACAAAATTGACAGCGAATGTGGTGCTGATGCAATAAGCTACACCTTCTACACTTTTAAAATAAAAAACGCCAAATAGGATGCCGCTTACATTTAAAATTGAAGAGAATAAACCACAAACGAATAGGCTCTTTGTATCGCCCGAAGCTTGGAAAATTGAACCGGATGACGATAGAATAACTTGCACCCCTGCAGAGATTGCCAATATCTTAAAGACTGGAACGGATGGCATCCATTGCGGACCGAAAAAAATCAGAGTCAGTTCTTTGGCTGTAAAAAATAAGCCGACAGTAAGAGGAAGTCCAATAAATGCTAGTAGGCGGATGATCTTTTCGTATCCCGATGCTAATTTATTGATATCATTTTGGAAATCGCTGAATATAGGATGAATAACGGGGGTGATCACTGCGGTTATATTTTGCAGTGGAAGCATCATCAGACTGTACGATTTTTGATAGTATCCCAATTGATTCATACCTAATTTCTTTCCAATGACTAATTTATCTAAGTTTCTACTGAAGTAATTTATAACGTTAAACATAAATTGATAAGCCGAATAACTGAATATTTTTCGAATAGAAACTAAGCCCCATGTTAATTGGGGACTTTGTGGGTAGCGTTTAACAGATATGGCAAACATTAATATGCCTGATAATATAGGGGGAATGATAAGTGCATACAATCCAGCTCCTAGTAATGCTGCTGTGACCCCTAAAATGCCACAAGATATTTGAATGGTTAATCCTCTAAGTGCAATGTATTTGAAATCTTTATGTTTGTAAAATAAAGCATTCGGAACAATTGTAATGGAAGAAGTAAAGAGATTGAGTGATAGAAGTTGGCAAATAACGGTAAGCGTAGTACTCTTATAGTAGTTACCAATAAGCCAAGAAGAAGCAAAAAATAATACAGCAAGAACGATACCACTCCATAATGTAAAGGAAAAAATATTTGAAAGATCTTTTTCTGTTAATTTTTTATTTTGCACAATAGCTGTTGAAATACCCATATCAGTAAATAGGGCAAAGAAAGTTATTATAACAGTTGCAACCGCTACTACACCAAAATCGGCAGGAGGTAATAATCTTGCCAATACAGCTGTAATTGCAAGCTGTACTGCGATATTGGAATATTTTTCGAGTGCAGTATAAGCAATACCCGAAAAAAGTTGCTTTTTCATATTGATTGCCATAATTATTTTACTTTCTTTTCAGTATCGATTTTGCAAAAAGATAAAATATAGAATTGTATTTTATATACTTCATATAACGGTATAAGCAGATAATAATTAAAGAGAGTCGTTCTTCGTGTGAAAGCTTGTAAGCTTCCCATCGGATAATGCTATCTAGAATTTGAGAGAGTAAGATATCAATAGTTATGCCTGCGTCATTGTTTAATGACTTTTTTTCTTTTATTAATTCTTCAGTAACGATGAGATAGCTTTGAACATTTTTCCATGAAAAAGATGTTGTCATGGTGGAATGAGGACGAATACGTCGGTAAAATAATTTATCTTCTATATATGCCATCTTTTTTGCTTTTAAGTAGAGCAATGTGGTAAATATCTGATCTTCATGGATAATACCCGCTTTAAAACTTAAAGCTATATTACTGAGAAAAAATGAATTAATAAAAAGAACTTGAACTAATACGGTGTATGATAGTTTTGCTAATTGTAGATTTAATGCTTCAATACCCTCATAATCAACATTGGCAAATAAAAAGTGACTACGATCACATTGCATAATACCTTCGGTGCTTATATTGTCTGGATTATATATATTATAGTCGAAAGTAACAAAATCATATTTTCCTTTTTCACAAAGTTTATAACACACTTCCAAGGTATCGGGTTCTATTAAATCGTCACTGTCTAAAAAATAAAGATATTTTCCTCTTGCGTTCACGATGCCTGTATTACGAGCAACGCTTTGGCCTGAATTAAGCTCTTTGATTATTTTGATACGTGGATCATTTTTTGCACATTCACGGATGATATCTTCGCTGTTATCGGTCGAACCGTCGTTGATACAGATAATTTCAATGTCTCGCAAGGTCTGGTTACATGCGCTTATAAGAGTTTGCCGTATATACTGTTCTGTATTATATACGGGGATTATAACACTTACTTTGTAATCGTATGCCATACCTTCAATTATATGCGTTCTATTTCATCTGTTGATACGTACCAAAGGTAACCATTTATGCTTTTGTATCCAATCATTTTCAGCAATTTCGTATATTCTGCTATCTGCCGATTGTATTTTTTGTTTTTCTTTCCAAATTTGAAATCAACCACAATTGCAGCCTCTCCTTTAGCAACGACCCTGTCTGGACGACGATTCTTTATTTTGCCACTTTCCATCCATATAATGTCGCGTTCGTTGGTTACATTCCAATTAGGGTCATACCACGTCTTTATTTCTGGTTTGCTGAATGCTTGGTGTGTGAATATTCTGATTTCTTCTTTTTCTGTTTCCTTTATTATACCTTCAAAAACGAGTTGGTTGATTGCCGTGTCAATGTCTGTTTTGCTGTTTATAGTAGAAAATAGTTCGTGCAACATTTTGCCTCGGTTGATGTAGTGGAAGGGTGATTTATCTTCTTCTTCTCCCGAAATAAAATCGGCCGAGCGATTGGATTGTTTGAATTGTACGCGTTGTGCGAATGATTCCATCTGTACACTTTCTTTATCAGGTTGTTCTAAAAAACGGTTCTTTGTTTCTGTCGTGACCTTTTTCTTATCTGATGGCATAGGAGTTTCGCCTATTTCAAACACTTCGTCTTCATTCAGATGCTCTGACAGAACCTGTTGAAGCATCTCTGAAACACTGTTTTTATTTCGATCTGACCTTCCAAATATAATAAGGTTCTTTTCGGCTCGCGTAAATGCTACGTATAGTAGGTTCAAGTTGTCTACCCATAGTTGTAGACGTTCTTTCAGATATTCTTTTTGATAGATGGATTGCAACATGGATTGTCCGTAATTGATGGGAACAATGTTTAGCACATCGTAAGGAGAAGTGTCCGGTTTGCACCATACTAGTTGATCTCTCGTTTCGTTTTCCAGATTCCAATCGCAGAAAGGGATCAGTACCGTATGAAATTGAAGCCCTTTGGAAGAGTGAATCGTATATATGTGGATACCGTCCAATTTTCCACCCGTTATGGTTTTGGAACACAAAGTTTCTTCCCAATAGGTTAGAAATGACAGAATATCCGACGGATTGTTTTGTAGATATTCCATTACTGCATCGAAAAAGAAGAATAGATAAGCATCTTGACCTTCTATCTTGTTAAGACTTAAAAGATCGCTTAGCTTTTCGAGCAACTCGTAAAGAGGCAGAATTTTCAGTTGTTCCTTTTCTCTATAAAAACCGGTTATATAGGTTTCAATTCCTTTTGTTGCCAGTTCGTTTATGTCGCTTCCTTTTTTCAACACTTCGTTTTCATAGCTCTGCAATAATGATGTTGTCGAAACACCGTCATTTTCATCCGAAAGTATCCTTAATGCATCCACCAACATTCCCACCGCTACAGAAGAATCCAATCGAAATGCTTCGTCCGATATGATTCGAATCTTTAATTCGTTTTTAAAGTAATCGGCAATAAGTGGTATGTTTTTCTTTTTGCGTACCAATATGGCTATATCTTCCAGCTTTATGCCGCTTTCCAGCAGCCGTTTCGTCTCTTTTCCGAGTTGAACACAAACGTTTGCTTCATAATCCAATTCTTCTTCTTTATCGGGACCGATGAATGCCACTTTTACATATCCTTCTTCTTCAGTGTGTGGCGACTGCTGTTCTACGTCATGATAGGCTTCCAACAATTCCGTGCAGTCTTTTTCTTCATCAGCACGATAGATGTCGTTCAAGTATTTTTTAGCAGACGAAAAAACAAAGTTATTGAAAGTAATGATACGCTTCCGGCTTCGGCGATTTATCGTTAACGATTTCTCGTTGATAGGAAAGCTTTCCAATTTGCCATGTAGATTATTCAGTATGTTCCAGTCGCCATTACGCCAACGATAGATCGATTGTTTTACATCTCCTACAATTAAGCTATCTGCCCCTTGTGAGAGTCCTTCTATCAAAAGCATTTTAAAGTTTTCCCATTGCATCTTGCTGGTATCCTGAAACTCGTCTATCATGACGTTGCGGATATTAGTTCCTATCTTTTCAAAGACAAACGACGAATCATTATCGTCTATAATCCGATGAAGCAACGCATTCGTTTCGGCAAGCAAAAAGCGATTTTGAGTATTGTTTTCTTTCTTTATTTCTACTTTGATCGCATTGAGTAGCGACATCTTGTTCAGGTGCTGCATTGTCAGATTAATACTGTTCAGAATGACTGAATACTTCATTCTAAATGTTTCTGTCGCCATTAATAATGGCAAAAAATGTGTCGCTACCAGATTAATGTTCGCTTCTTTCTGATCTGCTTTCCGAAGCCATCCTTCGGGCGCTTCCAAGCATTTGGCAATAGTGGCGTTTCTAGCTTTATCGTCCAGTTCGCATTGGCTAATCTTATTAAAGTAGCCGGCAATGTTTTTGCCGTTGCCGAAACTATCGATAGATGTTCCTGTCTTGGTTAGCAATGTTTCAAAATCTATACTGAAACGTGCTGCTTCTTCCTGAATTTTCTTTTTCTGCTGTCTGAGCTCTTTATAGAGTGTTGGGATACTCGATTCTGTCTTGCCCGCCAAATTGTTTCCATAGCTCATCACGAGCTCGTTGAATAGGTTTTGCCCAAACTTTTTCACCTCGTCGGCAATCTTCCATCGCTTATCATCGTTTATTCTGTCTTCGATATAACTGAGGATGCCTGCCATTTCTTTAGAAGTTGCTGTAAGATTGGCAAACATCTGATCGACAGCCTCGTTGAGTACCGAAGTAGTATCGAGTTCAATGTTCAGATTGGGTGACAAATCCAATTCTCGGGCAAGATTGCGCATCACCGATTGAAAGAAAGAATCGATTGTTTCTACCCTGAAATGATTGTAGTCGTGTAGTATATTAGTCAGCGCTTTGCCTGCACTACTTCTGATCGTTATTTCATCGTAGCCGGTAAATGCCATAATTTGTTTTAAGTAGGCTTCTGCATCATTATCTCTCCAACTCAATCCGCACAGCACTCCGAGTATACGTTCTTTCATCTCGCCTGTAGCTTTGTTGGTGAAAGTTACGGCAAGTATCTGCCTATATGCTTTGGGATTCTTTATTAAATGGCATATATATTCTACGGCAAGGGTGAATGTTTTTCCCGAACCTGCGGATGCTTTGTAGACTGTTAGATTTCCCATGCTTTATTTATTGTTGCCATAGACTTCTTCATATATTTTCAATAGTGTTTTGGCACTTCTTTGCCACGAAAATAGTTTGACACGTTCCAAACCATACGCTACTTGCGCCTTGTACAATTGCTCATCACTTTCGAGCTGTAGTATCTTTTCTGCGATACTTCTTTCGCTGAATGGATCGACAAGTATAGCTCCTTCACCTGCTATTTCGGGCATTGCAGAGGTATTGCCTGCTATGAGTGGAGTACCGCAGGCCATTGCCTCGAGCATCGGTATACCGAAACTCTCGCGTATAGAAGGATAGAGAAATGCAAAAGCAGCGCTGTAGAGAGCCGCCAGATCGTTATTGGATACGTAACCCGGAAATCGAAGATTGGGCTTGATGCTTTGCAAGTTTTCTCTTTTCAATATGCTGTCGATATATGTTTCATCAAGATCGGCTATCAGCATCGGTAGCTTTTGTGTGGAATGTTTCAAATAAATATCGTAGGCACGCAATACCCTATTCGTATTCTTTTTAGGGTCGGTGTTGCCTAAGAAAAATAAATATGGAGTATGTTCTATATATTTATCGATGGTTTGCCAATCTTTTGGTTGGACACAGAAATGAGTGTTATATCCATTGTATACTGCAACTAGTCGGTCATCGGGCAGATGCATGGATTTGGCTATTCTGTCCTTTTCGAAATTTGAAACTGTAATAATCTTTTTGCATTTCGGAAGGATGCGGGGCACAATAAAGCGGCGATAGTACCAACCCATTTCTTGGTACAATGATTTGTTGAATGATTGGCGCTTTTCCAAATAGATAATATCATGTAAGGTCAGTACTAATGGAACATCGCAATATAGAGGCGCCGTGTTACTGGTGCAGTGAAGCAAGTCAGGTTTTAGGCCTTTTATCGTACGTGGAAGCGCTATTTGTTCCCAAAGGGGGTATGTTGGGTATTTTAATTCTATAATGTGAAAATTTTTTGATTCTTGAAGACATCTATCCGTATCGGGACTGACTATGATGTAATATTCATTGTCTCTGTCTATCTTTTGTAGTTCGCGGATAATTTCTAATGCTACAAAATCCATCCCATGTTTATGAGGACGGAATATTCGTTGTGCTTCGATAGCTATTCTCATTATCTTTTCGAATTTTAAATCAAACGAAGGTACAAATTATTTTTTTATCGTAGCAGGTTTGAAATAAAAATAATTTGTCAGTACATATCTTTTATATTCCATTTTCTTAGTCCTCATTTATTCGTCGCTAACATCACATCGTTTGTAGACGGCTATTTTTTTCGTACCTATATTGCGTATCTTCCCACTGTCCATCCAATGACGTAAGCGTTTACATACGGCAGTTCTATTTGCATTTGTTCTCATTTCCAAATCTTTGGCTGTAATATAGTCCTCTTTTGCAAGCATCTCTTCCAAGAGATTGTTCCATTCCTCTTCAGAACGAACATCGAAATGAGTATTAGCTCCCGAACATTCGAACGTTGCATGTGCCATCGCTCTTTTCATTTTTGCATCTGGACGGTAAGTCACATCCTTCAATTCTATTTTTAAATTGCGCGCATTCATTTCCTTTATTGGTTTGCGACAAGTAGCTGTGGCCTGAAAGAATCCGATACCATCGAGATGTACACATTCGCCATTACTTATCATCTCGTGCATGATGTTGGCTATCGATTCCAACATTCCAATAAGTTCTCCTGGGGTATATGTAGAACGATAATGTAGCTTTTTTGCGATGTCTTCGTTGCTACGGGTATTGTGGCATACAACGCGAGGATAAAAACGCTTTTCTTTTTCATTCTCTTTTGTGATACCGGTGATAGGGTATAGTTCATACTTTATAGCCATGTATTTCAATGTTTTATTAAAGTTATTTCAAAAATTAGATCTTGTTCATTCATTTGTTTTCTGCGCACCATATAATCATATGCTGCGCACAGGGCTGACGCATTAAGAATAAATCTGCTCATCTCCCATTATATAATATTAACTTATTGTATTGATATATAGTATAATATGCTATATATATGTCCGTATTATTTACTATATTTGTGTAGCTTTTATACATTAAATATATAAACGATATGGATTTGGTAACAATATTAAGAGAAGTAGAAGACCCCAGAAGGGACCATTTAAAAGAACACAGTTTGGAGTGCATTTTTTATATTACAATGGCCGCAGTAGTTTGCGGTGCTGAAAGCTGGTATGAAGTAGTTGAATTCGGCAAAATGAAAGAACCCTTTTTACGTTCCCGTATAAAGGACTTTAAAGGAGTTCCTTCCCATGATACCTTTAATAGAGTTTTTTCCATTCTTGATCCCAAGGAACTGGAGTGTGGCTTCAGACAGTGGATTCAGGAGATCTGTGGAAAATACAGGGGTATCGTGCCAATAGACGGGAAGGAAATATGCGGTGCAAGAACGCAAAAGAAGGATGGCAGTTTCGAGCCTTTACGTATGGTCAGCGCATGGGCTGCATCCAATGGCGTTACACTTGGGCAGGAGAAAGTGGGCAAGAAGAGCAATGAAATAAAAGCCATTCCCAAACTGATTAAGGCTTTAGATTTGGCCGGATGTGTAGTGACCATAGACGCCATGGGTTGTCAACATGAAATAGTTGAAACGATCATCAAAAATAAGGCCGACTTTGTCATCTGTGTGAAAGACAACCAGAAGAAACTGCATAATGAGATAAAAAGTTGGTTCAGGGACATCGATTTTAATGGGAATAAGATCAATGGACACGGACATATACCACCAACAAGGTACCAGGTCTCCTACACAGAGGAATGCGGTCATGGACGAAAGGAAAGGAGATATTGCCAAGTATACAACAATGGGGTGACAGGTAAAATTTTAGGGTGGGAAGGTGTCCGCTCCGTTGTTTGTCAGACAAAGATCACGACTCATCTGAAAAGCAAGAAAACGGTAGAGGAAAAGCATTATTATATCACATCCCTACCTCTGGATTCGGACAGAATCATGCAGGCTATAAGGACGCATTGGAGCATAGAGAACAATCTGCATTGGCAATTGGACGTGACCTTTAACGAGGACGATACCAGAAAAAGAAAGAATGCGGCGCAAAATTTCTCCCTCATCAGCAAGATCGCACTCGCCCAAATAAAGAACAGCCAAAGAAAAGGCAGCTTCAAAATGAAAAGAAAACTTGCAGGATGGGATGAAAATTACATGATGGAACTATTGGATTCGAACTGGATCCAAAATTCAAATTCTTAATGCGTCAGCCCTGTGCTGCGCATCAGATGATCATTTGCTGCCCAGCATATGATTATATGGTGCGCAGAAAACAAATGGAACAGTTATACAAAAATAATGAATCTTTTTGACGTATGCAATGATACATGCTTATGTTGTGAGGGAGTTTTCCGTATCTTTGCTGAATTTATCTCACTAAGTAATTGTTTGTGAATGAATAAGGAGTAAAGTGGTAAATTGATTATTGACTTATGATCTCATCATATCATGTATGCGGCTATTCACTGTACTTGAAAAAGTATACTTGCCTCTTTTAATTGTAAATAATCTTTGATAATAGCCCCAAATATGTTATATTTGAAGCCTTAATTCTACAAAAGTCAATATGAAACATCTATATGTCATCGTTGTTCTAATGGTTGCAGTCTGTTTTTTATCATGTCAGAATAAGGATTTATATCAAGGACAGAAAGAAACTACAGATCCTAATAATCCTGCTGTTAATATAGATTATTCTGTACCTTATATTTATGACTTTTCGGATGAGGTGAAAAATGCCGAGGCTGTAATCACTATTAAGGCAGATAGAGATATAACGGCTTCTGATTTTAGGGCTTCGATTCCTCCATTGAAATACAATAAGACTTGGTTAATGATGCTGACGCAAGATGATTGTGAACAAGCGTCGTATTGTAGAACATGGGCTAAAATAAATGGTAAACCCGTATCTTCTTCGATAACAATTGATGGGGAGCATCAATTATTCTATGATTATCTTCAATTGATTAATGCAGATTTACCTCCGACGATTATTGCTGCTCAACACTCATTAGGCTTTACCGATGGGGCTGGAAATGAAGTCCGTTTTGCAATTACGGCAACTGTCGAACCTGAGCAGTTATGGATGAATGCACCGACAAATATAAATAAAAATGGAATTCTGGATTATTATCGGTTTTATATGAAGAGCGGTTTAGTGTGGTATAATTTAATGGATATGATGAATTATGGCACAGGTTTAGCTTTTCATAATGTGAATGCTTCGAATGAAAAAGATGAAAGTGACGTTTTGAGACACTTTAATATAGCTCAAGATTCTATCGTGAAAAGATTGTCCGGTAGGAAATGTAAAATGTTAGCAGAACCGGATGATAATAAAGTATATGTCTCTGCTGCTCTTAAGTTTTCTGATATCCAGACAATGACTGCACAAGCAGGAAGTGTCGTATTATATCCTTTTCGGGTTGATACAGATTTGAGAGGTATTCTCTTGAATAGAACTTTTCTAGATGACCCTGATGATTTTAAATCCGAAATAGAAACTCAATTGGCTCTGCCTAAAGAAGAGAGAAAAGCTATTAGTATAGGTGTGCACTCTACGGATAATAAATGGATGGACTTCTTGCAATGGGTGAATGATAATTATGGTCAAAAGGGTGATGATTCGGTTTGGTTTCCTAGTCAGGAAGAGTATTACGAATACAATTATTATAGAATACACGGAATTCAGAAAATAGAGCAGGTTGATAGTCGGACTATTCGTGTAACAGCAACTTTGCCTTCTGGTGATTCTTTTTATTATCCGTCGACTACAATAAATCTTAGCGGAATAAAGTCCTCTGATATTGTTTCTATTTCTACAAATGATGCTACTAGCGGTTTTTCTTATGCTGATTATGATAATGGTATAATGATGAATATTGATTGTCGTAAACATTTAGTTGAACTCGCTACACACTCTGTTGAAAAATACGAGAAAGATAAGACTAACCCTTCTAATAAGGCTGATGCCATTTACTTTGTCAAATTGTTGAAATCAAGTACTGCAAAAGACAAATTATTGAGTCGAATTTATTAATATTTTAGCTGTTTTGTGGGAATATTTAAATTATTCGCTTATATTTGACAAGTAAATAGAATAATATGAAAGCTCTGTTTCTTATATTTCACGGATTTGACCCTTCTAACGGAATAAGTAAGAAAATTCATTATCAGGTAAAAGCTCTGAAACAATGTGGGCTAGATGTTGAACTTTGTTCTTATGATGTTGCTTTAGATGGACGCCGTTGTTGGAAAGTTGATGGTAGGATTATTGCCGATTTGGGGACTGGTATTAGGGCTAAGCTTAAAAGACATATTGACTACTCTCCAATAGTGCAATATGTGAAAGAGAATAACATCGAGTTTGTCTATATGCGTTCCTATCATAATGCTAATCCTTTTACTATCAATATGGTGAGATCGATGAAAAGGGTGGTGGCTAAAGTGGTGATGGAAATTCCTACCTATCCCTATGATCAAGAATATGTTGTTTTAAGTATGAAGATAGAATTGGCGGTCGATCGTCTTTTTAGGCATTCTCTAGCTAAGCATTTGGATGGCATTGTGACTTTTTCCAATGCTCTTCGAATATTTGGTAAAAATACTATCCGGATATCCAATGGTATTGATTTTGATGCTATACCACTAAAAGAACATCAAAATGATACATCCAAAGAATTACATCTTATTGCTGTAGCCGAAATACACGATTGGCATGGCTATGATAGATTGGTAAGAGGTCTTGCTGAGTATTATCGTACAAATCCTAGTTATAAAGTTTATTTTCATTTGCTGGGTTATTTTTATAGCATAACTGGCGAGAAGGAATTCGATCAGATAGTAAGAGAAAACGATGTTGAATCTTATGTCATTTTTCATGGAGCGAAGAGTGGGAAAGAATTGGATGAATTGTTTGAAAAATGCGATTTTGCTATTGGAAGTTTGGGAAGACATCGGAGTGGAATAACATACATTAAAACTCTGAAGAATAGGGAATATGCTGCTCGTGGTTTTTCATTTATTTACTCTGAAACAGACGAAGACTTTGATGCGCAGCCTTACGTATTAAAAGCACCTGCTGATGAATCTCCTATAGATATTAATCGGATAATAGATTTTTATAGTTCATTAAAAACGTCGCCAGAAGATATAAGAGCATCTATTAAGCATCTTTCGTGGTCCGTACAGATGCAAAAAGTTCTGGATGTTTTGTATTGATTTTGTTGTCCGAATAGATTTAGTAATTGTGTGCTATTTTATTATAAAAGGGTCTTATATGGAAATAGTAGAACTAATAAAAATTATACGTTATAAACTTCGGTATGGTTTCATAGTCGAGTGGTACAACTTTTGGTATATGACTTTAAGAAAGCGCCAAAAAGTTATTCCTCTGGTCGCTTCTATTAGTGAAACTATTTCTGAAGTTGTTCAACATCATGCTTCTATCAGCCGATTTGGAGATGGAGAAATGCTACTGACTAACCCTCACAAGTCAATAGGTTTTCAGAAAGGAAATGATGCTCTTTCCAAACGATTGATTGAAGTTTTAACAAGTGCAGATGACGGGCATTTAGTATGTTTGTCAGATGTCTTTGTGAATTTGTATCGTTATAACCGTAAAGCTAGACGTTTTTGGCGGACTCATTTCTTTTTATATGGTTCGTATTGGGATCATTATTTAGTGTCTGGAAGGCAATACTATAATACATTTGTGACACGCCCATATATGGATTTTGCTTCTAAAGAAAAATGTTCTCGTTGGTTTGAAGAATTGAAGCAAATTTGGGATGACAGAGACATCGTCTTTGTAGAAGGTGAAAAAAGTCGTTTGGGGGTTGGAAATGATTTGTTTCACAACGCACGTAGTATTAGAAGAATTCTCTGCCCTGTGAGCGATGCTTTTGATAAATATAATGATATCCTTTCGGCAGCCTTAAATTTAGAAAAGGGTGTATTGCTTCTTATCGCTTTAGGCCCTACTGCCACTGTATTGTCATACGATTTGTTTAAAGCAGGTTATCAGGCCATTGATATTGGTCATGTAGATGTTGAATATGAATGGTGGCGTATGGGCGCAAAAAGAAAAGTAAAGTTGGCATATAAGTACGTTAATGAAGCGGCCGATGGAAAGAATGTTATAGATGGTGGTAACGAATATGAGAATCAAATAATAGCTAAGATATTGTAAAATGAAAATTGTATATTATCTTCCTTCTCTTGTAGCCTCAGGTGGAATTGAAAGGATTATAGCGTTCAAAGCAAATTATTTTGCTGAGCATTTTGAAAATTATGATATTACTATCATTACTTCAGAACAAATGGGAGAAAAGCCCTATTTTGAATTGTATCCAAAGGTAAAACATATTGATATTGATGTCCCAATAGACAGACCTTATTCTCAAAGTAAATTAAAGAAATATCTAGCATATCCGTATCGTTACTATTTATTTAAAAAGAGATTGTCGAAAACTTTAAAGATGCTTGGTGCCGATATTTTTATATCTACTATGAGAAGGGAATTGAATTTCATTAATGATTTAAAAGATGGCAGTATTAAAATTGGAGAATTCCATGTTACTCGTTCTGCTTATGGTAGTGAAACAATTCAAAGCAGGAACCTTATAGCCAAAAAAATTAAAAATTATCTTGCAAATAGGTTTGTAAATAATTTATCAAGATTGAGGAAAGTTGTGATATTAACTCATGAAGGTTCTTTAGAATGGCCGGAGCTGCATAATATTGAAATTATTCCCAATCCTCTACCTACTTTAGTGATAAACAAACGATCAAATTGTTTAGGAAAAGAAGTTATTGCGGTAGGTCGATATTCTCCTGAAAAAGGATTTGATCGACTAATATCTGCATGGAAGAAGGTTGCAGAAAGGTATTCTGATTGGATATTGAATATATATGGTGAAGGTGGGTTAAAAAAAAGTTATCAAAAGCAAATTGATGAATTGGGGCTAAATGAAAGTTGTTTCTTAAAAGAACCTGTTAAAAACATATACGATAAATACATAGAAAGTTCCATTTTTGTTTTATCTTCACACTATGAAGGATTTGGAATGGTAATAATAGAAGCTATGTCTTGTGGCCTCCCCGTTGTTTCATTTTCTTGTCCGTATGGTCCGAGAGATATGATTGAGAATGGAATAAATGGCATATTAGTAAAAAATGGTGATAGTGAAGAATTAGCGAATCAAATATGTTTTCTTATTGAAAATCCACAAATGAGAAAGAATGTTGCAGATCAAGCGTATATTTCTTCAGGGAAATATCATATAGAAAGTATTGCCGAAAGATGGAAAAATTTATTTGAGACGATAATAAAAAATAATTGATATGAAAATAGTTGTTGATATATCTCTTATCTATATTAATCGGATGATCGCTTTTTGATTATACAGAAAAAGGGAGTGTTAAAGAATATTGGTTGATGGTATGTATTTAAAAAAATAGAAATTTATGGGGAAAATTAAAGAAAAATATAATATGGTGGTAGTATTGTTATTAATTGGAGTCCTTTTATTAGGAGGCATAATGTACTATATGTTAATAGCTTCGAAGAAGCCAGGGAAGTTAAAAAACATGAGGCGCATAATCTGTACCATGGGGAATGTTAAAAATGGTATATATGATGAGTCTATTATAAAATGGTGTGATTTACCGATATCCTCCCGTCTTGAACAGGGTGGCGTTCCTAATAATATGCTTGATATAACACACCCTGCTGTTGTATTATTGCCTAAGCCCTGGAACGGCTACGATGTTTGGCTGGCAGCTACTCCTTATCCAGAAATAATAGGCGCTGATGCGGAAATTTATGAGAATACATCTATCTTTCATGCTTGTACTCATGATTCAGCATTTCCTTCAAAATTTACGGCTATCAAACATAACCCTATCATTTACGGCGAAGAAGCGAAATATAATTCGGATCCGGAACTTTTTATGGATGATGATTCGACTATGTATGTGATTACAAGAAAATGTAAAGGGCCTGGTTATTTTGCTAAAATTGTTCTTCAACAATCTCGTGACGGTGAAAATTGGTCCTATCCGGTAACGTTATTAAAAACGGGTCGTTTAAGTCTGTGCCCTTGTTTGCTAAAAGTGGGAAAACGCTATAGAATTTATATGTTCAATACACATTTTGATGAACGCTACAGCAGATATATAGGAGGAATTATTACCGATAATATTGAAATATGGGAAAGTGAATCATTATCTCATCCCAATTTTCATTTGGTGAAATATGTGAAATGGAATAACATATCGAATGTCTGGCACGGTGATGTTGTCTTTTACCATCATAAATACTATATGCTTTATTGTGGAACAAATTATAATTATAAAATGCTATATGGTATTGGTCATGTGATTGATACCTTTAAATATCTGTGGTTGGCTGTATCTGATGATGGATATAATTTCAGGGCTTTCCCAAAGCCTATATTAAAGCGGTCTGGAATATATAGACCGACATTAATTATCAAAAACGATATAATGACTGTTTATTTTGCTACGGAAAATTCCTATATTGGAAAGGATCGCAAACGTTATCCTGGAGGTAATAGAGTAGGGCTTTTCAGTGTCTCCTTAGACGATTTGATAAGAAAAGAAAATAGCAAATAGGGAAATAAATTAAAGATCTATATATGAAATGGTATTCTAAATATTTGCAAGTTTATAATAAGTCTTTTGCAGAGTTTCCTCAGACTGTATTTGATGTTATTCGGGCTAATATAGCAAAGAAACAGAGTTCGGATCCTCTTGTTACTGTTTCTGTTATAGGGTATAATGAAGAGACTCATTTATTGGCATGTCTTTGGTCGCTAAGTGATATGATCTGTAAATATCCTATTGAAATAATCGGTGTGGACAATGATTCTAAAGATAAAACGGCTGAGATATTTAAACAGTGTGGTGTCCCTTATTATACGGAGCATCAGCATAGTTGTGGGTTTGCCCGTCTTTGTGGTTTGAATCATGCCCGAGGTGAATATCATATTAATATAGATTCAGATACAATGTATCCACCTCATTATATTGAGATTATGATTGATGTTTTGTTAAAGGGAAAAGTAGTTGGTGTTTCTTCATTGTGGAGCTATATTCCAGATGAACAGCATTCTTCTATTGGATTATTTTTATATGAGTCGATGAGAGATATTTATTTATGGTTACAGTCTTTAAAACGCCCTGAACTGAGTGTCAGAGGTCTTGTTTTTGCATATAAAGTGGGATATGCTAAACAGGTTGGTATTCGGACGGACATTATTCGTGGTGAAGACGGTTATTTGGCTTTTCAATTAAAACAATTTGGTAAGATTGCATTTATTCATGATAGGAAAGCAAGGGCTGTTACAGGATATGGTACGGTAGGAAATGATGGCTCTTTTTTTAACAGCTTTAAAATTCGATTTCTTAATAGCTATAAACATCTCTTTTCGTTATTTACGAAGAAACAGGATTATAAAGACGAAGATTCCAATTTAATACAGAAAAAGTAAGAAACGCTATTCGTGTTTGGTATGAATAAATAGTTTACTTGCCCCTTTTAGATGGAATAGGTCTTTTATTACTTTTACTGTAAGGATGGGGGCTTGAGTAAGCGAAAATATCAGTTTTTTATTCCAGCAATGTGATGGAATGGAGATTAGCATAGCTAATATTTGTGCTAATGATAGGTATAACCATTTTTCTGAGTGAGAAAAGTTTAAAAAAATCAACATAACGAGAGTGATCCCGAAAATAAGAGCCAATTGAATTAAACGTGGTGGAAGTATCCATTGAATTATTTTATCGGCATAGGATATGTTAAGAGAAAATAGGGCTTTACCTAAATAGGGTATAGAAGTGAGTACTAAAGAGTATTGAGAGGCCATCCATCGTTTACGCTGCTTACTAATGGTTGCTTGTTTGTCTGTTTTCTTATCAAACACGTATAGTTTGTCGGAATACAGAATCTGTATCCTTTGGTTAAGCAACATAATTTCTAATTCTTTGTCTTCACCAGCAGAATTTGCTTTACCAATATTTGATTTAAACCATGTATAATCGAATGCCATTCCAGAACCTGTAAGAGCGGAGGATAATCCTAAGGTTTGATGTCCTTTGCGGAAGATGCCATTGTTAATTTCTTCACTGACATCATCTAATAATGCAATAGGAGAATCGTTAATAATGCCACGCCTATGTACTTGAATAGCTTTTGCCCCGCTAACTCTCATTTTATTTATTTCAGAAAGAAAGTTTGATGGAGCTAAATTGTCCGCGTCTAATACAACTACTGTATCAAAATTCCCTTCTATTTTATCAATGGCTAATTTCATAGCTTTTGCTTTGGTGCTATTTTTATAAGTGGCAATGAGAGTAATGATTGGAAGATCTAGTAACTGTCTGACTGTCCCTTCTTTTTGGTGATCGGAAATGGTTACTATCTGATAGTATTCTTTGGGATAATCTTGTTGTAGAAAAGTTTTGATGGAATTGACAATAACGGCATCTTCTGCATAGGCAGGAAATAGAACAAGAAAACGATGTCTTGTTTCAGTATTCGGATATTGTTTTTCACGATAGAAAAGTGAAGCGATTGCAAAAATTAGAAAGTATGCAACGCAAAGGGTAAGAAACGTAAATAATATCCAATCGATAAAGGAAAAGAAACTTAGCATATTATTTCATTTTATGAGGTAGTACGATGAAAGCAAATATAGCTTTATAGATTGTAATAGCCAAAGATAATTGTCCTTTTATACAAAAATGGATGCTATTTTTTAAAGCAGCCAGACTCAAAAGATACGTAATAGATAAATATCGATTTATACCTTGCAGATTGCGCCATGCATATAATAACCTATTACGGTATAGATAGAATATTTGCATTTTACTCGTTTTGCCGGTACTCCGACTTTCTTTGTGGTAGATGGTTTGGCACGGTTCATATCTTAATTCGTATCCTGTACGGCGGATTTGGGTACACCAATCCATCTCCTCGTAATAAAGGAAAAAAATATCGGACATGAAGCCGATTCTTTCAATAACGTTTCGTTTGATAATCATTGCTGCTCCATGAAGAAAAGGAGTTGTAGTAGGAGTATTATATTGCCCGTGGTCTATTTCATCAAAACCGATGCTTTTGTTTCGTAGTGTGATGGCTGATAAATCAGTGAATCCAGCATATTGAATGTGGCACGGTGAATAGGCAAAACGAATTTTAGGAGAAAGACCGCCTATTTTATCGGATTGATCAAAGGTTTGAAGTAATTCTACTAAATGGTCTTCTTGAATGATCGTATCATTATTGATAAAAAACAAATATTTACCTTGAGCTTGCTCTAAGCCTAAGCTGTTACCACCAGCAAATCCTAAGTTCTTGTTGCTCCGAATGGTGATGACGCGATTGCCGAACTGTTTTTGAATCGTTTCTGCATCATTGTTGCGAGAGGCATTATCTATTACGATGATTTCATAGGGTATGGAATGAACAACGTCGAAAATAGATTCTATGAGTTCGATAGTGTCTTTAAGGCCATTATAGTTTACTGTGATAAAAGAGAGTATCGGCGTTTTCATCTTTATTCTTTTGTTGAAAGGATAGAAACTTCCTCCTGATGATTTTTTCTTTCGCTTTTGTCAATATATGGAGCAGCAAAAGCAAGCGCAATGCCTGTGTAGATAACAATACAATTAGGATATTGCATGACATCATTAGCATAAGCTGCAATAAAAAAACCTGCAGCCATACCTAGCCAAGCTGCAGTTAGACCACGTATCCTTTTATTTTTCACTTTAAATAAAAGCAACCATGATGCCCATACAAAAATGAATCCATGTATAGCTAAAAAAAATATTAATCCTATGTAACCCGTTTCAACCCATATACTAATTAAAAAAGAATCTGGAGGATATGGCATTCTTTCCTTTGGTTTATAAATGTCTGATTTTGATAAGCCAATTCCATATCCAAATGGCTTTTTAATCACTAAATCTTTCATCCTTTTCCTGTTTTCGACTCTTACTAAATAAGAAGGGTCATTAGAAGGATGAAAAGCTGACCGCATCTTGTGTATATACGAGTTACTGTCTCCTATGTGCGTAAAGCTAAAAGATAAGTATAAAATAAAGAGCAATAGAATAGTCGTAATACTTCCTTTGATACTTTTAGAGAGAATGACGAGCATTAGTAATCCTCCGAAAGGAATAGCGATAGCGCTACGAGTACCGGAAATAAACATTCCATAAAAAGCCAAGATCATAATGATAAAGCAATATGATTTGAATACTTTATTTTTTATATAGATAGTAGATATACCGAATGTTGTAGCAGCCATCGCCATGTGAACGCCGAAATTAGCAGCGTCCGTAAAGCAGGAAAAGTATCGTATACCAGACCATATTATATGGGTACTAGCACCGCCTAATGTGAAAAGAAAGTAATTCTCTTTAGCATTCCAACCAAAATGTTGTTGACGAAAAGCGATGACAACACAAATAAGGACAAAGATGGACCAAATGATGAGTAATAAATATATTCCTTTAATATCTTTAATCGTTATAGGAACCAAAATAGTACACAATAGGGGGTATATGGCATATTGGAAAATGAGGACACTCCATGCTTCGGGTACGCAGTTTGGGTTAGCTAATTCCAGGCAACAATAGGCACTCCAGCATAAAATAGACCAAAGCATCGTATTATTGCATAATTTCCAATCAATGAATTTATCATAAAGGCTATAATATATAATAAGAAGTAATGTTATTATTATGCACATTACTGATGTAATAATACCTAAACGGTATTCTAATAAAAAATCAGTAGGTATTATAACTAAAAATTGCAAGGCAAATAAAAAGTAAAAAGCATTTCGAGAGTTTTTTACCATCAAAAGAACAAGTATAATCAGTATGGGTATCAAGCCAATAGTTATACTGATAAAAGGGGAAAAAGTTAAAAGCTTTTTGTAAAAAAGAAAATATAAAATGGTTATCAATACAACATAAGGCCATCCTTTTTCGTATAACCATTGAAAAGCTAGCGAAATATAACGGTTATTCTTCTTCATCTTCATCATTCTCTTTGATGCTAACTTCTTGAACACTTGGTCTGATTCCATTTGAATGTTCTGTTAATGCTAATTGAGAATAACGGTACATCATCTTACGGAAGAATGTATAAGGAGGCAACATACCCGTATAATTTTGAACTTCGTCTCGAGAGGCTTGATTGAGATAAAGATATAGAGGCGCATTGCCAATTTGTTCTTTCAACGCTTTTACTAAGATATTATCATTTGATTTCCATCCATGGTCGGCACGGGTAATAATTAAATTCATATTAGCCTGTTGCAATAATTCCGATGGAATGTTATTGCTTTGGAGATTTGGATATTCAACGATGACAATATTTTCATCTTGTGGATGATAGAGATCGGTAATGTTTTTAGCTAAAATATAATTCTTTGAGTTTGGATTGAAGTCTTTTTTGTATGATACAATACAAACTTTTAAGCCAATGCTTGTCCAATAGGTGGACAATTTTTCGGCTAAATATGATTTTCCTGTGCTACATTCAGTGCTGATAAAATTAACGATATAAGGCTGATTTTCTCGGTGTTTAGTAAAAAAACGTAGTATGCTGCTGCTTAAATATTTGGTCGCTATCTCTGAACAAATAGTATCGTAATTTCGGTACTGAAAAACTGATTTACGGGGGAAAGAGCCTAAAATAGGTAAATTAGTGATACGGCGGGCACGGATAGTATCCCGAAGAGTCTGGTCTATTAATTCTAAAAGCAAAAGGAATCCTAAAATAAACAAGAAGCTTCCAACGCAAGCAGCCAGTACAATTTTTTTGCGTACTCCTCCTATTGAAGAGAGTGGGTATGCTGGAGGCGTAAGTACTTTCAAGGTAGCCGATGTCATTTCAAGATTCTTCTTACGCATTAAAGCATCGTCGTAGGATTTTAATAATGACAGATAATTGGACTCAGTAAAATTGATGCCTCTTTCTTTTCTCTTAATGGTTGAACCAACTGGGGCAAAGAACACATAACGTTCATTCAATTCTCGACGAGCTTTATCCATTACTTTTAAATCGGCTTTACTTTTTTCATAGTTAATTAACTCTTCCAGCCAATTGTCTACAATATTGTCTTTTGCAATACCTTCTTTAGTATACTGGTGCTTTTGATATTTTGTGGTGACTGCCGATAAATCGTTTTGTGCTTTTGATAATTCTATTTTATTTAAATTTAGATTCTCATTGGAATTATTAGGCAATATTTCCCCCTCAGATACTTTTGCTTGCAATTCGGAAACCTTGCGTAATTTATTCAAAAATTCCATATTGGTGAGATATTGTTTGGCGTTGGAATTCATCTGTTTTTCAAGCTCTTGTAAGGCCGATTTGGAGCTGCTGTATAGTAATAGAGCATCTTGGTGTCTCAGCTCGAATTCCTTGTTGACCGCAGCTATCTCTTTCGTCTCATCTGTATAGTTGATCACTTTTTTTGATATATTGTAGGCTGTTAGGTCATCTTCTTGTCCATGAAGATCTCTTCCGATGATATCCAATTGTTGCTTAAAATATTCAATTACTTTATCTGTTTGTCCATAGCGGATAGCACTGTATTCGTTGACAAATTCCTTCGATATAATTAGAAGGGTGTTGTATGCTATTCCAGGATCTGTATCATTATATGATATTTTGAGTAGATCGCTATTCCCCTCGCGCTCTACTGTTATGCGTTGTAAATCATTATAACAAAAATGTGGCATGTTATAATGGAAAAAACCGTAGAGATAGTTATTTTTGCTGGAATTATAATATCTTAAAAAATTATTATAAGTAGCGTCTTCGCTCTTCTTATTGATAAGTCTCAATATGACTTTGCCTTGTGGGCTATTTTTTAAATGATTGTAAATCATTCGATAATTTGAAGCTTGAATAAAATTATTGTCCCTGTTGGGATTGCCATTAATTAGGCAACGTGCGTAGAGTCGGAGGCAAACATTTTGTAGAGTACCCTCGGATTTGATAATATTGATAATATTGTCAATTGAATTCTGGGCTATGGCATAAACGTCTGTTCCTTCTTTTTCTAAAGAATATCCCGAGACGACTCCTGTATAGACTAAACAATTGACTGAGTATTGTTTGGATAAGTGTTTAGTGCCTATGATTGCTAAAATAGTAATTGATAGAGTCCCTAAGATTAACCACCAACGTATTCGATATAAGAATTTAAATATGTAGAGAATGTATTCCATAATAATTATTTCTTTTTAAAGAGAGATGTATGAGAGAGGAGTTCAAGTGTCATCATATCTCTAATAAGGGTATTTTTGCATGTTTCGAAAGCTTGTTTTGCTTGACTTTGAATTGATTTAGTGGTTGCTAAATCAATGGGTGTAGCTTTCCCGTTGGCAAATTTATTTTCAACATACTCATATTGTACGGTTGTTTGTATCATTGCGTCATTGCAAATTTTAAGTGTACTTATGTTTAGCATTACGCTTGAATAAAGTTCTATGATTTGTTTTTTCATCTCTTCATACTTTATGTCTCTTTCTAATTCTACAGAGCGAATTGCTAAGCGTTGGCGTTTAATACTGGGACGAATATCGAATAGCTTATCTAAAGAGATACTTAATCCTGCTCCTGCAGAATAAAGATTTTGTGTGGTCGAACTGAAATTAGTCGTAGCAGGTGTGTACACATCGGAATAATAGGCATCATTGGCTACTTTTCCGTATTGGTAACTTCCGCGAATACTAAAGAAACTGAGAAAATCCCGTTTTTGCTTGGAGAGTAGCATCTTCTGAATGAGTATGTCGTTCTCTTGAAATTGGTAAGTAGGTGATTTTTTTGCATTCTCAAATAGAAGAGAAAGAGGAGGGAGATTTATATTTTGAAGCTCGTTATTATTCAGCTCTGAATAGTCGCTGATAGTTGCATCTTCGTTTTGTGCAATGCACTTGTCTGTTATGAAGCTAGCAAAAAGAATGACAAGGATGAATAGAGTGTATCTTTTTATTAAAAGCATATTGCAATCTCTTAATTAATAAAGTGTAAAGGTAAGTATATTTTTTTTAAAACTACTTCTTTTTGTTGAAAAATGTTGCATGAATCCTCCTTTTTGTTGCTCTTTTACCATATTTATTAGAAGTCTTTATAAAATTATAAAAACGTCTCAGAATCGTCCTCTAACGATTTCCGAGACGCAACACAAAAACTAAACTAGACTTCAACTATACAAAAATTAGGGGTTTCACAACTCCTTTTATGATGCAAATATCGTTATAGTTTCTTGAATATCCAAATTTCGTGATAAAAAATACATATTCTACTGTCGAACAGAGTGATTTTTTTCAAAAATTTGCATTCTTTGTTCCAATAATTCGTATTGATTGTCTTTGATGAACGATGTACATGCCCGTAAACCTTCTTGCTTGCTGCCTGTGGTCACTAGAGAGATGGCGCTTACACCGTAATACATCAATTCTTTTGCCAATTTACTACTTGTCATACCAGGGTATCCGATAGTAAAATAGAAGCCATCGGCAACGGGTTCGCCCAAGTCATTATCATACACTAAGTAGAAGCCATGGCGCAGGAATATTTCTTTCAATTTGCGTGCCCGCTCTCCGTAGACTTTGACCTCGTCGATAAAATTATATTTACCTTCACAGGCTGCTTTGAGCATTGCTGCCAGTGCGTATTGTGCCGAATGGCTGGTGCCAGATGACAGGGCATATAGTATACGATGAATAAAGACGGTTCCGAAAGTTCCGCCTCCGTAGCGTGTAGCGAAACCCGAATAGCTGCGGTGGTAAAGTGAATCGGATATGCAACTGACTCCTATACGTTGACCGGCGTAGCTGAAAGCTTTAGAACCTGATATCAGTAAAATATAGTTCTTAGTGTAGTGAGCTACTGTCGGTTGGAAAGGTGGTTGATAAGATTGACTGAGATCCTTGCGAAAATCCATTGCAAAGTATGCCAAATCTTCTAATACGATGACATCGTATTTGGTTGCCAGTTCGCCAATTGTCTTTAGTTCTTCTTCTTTTAAACAAATCCAACTTGGATTGTTTGGATTGGAATATATGATTGCTGAGATATTTCCTTTGCTGAGATAGCTCTCGAGTTTATCTTTCAACTTTTCACCGCGATAGTCGTAGACATCAAATGTCTCATATTTCTGTCCCATTACAACCAGCTGTTGCTTTTGAACAGGAAATCCCGGGTCGATGAATAAAATGGTGTCTTTCTCCGGATTGCATTGACTGCAAGTGAGAAAAGAGGCAAAGGTACCCTGCATAGAACCTGTGACGGGGACGCATCCTTCAGGGCTGATATCAACATTGATAAAGGCTTTTACAAAATTGGATGCTTCTTGTTTCAGTTCTGCAAGACCGTTGATGTCAGGATAGAGGCTTGCAATGCCCTTTTGAAGAGCTGCTATTTCGGCTTGTACACCGACAGAAGAAGGAGGAAGTCCGGGAACGCCCATCTCCATTTTGATGAATTCGACACCTGATTCTTGTTCTGCCTTGGCGGCAATAGCTTTTACTTCACGAATCGTGGCTTTAGAGAAGTCTACGATTTGGAACTCATTGATAGTGTTATCAATGAGTTCTCTGTTAATCGGAGTATTTTTCATGGTATTATATAATTAATATGGTCTTGTCTTATTCGATTCCGTGAGCCGAGACGTTCGAATCAATTTTAGAAATAAGTTTCTGAAGAACAACTCCAGGGCCACACTCGGTGAAATCTGTTGCGCCGTCAGCAATCATGTTTTTGGCGCTCTGAGAGAAACGGACGGGGGCGGTGAGTTGTGCTACTAGATTTTTTCTTATTTCTTCAGGATCTGTATGAGGTTTGGCATCTACGTTTTGATAGATCGCGCATTTAGGGGTGCTGAAGTTTGTCTTTTGGATAGCTTCTTCCAGTTCTTCTTTGGCCGGTTGCATCAATGGTGAATGGAATGCACCACCTACTTTCAGCGGAAGAGCACGTTTTGCTCCTGCGGCTTTCATTAGTTCGCAAGCTTTATTGATACCTTCTATAGTGCCTGAAATAACCAATTGTCCCGGGCAATTGTAGTTTGCCGGTACGCAAACTTCGCCTTCTGCATTTACCTGTTCGCATATTTCTTCTACTTTTTCATCAGAAAGAGCAATGATAGCTGCCATTGTCGAAGGTTTGGCTTCGCAAGCTTTTTGCATAGCCATAGCGCGGGCATAAACCAATTTCAGTCCGTCTTCGAAGTTCAAAGCACCACTAGCAACCAATGCAGAGAATTCTCCAAGCGAATGTCCGGCAACCATCTCTGGTTTAAAAGCCTCACCCATGCAGAGGGCTGAAATAACAGAATGAAGGAATACGGCAGGCTGTGTTACTTTTGTCTGTTTCAATTCTTCATCTGTTCCATCGAACATTATATCAGTGATGCGATAGCCTAAAATGCTATTTGCTTTTTCAAATAATTCTTTTGCTAACGCAGAACTTTCGTATAAGTCTTTGCCCATTCCTACAAATTGAGCTCCTTGACCGGGGAATACAAATGCTTTCATCTTTTTATTTTATTTTTAATTCGGTGCAAATTTATAAAAACTCTTTGGATAAATCGTTGCATTTGTTACATTATTCTTCTTTAGTCTGTAAAAGAGAGTGCTGAAAGAGAAAGGCTATTCATTATAATATATGTATGTTTAGGGAAATATTCTTTACTTCTTTCTTGTACAAAATAGATATTGTCCTTTATATAATAAGTGTCCTTTTGTTAATGTAAAAATAAGAACGCTTAAATATATGTAAAACAATAAATTGGGATGGCGAAAAATAATAGCTTTTATTTGGAGAAAGAAAAAAAACATATATATTTGTGCTGTATTTAAATATTAAAATCAATATGCAAAGCACTCAACCTAAAAATGGGTATGCCCTTAATCATATATCAATCGATTCTGTTATTTTAGGGTTCGATGGTAAAGATTTGAAGGTGTTGCTCGTCCCTCAGAAAGTTGAAGTAGGAGCAAAACTGCTTTATTTTAAAAAACTACCGGGTGATCTTATCTTTAAAGACGAAGATTTTGAAGTAGCGGCACATCGTACGTTAAATGATCTGACGGGTATTCATGGCGTCAGAATGTATCAGTTCAAAACGTATGGCTCCAAAGATCGTTGTTCGGAGAAAGACTTTCTTTGGTTGGGACAAACCTCGGGAATCAAGGTTGAGAGTATTGTAACTACTGCTTATTTGTCGGCTGTCAAACTTGATGGAACCCTTAGACTCACAGTTAAGAAATACGGTTGTGAATGGTGTGCTATTAACGAGGTAGGTGATTTGGCTTTTGATCATAATGTTATTTTAGAAGATGCCCTATCTTATTTTAGAAGATTAGTCAGTCATAGTCCTGCTATCATATTCGAATTGTTGCCTCGCAAGTTTACTATATTGCAATTGCGTACGCTATTCGAGCTGATTAATCGAAAGAAATATGATATTCGAAATTTCCAGAAGAAACTGACACAGATGAAGTATGTGGTTTCGTTGGACGAATTCGAAAAGGGAGTGCGGCATCGTGCTGCCAGGTATTATCATTTTGATAAAGTGCTTTACAACAAGTCGAGACGTTGATTTATTGAGTGTGGTATTATTGCAAAAACTAAACACAATGCTTTTAATGACTACCCGTATCGTGTGGGGGAGGTATCCTATTTGTCATTAGGCATAAGAAATTTATAATAATATGTATTTATTAGGTTATGACATTGGTAGTTCGTCGGTAAAGGCTAGTTTGGTAGATGCCGACTCAGGAAAGTGCGTTGCTTCGGCATTTTACCCCAAAACAGAAGCTCCTATTATCTCCGTAAAGGCTGGATGGGCCGAACAGAATCCGTCAGATTGGTGGAATTATTTGAAACTCTCTACAGCCGCTGTGCTCCAAGAGAGTGGGGCAGACCCGTCGGCAATCATGGCTATCGGAATTTCTTACCAGATGCACGGATTGGTCTGTGTAGATAAGGAGCAAAACGTGTTGCGTCCTGCCATTATCTGGTGCGACTCACGCGCTGTACCCTTCGGAAGCAGTGCTTTTAAGGAAATAGGATCGGATAAGTGTCTTTCTCATCTACTCAATTCGCCCGGCAATTTCACGGCCTCCAAATTAGAGTGGGTGAAACAGAACGAACCGCAGATATTCGAGAAAATAGACAAGATTATGTTGCCCGGCGATTATATTGCCATGAAGTTGTCCGGAGAGATTTGTACTACGGTTTCCGGTCTTTCGGAAGGAATGTTCTGGGATTTCAAAGAGAATCGTGTTGCAGACTTTCTGTTAGATTATTATGGATTCGACAAATCTATTTTGCCCGACATTCGCCCCACTTTTTCCGAACAGGGGCAGCTTAGTGCATCTGCTGCTGCCGAACTGGGCTTGAATCAGGGCATCAGTATTGCATATCGTGCCGGCGATCAGCCCAACAACGCTTTGTCTCTCAATGTATTTGATGTTGGAGAAATTGCTTCTACGGCAGGAACTTCGGGAGTCGTTTACGGTGTCAATGGCAATGTCAATTATGATAACCTTTCTCGTGTCAATACCTTTGCCCACGTCAATCATTCGGCCCAGCAGACACGTTTGGGAGTTCTGCTGTGCATCAATGGCACTGGTATATTGAACTCATGGACTCGTCATCAGATTCTTGGAGATACGTTGTCGTATGCCGAGATGAACGATTTGGCAGCAACGGCTCCGATTGGATCTCAAGGTTTGGCTATCATGCCATTTGGCAACGGTGCCGAACGTATGTTAGAAAACAAAGAAATGCATTGCAGCCTCAATGGCATCGATTTCAATATCCACCAGCGGCAACATATTGTGAGAGCTGTGCAAGAGGGAATCGTATTCTCTATGAAGTACGGTATTGATATCATGCAGGATATGGGACTTCCGGTGAAAGTTATTCATGCCGGCTATGCCAATATGTTTATGAGTCCGTTATTTCGAGATACTTTGGCAAGCGTAACAGGTGCCACCATCGAACTATACAATACGGACGGTTCTGTGGGGGCTGCCAAGGGAGCCGGTATGGGTATAGGATACTATAGAAACAATACCGAAGCTTTTGCTACGCTCGAGAAAAAGCAGGTTATCGAGCCCGATACGAAACAAGAAACAGCATATAAAGATGCATACGAACATTGGAAACAGTGTTTATCCAACTATGGCTATTAATTAATATATTTAAATCTATATAAA
>Ga0183101_1000660_pt1 | contig 44362 bp, 51 predicted proteins | sample Biomet3_FD_127790 | JGI IMG/M metagenome (GOLD analysis project Ga0183101, IMG submission 127790) | Microbial communities from bioreactor (seeded with sewage sludge) at LBNL, California, USA - Biofuel metagenome 3 | ecosystem: Engineered > Bioreactor > Anaerobic > Unclassified ... | reverse complement strand
CCCGACTCTTTTACGATAACGCCATCATGGGTATCCAGTTGATCGAAGCAGCCCGACAGGCTGACGTGGAGAAATGTGTCGTGGCCGGAACGATCTGTGCGTACCCGAAATTCACACCGGTACCCTTTAAGGAAGAGAATCTCTGGAATGGGTATCCCGAAGAGACGAATGCGCCGTACGGCCTTGCGAAGAAAATGTTGCTTGTCCAGTCCCAGGCATACCGTCAGGAATACGGCTTCAACGCTATATACCTGTTACCGGTTAACCTCTACGGGCCCGGTGACAATTTCGATCCGGCCAGTTCCCATGTAATCCCGGCGCTCATAAAAAAGTTTGTCGATGCAAAAGAGAACAATGCACCATCTGTTGAAGTGTGGGGCACGGGTGCTGCTTCCCGGGAATTCCTGTACGTAGAAGATGCCGCGCGGGGATTGGTTCTTGCCGCAGAAAGGTATAACAAACCAGATCCGGTGAATCTCGGTTCGGGGATGGAGATCACCATTAAGGACCTCGTATCTCAAATTCAGGAACTGACCGGTTATTCCGGTGAGATCCAATGGGACCGGTCAAAGCCGGACGGCCAGCCTAAACGGTGTCTGGATGTGAGTCGGGCGCGGGAAGAGTTTGGGTTCGAGGCAGAGATGCCGTTCAGGGAGGGATTGAAGAGAACGATTGCTTGGTATGAGGGGCATAGAGTGGAAGCGGCACGGCTGCATGGGAGTGTTGGTGATCATTGCTGAAGGGTGCTTCCATCTCATGGAGATCCTCTCTTTTTAAAAGAGGAAACCCCTTTTTGGCCCAACAAAATTTTTAGAATATGCAATACATATTTCCCCCACACCTGTTGAAGTATTCTTTTAGTCCAAAATGATGAGATTACACATAATTCCCAGAGAAACCTTATTGGCGTCCCCCGATTGTGCAGTTCCGATACACGGAGGGGTTAATGTGCATGTTTTTACACAGCCCTTTTTTGTAATCTCTTCCGTGCTCCTGCAATCACCACACTATAAGTAATGTAAAAACAAATTTCCTGATCAACTTTTATGACCGAGACCCAAACCGCCAGCGAAACGTCTGTGCCTACCCTCATTATCCGCCCGCCACGGAAGTGGATACCAGTGGATCTAAAAGAGCTCTGGGCCTATCGGGAACTGATCACGGCATTTACACTGCGGGATGTGAAGCTCCGGTACAAGCAGACCGGTCTTGGGATTGCATGGGCCGTTCTCCAGCCGCTTTTGACAATGGTGATATTCACGGTCTTTTTTGGTGGCCTTGCCAAAATTCCGTCCGATGGCGTGCCATACCCCCTTTTTGTGCTTGCGGCGCTTCTCCCATGGACGCTCTTTGCCGAGGGTCTGACCCGGTCTACGACAAGCATGGTCACAAATTCAAACATCATGACAAAAGTGTATTTCCCGCGCCTGATCATGCCACTGTCGAGCATTATATCACCTCTCGTGGATTTCGCGGTCTCGTTTATCATCCTGATTGCGATGATGGTTTACTATGGATTTATTCCGACGGTAAATATTGTCTTTTTACCCGTATTTCTTCTGCTTGCACTTGCAACTGCCCTCGGTGTGGGACTGTGGCTCTCGGCGCTCAACGTCAAGTATCGCGATTTCCAGTATACGGTACCCTTCATGATCCAGATCTGGATGTTTGCCTCACCGGTCGTGTATGCGGCAAGTCTTGTGCCGGAGTCAATGCGGGTCTGGTACGGCCTCAACCCGATGGCCGGAGTAATTGAGGGATTCCGGTGGGCGCTTCTTGGAACCGGTGCGCCCAGCGCGATGGTGCTTGTATCGGTGGGGATGGTTATCGTGCTGCTGGTTTCCGGGATGTTTTATTTCCGGAGGATGGAGCAGTACTATGCGGATATTGTGTAATGTGAGACTGTTGTGCTAAAAGGGGGCATTCAGATTGCCCGGCGCATCGACAACTTCGACCTTTCCGCATCCGCATGGACTGTCTCTATTAAGGACCGGTTCATCCCCAGTTTCAGCGACCAAACCCTGTCCGGTAAACCAGGTACAGTATTCGGTGACGAACCCCCAGACCTTGGTTTTACCTGCGTGGCCGGGCCAGATCGAAGGTTCCCTCCCGGGGGGCACTCAATATTTTCATTCTTTTGGAGCCATGTTCCCTACACCCCTCTAAAAAAATTCGGGTGTATGAACGCTGCTATTAGGTGATATTTGTCGCCGACGGTAAAAACCCGAAAATACCCTGAATTCATGTTGGTTTATGGTGGATCGCGGTTGGATCGGTGAAGGAATCGGGGAATCCGGGGCCATGAAGGGCCCGAAAAACCGTATCCCCCCGAGACTCTCCGGTCGGAGGGTACATCACGGGATCCTCATATCCTCTTTCTGTCAGATCCGCATCCCCCAGCCCATCTTAAAAAAATCCGGCTCCCTGAACGCTGCTATTAGGTGATATTGCTCTCCGATGGTAAAAATCCAAAAATGCCCCGAATTCATGTCGGTTTATGGTGGATCGCGGTCGGATCGGTGAGAAAACCGGGGAATCCGGGGCCATGAAGGGCCCGAAAAACCGTATCCCTCCGAGGGTGTCCGGCCAGGACTGTCATTATCGGGCATGTGTCCGGGGTCTCCCTTCACCGTCGGATACGTCTCCTCCTACCGGGATGACAGTCCCGTCCGCTGCCAGCTCCTGTATCCCGGCGGCATCGTTCCGGAAGAACCGCCAGGTGCCGTACCAGTGGGGATATACCAGACTCCCCCCGTAATCCGTTATCGTTGGACCGCTTGATTCAATTATTCCGGGTACAAATACTGCAAAGGAGATTCAATCTTCAAATGTCCGCGGATAATATCGCCATACGTGTCAACCACTTAGGCAAACAGTACCGGCTTGGCGGACCGCAGGAACCGTATCACACGCTCCGTGATGCGATTGTCAATTCTCTTAAGGTGCCGCCGATGAAGGTATTCCTCAAGGCTCAGATAGAATAAACCGTCAAATCCGGAATTACACAATTTGTATATAACCCGAAGTGCACTATAATTTAAGGTGAGTAATCATGGTTAAAGCGGTATACCGGGATAATATGTTCCATCTTATTGATCCAGTCAACCTACAGGAAGGCAAAGAGGTAGAACTCAAAATTTTACCGGACCTGGAAATAAAAAAATTACAAGGGGCGTTCAGAATCAGGGACACTCGGACAATTGAAGAAATTATTGAGTCGGATATCTTTGAATGAACTTTCATCAATCCCTGATGGGACAAAAGTGATTATTGATACAAATATTATTCTGTATACTGCTCTTAATCATCCTGCGTTTCAACCGTCATGTACTGCGTTCTTAATCAGGGTCGAGAGAGAAGAGATCCAAGGATTCAATCCCTCCGTTGTGATTCAGGAGATTACCCATCATTTTATTATCAGTGAATTGATGGAAAAGGGCTATGGAACGAGCGTCGTCGATTGTATTGCCCATTATAAACGTGATCCTCTGATTATGAACGAATTATCCAAAACATGGATGGAAATTCAGCGTATTTTCAAAATTAATTGTACAATATTGCATGATAATCCGGAAATAGTGAAAGATTCGGTCCCCATCTCCCGTAACTTTCAGTTATTCACCAAAGATGCATATATTGCATCGTATGCACAATTCTATAAAATCTCCCATATCGCATCAAACGATAAAGACTTCTCACGGGTTCCCTGGTTATCCGTATGGAAACCGCATGCTGACAGAGGTGCCTTATGACCGTCGATCCAACAATTGCCATACGCGTCGATCACTTAAGCAAGCAATACAAACTTGGGGGATCGCAGGAACCGTATCATACGCTTCGCGATGCGATCGTTAATTCCCTAAAGGCGCCGATGAAGGTCTTTCACAAAACTCCGCCCACGGAAGGGTTCTGGGCGTTGAAAGAGGTATCGTTTGAAGTGGAGCAGGGGGAGGTTGTTGGGATCATCGGGCGGAACGGGGCCGGATCACAAAGGGATCGGGGGAACTGAAGTTTCATGAAAATTTCTGTTGTGGGCGGGGGATATGTCGGTCTCGTGACGGGAACCTGTTTTGCAGAACTTGGGCACGATGTAACCCTCGTTGAGATAGACCCGGAGAAAGTCCGGGCAATAAACAACGGAAAGCCCCCTATCTTTGAAAACGGTCTGGAGAACCTGCTCAAACAGAATTTCGGCAAAAGAATCCACGCGAGTACTGGGTATGAATCGGTTACATCAGCGGAAATCGTTTTTATCAGTGTGGGCACTCCGCCAAAACCGAACGGCAGCGCGAATCTTTCGTACATCGAAGCAGCCAGCATTTCGATCGGGAATGCATTAAAGGCAAACCCAGCCTATTGTGTTGTCGTTGTCAAGAGCACGGTCCCCCCGGGAACCACGGAAAAAATTGTATGGCCCGCAATTCTCAAAGCATCCGGGAAAACCGAAAAAGATATTGGATTTGCCATGAACCCGGAATTTCTCCGGGAGGGTAGGGCAGTCGAAGATTTCCTGCACCCGGACCGGATCGTGATCGGTAGTAGCAATTCCCGGGCAGGCGAGCGTGTTGCAGAGGTGTACAGGAAAGTCCGTGCACCGATCATAAGAACCGGGATCACGGCAGCGGAAATGATCAAGTACACTTCGAATGCATTTCTTGCGACAAAAATATCGTTCTCCAATGAGATCGGGAATATCTGCAAAAACCTTGGCATCGATGTCTATGAGGTAATGAAAGGTGTGGGGTTCGATCCCCGGATCGGTCCTTTATTCCTGAACGCAGGAGCAGGATTCGGAGGCAGCTGCTTTCCCAAGGATGTATCAGCTCTTGTGTCGCTCGCGAAAGAGACCGGGGAAAAACCGGTGCTCCTGGAATCCGTTCTTAAAATTAACGAACAGCAGCCGCACCGGATGATCACCCTCCTGAAAAAACGGGTTGGATCGCTCAAGGGCAAACGAATTGCAGTTCTTGGTCTTGCCTTTAAGGACAACACCGATGATATCCGGGATTCGCGTGCGATCCCGGTAATTCAGGATTTGATTCAAGAGGGTGCACTCGTTATTGCTTACGATCCTTTGGCAGTTCCCAACGTGCAAAAGATCTTACCCGGTATTGAATATGGATCGTCTGCCGCTGAGGCGCTCCATGGGGCCGATGCATGTCTTGTGATGACCGAGTGGCCGGAGTTTTCCCGGCTTGATGCGGAATTTGAGCAGATGAAAACGCCAGTAATTATTGAAGGGCGGAAAATCCTGTCCCGAAATGGTGCAGAGGGGATCTGCTGGTAATACCCTCATGGTGGTTTTTACAATGAAGAGCGGTCAGAAGGTTCGCAAGGTAGTTATTCCCGCTGCCGGGTTGGGGACACGTTTTCTCCCAATAACAAAAGCCCAGCCCAAGGAGATGCTGCCGGTGGTCGACAAGCCGGTCATCCAGTACGTGGTTGAAGAGGCGATCCAGTCAGGGATCGAGGATATCCTCATCATCACCGGCCGGAACAAGCGGGCTATTGAGGATCATTTCGACCGCTGTTTCGAATTGGAAGAAAAATTCAACAATCACAAAAAGAACGAGTTTTCCGAATCCCTTGAATCGCTTTCCGAGTTCCCTGATATCCATTTCATCCGCCAGCGGGAGCAGAGAGGCCTTGGCGATGCCGTGCTCCATGCGGAGAGGCATTGCGATAATGAACCGTTTGCCGTGCTGCTGGGTGACACCATCTGTATCTCGCCCAAAAACGCCGGTACCTGTACGCGCCAGATGATCGATGCCTACGATAAATACGAGCGATCAATTATCGCGGTTGAACCTGTCCCTCAGTATAAGATCCGTGATTATGGTATCATCGATGGCAGGGAACTGGAAAAGAACGTTTACGAGATCCGTGACATTGTGGAAAAACCGGCACCGGAACATGCGCCGTCCAACCTCGGCGCGATCGGGCGATATATCCTGACACCGGATATTTTTTCCCTGCTGCATGAGGGAGTTCCTGGGGTTGGTGGGGAGATCCAGCTTACCGATGCTTTACGAAGGCTTGACAAACCCTTAGGCATTGTTACCAACTGCCGGCGCTATGATATTGGCGACAAGTTGGGCTGGATGAAGTCCAGCATCGAACTCACGCTCGAACGTGAGGAGTTTGCCGGGGATCTCCGGCCGTTCCTTACCGAGCTCCTCAAGCGGTGAATACTATGAACTTTGACACACGGGAAGAACTGGATATCATTCACCGAAACCTTGGTGACCTTTCTTTTGAGGACCGAAAGGTTCTGGTGACCGGGGGAGCCGGGTTCCTAGGATCCTGGATGTGCGAGTACCTGCTCGATGACGGTGCATCGGTTACCTGCATCGATAACTTTGCGAGCGGCCAGCGGGCCAACATCCAGGCGCTCATGGATAACGAACAGTTTCGGTTCATCGAGCACGACATCTCGGTACCGATTACCATTGATACGCACCTTGACTATGTTTTCCATATGGCCAGCCGTGCATCGCCATTCGAGTTCGAGCACTACCCGATCGAGATCCTCCGGGCAAATACCCTGGGTGCGATGGTCGCGCTCGATATCGCTAAAAAGAACGATGCCCGGTTTGTCTTTACCTCCACCAGTGAAGTCTATGGGAATCCCGATATCGTCCCGACTCCTGAAACCTATCGTGGGAACGTCAACCCGATCGGGTTACGCGGGTGTTATGATGAGGCCAAGCGCTGTGGGGAAGCTTATGTTGTCGCGTACCGCCGCCAACATAACCTTAACACCAGAATTGCCCGGATCTTCAATACCTATGGCCCCCGTATTCGTACTGACGGAATCTATGGCCGGGTCATCCCGCGTTTCATCGACCAGGCCCTGTCCGGTAAACCTGTCACGGTCTTCGGCGACGGGTCCCAGACCCGGAGTTTTACGTATGTGACCGACCAGATTGAAGGGCTTCTCCGGCTTGCCTCTCTTGATGCTGCACAAGGGCAGGTCATCAATATCGGTAATGTTAACGAGATCACCGTGTTCGAACTGGCCAAAAAGGTGATTGACCTTACCGGGTCGAAATCGCCGCTGTCGTATTCACCATTACCGGAGGACGATCCTCTCCGACGCAGACCTGATGTGACAAAGGCTAAAGAAATTTTGGGATGGGTGCCGAAGACGCCGCTGGAGACCGGCCTTGGAAGGACTATTGAGTGGATCCGGTCAGTCTCCTGAATCTTTTTAAAATTCATTGCAGTCAGTATCAACATTCTTCATGCGAAAAGAAATGAAACTTTAATTCATAATCGCATACCCATATGATTACAGGATTCCTCAAACCCATGACATCAGACAAGATCGCGATTCATGTCAGCCATTTAAGCAAGCAGTACAAACTAGGCGGACCGCAGGAACCGTACCATACGCTCCGCGATGCGATTGTCAATTCTCTCAAGGCGCCGTTGAATATATTCCACGAGGCACCCTTGGTGGAAGGGTTTTGGGCTTTGAAGGACGTGTCGTTTGATGTGGAGCAGGGTGAAGTTGTCGGGATTATCGGGCGAAATGGTGCCGGAAAATCGACGCTCCTGAAAATCCTGTCACGGATTACTTCTCCCACGGAAGGAACCGTTGAACTTCACGGGCGAGTGGGTTCTTTGCTGGAAGTGGGGACCGGGTTTCACCCGGAGTTGACCGGTCGGGAGAATATCTATTTATCTGGTTCTATCCTTGGCATGAAGCGACGGGAGATCGATGCCAAGCTGGATGAGATTGTAAAATTTTCCGAGATTGAAAAGTTTCTCGATACTCCGGTGAAGCGGTATTCAAGTGGGATGTATGTGAGACTTGCATTTGCAGTAGCTGCGCATCTGGAACCGGAGATTCTTCTCGTGGATGAGGTACTCGCCGTTGGGGATGCAGCATTCCAGAAAAAATGTCTGGGGAAGATGGGAGAGGTGGCGAAGGAAGGGAGAACGGTTATTTTTGTGAGCCATAATATGAATGCAATTCGGAATTTATGTACAAAATCTATTGTACTTATGAATGGCAAAAAATCGTTCTATGGAAACACCCTCAAGGCTATAAATTATTACAATTCGCAGTTATCCAATAATTTATCTAAATCTGTTCATTTTGATGACATCCCAGATAAATCATTAATTTTCTCGCGAATAAGTATTTTTAATGAAAAGAAAATGGACGATGAATATTTTGATCTTGACAGTAATATTATAATTGAAATCGAATATGTTGTAAAAAAAGATCTTGTCGGTACGAATCTTGCATTATCGATTATCAAGGATGGCTTAAACGTCCTATGGACATTTGATATTGATTGTGAGCGAAAATTATTTGATTTAAGGCCAAAAGGATCCTATCGTTCACGAATTGTTTTACCCACGGGCCTTTTAGGTGTTGGCGTATACTCAGTTTATGTGGACGGTGCTAATTATAATGCAGAGCATTTTGCAAAATATCCCGATTGTTTAACATTTAAAATAGAAAATAATAGTCGGGATCTTATGGATAGCGTCAATCTGGGGGGCCTTGTTGGTTTACCTCTGAAATGGAATACAACAAAAATCCCGGAGTAACTCTAAACATGAAAACAGGATCTGTATGTATTCATTTGAGTACAATTGTCGCATTAATGGGGATTTATGTAGATAATCGGGAAAAATATACGATATTGAAGGAATTTTCGATCAAATTTTCCCATAAACGAGTAAAGATCCGATCTTGCTCGGTGGAGAAATAAAATGATTCGGGATTTTTTAAAACATATCTTGGCTTTTTGGCATGAACCTCAATTCGTCCAAGTTCGTTGGGTTTGGGGTGATGTCTGGAAAACGTGGTACCTTCAAAATCAGGATCCTCTTGAAGAAAAGATGGGTGTCTTAAAATTAGATCTTGATGACGAGAGTTGTAGCATTATTGATACAATCTGTGAACGTTTATTTTTTATATGTCCTTGGCAACGGTACTCCGATAAAGCATTATATCATAGATCATTACTTGTTTCCGAAATTGAAAAGAAGCAACAATCTGAAATACATTTAAATTATAATCTAAAAGAAACAATAAAAAAATATAGATTACCTATTACTTATTATCCGTCCGCAATTTTTTATTATGATGATGGATTAAAATTTGTCCCAACTGATGTGCTGTCTCAAATAACAAATAAAGATTTTATTGATGGTGGTGCATGGATTGGTGATTCCGCTCTGACTTTTTTGCAATATAATCCAAATCGAATATTTTCCTTTGAACCCTTAAAAACAAATTATGAATTATTACAAAAGACAATTGAGCTTGGTCAGTTCCAAGATAAAATTATCCCCGTAAAGATGGGTCTTGGGGCAAGTGATACCACGGTGGTATTATATGGTGATGCGACGGATGCGAGCATCCATAAAGAGGTTCTGGAAATAAACACTGTCAAAGAACGTCAAGTGAAAGAAACCGTTAAGATTACATCAATTGATAATTTTGTGAGTTCAAATGGGATAATTCCCGGACTAATTAAACTTGATATTGAAGGAAATGAACTTGATGCAATCAAAGGTGGAATTGATACTATATGTAAATATAAACCTGTATTAATAATTTCTATATATCATACGCCGGTAGACTTTTTCGAGATAAAACCTTTAATAATCTCTCATTGTCCCGGATATACATTTATGGTACGACGACTTGACCCTGCCCATCCAACAGCGGAAACAATCCTGATAGGATATTACAAAAAAAGATGATTTCTTGTATATCTGTAATGTAAGATTTTTATGTTTTTAGGGCCGTGTTGATTTTTTACAGAAGAATTCAAACTCTGTGTAAGAATGTAAGGGGCATATGAAATGAAAATGGGTTTTTACCTGAAATGGCCAAAAGGGTATTCTGGTACCAAAGGCTGCAATGTCCTCGGTGATGAATTATATGCTGAGTCCATGTGCCGGACTCTTTTAAAATCAGAGTCCATAGATTCCGCAGAACTTTATACGCCGGATTGTCTCCCCAAAGAAAAAATTGACGTAATGATCTATCTGAACGATACCCCGCCTCATAGGGACTGGGCAAAAAAACATCTGTTGTATATTCAGAATGCCTATGGGGAAGGATCCGATAAAGCGCTCGAAAAGTTCCACTTGGCAGAATACGATGGCTACGCATTTATCTCAAACAGGCTTCTTGACGTTCATCGGGCAGCGGGGTTTCAGGGAGTATTCCTCCCGTTTGGTGTCAATACTGACCTTTTTTACCCGCGAAAAAAAGATAACCGCTATGATTTTGATGTAGCCTATATCGGCAATGATATCAAGGGAGAAGCCCGGGCCACGCGATACCTGTTGCCGGCTGCACGGTTCCGTTTCGGACTTTTTGGCAATTGGCCCTATCCCGGCCCTTTAAAGAAACAGCGGATAATATTCTGGAAACAGTACGACCCGATACCTGAATATAAGAAAATATTCTACCGAATTTCCAAAGGCAAGATTCCCCAAGATGACGTCCCGCTCCTGTACAGCAGTGCAAAAATCAATCTCAACTGTACTCACCAGGATTGTGTTGACTGGGATGTGATTACTCTCAGGACGTTCGAAGTGCTGGCTTGCCGGGGCTTTCTGATCACGGACAAGGTTCCTGTAGCGGAAAAAACAATGCAGGGCTGCATGGTCTTCACCGATGGAGGCAACGATTTAACGGAGAGAATCGGATATTATATCGATCATGAAAGCGAGCGGGTTAAGATCTCACAGAAAGGATATGAATACACGCTCCGCCACGCAACTCTTGAATCACGGATGAAAGAATTACTTGCCTATATTGACGAGATCCTATGAAAATTCTTTTTGTCAACCCTCCGGTAATTAGGTTTGGTACTGACAGTCCCGAACATGACCCCCGGCTCAGATCTCTTTTGTTCCGGATGAAATTGGCGGGTCGTCACTTTCCAATACTGTACCGTTTTTTTGACCGGCTCGGAATTGGGAGGGATGCCCGGTTTGGGGTCCGGGCCGGATCCCGCTGGCCATGGACAATGGATGTACCACACGGTGGCCCCCCCTATCCGTTTATCATGGGGTATGCAGCCGGTCTGCTCAGGCATGAAGGCTTCGATGTGAATATAATCGATGCTGTTGCAGATGAAGACTATTCATACCGGCATTTTATCGATAACGTCCGAAAAGAGCATGCGGATATTGTTGTTATCGAATGTTCTACCCCGACCATCGATATTGACCTGTGGATGGCAAAAGAAATTTCCGCTTTTACAAAGGTTGCACTTGCCGGTCCTCACCTTAGGTCAAACGATCAGGAGATTGAAAAGGATTGCCCTAGTATCACGTTCCTGCTGGAAGGGGAATATATCCAGAGTGTCCTTAAGATGGCCCGGACACAACAACCAGGAATCTACGAATCAGAAGTGGTCACGGATCTAGATGCCTTGCCATTCCCATTTCGGGATTATCCCGCAGCCACAAAATATTTCGATCCCACGATGCCAACGCTACGCCCCCAGCTGCAGGTCTACGGAAGCAAAGGCTGTCCCTTTAAATGCACGTTCTGCCTCTGGCCCCAGACAATGTATGAGGGCAAGGTAGCCTTCCGCAAACCGGAAAAAATTGCAGAAGAGATCCGGTATTGCGTGGAGAAATATGGGTATAAAAGCATCTTTTTCGATGACGATACCTTCAATGTAGGAACAGAGCGGATCAGCAGGCTGTGCGATGAACTTAAAACAATCGGTCTCCCATGGACGATGATGGGCAGACTTGACTGTTCGCCGGACTGGTTATATGACAAGATGGTGGATTCCGGCTGTGTGGGGATGAGGTTTGGTATCGAAACGTTCGACCTTAATATCTTGAAAAGGATCAATAAGGGGATTGAACGTGTCGATTTCAGAAAAACGCTGGAACACCTGTCAGATGCGTATCCGGATCTCTTCCTTCATGTGACAATGATGAAAGATCTTCCTGGGCAGACAGAAGAGATCCATAATAACGATATGAAAATCCTTCACGACCTCGGGTTCAGCCCAAAAAACATGCGACGGAGTTACCAACTGTCTGCATGCGCACCGTTCCCCGGTACGAAAATGTATGAGGATCTGGTAAAGGAAAAAGGGGAACTCCTGAATGATTTCAGCAGGTATGATGGGGGGCAGTCTACGGTTATGAATGAGGTAAACAGACAATGACCTCCCCTAAAAAAAGCATTCTCATCATAGGTGCATCGGGTTATCTGGGCCAGGCCCTTTACCGGTATTTTCAGCAGACGTTTTCCGGGAAATATCTGGTCACCGGAACGTATTATTCAGGTCTCCCTCCGGGCAATTTAGAAAAACTGGATATTACCTCTTTTGGAGAGCTGGAAGAGGTGCTGGTCCGGCTGGCACCTGATTTTATTGTCCTTGCAGTCGGGGATAAAAATGTTCAGGGGTGTGAAGATGATTATTCCCGGGCATATGACCTCAACACCCGTCCGGTTGAATCAATAATCTCCATTATTTCCCGGTACGGCCTTTCATCCCGTCTGATCTATCTCTCAACGGATTATGTATTTGACGGAAAAACCGGTCAGTACCAGGATTCGGATACTCCAAATCCCACCACAAATTACGGGAAAACCAAATACCTCGCGGAGCAGGCTCTTATAAAATCCGGAGTCCGGTTTAAGATAGTACGAACGGCGGCGGTAATGGGTAAAGGCGGGACATTTTTTGGGTGGCTTATTCAAAAGCTTAAAAATGAAAAACAGGTGTCGATGTATGACAATGTGTTTTTTTCTCCAACGCCGTTGCAATTTTTAGTCGAGATGATTGGCGCCACTCTTGAAAATTATGAGAGTATCCCGCAAAATATCCTTCACATTGTCGGAGAAAAGAGGATCAGCCGTTACCAGTTTGCACTATTGGTAAGCTCAATATTAAAATCGGATGTCAGGATCTATGCAGAAAAAAATCTCGATAGGAGTATGCTGTTCCAGCCTGATCTTTCGATGGTACCCTCGGACATTATTAATACGTGGAGAAAGAGAGATTTTGAGGATTACCTTAAGGATGAGATCCTGCATGCTGCGGTTTATAAATAAGTATTTTGTTCATACTGATGAAAGGGGATCCATTGAGGGATTAATCAATCAGGGACACTGGCAGGAACTAAATCTGGTTACTTCTGAGGCGGGTGTTGTCCGCGGTAATCATTACCACCAAACAACGCAGGAGCTCTTCATCATTCTTGAGGGTGAAATTGAGATTCAGGTTCAGGATATAAATAATGGAAATCTGACCGGATCGCCATCTACCTACAGGGTAAAGGCTGGCGATGTTTTTCTGGTTGAACCGATGACCAACCATATTTTCATTCCTCAAATCTTTTCAAAATGGATAAATGCTCTTTCTGTACGTATGGATAAAGATCATCCGGATTTTTACCGTACGGAGTGCCAGCATGCCTGAATCACCACAGATAACAGTGCCGGTCCTGTTTCTCATCTTCAACCGCCCGGATACCACGCAGCAGGTCTTTAACGAAATCCGCAGGGCCCGGCCACCCCAGCTTTTTATTGCAGCAGACGGGCCCCGCAAAAACCGGCCGGACGATCCTGAGAATTGCAGGAAAGCACGCGAAATCGCAAAACAGGTAGACTGGGATTGCAAAGTATCTACCCTGTTCCGGGATGAAAACCACGGGTGCAAAATTGGCGTGAGTTCCGCAATTGACTGGTTCTTTTCTAACGTTGAAGAAGGGATAATCCTTGAAGATGACTGCGTGCCGGACCAGAGTTTTTTCCCGTTCTGTCAGGAACTTCTTGAACGGTACCGTTATGATGAACGGGTTATGATGATCTCCGGGGATAATTTCCAGTTTGGGAGACAGAGAACGGAATATAGTTACTATTTCTCACGATATGTTCACATCTGGGGATGGGCCAGTTGGAGACGGGCCTGGAACAATTATGATGTATCCATGAAACTCTGGCCGATGATCCGCGATGGGAGTTGGCTTAGGGATATTTTTGATGATCAGAATGCAGTGACCTACTGGACTCAGTGTTTTGAGGATACACATGCTGGAAAAATTGATACTTGGGATTATGAATGGATGTTTGCATGCTGGATACAAAATGGACTTGTAATTTTGCCCAATGTGAATTTGGTTTCTAATATTGGTTTTGATAAGAGCGGCACTCATACCAAGGGGGAAACAATTTTTTCAAGATTACCTCCAAAAAAAGTAATATTCCCGCTGGTTCATCCCAAATATATTATCCGGGATTGTAACTCGGATAACTATACAGAACATATCTTGTTTTCAAGGTCGGGATCTTTAATAAGTTTACTAAAATCAAAATTTAAATTAATGATGAACAAATAAAAAACAATTCGGAGATAATGGAGTGATTATGGAAAAAATATGTAATATTTGCGGATCTTCCATGGATCCAATCTTTTCCGGCAAAATCCTGAAAAAATATACGGTTCAATATTTCCAATGTTTGGGTTGTGGATATGTCTGCACTGAAAATCCCTATTGGTTGGATGAATCATATAAAAATCCAATAAATGTTACGGATACAGGATTGATATCGCGCAATATTTATGCAGCCAAAATTTCATCTTGCCTAATATTTCTCTTTATAAAAAATAACCCGAAGGGTCTTGATTATGGTGGGGGGTATGGAATTCTTACCCGTTTGATGCGAGATATCGGTTTCGATTTTTATTGGTGGGATCCCCACACACAAAATTTATTCGCGCAGGGATTTGAATATCCTGAACATTGCAATAAAATTGATGTAATTACTGCCTTTGAAAATTTCGAACATTTTGTTAATCCCATCGAGGATCTTGAAAAGATTTTTTCAATATCGCATAATGTCATTTTCTCAACAGAGTTATTACCAAATCCTGTTCCAAAACCCGATGAGTGGTGGTATTACGGTTCAGAGCATGGACAACATGTTTCATTTTACTCAAAACAAACATTACAAACAATCGCAGATAAATTCGGAATACATTGTTATTCTTACAATAATCTCCATTTTTTTACTCAGAAAAAAATAAACATGACCTTTTGGAAGTTTGCATGTAAATTTGGCATTCGTTTTATCTTCCCATGCATTCAGATGAAAATAAAGAGTAAAACTGTTGCAGATATGAATTTTTTGATAGATCGTGGTGAGATTTAAGATGAAAATCCTCTTTGACCATCAGACATTCTCTCTCCAAAAATATGGGGGAATATCCCGTTATTTCTGTGAATTGTATTCGCATCTTTGCACAATGGATAAAGTCCAGCCAGAGATATCCGTGGTGTACTCAGAGAATGCATTTTACCGGGAATTATTTCATCAAAAACGATATTTCTCTGATCAAAAAATATTGGGAAAATATATGGATTTGGGAAAAAATATTCTTATCTATAAAATAAACAAATCTCATTGTAAAAAACAAATTTATCAGGGAAAATATGACATTTTTCACCCAACCTATTATGATCCCTACTTCCTGAAATACCTTAAAACGAAACCGTATGTCCTGACAGTATACGATATGATTCATGAACTCTTCCCGGATATGTTTGAAGGGGATCCGACCGCGCTTCAAAAAAAGAAAGTAATCGAATGCGCAACCAAAATTATTGCAATATCTGATAACACAAAATCAGACATTATCCGCTTTTATGATATTAATCCCAAAAAAATTGAAGTGATCCCTCTTGCATCTTCGCTTCAAATAAGTACACCGGATTGTTCCCTGAACCTGCCTCAAAAATACATCCTCTTTGTAGGAAATCGCGGAGTCTATAAAAATTTTGCATTTTTCATTAATTCGATTTCTTCACTATTATATACTGAAAAGGATCTTTACCTGGTTTGCGCCGGTGGCGGAGCTTTTTCAGATGCTGAATTGTGTTTTTTAGAGGATCTTAAGATTAAAATGAAGGTTCTCCACCGTCCAATTATTAATGATTGCACTCTCTCACAGCTCTACCGGAATGCAATTCTATTTGCATTCCCTTCACTCTACGAAGGTTTTGGCATTCCTGTCCTGGAAGCATTCAGCTGCGGCTGTCCAGTTGCGGCAAGCAATTGCAGTTCATTGCCTGAAGTGGGTGGTGAGGCAGTGAAGTATTTTGATCCCAAAAATTCCGACTCGATTCAACAGGTTGTCGAAGAGATTGTTCATAACGATTCATTGCAGGATTCCCTCAGACTTCGTGGATATGAGCGACTGAAACTCTTTTCCTGGGAAAAAACTGCCCTGAATACTAAAAAAGTCTATGATAATTTGTTAAGCCAGTAGGTATAGATTTTTTCCAGACTTTTTTCAAGGGAACATCCGGGTTTCCAGCCGGTAGCATCGTTGAGTTTATCATAACTCCCGATAAGTACCGGATTATCAATGGGGCGGAGAAGTGTCTGGTTCTGTTCCACAACTACCGGTATATGGGTTAATTCTGAAAGGACGTTTACAATATCCAGTATGGAATATCCTCTGCCACTACAGACGTTATATACTTCTCCGCGCTCCCCTTTTTCGAGGATCGCATCGTATGCCCGGATAACATCATCAATGTCAATAAAATCCCTGATAATCGATCCCGCCCCGATTTTAATGACCGGTTTTTTGTGGTGGATCGCAATTTCAGCAAATTGTCTGGCAAGGGAACTCACCACAAACTGATCGCTCTGTCCCGGCCCGATATGATTGAAGGATCGTGTACAACAGATATTAAGATGGAATCCATTTGCATAAATCTGGGCCAAATTTTCTTCAGAGACTCTTGCGACAGCATACGGATTCGCCGGGGCAACATGCTTTTTTTCGGTAAGGGGAAGATCGCTTTCTTTAACTATGCCATATTCTTCTGAAGAACCGATTGATAGTATCTTTGTATCCACGGCCTGTATCCTCGCCGCTTCCGCAATATTAAGAAATGCATTGGTGTTATTGAGAAAAGATGCTAGAGGCTCTCTCCAACTTTGAGCGACAGAACTGAACGATGCCAGATGAAGGATATAATCCGGCCGGATCTCACCGATTATCTCGTTGATCTTTTTCGAATCCAATAAATCGCACTGGTGAAAAGTAACTATATCCAGAACAGCATCCCGGTTTTGAATAAAATCCCAATCAGGTTTTGACCTGCTCACTCCATGAATGGCATATCCTGATTGTTTATTCATGAGAAACTGGGTAAAATGCCCCCCGACAAAACCACTTATCCCGGTAATGAGTATGGATTTCATGATGTTCGATTGAAAATTAAATCATAAATGGGTATTTCAAAAGTGTCAATTACAATATTTTTTTCAATCCTAGTGTTTATTATCTTCATTATTAATAAATATCTGGTTGTTGGTTAAAGTGAGTTGTCTCAGACAAATGCTCAACAGGGGCATCTGGCAAGAGACTGTCGATAAGTGTTACCCTCCCTCCTACCCATGTATTCCGCATCTGTATCAAGAGTCCGCTGAGTATACCCCATAACCTGTTCGGGTAGTGGAAGCGAATGCAGTATGTTAACTTCGTTATAAAAAATTTTTCAGTAGTACTGACATTCTCCTCGATTACAGATACAATCGCTTATTTTTTGAGCTTGAGTGTCACAATTATAATACGGTTGAAGTAGGATCTCATTGGTATGGTGACTTTATCTTAAACTCGAGTTTTTTGTTCTATCTCTTTGTAAGCCGACAATTGTTTTTAGCATATATGAGATATGCTAAATAAATGATATACAAATATAGATTGTGCCCAAATAGATGAAATTGGAGTACTGCAATTGATCAGCATAATTACACCGGTCTTCAACGGTGAACTGCATATACAAAAGTGTATTTTAAATGTCATTAGTCAGGACTGCCAAAATCTTGAGCATATTATTGTTGACGGGGGCTCTTCCGATAACACCGTTGAAATAATCAAATCCGTAGCACAAAAGTATCCTCATATCCGGTGGATCTCGGAAAAAGACAACGGCCAGTCCGATGCGATGAATAAAGGAATCTGGATGGCAAAGGGAGAAATCATCGGATTTTTGAACGTGGATGATTTTTACGAACCAAACGTACTTAACCGGGTATTGGTGATGTTCAAATCACTGCCGAAACCGGGTCTTCTTGTCGGAAATTGCAATGTCCTAGATGAAAACGGAACCCTGCTTTATGTGAATCGTCCGTCGCGCCTCCAGCTCAGGGAAATTCTTTCCGGCAGCCCTTTCCCGGTCAATCCCTCGTCATATTTCTACCACAAATCATTGCATTCAATCATCGGGAATTATGAAACCTCGGAAGAGTATGCAATGGATGTAGATTTCCTCCTTCGGGCAGTCCAAGTCGCGCATATACGGTATGTTGGTGAGACTTGGGGAAATTTTCTCTTTTGTGCAGGAACAAAAACCTATACGGACATGCAGAGTGATCTCGCTTTTAACCGCCTGAAAAAATTATTCCGGAAATACAGGAAAAATCTGGATCCCCTTTCAAGAGTCTGGTCGCAAATCTGTTTTGGGATAATTGAAGCGGGAAGACTGGGGATCAGAACGTTACGGGCATTACATATTAATACGGACGCATTGACCCATCGGGTCAGGCATTGAGATGTGATGGGTATGGTGGAAATATCAGTAATAATTCCGCTCCTGAATAAAGGCCCATATGTCAAACGGGCAATAGACTCAGTTTTACAACAGGAATACCATGATTTTGAAATTATTATTGTGGAGGGTGGTTCGATTGACTCCGGTCCTGAAATTATAAAATCAATCCAGGATCCACGTATCCGGCTTATCCGGCAGCCGACAAAAGGTGTTGCAGAGGCCAGAAACTTCGGGGTTGAAGTATCGGTGGGTTCTGCTGTTGCCTTCCTTGACGCTGATGATGAATGGTTTCCTGGGCACTTAACAACTATAAAAAAACTGATGCGATGTTTTCCTGAAGCTGGTGCGTACACGACCGCATATAAAATCTGTGATAATACCGGGAAAATGAGGGCACCGAAATACCGGGCAATTCCCCTCCCGCCATGGGAAGGAATACTTCCAAATTACTTCCTGTCTGCAGTCCGGGGAGAGTTTCCCGTCTGGACCTCTGTAGTCTGCATCCCCAAAAAAATTTATATTGAAATGGGTGGTTTCCCTCAGGGGGCCTGGTGGGGAGAGGATGCAGATTTATGGGGGAAGATTGCTCTTCGCTACCCTATTGCTTTCAGTTGGGAGACCGGGGCAATATATCATTGGGATGCCCAGGGACGGGTATGCAGCCGGCCCTCTCTTGATGAGGAACCATTTGTAAAGTCCGGCAGGCAGGCTATTGCTGAACACCGTGTTCCCGATGCTATGGTTCCTGATGTCCTTGAATATATCAACAAAAAAGAGCTATATCGGGTTGCCTGCAATCTGTTTGTGAATGACCGGCGGGTTGCACGGGATATCCTTTGGGCTACGAAAACTAGATATTTTTTTATCCCCAAATTTTTTTTGTATTCTCTTTCATTTATGCCAGATCCCCTTGTAAAAAAAATATTACGTTACTTTTTTTTCAAATAACTGATGTTAATAAGCCCGCGGCTGACAGGATATTGATGGAATCCCCTCCTGTTATATCCCTCCATGACTTTGGGGAGTCCTTCGGTGTCACGAAATAGGTTCTCTTCGAGAACTTTGAGGAGAAAAGAGGTATTCGGGAATCCTGGATCAACCCGATTGATAATTCAACAAACCCAATATACCGGTTTGTCGACATTATTTCGTCTCCGTGCCGGGTCTTGCATAACCAAATACGGTGCCACTGTACCTTAGATCTTTCGATCTCAAACTTATTTCACCAAACTAAGCATTTCTATGGAGACTAAATTTTTTTTGAATTTTAACCCGGGAGGTTTATTCTCGGAGAAATAACCCCCAGAGTGTTGTTGGGATATCGTTTATATTTCACAATTTCAATTTGCCCCAAAGAAATGTTTCTTTAACGTGCGTTTTAATAAATTGTTATTTGGGAGTTTTAAAACAATTTGCGCGCCGGTTACAGCACATGCGCGTATTAGGTTGGTAAATCCTACCATCGGGAGAATGAACTTTCGATGCATTGGAATGTGTGGTGAATACAATAGCGTTTTCATAAGGCACGACCACGTTTTGAATGAATAGAATTTGTCCCAACCAAAGCACAATTCAAAACAACCGTCCCTATAACCTTTTATATAAAGTTCAGAATGGATAATTGGAATCTTACTTCCCGATCCAATCATCGCGTGTACGGCTATAATGTGATCTGCGCCAATTATGCCTGGTGGCGTTTGCATCATATACTTTCGATACATGCCCCGCCGCCACATTCCCATGAATACAAAACCAATTTCTCCATTCCCAATGGCATTATAAATAGAAATGTTTTCAAGTGTGTGTATTGGAGATAGTACCTGGGAATCTGTATTTATATATCGAACATTGGAAATCGCTGCAGGGGCATTGGGATTTTTTTCAAGTGCATCCACGAGTTTTTCAATAAATTGATTCGACCATTGATCATCATTTTGGGCAAACATAAAATATTCGCCATTTGCTTTTTCGAAAACAAATTGATAGTTTGGTTCTGCTCCAAGATTTGTTTTTTGACGAAACGTGCGGATTCTTTTATCATTGACGGAAAACGATTGAATAACATCCCAAACCGTGGGATCCGGAGAAGCATCATCTGAAATTATGATTTCGAGATTTTTATACGACTGTTCAGTAGTAATGTTTTGTAAAGTCTTTTTGAGTCCGGCCGGATTATTGTAAGAGGGAATACAAACGGAAACCAGGGGATTGTTAATTGCCATGCAATACCTCTTTTTAACTATCTTTCCAAAATTATTACTAACTGTTTTATCATGTATTTGTTGGATCTGTAGATAAGCTTAGTTTGCTGAAAACATAAAATCCTGTATGTCATATTGTACACTACTAATCAACTGTGCTCCCTTCTCCACAGTTCTTGCTCCCGGAAAGTTTGGGATTAACCCTATAGACCGGCTCTATAAATACCCCATTTCGCTCAACATGTATCTTGCAACACTTTCAGGCGAGAAATAGTTATTAAATTTTTCAGCCCTTTCTTCAGCTGTCGAAAGATAATATGTTTCAATATTTTCCACATAATCTTTCAATTGTAAAAATGAGTCCTCAATATTTACATCCTGCAGGAGTTCATACCCCAAATTCCCAATTGACAGGAAATCCTTCCCTGGCGTCAGAGGTTCATACCAGTCCACCAGAAAATTATCTGATATCGGGATCATCCCGCTCAGGAATCCATCAAGGATTCTCCAAGGAATGCTACCTGCTGCTCCTGTGATATTCAGAGTAGCATATGAATCATAAATCAGTCTCTGGTATTTCCTGTCCGTAACGGGGATTCTATTCTTTAAGGCAAGTGTTTCAGCGGAAATATTCATCTCTTCAATTTCTTTGGAAATGGACAGGATACACTTTGAACCGGGGATCTGCTGGTGTGCTTTAGTTACCAGTTCAGCCCGTTTTATACTTGGGGGATGGGTGGAGGTACTCAATGAAAATCCATCGATCATTGTACCTAAAAATGCCAGTAACCTTATCTTTCGTTTGGTATGTGCTCTCATTTGTGCATACCTGTTCAGGAGTCGTTTGTTTAAGGAAAAATCCAAGATCCTGCCTAAAGGTCTTCCTAGAATAAGGGGGTGGATCTTTTTACTATTTGCGATGGCATTTTCCGGAATAGAGAACCGTTCATGGCGGCTTAAATCAACGTAGCCTTTCGAGAATGTCTTAGGGAACTGTGATTTAAAATAAAAATTCGTAGTGTCAATATACCTGAAGTCCCAAGGTACATCCGACGTATCGATGACAAAAGTTTTTGAGCGCTTTCCTTCAGTAATTCTACCAAAGAGAAAAAACTGATGAATATCCCCTAGTTCCGGATTAGTCACCGTCAATGGTTTTATAAGGAAGGGTAACAACTGCCCGCCTTTGTACCTGTAGATCTTTCTATAGATATAGGGAAAATATCCTGGCTTCACCTTAATGCCCCAGGGATCCGTTCCACAAGTGATTTTAACCCGGTCAATGAGGCCTTTTTCCTTCAACTGCCAGAATCCTGTGATATAATATTCTGTATAATCAATGCCGGCAAGATTGTCAATTTCAATGGTTATGCCCATGTTTTAGTCTCTCCTCAGCGGCAACAAGTTCATCAGGTGTCCCAAGAACCAGCACCTGTTCAGGGGGAATACTTTGAATGTATACCTCCCTGCCCTCCTTGATAAGATAATTGTACAATGGTGCGATAAACCATTCCTTATGAGAAGAACGGAGAGGATCTTGAGCATTGTAACGGCCGACCAAATCCTGAAAATAGTAAAAAGATTCAAAATAATAAAGACCAAGGCTACAATTATCTGAAATACGGACCTTTTCTGTAACTTTTAATGCACGACCGTCTGAATCCGCCTGAACAAAACTCCAGTGGTCTCCCGAAGATGAGAAGACCGGTATCCAACCTGCCCCATGAATCATTGATGGGGATAGATAATCCGGATTAATGTAGGTGTCAATATTGTAGACAAGGATGGACTCATCCCTGCAAAAAAGCGGGGTCGCCATTATTGCCGTCTCTGCCTGCCCACGTGTTGGATGATCCAGTATCAGAACCGTGTAGTGCGTTATTCCAAGATCTGCTGTTTTCGCATCGATAAAGTGCCTTACGTGAGGGTTGTTTCGGGTGATAAAGACAAAGTCTTTATCAAAAAAATTGCGCAGACTGGAAAGCGCCCACTCAAAAAGTGTCCTGTTGTGAAAAACAAGCTCGAATTTTTCACCTTCATATCCGACGTTCCGGAACCGGGATCCAAAACCTGCCATTGTAATAATTACCTTCACGGAGTCTCCTCCAGCAATTCTGAAAGTATCTGAAGTCCTCTGAAGAGCAGCACTTTCTGTCGGTTGGGCGTATCCGCGTGGAGGGGCAGCATTGAGAGGAAATGGAGAGCTTCGACGAAACGGACTTTTTCTGGATCATAATGTCCGACCCGGAGGTATTTTGTGAAGATTTTACCCACCACCTCTTTATAGTCCTTTCTGAAAAACTCGAGGGTGTACTGCCCAACACCTATACGGTTGAGACGATACTGGTTGAAGATGATACAATCATAAAATCCCAGAACACTGTGCGAGAGTTTTCCGAGATCATAATAGATATCTCCGTAGATCGTATGGCGACCAAACTCGCCTCGGGGATCTATAAATTTAATAATCCCATTTTTATGGTCAAAGAGGATATTCCCGAAACAGAGATCCCCGTGTATTACCTGGAATTCCCCGGAATCGAAGATATGAAAGCGCTCAAGCAGACGGTCAAAACGTAAAATAAAATCTTTCAGTGGCAGCAGTTTTTTTCCATTGATCGTCAGGGCATCGAGTTCATGGATAAACTTCGGGTCGGTATCCCGGAGATACTGCTCAAGTCGGGTAAGTGTTTTGTCATGATACATCTCCACGAGATCCCGATGTAGATCGTTATTTCCGAGATTATATTTTGCGGCACTTTTAATGTAACAAAAGATCTTTAAGAAGATTTTATTCCATGTATCAAAATCAAACCGTCCGCTTATAAAACAGTCATCCAGTGTCGGGTAACTGTAATATTCCATTTCATAATATGGGTGGCAGGTATCACAGGAATACTCATACAGCGTTGGGATGTGATACCTCAGTTCTTTGGGAAGGTTGAGATACCAAGTAATCTCATGGATAATTTTTGAGGTATTCGTACTCGTTTTTACAATACCATACCCCTTCTCATTGACATTGGTTGAATTAAAAAAGCGGGTATTGATATTTCTCCTTCGTGCCCTATAGTAGTTATCGATATGCCCAAGGTCAAACCAGTCTTTGGAATATACAAATTCAACCCGGGATGACGTATTATAATACTCGATAATCGTTTTATAGAACGCTGTTATCCTGTCCCGGCGGTTCCATTTTTTCAGGATCTCATAAAATCTCTTGGTATCTCTGACCCCCCAGAGACCAATGAAGGTCTTCCACCCTGACGGATCCAGCTGGAACTGTTTATCTGAGTGGTCTGTAATAATCCCCCCGGTCTCCTTAAACAGAGTCCATCGTTCCGATTCATCGCATATACTATAGGCGACAAAATCGTGTCCGATCAGAGCAGGATCGAGATCATTTACTACAGTATCGGCAAAGTTGATAAGTGCGGGTCCCGAAAGGATGCCCGTATTTTCATTAATGATCTGTTCAATGGTTTCAGAGATGGAAACGGAGGATGTAACATCTACCAGATGCACTTGTTCGCAGGGAAAGAACGCCATATACTGGTGCACCATCTCGCGTTGTTCATTAAGACCCACATAAATAACGGGGTCAAATCCCGAGAAAGTCGCGGCAATTTTCTGTAAGGCTATCTTTCCAAAGAGGGGGATTAAGACCGGGGGAATGGGTCCGAACTCGTTTTGAATATCAATTCCCACAAGCGTCGCACTTGGGATTAATAGAGCCACTCTTTCGGGTGTATTCTTTTGAATGGACTGCATCTTTTTTAGTCACCAAGATGCAGTAAATCCCTGATTTTATGGTATGAAAAATTTAGGAATTCATCCGGCCGAATTGCTTTATCATCCACATAGAATCCTTTAAACCCACACCATGGTTTACCCACAATAATTTCGTCATAGGGCACATCATACCGCTTTAACCAGTCTATAATTAAAGGCAGTGTATTTGCATTGATCTGTCCAATGTTATTTTTATACGTCCTCATTTGCCGACTAGTATAGAGAATAATATAAAAATTTTCTTTTTTATATTCTTTCAGTCGCGCAATAATATCGAGATTTGGCAAGACTGATGAATAACTTGTTGCCCCGTCCTTTTCTTTACAGAGGGTTCCATCGATGTCGAGTACTATTCGTTTGTAGTCCTCTGAAGAGGAATGGGATTTAGGATCAGGAATTGCATTAGCCATATCAATCAGGACTTGTTCTATCAATATTATCCCGTGCATGAATAATTATTCTGCTTGTAATCAAAATTGATGTAATTCAGATAACGGGGATATACCTGCATTATTGCAATCTTCATCTTCTGTACCTCTGTAAATTAAATTTATTGTAAGCCCCGATTGTAAAAGACATGGTTAAAGGGGGGGTTTCACGAGTTGTGTTTGGATCTTCTACCTCATTCTTGGAGGAATTGTTGCAGATATCCACTATCGAAAAATATTTGTAAAGGGACTAATCTGTCAAGAATCTCGTTAACTATCCCCGCTAAATCACTCCCATCTCCGTCAACCTCGCCGGCAGATACTTCTTCGTCACAAAATCGAGCCCCCTCGCCGCAAACGCCTGCTGTTCCGATTTCAGTCCCAGCTCCAGTTGTAAATTGATCTGCTTCTTCCAGTATTCCGTTGCAAACCGGGGATCGGTCAGCTCCGCGTTCAACGCCTCGACATCCTTATCCGACAACTTGTCGGACGGCAGGTTGTAGTCCCGGATGTCGCTTGGCTGAAGCCCTAAAAACTGCGCCTTTGGGGTTGCGAGCAGCTCGGACATGTGGGCGCTCTTGATCGCCCCATACGCCACGGACGCGTAAATCCGGTACGACCACGGGTCGCCATCGGTAAAGACGAGAATGGGCAGGTTCCAGGTCTGGCTGATCCGGTTGAGCAGTCTCCGCGACGACCGGGCCGGCTGGCCCTTCAAGTGGAGAAGGATCGCGTTGTACTCCTCGTCAAACCCGTTCTCGATCAGCCGGTCGTACATACCGCCTGTTTCCATGGCAATCAGAAATTTCGCATCGTGGTCCACGAGTTCGAGGTTCTCCACATTGTTCGGGATGGAGTACCCCGCTTCGCCCACATCGTCCTGGCAGTGGATCAGTTTCGGGCCGCGCCGGGTCGGCTCCCGGATCCGCATCGGGCCGTACACGCTTGCCCCGTTCTCTTCGGGCCGGAGGTGGAAGCCCTCGCGCGGGACATCGGAAATAATTTCGAGATCCTCCACAAGGAAGTTACTCTCGTCCTGCGCCCCGAACTTCGCGCGTTTCCAGCCCTCGGAGATGTAATACATTTCTCTTAATGTTGAGGAGCGGTTCTCGCGGAGCTGGGTCTTGACAAAACCGATCACGTAGGCCATTTTCAGGAGATGCGTTGCGGTCTTTGCCGTTGCCGCGGTGCGCAGGCTCTCCTTGTCGCCGTACTTCCAGACCTCGCTGGCATCGTCGTACTCGATGTTGTACTTGGTACGCGTGGGAAGCGATATCGAAGGAATCTCCCCTCCTTTCATCTGGTCGTACCATGCCGATGCAATGCCCATGAGCGCCTTCATTGCCCGGGCATCGAGCTCCTCTTTAGACATCGAGATCCACCACCATCTTCTTGTTATCCTCTATGCCGCGGATGTCGAGCATGCCGCCGCCTTTCCCGGGATACGTGACGCGCCAGACCGTGTGCTTTGGGATCGCCATCTTCCAGACTTTCGTGAACTGCCCGTCCATCTCGGTCGAGAAGGCCGGTGGCATGTCCGCGCCGGCCGCATTATCTGCGGAGATGTCGTACACCGAGATCTCGACATCGCTGCTCGTGTAGTTGTTCACTTCAATGGTCACGTTCCCGTCTGTTGTCCACTTCTTTGCGATCAGCTTCTTCATGAGCCGACCTTCGATGGGCGTGGTGTCCACGAGCGGCTTTTCCACGATCTCGCTCACCTTTGCCGCGATCTCGGGGATCACCGCGCAGACCGCCCGGGCCCGGTCCTCGGCAAGCTTGTTCCGGTCACGGCGCGAGAGAAACGTCTTGAGCTCCCGGCCGAGATCCTGGAGCGCGAGCACGATCTCCTTTTCGATCTCCGGGATGCTCGCAATTGCATCCTTACTCTCGCTTGTGAAGGGCACGTTTGTTGAAGCAACGTGAACGAGGAGCAGGACCGGTCCCAGAGGAAGGCCCTGCTGGGAGATGTTGTACGCCTTCCAGTTCACGTTAGAAACGCACTCGGTGACCGCGCAGGCGCCCTGCTGGTACATGAGCGGGACGCGGTTGGCAAACCGGAGGATTATGGCGTTTCCCTCGGGTTCGAGCCGTCCGCCGTACCCGATCGCCGCTTCCACCACAAACGGGTGGCCGGAGTACACCGAGCTCGGGCGCGTGCGTGCTGAAACAAAATCCATCTGGAACTCCTTGTCAAGCCCGCGCCGGATCAGATCCTCGCCAATGGGTGAGAGGCACTGGGTGGTCGGTGGTGCGGGAACGGCAACGGACTGCATGGCGGCGAGCAGGTTTTTGAGCTCCTCGGCCGGGAGCCCGTTTACTTTTACGGTTGCCTTGAGGCCGGCCTTGTCGCACATCTCCTGCGCGGTCTTCTTTCCCACGCGGGAAAAACCGTTCACGAGAAAATCGAGGAGTTTCTCATCGCTCGCTGCGGCCATGCGCTTGAGCTGCCCGAACTCGATCCCGTGCGGATGGGGCTGGATCGCCACCGGGCACGCGATCACCTCCTGGCTCACGCGCTCGAACGTGAACGATTCATCGTCCAGCTCCACCCGGAACCGGGCGTGCGGGTTCACGACCGAGGTGTACTTCAGGTATTCGAGCAGCTTCTTTTTTGCCGACATCGTGCTCTTGAACTCGATCTGGACGCGCGTACCGTGGATCCGGTCCCATTCCACAACCTTGTCCGAGATCACGTCGGGCTCGTTCGTCTCGATCTTTATTTGTATCTCGAACTGGTGCGCCGGCTCCTTTGCCCCGGTGCGCGAGATGACGACCGTGGGAATGCCGCTTGTCAGCTGCGCGTAGAGCACAGCGGCCGAGATCCCGATCCCCTGCTGGCCGCGGGTCTGACGGATCTGGTGGAAGCGCGAGCCGTAGAGGAGTTTCCCGTAGACGAACGGCACCTGCTTCGGGACGATCCCCGGGCCGTTGTCCTCGACAATGATCCGGAACATCTCCGGGCCGGTCTTTTTGATGCTGATGTAAATATCGGGAAGCACCTGCGCTTCCTCGCAGGCATCGAGCGCGTTATCCACGGCTTCCTTGATCGTGGTAATGACGCCGCGCGTGGGCGAGTCGAATCCCAGCAGGTGCTTGTTCTTCTCGAAAAATTCCGCTACACTGATACTGCGCTGCTGCTTTGCGAGCTCATCAGCAAGAACGATACGCCTTCACCTCGGCAACTGCCGCGGCAACATCGAGAGTTTTCTGCTCTCCCGAGTGGAGGTCTTTTAGGGTCACTTGCCCGGCATCGGCCTCCCGTTTTCCAATCACAACAGCAAAATCGGCGACCTTTGCGGCACGGGCCAGCTGTGCGCCAAGCCCGCGGCCCATTAAATCCATCTCCGCCCGGATCCCGGCAGCCCGGAACTGGCGGGCAGCCGCGAGCGCGAAGCTGCGGCCCTCGTCAGTACAGATGATTGCGGCAACGGTATCCTTTGCGGGTGCAGCGTCCCCGAGCGAGACCATCACCCGGTCGAATCCGATCGCAAACCCGCAGGATGCGACATCGTCGCCGCCAAAGAGGTGCGCGAGCCGGTACGCCCCGCCGCCGAGAATCTGGTTCTCCGCGCCGAGGTTGTGGGCAAAGCCTTCAAAGACCATGCCCGTGTAGTAGTCGAGGCCACGGGCAATCCCGAAGTTGAGGGAATATTTCACACCTGCCGCATCGAGAATTGCCATGGTCTGCTCCACGCGATCCTTCTCCGGGATTGCGCCGGCAATCTCGAATGCGTCTTTGAGCGTCCGGCACTCCACGAGCGCGGTAAGCGAATCGTTTAAGGCCGATTTTCCCATTCCCTCAAGTGTTGCAGCAAGCCCTTCGAAATCCTTCTTGTCAAGGTGCGCCATCACCCGGCGCTGGGCTGCCGGTTCCAGACCGGCAAGGAGGTTTTTCATGAACGCAAGGTGGCCGACCTTGAGGTCCCACGTAACGCCGGTTGCATTCAGGGCCTCGGACGCGAGCATGATCACTTCCGCATCGGCCATCGCGGAATCGGCCCCAATCAGTTCGGCGCCGAACTGCCAGAACTGGCGGTATCTTCCTTTCTGCGGGCGCTCGTACCGGAAACAGTCGGCAAAGTAACACCAGCGCAGCGGCTTTGGCGCTACCTTTGCCTCGTTGATGTACATCCGGATCACGGCGGCGGTGATCTCCGGGCGCAGGGCAAGTTTCCTCCCGCCCTTGTCCTCGAAGACGTACATCTCCTGCATGATCCCCTCGCCCGACCGGAGCGTAAAGAGTTCGAGGTCCTCGAACTCGGGAGTGCAGACTTCGCGGTACCCGAACCGGCGCACCGCCTCCCGCATCTTTGCCTCAGTGCTGCGCCGCGCTTCCATCTCGTCGGGAAGGAAATCCCGTGTGCCTCGTGGTTTCTGGATCATGCCTGGTAAATTCCCTTATCTTGTATTTCCTGCCGTGTCATTATTTTTTATCCGGCCGCGGCGCCTTTGCGCTGCCGAGCGCCCGGTCGAGTGCGGGCTCTTTTCCGGTAAAGACCTTCTCCCGTTCCATGCGGCCCTGCAGGTAGAGCGCCGCAAGGATGATGGCAAGGCCGAAGATCTCGATACTTTCCCCGGCAAGCGTCAACAGGACGCCAAACGTGCCAAGCGCCCCGTACAATACGCCCCAGTATGCCGCTTTCCGGAAGCCGGGAAGCCCGGTCTTAAAGAAGATCCGCGCATCGCGCAGCCACAAAAAGATCACGACCGCTGCGCCGAAATATGCTACATAGACCAGGTACGACATGGCAATGAACTAACTTATAATACGCATCCCCATATCTGTATTATCACAACCATGCGCGCAAACCCGGTGCTTTCCGCAGTCCTTGAACGGTACAAAAACGGCGAGATCCCGCTCGATCGGGCAGCAGAAGAGATCGAAGGCCTCCGGCTCGAACGGATCGGGGATTTTGCCTGCCTCGATCTCGGCCGTGCCGTCCGCTGCGGGATGCCCGAGGTCGTGCTTGCGGAAGGAAAGGCGCCGGCCCACCTTGCGGAGATCGCAGTCCGGTTTGCGGAGAGCGCCGGCCGCTGTGTGGTGACCCGGGTGACACCGGAACAGGTTGCCGCGATCGAAAAAACCTGTGCGGAAAAAGGGATCGCAGCGGACTACCGCGAGGCTGCGCACTCCCTCGTACTCTCGACCGGCCCGGCACCGGAACCAAACGGCGGGATCGTTGCGATCATCACCGCCGGGACATCCGACATCCGGGTCGCGGAGGAGGCGCGGGTGATTGCAGAAGAGATGGGCTGCACGGTCCGGACCGCGTACGATGTCGGGGCGGCCGGCATCCACCGCCTCTTCCCGGCGCTCAAGCCGCTCCTCGATGCCGATGTTTTCGTGGTCTGCGCCGGCCGCGAGGGCACGCTTCCGGCCGTGGTCGCGGGGCTTGTCGACAAGCCGGTCCTTGGCGTCCCGGTCAGCACCGGGTACGGTTACATGGGCGAAGGGCGTGCGGCCCTTGCAAGCATGCTCCAGTCCTGCTCGGTTATCTCCGTGGTAAACATCGATGCCGGGTTTACGGCCGGCGCATTTGCGGCACGGGTTGCAAACGGGGGTAAAAAAGCATGAAGCGCGGATTTTACGTTGGCAGGTTCCAGCCGTACCACAACGGGCACCAGGCAGTCCTCACACAACTCGCCCTGACGTGCGACGAGATCATCATCGGTGTCGGGAGCGCCCAGCTCTCCCACACGCTCGACAATCCGTTCACGGCCGGCGAACGGGTGCTCATGATCACCCGGGCCCTTACCACGCTCGGGTGCCCGTATTACGTTATCCCGATCGAGGATGTGCAGAGGAATGCGCTCTGGGCCGCACACGTCATGTCGATGACGCCTCCCTTTGATATCTGCTATTCCTCGAACCCGCTCGTTGTCCGGCTCTTCCGCGAAGCAAATGTTGCGGTGCAGTCACCTGCAATGTACGAGCGCGAACGGCACAGCGGGACCGAGATCCGGCGCCGGATGCTTGCCGGGGAGGCATGGGAGAGTCTCGTGCCCCCGGCAGTGGTGAGCGTGATTAACGAGATCGATGGCGTGGAACGGCTCCGCCAGATCGCGCGCGACGATTCGTGAACCATGAACCATTTGACTGTTCAGCGACAAACAGGGTATATCGCCTGACGATTCCGTGCCTGCACGGGAAAATCTCCCGGAGTGTTCGAATGTTTGACTTTTTAAAATCCATCCTCGGTTCCGCACCGGAAAAAAAAGTGACCCTGGCGTTTGAGAACGTACCCGCGTTTCTCGATGAAAAAGAGAAACAGGCAAAGGATCTCCTTTCAGCCGAAGTCGATGAACCGGTGCGCGCAATAAAAGATGCCTCGGCGAGCCTCCAGCTTACCGTCAATACCCTGACCGGGGCAGACCAGAACCCGGAGACGCACCCGAAGATTAAAAGCATTGCAAAGAACTCCCTCCCCCTTTTCCTCCGCGCCATGAACACGTCACTTGCTAAGGAGCTGCCGGAGGATCCCGAGGCCTTTTACGCGGCGTCCGTGGAGAGCGTCAAGGGCTGCTTAAACGCGGTCCGCGGGCAGGGACGCTACCTCCAGGTCGCGTTCCCGGAGGAGATGAAGGCGACAAAGGCCGGCATCGATGCAGTAGGCCGCGAGATCAACGTCATGACAAAGGCGATCGGGAAGTACAAGCAGCAGGCCGACCGGATCGGGGCTGCGCGTGCGGCCCACACAGCACTGGCGGACGCAAGAAAAGATCTTGCGCATTCGTTCGAGAAAGAGGAGCGGCACCACGCCCGCATCGCCGAGATCTCTTCGCGCCTTGACGAGATTGCGGAAGAGACGACCCGGCTCCAGGCCGACCCGTCGCTTGCAACGCTCGAAGAAGAACGCACAAAACTGACCGGCTTGGCTCGCGAACGCGAGGAGTGCCTGCGGCGCTATACCTCGCTTTCCATGACCATGTCGCATGTTTTCCGGAAAGCGGAGAAGATTGCGACAAAAAAACATCTCACCAAAGAGACCCATGCGATCCGGGATGCAATGGATCTTCTCTCCGACCATGAGGTTGCTGCGGCAGAACCCTGTACCAGCACCCTTGCCGCTGCGTGCCCGGTGGTCGAAAAGATGATCGGTGACGGCGAGATCGTCCTCAAGAACCGGGAGGAGCGTACGGTCTTTGCCGAACCGGCGCAGCATGCCGCTGAAATATCGCAGTTATGTGCACGGTACGCTGCGCTCGAAAAAGAATGCCGGGCAGCAGAAGAAGGACTCATCTCCCACCCGGTCCTTTCGCGTATCCAGGCACTCGGGCGCGAAAAAGAACAGCTGGAAGCAATGCGGACCCGGGAGAATCAGCAGGTGGACGATGTTTTATCCTGGAGATCGGAACTTGAGGCAGCGGTCCCGGAACTTGAAGAAACTCTTGCAAAAAAACTGGGGGAGATGATAGGGGAGACGGTGCAATTTTTGCCGACCGGCCCGGTGTGAGGGTAGGATACGTTCCCGGGTCGCTTTTTTTTTGCCACCACTGGAGTGATTCCTCTTTTTTTATGTGAACAAGTCTTCTGTCATTGCGATGATACGGTTCACCTTTTCAGGTGTGATGTCGTCGCGTGTGTACCGGCAGAATGCGCCGGCATACGGAGGATAGTAAGGAAGAGATTCGGCATTCCTTTTCAGGATCCCGCCACACTCGCTCATGTCCGATTCTCCGGTTCCTCAAAATCCCCAAGCTCGCTCTGGGTGGGCGGGAAGGCATCCGACCACCCATAGCATTCGTGGAGCATCTGTGCGATGACATCGCTGAAGGTCAGGTTGCCGCGCTTGAGCACGAGCAAAGCCTCATACACCTCGGGATCGACCCGGATAGATCGTCCCTCGCCTGCACGAGGCATAATTACCACTTTGTGGTAACATTATATAAATATTCCTGCGAAAACCGGAAGATCTTCTTAAATTGATTCGATCATTCTTAAAAAGCGGTCCGGAAAATTCACGGGGCCGGATCCCTGCCGGGTTCCGGGGCGGCCGGCATCCGGATATAGGTAAATGCCGTGTCGGAAAGGTAAGCGAATTCCGGCAGGTCGCCGTGGCAGCCGCCGAGCCGGAAGAGTGTCGGGATATCCAGCGGGACTTCAGCGGTCTCGATCCAGCCGGTCGGGCTCCCTGTGTCGTCTTCGCGCACGAACCTGAGGACATGTTCGCGGATCCCGGATGCGGTTTTCCGACAGCAGACATGCGTGTGCTGGTGCCCGCAGATCATGTGGGAAAGGCCGCGGTTCTCCAGCGCTTCGAATGCCATCTGTGCAGTATAGTGGTACCCGGTAAACGAGTCGCCGGAGGTATGGGAGAGCCGCTGCCAGCACTTGAGCCGGAGCGTCTGGGAGCCAAGATCGAGCGGGCCCCCGTGGACGTACAGGATTTTTTTATCGACCCACTCCATGGGCATGCCGGAAAAGATCGAAAGAAGCGGTGACCCGTGCAGGTCCAGGTGACGGCGTGTACTCTGTTCGTCGCTTCCCGAGACCGGGATGTCGTTTAGGAAGGCATGGTCGTGGTTGCCGAGTACCGAGACGAGGGTAAAATCCTTCCCGAGATCGCGGATGATCTCAAGCGCACGCCCGGGGTTATTGCCCCGGTGGAGGATGTCCCCGAGGTTGACTAATGTATCGACCGGCCCAAAACGTCCGGCAAATGCCGGTGCCCGGATATATGCAGAAAACATCCCGACTGCATCGGCATCGGCATGCACGTCTGAAAATATTACGGTGCCCATAGCCAGTGGATTCATATTGATCGTTTCTGTTCATATATACCCGTGATGCCCCGGGTTCTATCTATCCCATTTTGGAAGGCAGGAGCCGGGACGGATACGTTCATTTTGGATTTCCGCACAAACTAGTACGTATCGAAGATCGGTGCCGGCGGGCAGACCGGTAAGGAAACGGTTGTCATGGAAAAATACCTGAACGGATATATCGGAAGGATACAGCCGGTCTTTGGCCGGGTTCCGGAAAAAGCGGCACATACGATTGCAGCGGCATTTTTTGCCTACAAGTTCGAGCTCTATCCCAAAGCCATCCGGGAATGCGCAACCGCGACCGGGCTTTTGGGGGATAGCGAAGGAATGCGGACAGCAAAAACTGCCCTCCGTATTATCAGCGCGTATGCGGAAGCGCTCGAGAATTCCCAGGTAAAACCGGAGAAGGCCGAGCGGTTCATGCCGGCGGATTACCCGAACCTTGCCGTGAACCTGTACGGCGACAGTGCACAGGACCCCGAAACCCTGGACATCGACAACGCGCTCATCCTTGTCTACGCGATTGCCGTTATTGCATCTCCCGATGACGAGCAGGCGCTTGAAGAGCACCGGAACTATATCCTCACCATTATTGAGATCTATAAAAAAGCGCTCGGGATCCAGTAACGTTTTTTTAAAATCTCAATGAGCCGCCCGGTTTTCCCGTACGTTTTTTTTAAATGGTATCCTGCCGGGGTTTCCCGTACCTGTGGTGTACCTTTCAGAAACCAAAAACCCGCAAGCATATTCACTATCGGGAAATTGCAGGAAAAAAATCACAAAAAAAATTACAGGCTGTCAAGGCTGACAGCATTGAAGTCCTGTGCCACATCCTTGATGTCCTTGACGCCGAACGCGGTCTGCACGGCCGCAATCTCCAGTTCGTTTGCCGCATCGCAGACATAGTCCAGCAGATCGACCGAGAGCTCCTTTTTGATCTTGCTCTTTTTTAGCTGGTCGAGCAGGGACGCCATCTTTTCGGGGGTCTCCATGCGGAGCTTTGCAAGACTCATCACGCACATGTAGATGCGTGTCAGGTTACGGTCTGTGCCGGTGATGGTGTCAAAGAAGTTCCTGATCACCTGTGCCTGGTAGATCTCTCCGCCCATGGATTCACCTCCTTTTTATTCTGGTAAATCCCCTATACTCTGCGGCATGTTATAAAGGTTGCGGTAAACGGGGCCAGATTCAGGCCAAAATCACCAAAAAAAGGGCAAATCTGCCGCAGGAGCGGCGCGGGTGTCTGACAATGGTATGACAGGCGTCGCACAGTGCGGCCCGGCGCCGCCTACTTCGCGGCACTCACGATTTTTATGATGTCCCCGTCTTTTAGGATGTGGTTCTCCTTGATCCGCATCTTGGTGCGGGCATCGATAGCGTACAAAAATCCCTTGCCGATATCGGTGTGGACCTGGAATGCGAGGTCGTGCGGTGTTGATCCGCGCTTCATCAGAAACGCATCCGGCAGCACGTCGCCCTGCTTGTTGCAGAGCTTGTTCTCGTCCTCGACCGGGTATACGACAATCCGGTCGAGAAGTTCGAAGACCGCCCGGTTGATCGCGTCCTGCACGCCCGTCCCGTTGTTCTTCTTCATGACCTCTGCGATCTTCACGAGGCCCGCTTTCTGCGGCGCGGAGAGCGTGACGCCATCGGCAACCGAGAACTGCTTGTCGCCCGGCAGGTACTTGATCACTTTTGCCGTTGCGGCGTTCCGGAGCGCAAGCTCGGATGCTGCACTCGCAAACGCAACTTTCTCTGCGGCGAGTTTTTCCCGCAGGGGTTCCGGCGTCTCATCGACCTTGTTCCCGACAACAAGCATCGGCTTTGAGATCTTGACAATCTCCGCACAGAACGGCACGAGGTTTTCCATCTGCGCGTGGGCAAGGTCGAGCTTGAGGAAAAGTTCCAGCTCCCGCACTTCGTCGGCGGTAATCCCGAGGCCTGTAAAGACCTCCGCGATGCCCTGGTGGATGGAGAAGGTCTTGACCGAGGCCTGCCGGGAGAGGCGGGACCAGTGCTTGTCGAGAATCCCGTACACCCACATGGTCATCTCATAGGTAAGGAACTTCACGTCCTCTGCCGGGTCGTGGTTGCCGGCACCGACCGGGTTTCCTTCGCTGTCGGTCCCGCCGCTCGCATCGATCACGTGAAGGATCGCATCGGCCTGCCGGAGGTTGTCGAGGAACTGGTTGCCGAGGCCCTTTCCCTTGTGCGCGTCGGGAACAAGTCCCGCGACATCGATGAGGTTGACGGCAACGAACCGGACCCCGTCGACACAGTGGCCGCAGTTGAGGTCGAGGCCCTTACAGGGACAGGTCGTCCGCACGTATGCTACGCCGAAGTTGGGGTTGATGGTCGTGAACGGGTAATTGGCGATCTCCGCGTTCGCCATGGTGGCCGCCTTGAAAAAGGTGGATTTTCCGCAGTTTGGTTTGCCTGCAAGCGCTAAGGTTATCATGGTTTTTCCTCACATACGCGCTCACAACAGGGAGCTCGCGCATGGATATTTTGATCGCGGGGATCTCTATGGCCCGCCTTTTTTCTTCTAATAAAAACTAAACAAAGTTTTTCATGGCTGTTTATTAAAAAGTAGTTATGGCTTTTACCGCAAAAACCTGCTATTATTTCGATACGCCGGGTCCCGCGAACACCAAAGACGCGGCGCGCTTTGCCGTGGAACGGGCACGGGAACTAAAACTCAAAAAAATTGTCGTTGCCAGCAGTTCCGGGGAAACGGCAAAGGTGTTTTTCGATGCGATGAAGGGAAGCGGTATCTCCCTTGTCGTAGTCACCCACGTAATGGGTTTTTCAAAGCCCGGCGTCTGGGAGTTTGACGGGCGGACCGCAGAAGAACTCCGGAAAAACGGTGTTACAATCGTGACCGGCACCCACGCGCTCTCCGGGCTCGAACGCGCCATCTCCCGCTCGCAGAAACTGGGCGGCTCTTCACGGACCGAGGCGATCGCAGAAGCGCTGCGCCGGGTGGTCGCTGTCGGTCTCAAGGTTGCCGTAGAGTGCGTGCTTATCGCCGCCGACCAGGGTGCAGTCAGGATCGATGAGGAAGTCATCGCAGTCGGTGGGACGGCAACCGGCGCGGACACGGTCTGCGTGATCCGCCCGGCCTATACCGCCAGCTTCTTCGATCTCCAGGTGCGCGAAATCGTCGCCATGCCCAGGGACCGGTAAATCCATGGTCTTTGCAGAGTTCAAAGAGGCCCTCACGCTCGTGGGCAAGACCCCTATCCTCTGGATCACGGGCATTGTTGCAGGACTGCTCGCGGCCCTGCTCTGGATCCTCTACAATATCTCCGGCGCATTTTTTGCCCTGCGTCTGGTACTTATCGCCGCCCTCGTTATGCTGCTCTTTGTTGCCGGAACGTTTGCGCTGGTAAAAAAGAATACGGGCGATGCCAGCACGCTCCTCCGCGGCGGGGTACAATATTATTTCAGGGTTCTGCTCCCCTGGCTCGTGGTGGGCTTTGCGCTGCTGCTCATTTTTTTCCTCGTCATGATCGTAACGATGGCAGTAACCGGAGGCGGGACGGATTACGAAGCAGCCGGTCTCCTTGCGATCTTTATTATGATCCCGACGCTGTTCCTGACATTTTTCTGCGATACGGCTGCGGTCTTTGAGGATGCCAAAGTCTTTGCCTCGCTCCGGCGCAGCATCGTGGTTGCCGCGAACCACTCGTGGGAGGTGCTCGGCTTTTTTATCGTCTGCTGCATCTTTGCGTTTGCCGACCTGTTCGTCTTTGCCATGATCTGGGAAGGTCTCCTCTTCGATAAGCTCCAGCCGCTCGTCACGTATTACAGCAGCCCGGGTTACAACGAGACCCAGCTTGCAGAGATGATGGCGCCGCACAACATGATTGCGATGATCGGTACCGACGGGATGTGGATCACGGCTGCGGTCATCTTCGCGAGCCTCATCGTCCTTGTCCCGGTCCTTCTGGCATTCAAGGCCTGCTTCTACCGGAAGCTTATCGGGAGCCCGGTGGCGATCCAGCAGACAACCGGCGAGTACGACAGCAAGGGCCGCTGGTACAAATACTGATCCTTTTTTTAAGACATCCTCTCTTGTGATACCCGCACATTTTTTACGGGTATGGCATGAATCCGGACCGAAGAACAGGTCCTTCTCTTTCGTTAGGTACTCTCCAATGCAAAAACAGAAAGCATATATTGTCAACACTTGAATGTTGACATATGCTTCTGCCCATGGATGAAAGGCAGTTCTTGTTCTGGACGATGCGGAGGAGCGGAGAAACTAATATTGCCATTGCCACTCGTCTTGGTATCTCCCGCCAGGCAATCTCGCGGGCGCTTTTACAGATGGACGAAAAGATCGATGCGACGCTCCGTGAGATGGCGCATGCAAACCAGATTGAAATCGAAAAGATCAACACCGAACGAGGGATCCTGATCGGTCGCTCAATCCCGTTTGCATCGGCTGCAGTTATCTTCGTCTCCCGGAAGCATGGCGTGCAGGTATGGTACGAACATGACGGTGATTGCGGTACATGTCAGCGGTACACCGAATGCATCGAACTGCTCTGGGATTATGCCGCTGAACTTGGCATAAGAATTGAGAAAACTGCCGATCCGACACAGATGGCAGATGAACTGTTTATGAAAGTTAAGGAGGTTGTTTGATGGCACGTGTTTCTGAAGTTATACGCGGATGGTTGGGCTGGTGCCCGAATGCACGGACAATGAATACCGGTACGGTAATTCTCCCGACTCATGAGGTTACTCCGGAACAAATCCAGCCGGGTGGCGGTACCGTAAGGCCGGGACGTATTGGTCGGGGGATCGGGATTGCAACAGGGAGCATAAAAATCCTGGTGAGGAATCCCCGATTGCTCTTGTTCTCTCTCTTGACGGGTCTTGCGATGTGCTTCAGTCTCGCACTGACTTTTTACCTTCAGTATATATCCGGAACCAATCCGTTCCCGGGGATGGACCTCGTCACGCAGTCACCCGTGTTTCTCATTGCGAAAGGGTCGTCCATGTGGCTTGTACTGACATTTGTGATCGCACTCATCAGCACCCTGCTCACTTATTTCCTCCTGGCCGGATTAATTGCATGCGTCTCATCCCTCCTTTCGGGAAAGAAAATCTCTATCAGTGCGGGACTCTCCCGGGCAGGGGATCATCTGAAGCCTCTTGCAGGCTGGGCGGTTATCGGATCTCTTCTGGGGACTGCCAGCAGTTATATCATCAACAGCTGGATCTCCAATCTTCCCGTTACCCTTCTCTCAATGGGAGCCATATTCGTCTTTTTCATTCTGACGATGTTTGTTGTCCCTGCTGTTGTCCTGGATGAGGGGAAGGTATTACCTGCGATACGGGACTCGTTATCGGTTTTCCGGAAAACGTGGGGGGAGATTGTTGCCTGTTTCGGGATGTTATTGGCGATTGTGTTTGTAATCTACCTGGTCGTATTAATTCCCATAATTCTCATTGGTTTCTCTGCCGGGAGTACTGCATCAGCCGGGTTTGCAGTTATCCTGACCATGCTCGTGATGATGATCCTCATATTCATCGGCTCGACTATCGTGGGTATTGCCACGCTCGGGCTCTATACCTATGGAAAGACCGGAATGTTATCCCCTGAATTTGGAAAAAAACCGGAGGTAAATGTTCCCGTATGACTATGCGGATTTCTGAAATTGTCCACGGGTGGCTGGGCTGGTGCCCGCAGGCCCGTGCTCTACCGCGACAACCTCTGTTGCTGAATGATGAGATTGTCCGTGGTGCTCCAGCCCAAAAAGAGAGAATCCCGGAACGCACCGGATGGCTGCAGCGGTACAGGAACCAGGTGCTGCTCCTGGCGGTTTCTCTCACTTTTGCCGCCATACCCGCAGTGGCGTTTTTCCAGAGCGACGATCTCACGAGACTGATGATGTACGTCGGAACCATCACAGGACTCGGGTTCTTTGCATTCTTTGGACCGTGGCTCTGGAACAGCCTCGGGATGCTGGCAAAAGGTATGACAATAAAGACAGAGCCGGGGGAGTATATTGTTTCGTTCTTTATTGTCGGCTCAATCCCGCTTTGGTATATTATCCTTGTTGCGGGAATGCTCACCGTCATTTCGTTTGCAGGTGCGCTCACATTCCCCGCTTTTGCCACCGGATTTGCTTTCATTCCGTGGTACGTTCTCGTCCTGATCCTTCTGTGGGAGCAAAGAACCGGATGCACACTGATGTTCGACAAAAAGACCCATTCCTTCACCGGGATGAGGTGTTCTTAAAAATGCAGGTCTCTGAAGTGATCCGTGGGTGGCTGGGCTGGTGCCCGAATAGAGTGATGGCGCCACGTTCCGGAATAGTTCGGGCAGACAATCCAGTCTCATCGATACCGCTGGGTGAATGCAGATACGCAATGCAGGACGTGATCATGGATTATGGATCAACCGGAATATCGATCCGCCTTTTTACCATTATCCTTGCCGGTACGATCGCGGGATTGTTCGCCATCATGCGATACGGTCTCTTTGAAACCTGGTCTGCTCTTGGAATCCTGCTACTGATCGTCTTTATTCTCGTTGTCGCTGTGCGGATGATGTATCTAGATATCAAAAAAGCGGGCATTGAACTTACCCCGGATGCCATCACCATCCGGCTGCCTCTCTCCAGGCCTGTCACCATGGGAAGAGACACGATATCCTTAATCGAGGTCCGGAAAAATATCCTCCATTCGCACCGCTGGCTTTTCCGGGGGGCATTGTTGATCGTTCTTGCCGGAATTATTCCCACTATCATGTCCGGCGGACAGTCACTATACCTTTTCCGGGCTTCGTTCACGGTTTTCTTAGGGTATTATCTGGCTGTCATCGTATTTTTCGGGTTGATGTTCTATCACGGATATATCCGATCGCACTATCCCGATATACTTGCGATATGCACAAACAACAAGAAAATTGTCGGCTTGTATGTCGATGATCCCGGCAGGATGTCTGAAATTTTGTCGAAGTGGCGTGAGGGTGCGGTCTGAAATATGTACCTTTCAGAAACAATCCGAAAATATTTCTGCTGGTGCCTAGATGTAGGGGCTATGCGCACCGCACTGCCGCCACTCCCAACACCCTCGGTTACCCCTCCTCCTGAAGAACCTAATGACAAGGCCGGTGCTATAAATTTCACCCGGGTTATCATTGCATTTCCCGGGATGTATACCTAAAAAGGAGGGGGATACCATGGATCCAATCCGCATCAGTCACCTTTCTAAAAAAATCGGGAACACCCAGATCCTCGATGACATCTCGCTTACCGTGCAGAGTGGCGAGATCTTCAGCTACCTTGGCCCGAATGGCGCGGGGAAGACGACAACCCTGCGTATACTGCTTAACATCCTCAAGCCCACATCCGGGACGGTAACGGTTCTGGGAACAGATGTCACCCGTCCCGAATACCGGTTCACCCGGAAAAAAATCGGATTTGTTCTGGAGAATGCAGGTCTCTACGAATACCTGACCGCCGCAGATAATCTTGAATTTTATGACCGGTTGTATAATGCGCCATTGGGGAGACAAAAAAGGATAGACGGACTGCTGGAGCAGGTCGATCTTTCTTCGGTAAAAAATAAACCGGTAAGTACCTTTTCTTTCGGGATGAAACAGCGCCTTGCGCTGGCGCGGGCACTCATCAATGATCCTTTACTGCTCATCCTTGATGAGCCGATGAAAGGCCTGGACGTCGAAGGCCGGGTCATGATCCGGAATCTCCTCATCGACCTGAAAAAAAAGGGTACGACCATTTTCCTTAACTCTCATGACCTTGACGAGATGCAACGGATCTCCTCGCGTATTGCGGTAATCAACAAGGGAAAACTTCTGCTCTGCGACTCGTACGAACATCTCGCGAAGGGGACCACTCACATCGAACTGGAGATCGGCACGAGTGCCGAGTCATTACGGGAGCTGGATACCATCCCCTGGATAACCTCGTGGCATCAGGAAGGGAACAACGTTCGTATCGAACTGGAAAATCCTGAGTGCCGAAACCGGCTTTCCCGCGTCCTTACCGATATGGGAATAGATATCCTTGAGATGAAAACAGAGAAGCGGGGTCTTGAGGAGATCTATCTTGACCTTGTCCGTAACGATGAGGTAGAATCGGATGAATAGGGAAGGAGCCGGAGTCTCCGAAATCAAAGCACTGGTCTGGAAAGAGTCCTATAACATCCTCCCGTTCATTGCATTGTGTATTATTGCCACAACGGTAGTTTTTTTATTTGTTACTTTTAGCAATCCTTCTGCCGGGGAATATTTCCGCGACCGGCAGGTGGCCTATGCGCCATTTGTCATCGCCATCATATGTGGATGTATTACCATAATCTCGATCAGGGATGAGATGATCGACAGGACTCTGGAAGCTCTTCTCTGCACACAACTGGATCTCACGGAGATCTTTCTCACGAAATATCTTTTTATTGTGGTATTCCCCTTCTTTTTGTCGTTTATCATTTTACTGGCCTTACTCACCTGTGCCGGAATGCCGGTACTGTCAGGGATCGTTCTGTACCAGATGATAGTCGATCTTCCCCTGGTCTCTATTTTCCTTCTTTCGGCTATGATGGCATGGCTGTTGCGGCAGGGGATACTCTACGGGATTTTATCGTTTGTCGGGGGAACGGGTTTCATTCTTCCACTATTCATGTATTTTTTTCCGTCGGGCTTCGTTCTCAACCTCTCAATCCTGCCCCTGTCCCCGGTGTACACGACTCTTTTTTTGGCAGGGTCCCTGGCCCTCCTTTTTCTGATGATCAAAAAGATCGATTCAATCGAAAAGGGTGACGTGATTTGATGAATATTGCCCCGCTGATCTGGAAAGATTCGAAAAACATGGTGCTCTATCTTGTTTTTTGTCTTGTAATCACCGGCTGGGCCCTCCTGCTCGTTGTCTTCAGCGGCCCGGTAACCGGGGATTCTCCGGAGGACGTTGACAGGTTCGTAGCATATCTCCCGTTCATTATTGCGATGTTCAGTGCAGCGGTAATGATAACGTCCCTGTCTGAAGAGACAAGAGAGAACACCATGGAGGCCCTGCTCTGTACACCGATGGATCTCAGGGATGTCCTCTGTTCAAAAATCCTGTTTATCGTTGTTTTTCCCTACGCGATCTCTATGATCGTCATGCTTCCCCTTCTTGCCGTACTGGGAAAGCCCGTGGTTTCTGCGGCTGTGTTCTACCAGATGATAGTCGATCTTCCGCTGGCGCTGCTAGTCGTGGCATCTGCAATGATCACATGGCTGAAGATCCCGGGAAAACTCCATTGGATCTTACCCCTGTTCACCGGTGCGTGCATTCTTGCATCTGGATTTTTCTATTTTAATTACGGGGCCTCATACGGCCTTCCCTTTAACCTTCCCGTCTCCCCATTATTCACGACGGTTCTTCTTGTTCTTTCCCTCACCCTTGTGTACGCAATTTATGAAAAAACCGGAACGATCGAAAAGAGTGACGTGATTTAGATGGTGTTTGGGGCACTCGTCTGGAAGGAACTCAAGAGCCAGAAATTGACCTATGCAGCGGTCAATATCGTCATCATCCTGATTGTGATGCCATTTCTTGTCAGGATAACCGGCTGGGGATCATCGCTCTTCCTGGTAATTCAGGTGTATGTGGGATATCTGTTCTTAAGGGAATCATTTGTGGGGGATAAGCAGACAAAGACTCTTGAATCCCTGTTTGCCACACCCGTTGATGAGGAACAAATCTGGCTGACGCGCGTAGTTCTCTATGGTGTCTATGGTGTAATTCTTTCAACGATAATGATAATTTCAGCAGCCGCAGTTTTGAACTCCTTCCCGATCATACATCTTCAGGATCTCCTGATCTCACCGATTACTTTTATCCTTCTGGGAGTTGCAGGGATCATTCTCTGGCGCGCCAGACAACCCTATGCCGATATCGTCGCTCTTGTTGTGATATCCATGAGTGCATTGATTCTCGTAGTTCTTCCAGTGTATGCGAGCGCGGTCATTGCTCTTTGTATGCTGGTTGGATCTTATCGTCTTGCATCGGATAAAGAGGCGGTTATTATGAGGTAAATGGGATTTTTAAAATGGGAGGAACTCCTTTGCTGGTTGAGGTCACCTTCCCCGTAACACATTTCTGGCAGTATTGAAAATGTAAAAGAAAGGAAATATTCACGATGACTGTTATTATTGAAAAATTTTTACCGTCCCTCTCTGATGTATGGCTGATTCCCGAAAATACTCCGGATCATACACAGATACTACCTGATGGGAGCATTGTGCAATGATACCTGATCAAGCTTCTTCACCCGAAACAACCTTACTGCATATCGACCATGTGACCAAGGTCTTCGATACAAAAACCGTGCTCGACGCGGTAACGTTCGAAGTCAATAAGGGCGAGGTCTTTGGCTTACTCGGGCCGAACGGCGCCGGGAAGACCACGCTTATCCGGACCATCCTCGACATCTTCCGGCCCGACAGCGGGACGATTTCGCTCTTTGGCCGGACCTTTTCCGACGACATCAAGGATTCCATCGGCTACCTGCCGGAAGAGGGGAGCCTCGACAAGGAGATCGGGGTTGCCGAGTGTATCCGGTATTTCG
>Ga0183101_1000218_pt3 | contig 44449 bp, 40 predicted proteins | sample Biomet3_FD_127790 | JGI IMG/M metagenome (GOLD analysis project Ga0183101, IMG submission 127790) | Microbial communities from bioreactor (seeded with sewage sludge) at LBNL, California, USA - Biofuel metagenome 3 | ecosystem: Engineered > Bioreactor > Anaerobic > Unclassified ... | reverse complement strand
ACTTTAGCAAGAGATTTAAAACATTTAGAAGGGTTGGGATTTAAAACAATAGAAGTACAGCCTGTAGACATGTTTCCAAATACAAAGCATGTGGAAGCAGTAGCTAAATTAATTAGAAAATAGCTTGGATTATGTGGAGGCAATTCTATCAATTTGCCACCGCTAATGATTAATCTAATAAGCATTGCTAGATAAGAAAAAAATAAAATAGAAGATAATAGAAAAAAAGAGACTTTATTTTAATAAAATAAGGTTTTTCTTTTTATGGTTTTTAAATAATGGATTAGGATAAAGAACAAGGAAAAATTATGTTTGAATTGGTGACGGAAAAAGGCTGGGGTGAGGAGGGAGGAAAGATTTTTTTTGAAACTAACAAGTCTATTAATAATTATAATATAGATAATGAATATTTTGTTTTAAATCTAAAGTGGTAAATTAATGTATCATAACATTCAAAGAATATAGTCAAAACAATATTTGAGAATAACTAAGCAATTAATGGCGAGTAAATAGACGAATTTAAGTATAGAATTATTTATGAAAGACAATGATACGTATCATTCATAAGAGTAATAAATTATGATAATTTACTATGAAAGGAAGTGAAAAACTGACTTCAAACTTTAAGGTTTAATAAGCTATGAAAGTCGGGAATTGTTATGGAGAATACATGCAATGAAAAGAAACTAAAGGTTGCTATTATAGGATGTGGAGGTATTGCAAACGGAAAGCATTTACCAGCAATAAAAAAGAATCAAAATATAGAAATAGAAGCATTTTGTGATTTGATAGAGGAAAAGGCTATAGAAGCAAAAGCTAAATATGGCAAAGAAGAAAGTAGGATTTATACTGACTACAAACTTCTTTTAGCAAAAGAAAAAGATATTAAGGCCGTTTACGTCTTAACTCCAAATAAATCACACAGTTATATATCTATTGAAGCAATGAAAGCTGATAAGCATGTTATGTGTGAAAAACCAATGGCTAAAACATACGCTGAAGCTAAAGCTATGCTCGAAGTAGCGCAAGAAACTGGCAAAATCCTAACTATAGGTTATCAAAATAGATACAGAGCAGATTCAAAATATTTGAAAGCTGCATGCGAAAATGGTGATTTAGGTGAGATTTATTATGCAAAAGGACATGCAATAAGACGTAGAGCTGTTCCAACTTGGGGAGTATTTTTAAATGAAGATGAACAAGGTGGAGGTCCATTAATCGATATAGGTACTCACGCTCTTGATTTAACACTTTGGATGATGGATAATTATGAACCAGAGTGTGTACTAGGATCTGTATACCACAAGTTAGGGGATCAAACATGTACAGGAAATGCTTGGGGCGATTGGGATAAAGAGATGTTTACAGTAGAGGATTCAGCTTTTGGATTTATTAAGATGAAAAATGGCGCTACAATAAATCTAGAATCAAGCTGGGCACTAAATAGTCTTGATGTTGATGAAGCTAAAACTTCTTTATGTGGTACAAAAGCTGGTGCCGATATGAAAGATGGTTTGAGGATAAATTCTGTTAAGTATAATAAACAATGTATAGAAAAGCCGGCACTAGATGCTACTGGGGTTGCTTTTTATGATGGAGAAGAAGATAATGCTCCTGATATAGAACAAAGTACGTTCTATAATGCAATCATTAATGGTGATGAATTAGTGGTTAGGCCTGAACAAGCTTTAATAGTTACTCAAATATTAGAAGCAATATATGAGTCTGCTAAAACTGGTAAGGCTGTATATTTTAAATAATTAATAATATTATATTTTATGGAGATGAATTTATATGAAATTAGGTGTGTTTAATCCAGTTTTACAAGATAGATCTTTTGAAGATGCTTGTTCTTTTTTGGCAAGTAAAGGTGTACAAATAATTGAAATCGGTTGCGGAGGTTATCCAGGGAAACACCATTGTGACCCAGCAATTTTATTAAAAGATGAAGAAAAGTTTACCGAATTTAAATCTATTTTAGAAAGAAGCTGTTTAGAAATCAGTGGATTTAGTTGTCATGGCAATCCAATTCATCCAAATAAGGAAATAGCAAAAAAATTCGATGATGATTTGACTAATGCAATTTTAATGTGCGAAAAAATGGGAGTAAGAATATTAAACTGTTTCTCTGGCTGTCCTGGTGACAGTGAAACTTCCCAAAAACCCAATTGGGTTACTTGCCCATGGCCAGAGGATTTTATTGAAATATTAGATTATCAATGGAATAAAGTTTTAATTCCTTACTGGAAGGAAAAAGTGAAATTTGCAAAGGCTCATGGTGTAGATAAAATAGCCATTGAAATGCATCCTGGTTTTTGTGTATATAATCCTAAAAGTTTATTAAGATTGCGTGAAGCTGTAGGGCCAGAAATTGGTGCTAATTTTGATCCAAGTCACTTAATTTGGCAAGGAGTTAGTCCAGTGGCGGCAATTAGGGAGCTCGGAAAGCATAATGCTATTTTCCACTTTCATGCAAAGGATACAAAGATAGATGAAATAAATTGTCCAATAAACGGCGTGCTAGATGTAGGCCATTACGGTAAGGAAATTGAACGTTCTTGGATTTTTCGTTCTGTCGGCTATGGACATGATATTGGCTATTGGAAGGACATTGTTTCTGCATTGAGAATGGTTGGATATGATCATGCGTTGAGTATAGAACATGAGGATAGTTTGATGACAACAGAAGAAGGGTTGATAAAAGCAATAAATTGTTTAAAAGATGCAATTATTTTTGAAACTAAAGGTGATATGTTTTGGGCATAATTATAAAAATTTGATAGGGAGAAATAAAACAATGTGTAATGAGATGTTCAATTTAGCAATAGTTGGATTGGGAGGCATGGGAAATTGGCATCGTGAGCTAATTGAAGGAATTGATAATTTGACTGTTTGCGGTACTTATGATATTAAAGAAGATAGACAAGCGTTTGCTAGAGAGCATGGAATAAATCCGTATAATTCTTTTAAAGAGCTTTTAGAAGATGAGAAAGTAGATATCGTTTTATGTGCAACACCAAATGATGTACACAAAGAGATAGTAATCAGTTCATTAAAAGCTGGCAAAAATGTAATTTGTGAAAAGCCAGCAGCAATGTCATCTTTAGAATTTAAGAAGATGGTAGATATAGCAGAAGAAATGGATAAAGTTTTGGTTGTTCATCAAAATAGACGTTGGGATGAGGATTTTTTAACTGTAAAAAAGATATATGATGAAGCTATCTTAGGAAATGTCTTTAGAATAGAGTCTAGAGTACATGGATCTCGTGGCATACCAGGTGATTGGAGACAAGAAGAAGAACATGGTGGTGGAATGCTTTTAGATTGGGGCGTTCACATTATTGACCAGGCATGCATGATGATTAATGAAAGGATAAAATCAGTATATGCTAGATTTACTCATGTTACCAATGAACTTGTGGATGATGGATTTACTGCTGAGTTAGAATTTGAAAGCGGATTAATTTACGTTGTAGAAGTTGGAACAAGTAATTTTATAAATTTACCGCGCTGGTATGTGTTAGGTCAAAATGGCACAGCTGTAATAGATGATTGGAATTTAAGAGGCAAAGTCGTTCGTATTACTGATAGCAGTAAAAATGATGCAATTCCTATTAGAACAGCTGCCGGATTAACAAAAACTATGGCGCCTAGGACAGAGGAAACAATTAAAGAAGAAGCACTTAAAATTGTTAATTCTGATGTTAAGGACTTTTATAGAAATGTTATGGGAGCTATAAGAGGAGAAGAAGAAATTCTTGTAAAGAATACAGAGGTAATGAGGGTTATTAAGCTTATGGAGAGTATTCGTGAATCAGTTATCAAGAAGAAAGTGATAGAGTTATAGAAATTAATCAAGAAGCTTAATTGTAATTATTTTGGAGGAGATATTTATGCATGGGAGTTTTGAAAAAACAGTATTAGAATCTGAATTTCCTTTTAGATTGTTTTTTAATGATGGATATTCTAATACACCACATCACTGGCATGAAGATATAGAAATTATTTATCTTGTGGAAGGTACACTAAAGGCATGTATTAATAGAGATACTTATAATTTAAAACAAGGGGACATACTTATAATTGGTGGTGGAGAAATACATTGTTTTTTTAAAGAAAAGAATTTCAGTAATAGAGCTGTAATACAATTTAGAACTTCCATATATGATAATTTTCTTTCAGGAACAAAAGATGCTAAAATAATAAAACCTATGTGGAATCAATCAATACATTTAACCATGGGGAATGAAATTCATGCACTAATGGAGAGGCACATAAATGAGATTATCAATGAATATAGTAAGGCTGAGGAAGGATATAAGTTAATAATAAAAGCTAGATTATATGATCTGGCAGGTATACTACTTAGATATATACCTAAGCAAGCATATTCATCTGAAGACCTAAGCCGTGAAAAGGAAAGATTAAAGAAAATGGATAGTGTATTTCAATATGTGGATAGTAATTATCAAGAGCATATTGATTTAGATGATATTTCAAAATCTATAGGTTTTAGTAAATATTACTTTACAAAGTTTTTCAAAGAAAATACTGGGGTAACATTTTTAGATTATCTAAATAATTATAGAATTAAAAAAGCAGAGTGGCGTATAATTGAGGAAGATGAAACTATTGCAGAGATAGCCTATAACTGTGGATTTAATAGCATTAAAACTTTTAATAGGCTATTTAAAAATATAGTAGGTTGCACGCCTATGAAATATAGAAGAGATAATAAAAATTAAATATTAAAGTTGAGAGGGAAAGAGTATGGGTGATAGAAAAATTGTAATTAAAAAAGATATAGTAAATGCGCTGCAACAACTTGGTATAAAAAGTGGACAAAATATTATAGTTCATACTTCAATGAAAAGCTTTGGATTTGTTTGTGGAGGCCCACAGATCATAATTGAAGCGTTAATAGAGTTAGTTGGAAAAGATGGAACCATAATTATGCCTACACAGACATGGAAAAACATGGACCCAACATATGGTGTACATTGGGAGGAACCAATAGAGTGGTGGGATATTATAAGAGATAATTGGCCAGCTTATGATAACAATATTACTCCAACAAATACAATGGGAGCAGTAGCAGAAATGTTTAGAAAGTGGCCAGGTGTTTTAAGAAGTGATCATCCTGTAAGGTCTTTTGCTGCATGGGGAAAAAATGCACAATATTTAATAAACAACCATGATTTAAGCGATATTTTTGGCGAAAGTTCTCCAATTGGGAAATTATATGATTTAGATGGATATGTATTACTATTGGGAACTGGATATGATAAAAATACATCTATTCATTTAGCAGATGAAAGAGCTGATTATCCATCAAAGCATATGGAAGAAAACAGTTGTGCAATGATGAAAGATGGCGAGCGTAAATGGGTTACGTATTCAACGTTATATGTTGATGGTGAAGATTTTATGGATATAGGAATTGATTTTGAGAAAAAGTATAGAGTTGAAAATACAAAAATAGGGAATGCGGATGTAAGATTCATGAGACAACGAGAAATTGTAGATTTTGCAGTTGAATGGATTGAAAAGAATAGAAAATAATCATATAGAATAATATTATAATGAGCAAATTAAAAAAATCACGACAATTAATAATCAAATGTCGTGATTTTATATATTTACAATAATAGCAGCTAAAGTTTCTTATATATTTAGTTAAATATTATTTCGCGTTCAATAATTATTTAATATCTAAAACAATTTCTCCAGCTTTAACATTACCAGTTTTCTTAAGGCGTATTACTTTTTCATTTTACAAAAAATAGTGCAAGACTAACTTCGGCTAAGATGAATTTACCCTTTCCGACAAGAAATTAACCTTTCATTTTACCAGATTTTTTTACTATATGTATTGACTTAGAGTTAACTCTAAAATCTATAATTAAATTAGTACATTAGCTTATAAATAATTGGGAGGGACTTAAAATGGAAAAATCGAAAGTATATTTTACTAATATGCAAGCAACAGCTAAGGAAAATTTGCTACAAAAGTTAAAACGTTTAATTAAGAGTGCAGGAATTGATCAAATTGATTTTGAAAAGAAATACGCAGCAATTAAGATCCATTTCGGCGAGCCAGGAAATGTAGCGTTTTTGCGCCCTAATTTTGCTAAAGTTGTGGTAGATACTATTAAGGAATTAGGAGGAAATCCATTTTTAACAGACTGCAATACTCTATATGTAGGAGGCAGAAAGAATGCGTTAGATCATTTAAATTCAGCATATGAAAATGGATATAGTCCGTTTTCAACAGGTTGCCATATATTAATTGGAGATGGTTTAAAAGGAACTGATGAAGCTTTGGTTCCAGTTACTGGTGGGAAATATGTAAAAGAAGCTAAAATAGGTCATGCGATTATGGATGCAGATATATTCATCTCATTAAATCATTTTAAAGGACATGAGTTAACAGGTTTTGGAGGCGCTTTAAAAAATATAGGTATGGGATGCGGTTCGCGCGCAGGAAAAATGGAAATGCATAGTAGTGGAAAACCTAGCGTTTATGAAGATAAATGTGTTGGCTGTGGTATGTGTGCTAAAAACTGTGCACATAGTGCAATAAGTTTAACAGACAAAAAAGCACTCATCAATCATAGCAAATGTGTTGGATGTGGTCGTTGCATAGGAATTTGTCCAATGGATGCGGTTATGCCAGCATCAGATGAATCAAATGATATTTTAAATAAGAAAATAGCTGAATATTCATGGGCAGTATTAAATGGAAGACCAAATTTTCATATCAGCTTGGTAATTGATGTATCACCATATTGTGATTGTCATGCAGAAAATGATGTACCGATAGTTCCAGATGTAGGTATGTTTGCATCCTTTGATCCAGTAGCATTAGATGTAGCCTGTGCAGACGCAGTAAATAAGCAGCCAGTTATGAAAGGTAGCCTTCTTGAAAAGAGCGGTTGTAAGCACAATGATCACTTTACTAATGTTAGTCCAGAAACAGATTGGAAAGTTGCTATTGACTATGCTGTGGAATTAGGCTTAGGCAGTAAGGAATATGAGTTGATAACAATTTAGAGATAAACATATTTCTGAAGTTTTAAAAATTATATGTTTTAATTTTAGTAAGCTACAAATAAAAAAATATAAATTTATACCTGCAGAGATGCAGGTATTTTTGTTTAATAAATTAAAAAATATAAATTAAATCAAATAGAAAAGCGTTATATATTTTGTAATTTAGTTTTTGTAGTGTAATTTTATTAAAAGAGCTAACGTTCTAGAATACTAAATGTAAATTTATCACAGTTATGTATTTAGAGTTTTGAATAATAAGCATTGGATTATTGAATACTAACTTTGTAAATAATTTTAACTGAGATGAATGGAGGCAAGTACAATGTTTAAACACGAAAAACCATTACTTAGAGATGTAAAAGTAGAGAGACCAAATCCACAATATGCTGTGTTAATGCAAGAACAGCTAGGTGGTGCAAATGGTGAGTTAAAGGCAGCACTTCAGTACCTTTCACAAAGTTTTAGGGTAAAAGATCCTGAAATTCATGATTTATTTTTAGATATTGCAGCTGAAGAATTAAGTCATATGGAAATGGTAGCACAAACTATAAATTTACTAAATGGACATGAAGTTGATTATACTAAAACTCCTGGAGGAGAAATTGAAACTCACGTATTGACAGGTCTTGCACCAGGACTTATTAATGCATCAGGACATCCTTGGACTGCAGATTATGTTAATGTTACAGGAGACATTGCAGCAGACTTATTATCTGATATAGCAGCTGAGCAAAGAGCAAAGGTTGTATATGAATATTTATATCGTCAAATTAATGATAAATATGTAAAAGAGACAATAGATTTTCTATTAAACAGAGAGGAAGCTCATAATGCACTCTTTAGAGAGGCATTAAATAAGGTGCAGGATAGAGCATCGAATAAAGATTTTGGTGTAACCAAAGATTCTAGATTATACTTTGACTTATCAACTCCTGGAAGGTATTTTGACAATCCTGAGCCAACACCTCCTAGCTTTAAAAATCCACGTGAAAATAGTAGGAAAACTACTAGGTCTTAGCAAATATGATCCTATGCCGAAATTATGTATTATTAATTTTGCATAGGGTTATTTTATTATATTGAAGTAAATGGATTATATTAAAAAATCCATAAGTTGTATTTTGAAAAATTAATATATATTGCGATTAAGCTTATAAATTATATTAATAACGCAGCTTGTAGCTTACCAGAGACTTAAATGTAAATTTACTATCACAACATATATAGGATAGTAGAGTTTTATAAAAGCGTATTAAATAATAATATTATTAAGTAAATGACATTACATTTTAAAATAAAAGTTATAAATTATATGGACAAGTGCAATAAGTTTGTGGTAGTCTAGAGTTGTAAGTAGTCGTTAATAATAAGGATAGTATTTTGTTGAAAGAATTTTAATAAAGATATAATAGAAAGTTTGTTGGTAGGAGGATAAAGGAATGTATTTTAAAGAAAAGCATGGGTTTCCAGATGATTTTTTATGGGGAAGTGCATCTGCTGCATACCAAGTAGAAGGGGCTGCAGAAGAGGATGGAAAAGGAAGAAGTAATTGGGATGAGTTTGTAAGAATTCCAGGAAAAACATTCAAAGGAACAAATGGTGATGTAGCTGTTGATCATTATCATCGATATAAAGAAGATATTGCATTAATGGCGGAAATGGGATTAAAAACATATAGATTCTCTATATCTTGGCCAAGAATTTATCCAAAAGGAAAAGGTGAAGTTAATGAGAAGGGATTAGAATTTTATGACAATGTAATTGATGAATGTCTAAAATATGGAATAGAGCCAATGGTTACAATATATCATTGGGATTTACCTATAGCTTTACAGGAAGAATATAATGGTTGGGAAAGTAGAAACATAATTGATGATTATGAGAATTATGCTATTACTTTGTTTAAACGCTATAAAGATAAAGTAAAGTATTGGATAACATTAAACGAACAAAACATATTTACAAGTCTTGGATGGGTAATGGCAGTGCATCCACCAGGAAAGAAGAATGATTTAAAGATGTTCTATCAAGTAAATCATCATGCAAATTTAGCTCATGCAAAAGCAGTGCTTGCTTTTAGAAAAATAGTGCCAGATGGTAAGATAGGGGCAAGCTTTGCGTTTTCACCTAGCTATGCAATAGACTGCAATCCAGTAAATAATATAGCAAAAGCAGATTATGATGATTTACAATCATTTTGGTGGATGGATGTTTATGCATACGGAAGATATCCAAAAGCTGCATTAAAATATCTACAAGGTCAAGGGGTAGCACCTGTATTTGAAGATGGGGATGCGGAACTTATGAAGGCAGCAGCTCAAGTAGATTTTATGGGAGTTAATTACTACCAAACAGCGGTTGTTGAGTATAACCCAATTGATGGCGTTGGAATGGCTGAAATGAATACAACAGGAAAAAAAGGATCAGCACAAGTTAGTGGAACTCCTGGATTATTTAAAAATCCTCCAAACCCATATTTAAAAACTACAGACTGGGATTGGACAATAGATCCTATGGGGATAAGAATGTGCTGTAGAACTATTACAAGTAGATATGATTTACCAATAGTTATTTCTGAAAATGGATTAGGTGCATTTGACAAAAAGACTGAGGATAATAAAATTCATGATGACTATCGTATAGCGTACTTGAAGGCGCATATAGAAGAATTAAAAGAAGCTATTAATGAGGGATCAGAAGTGATTGCATATTGTACATGGTCTATAACAGATTTATTAAGCTGGTTGAATGGCTATCAAAAAAGATATGGTTTCATTTACGTAGATCGTGAAGAAGAAGAAGGCGCTTCAATGAATCGTTATAAGAAGGATAGCTATTATTGGTATGAAAATGTCATAAGGACAAATGGAGAAGAATTATAAAATAGGTAAGTTTATAGATAAGCTTAAAGGAGTTGTTGATTTTATCAATAACTCCTTTAAACTTATCTATTTTGGTTTATAAATTAATGTTAAAAAGAATTAGCTGATTAATAACTTTATATAAGATTATAAATACCAAATTTTTTAAATGGAATACAAAAATAGAAAGGAATTAGCAAGATTGTGTAGAATTTAATAACTATATTTTATTTCAATAATAATATTATTGAAAAATAAAAGAGATTTGAAAATAAAAAATAAGAAATTTGTTGTTAAAGGGAGGGGATTTATTGAAGAATTTAAAGATTAGAACAAAGTTAATGTTGATGGTAATAATACCATTAATTGCGGTTATATTCTTGTCTATAGAAGGAATACTAAAAATCACAAATACTTATGGTACATTAACAGATATGTATTATGAAAAATTATATAAGGTAAATAGCCTCATACTAAATGCAGATAGAGATATGTATCAGGCTCTTGTTGCTCAGAATAATTTAAGTGATACGAACATAAGTGAACCTGATAAGAATAAGAATATGAAAGATTTAAAAGATAACATAGGTCAGGCAAAAGATAGAACAAGCAATGCTATAAATGTGTTAATTCCAATTAAGGCATCTTTGCAAGATATTAAACATAATGAAAGCAACAAAAATGTGTTTGAACTTTATGATGAATTTCAAAGCAATTATCAAGGCTGGTTAGATAGTTTTGATGTAGATACAGGAGAGGTAAAAAATAAGGAACAGTTTAATAAAAAGTTTGCTGAATCTAGGGAGGATATAAATCAGATAACAGATGTAATGGAAAAAGCAGCAAGTGAAACTCAGGGCAACATGAAGGAATCTATAGATTTTACTAAAATTCGATTTATTGTGTTGGGAATTTTCTCTGTTTTAATAACTTTGTTTGTTGGAATAGCAATATCAAGAGATTCATCAAAAGTGTTATTTAAAATAAAGAATTTAGCAACTAGACTTTCGAATTACGATTTTTCAGAGGATTTAGTTTTAAAGAGATATGATGAATATGGACAAACAGCAGATACTTTGAATAAGGCACAGCAAAATGTACGTGAACTTATAAGTGCAATAACTGAAAATATACATAATGTAAATTCGTCCAGTGAAAATTTGACTATATCTGTAAATGAAATAAGTAGTAATTTAACTGCAGTAAATGAAGAAACAAAGAAAATAAATACGAGTGTTCAAGAAAATAGTGCAATTGCAGAGGAGATATCTGCATCTGTAAAAGAAGTAAACTTGACCGTTAATATATTATCTGAAAAGGCAATGGATGGAACAAGTAATGTCACAAATATAAAAGCACGGGCAAATACCGTAGAGAATAGTAGTAATAAGGCAATTCAATCTATAAGTAAAGTATATCATGAGAAGGAAGAAAAGATTATTAAAGCTATTGAAGAAGGAAAGGTAGTGCATGAGATTGGGATTATGGCCAATGCTATTTCTGCAATAGCTGAGCAAATAAACTTGTTATCATTAAATGCTGCAATAGAAGCTGCGAGGGCAGGAGAACAAGGAAGAGGATTTGCTATAGTGGCAGAAGAAGTTAGAAAACTTGCAGATCAATCTTCAGAAGCAGTTGAAAATGTTAAAAAAGTTATTGGAAAAGTAGAAAAATCTTTCAATGACCTATCTTTAAGTAGTAATGAACTTTTACAGTTCATGGATGTGGATGTAAATAAACAGTTTGAGGAATTTTCGCATATAGGAAAGCAGTATTATAAGGATGCAGACTTCGTAAATTCCATGTCCTCCGAATTAGCAAGAATGTCTGAGGAAATTAATGAAGTAATAAGTCAAGTATCAGATGCGGTTCAACATATGGCCCAAATGTCTCAAAGATCTTCTGAGAGCACTAACAGCATAGAAAATAGTTCGAGTAATTCAATCTCTTCTATGAAGAATATTTCAGTTAATGCAAAAGAACAGCTTACTCTAGCAAAGAAATTAGAAGAGACCATAGAGAAATTTAAAATATAATTTCTAAGAATTTTAGTTATTAAATATGAAGAAATAGATGTACAATTCATATAAAAGATTTTAATTGCTTTAAGTGATTATTAACCGTAGATGAATTGTACATTAATTTATAATGGGGTAGTAATTAGTGTTTGATGAATTAGTAAAGTGCTCCAATACCTACTTTTTTGTTTAGTAAGGTTTGTAATTGTTTTATATTGAATAAAATTAGTATAGATTTTTAAATAATCCATGTATTAAAGCAGCATTTTTGTATTCATATAACAGAAAGCGAACTCTATTTCGACAATAAAGATAATGCTGATAAATAGATTTTAACTTAAATTTAGCATGTTTAACAAATTAAATGAATAATGGAAAATAAAGATGTGATAAGGTCAGAATATATAGAATTTATGTTATATAATATGTCAAAATATAGTTTTCGATTGTTCAAGATTATGGTATTATAGTTATAGGTTGTAGATTCCAAATGATTAAGAAAAACGACAAAAAATGTAATTATATGTTATATTGCTAATAAAAAGATAACATTTAATCATATGACGTGCGAAGAACAATAAAGGGGGACAAACATGGATATATTTTTAGTAATTGGTCTTATTGGAGGTTTAATAATTGTAGTTGCAGCCATGCTAGAAAAGGGAGCAAGTCTTCAAGTACTTATGAGTGCTGAAGCGATGCTGGTAATCATTGGTGGTACTGTAATAGCCTTGCTAAATTCTTTTCCAAAAGGAGAGTTTACTAAGCTTCCTAAGATTTTTGGTGTTCTTTTTAGTGCTAAGGGGCAAGAAGATCCAGCTGAAATTATAGCACAGCTTGTAGAGATGTCTCAGACAACTAGAAGAGATGGATTACTATCTCTTGAAAGTACTATACAAGGCTTAGAAAATAAGTTTATGAAAAAGGGATTAGAAATGGTGGTTGACGGTTTAGAACCAGATCTTATAAAAGAAGTTCTAGAAATAGAGATTGAGAGTATGGAAGATAGACACCGTCTTGGTGCTACAGCGTTTACAACAGCAGGTGGTACAGCGCCAACACTTGGAGTTTTAGGAGCTGTTATAGGATTAATAGGTGCTCTTGGAAATCTTAATGATATTGAAAAGCTTGGAGAAAGTATAAAATCAGCCTTTGTTGCAACTGTTTATGGTATCTTTACTGGATATTTAATATGGCATCCATTTGCAAATAGGTTAAAAAGAAAATCTCAAGAAGAAATAAAAAATATGAATATTATGCTTGAAGGAATTCTAGCTATTCAGGCAGGAAATAATCCGAAGAGTATTGAAAGAAAGTTAGTAGGAATGCTTGAACCAAAGCAAAGAGTAAGATTTGAAGAAAATAATAATGATAATTAGTTAAAAGGAGAAAAGTGATGAGTAAGAAAAAGCAACATCATGAAGAGCATGTAGATGAAGCATGGCTTCTTCCATATTCAGACATGTTAACACTTCTACTAGCACTATTTATCGTTATGTTTGCCATGGGACAAACAGATAAGGCAAAACTTCAGTCAATGGCTAAAGAATTTAATATAATATTTGCTGGTGGATCTGGTGTTATGCATCAAGATGGTAACTCTGCAATTCCTATGGAGGAGTCTGGTATCAGTGATAATAAGGCTGAAGAAGATAAAATGACTGAAATTAAAAAGATGATAGAAGCGGAAATTAAAGAAGAGGGCTATTCTGATAAAGTTAAAGTTGATCTTAATAATGAGGGATTGGCAATTTCTATACAAGATGTTGTACTTTTTAATTCAGGTGAAGCAGATGTACTAAAAGATGTATCACCACTGCTTTTAAAAATTTCACATATGCTTTATGGTTTGGATAATGAAATCAAAGTTGCAGGATATACTGATAATGTGCCGATTAATAACGGGAAGTTTCGTTCAAATTGGGATTTAAGTGCTATGCGTGCTATAAATGTGTTAAATTATATGGTTAGTACAGGTGGTATTAATCAGGAGAAGATATCAATACAGGCTTATGGAGAGCATATGCCCAAAGCATCTAATGCAACAGAGGATGGAAGAGCTAAAAATAGACGAGTGGAAATTTTTGTGGTACGTAAATACCCAGTACCTACAGAGGAGAAATCAAATTAACTAGATAAGAGCTAAGAGATTAATAAGAAATTTTACATATAGCTAACTCAGAGCATTCAATCTATATAGATTGAATGCTCTTTTTATATAAAATTCAAGATATTTTGTGCAATTTGCATTTATGTGTAGTATAGTAGTGCATTTTGCATCAAAATCAATGACTTAAGTGACTTAAAAGATTGTAATAAAAAATTTAATATAGAATATAGAGAGATTAACGTTTTATATAAGAAATATGCAAAAAAGGAGGGAATTAAGATGTCGGAAAGCTTTATAAATGAATCTATGTTAGATATGTATATTTTTGAAACAACTCAGCTTATAGAACAATTAGAACAATTAGTTATTGATGGAGAAAAAGAAAATGGATTCTCAAATTCGATAGATGAAATATTTAGAATTATGCATACAGTCAAAGGATCATCAGCTATGATGCTTTTTAATAACATTTCTGGACTCTCTCATTCTGTTGAAGATTTGTTTTATTATCTTAGAGAAAATAATCCGGATGAAGTTGATAACAATATATTAAGCGATATTGTATTAGATTCAATTGATTTTATCAAAGGCGAAATTTCTAAAATTCAGCAAGGAAATACACCAGATGGAGATTGCGCAAATAAAATTACTAGCATAAAGGAGTTTTTAAATGAACTCAAAGGAATAGAAACAATTGATAGTGATACAGCTCCTAATGAGAATAAATTTGAGCAGCAAAAATTTTTTATAACCAGCGCAAAAAGTAAAAGGGACGCATCTAATCAAAAATACAAAGCTAAAATTCAATTTTCAGAAGATTGCGGAATGGAAAACATAAGGTGCTTTGGCATTCTTCACAAACTATCAGAAGTAGCTGAAATAATATGCAGTTCACCAGAAAATATAATAGATGATGATGAAAAAGCCTGTGAAGAAGTCAGGAAGAATGGGTTTAAAATATTCTTTTCTTCAGATTTAAATCTAGAAGATGTAAAAACGATTTTGAATGAAACTGTTTTTTTAAGTGCACTTGATATTAGATTAATGGGAGAAGATGATGATGAATTTTTAGACAATAAAGAAGTTATAGAAGAAATAGCTATAGAAAAAGAGTGTAGCAAGAAGGAAGAAGAAAAGAAAAATATAGCTGAGGAAAATAAAGGTGAAAAAATATCTTCTCATCAAGGATTTATAAGTCTAAGTGTAGTTAAAGCGGATAGACTTATGGATCTTATTGGGGAGTTAGTAATTTCGGAATCAATGGTTACACAAAATCCGGATTTAATTGGGCTTGAAATTGATAATTTTCAAAAATCGGCAAGGCAACTTCGTAAGATTATAGCAGAGATGCAGGATACAGTAATGTCAATAAGAATGGTTCCACTTTCTGCAACATTTCAAAAGATGAATAGAATCGTTAGAGATATGAGCAAGAAAATGGATAAGGAAGTCAAATTAACGATCATAGGGGAAGAAACAGAGGTAGATAAAAATATAATTGAACATATATCAGACCCTTTAATGCATTTAGTTCGTAATTCCATTGATCATGGAATAGAGACGGTAGAAGAAAGAATTGATAAAGGAAAACAGCAAGTAGGAAATCTGGTGTTAGAAGCTAAAAATGCAGGTAGCGATGTCTTAATTATGGTAAAAGATGATGGCAAAGGCTTGAATGAAGAAAAGATACTAGAAAAAGCAAGAAAAAATGGATTACTTACTAAAGATGAAAGTGAAATGAGTAAAAAAGAAATATTTAATTTGATATTTTTACCGGGATTCTCCACTAAAGAAGCTGTATCAGAATTTAGTGGCAGAGGAGTAGGGATGGATGTTGTAGTAAAAAATATCGAAAAAATAGGGGGGACGGTTAGTGTAGATAGTGTGTTGGAATTTGGTACAAGCATTACTATTAAGATACCATTAACTCTTGCAATTATAGACGGAATGAATGTAAGGGTTGGGAATTCAAGATACACACTTCCAACTAGCTCTATAAAAGAGTTTTTTAGACCGAAAGAAAGCGATATTATAAAAGATCCAGATAATAATGAGATTATTATGGTTAGAGGTCAATGCTATCCTATACTTAGATTAAACGAGCATTTTTCTATAAGAACTGATACAAATAAATTGTCAGATGGAATTCTAATAATGATAGAGCAGGATGAAAAGTGGGTATGCATTTTGGTAGATGAGTTATTAGGACAACAACAAGTAGTTGTTAAAGCTCTCCCAGATTATATAAAGAATATTAGAAATATTAAGGATTTAGCTGGATGTACTCTTTTGGGAGATGGAAATATAAGTCTAATAATTGACATGGATGGATTAATGACAACAGTATAGATATTAAAAACTTAAGTTTAATTAAAATAAGTGGTTAATGGAGGGAAAGAATATGAGGTGGTTAAACAATATAAAGGTTGGAGCAAAATTAATAATTGGGTTCATAGTAGTGGCTTTATTAGCTGGAATAGTTGGTGTTATAGGAATTACAAAAATAAAAAAAGTGGATCAGAACTATACTAGCTTATATTTAGATTATGGAGTATCAATTGCTGATATTGCTAATGTATCCATATCATTTCAAAGACTTAAGATAAATTTGAATAATATTACAATGTATAGAGATGGAAGAGACATGAGTAATTATGTTAATAGAATAAAAAATTACGATGCAAAGATTCAGGAGAGTTTGAAAAAATTTGAAGAGTCAATTCAAGGTGAGGAAGCAAAAACTGAATTTTATAATCTTAATGCGATGTTAGATAAATATGATGGAATAAAAGATAAAATTATAGATTTATCTCTTTCAGGTAAAAATGATGAAGCGCTTGCTTTAATGGGGCAGGATTCAACACAAAAACTATCTGACCAAATAAATAATTCTGTAGATAATCTGTTCCAATTAAAGGAATCAGCAGGCTTTAGTAAATCAAATGAGTATTCTGCAGAGGTTAATAATGCTGTTGTGACTATGATAGTTGTAATAATAGTAGCTATAATTATAGCCATATCACTTGGCATTATTATTTCAAAAGCTATAAGTAACTCTATAGCGAAGCTTATGACTGTAACAAGTGAAATTAGTAAAGGGAACTTAGATGTAGAGATTATTAATGATTCAAAAGATGAAATTGGAATATTATCAGAATCAATGAAAAGAATGAAATATAGATTAAATGAAGTAATTGGTCAGATAGGATTTGCGGCAGAGCAAGTTACAGTTGGATCTAGACAAATAGCAGACTCAACTATAGCTTTATCGCAAGGGGCTACAGAGCAAGCAAGTGCTGTTGAAGAATTGACAGCTTCTATCGAAGAAATATCTTCTCAAATATCAGTAAATGCTGAAAATGCTAAAAAGGCTAATATTATAACAGATAGTACTAAAACAAATGCGGGGAAAAGAAATAATGAAATGAAATTAATGCTTAAGGCAATGGATGAAATTAATGTCTCTTCTAATAATATATCAAGAATTATCAAGGTGATTGATGAAATTGCATTTCAAACCAATATACTTGCTTTAAATGCTGCGGTAGAAGCTGCTAGAGCAGGTCAATATGGGAAAGGCTTTACTGTGGTAGCTGAAGAAGTTAGGAACTTAGCAGCAAGATCTGCAAAGGCAGCTAAAGAAACTACAGAAATAATAGAGGAATCAATTGTTAAAATTCAAGATGGAACCAATATAGCAAATCAAACTGCAGATGCGCTCGAAAGTATTGTTAGTGATATAGAAGAGGTTGCAAAAATAATTAATGGTATATCAGATGCATCTGAAGAACAAGCTACAGGAATTTCACAAATATCACAAGGAATAATACAGATATCACAAGTTGTACAAAGCAATTCAGCGACTTCAGAAGAAAGCGCAGCTGCAAGTGAGGAACTAGCAGGACAGGCAGAAGTTTTAAAGGAACAAGTTCAAATGTTTAAATTAGCAAGTGCTAGAAGTTCAATGACTAGCTTGGACAATAGCTATATGAACCATAGTATTCATGATGATATTAGTAAAAACACAAGAGATTTAAGTGAAACAAGAGATAAACACTTAGAGAGAAAAATATCAAATTCTAAAAAAATAATACTTAACGATAATGAATCTGGAAAATATTAGAGATAAGGTGATTATATGATTTCAATTACGGAAAAAGAATTTGCTCAATTATCCAACTATATAAAAGAGAACTATGGGATTAATCTCAGGGAAGAAAAAAAAATGTTGGTAATTGGAAGGCTCCATAATGTGTTAGCAGAGCATAATATAGAAGATTTTTCTCAATATTATCAATATGTAGTTTCTGATAAGAGTGGAAAGGCAGTTAGTACACTGCTCAATAAAATTACAACAAATCATACATATTTTATGCGTGAGAAAACACATTTTGACTACTTGAAGGAGAAAGTACTTCCTTATTTGATTAATTCAGTAAGAGACAAAGATTTAAGAATATGGTCAGCAGGATGTTCCTCTGGAGAAGAGGCATATACTATTGCTATGATATTAAGCGAATTCTTTAAACAAGAAAAGTTATGGTGGGATAAAAAAATACTAGCCACAGATATATCCGAAAAGGTATTAAGCATTGCTAAAAATGGAATATATCATAAAGAACAAATCGCACCCTTACCAGAGATGTGGAAGAAGATTTATTTAAAAAAATACGATGAGGAAAATTTCGTATTTTCAGAGAATATTAAAAATGAAATTATATATAGAAAATTTAATTTAATGGAGGATGTATTTCCATTTAAGAAAAAGTTCCATGTTATTTTCTGTAGAAATGTAATGATTTATTTTGATAATAGAACAAAGAATGAGCTAATCCGTAAATTTTATAACAGCATGGAGTACGGTGGATATCTTTTTATAGGGCATTCGGAATCACTAAGTGGTGATACAGCTGGATTTAAGTATATAATGCCATCTGTATATAGAAAGGAATAGACTTATCTTAAGATAATTTAAAGGGCTAAGAAGGTGAAGTTAATGAGATCAATTAGAGTTTTAATAGTTGATGACAGTATAGTATTTAGGGAAGCAATATCAAGAGGAATATCAACGGCACCTAATATAGAGGTTGTTGGAAAAGCGGTAGATCCCTATGATGCTAGAGATAAACTATTAGAATTAAATCCCGATGTTATGATTTGTGATGTACAAATGCCAAAATTAAATGGTGTAGAATTCATTAAAAGGCTTCTTCCTCAATATAAAATTCCAATAATAGTTGTAAGTTCTATAAGCGATGTAGTCTTCGATGCTATGGATGCAGGAGCAGTAGACTTTTTAAGTAAGCCTGATGCTAGAACTCCTAATGGATTTGAAATTTTTATTAATGAGTTAATAATCAAAATTAGAGGAGCAGTAAATGTAAATCTATCTGCTAATTTAGGGCAAATTCCAAAGAGTGGTAGTAATAGGGGAATGGAAAAGAGCATAAATGTTAGAAATAAAGTGATTGCTATAGGAGCATCGACTGGAGGAACAGAAGCTATCTATAACCTATTAAAAAATCTTCCCAAAGATATTCCGGGGATAATTATAGTACAACATATACCACCAGTATTTTCTAAGATGTTTGCAGATAGATTGAATTTGCAAACGCATTTTACTGTTAAAGAAGCTCAGACGGGAGATACCATTGAGCCAGGTAAAGTTTTGATAGCACCAGGAGATAAACATATGAAACTTAAGAAGGCTGCGGATAAGTACATTGTAGAAACTATTCAAGGTAATAAAGTTAATGGACATTGTCCATCTGTAGATGTGCTTTTCGAATCTGTGGCTAAGGTGGCGTCAAAAAATGCTATAGGAGTTATTCTAACAGGAATGGGGCATGATGGAGCAGTAGGGCTTATGTCAATGCGAAGAGCAGGGGCAAGAACTATAGGGCAGGATCAGAAATCCTCTGTTGTATATGGTATGCCAAAAGTTGCTTTTGAAATTGGAGCCGTTGAAAAGCAAGTGGCTATTTCAAATATACCTAGTGTTATTTGCGATATGTTAAAATAAAAATGGACTATTTATACTAGTCCATTTTTTACAGCATAAACTGCAAGTTGAGTACGATCTCTTAAACTAAGCTTTGAAATTATTTCTGTAATAATATTTTTAACAGTACCTTCAGCAATAAATAAAGATGATGCAATTTCTTTATTATCTTTTCCATCAACAATCATAGATACTATTTTTAGTTCTCTTTCAGTTAATGAGATATTTATACCATTAATATCAATAATTTTTTTCTTAGCTTTTTTATTTTCTTTACGCAGATTTAATATCATAGGACTTAAGATATCTTTAGTAATTATGCCAAGCCCTAGTGAGGTGCTTTTTATAGATAGTATAAGTTCCTCAGTACTTATATCTTTTAAGATATATCCGTCAGCACCATTACTTATAGCATCTGTGACATCAGATTTATCATTAGATGCAGTTAAAACTAGTACCTTAACTGATGGAAGTTCTGCTTTTATTAGTTTTGTAGCTTCCGTACCATTACATATAGGCATAGACAGATCCATTAAAACAACATCAGGCATATATTCTTTACATAGATCATAAGCTTCATTTCCATTAGTAGCGCAAGCTACAACTTTTATATCACTGTTATTTTCAATTATGTTTTTAAAACTTTCTCGTAAAAGTTTCTGGTCTTCTGCAATAATTACTCTTGTCATATTCGAACCCTCTCTTTACCCAAATAAGCAATATATTAAATTTTCGTGAAAAATAGACAAATAATATTTATTAAATCTAATGAAAACACAGATTAACCGCTTGTAGATTCTAATATAAATTATAACATTTTACAAATACATGAACAATGTATAAAGCTAATCTTAATTAAACTAATAAAATTTTGTGTGTAAACTTTATTAGTTTAATTTTTAAATTGCAATTGTAAAGATTAGGGGACTATTCATGGTGAAAATCCTTATAAATGTCATCTATATGAAGTAGATTTTAAATAAAAATGCAATCGGCATATTTATACAAATTAATTGTGCAATTTGCATGATACTACATGACTTGTGGTACTACAAACCAATTTTAAAAACATTTAAAATAAAATTAAAGGAAAAGTGGTATTTTTATAGCATTTCATGGGGGTGAAATTATATGAAAAGAGTTTTAGTAGTAGATGATGCGGAATTTATGAGACTCGCTTTAAAATCTATTTTACAAAATTGCGGATTTGAGATCATAGGTGAAGCTGATACTGGTATAAAGGCCGTAAAACTATATAATTTATTAAAACCAGATATTGTGACAATGGATTTGACCATGCCAGAACTTGGGGGAGTAGAGGCAATAAAGATCATTAAGTCAATAGATGAAAATGCAAAGATTATAGTAATTTCGTCATTATCGCATGAAATCCAAGTTAAGGAGGCTATGCTAGCAGGAGCTATATCTTTTATAGTAAAACCTTTCAGGGAGGACATTGTATCTAAACAACTATTAAATATTGAAAGAAATATTAGAAAATAAAACTTTAATATAAGCATGTAATTGAAAGCATTAGGAAATTAACTTGAAATTTAAGATAACATCATAAGAGTAAATTTTATTAGATGGGATGGATTAAGATGTTTGAGGTAAGTAATCTGAAAATAAAAAATAAAATTGGGTTAATATTTACAGGTATTATAGCTATGGAAATTGCTTTGTTTGCCGCATTTAATATCGGAGTGGGAAACGTGGCAGATATAAAAGAAATGCGAATTAATATGATAATAATATTACTGTTTTCTATAATAATCACAGTAATCATGGGATTATTACTAATAAATTTCATCTACAAACATATAAGAAAAATTAATAATATTGCAAGGAAAATTGCTAACGGAGAATTTGACGAAGATATACAGGTGGATTTTATTGATGAATTCGGGGATTTAGCTAATTCACTTAAACAGATACAAAAAAATATAAATAATCTGATCGATGATTCTAATTTAATTGAAGATTGCATTAAAAAAGGTAATTTTGATATAGCTTTAGATTTATCAAAATACTCAGGGGCATGGGGAAATGTACATAGGAAGAGTTTAGCAACAATGAATGTGTTTATAAAGAATATTAGAGCAACTTCACATTACATAGAAAAGATAAGTAAAGGAGAATTCAATGAGAAATACACTAGGGAGGAAATAGGATCATTTAATGTTATAAAAATAAGCATTAATAAACTTATAGATAATCTCAATAATGTAATGGAAAATATTCATTGGTTCAAAGAAAGCTTTAGATTAGGGAATACAAGAGATAAAATAGATGCTACAAAATTTCAAGGCTCTTATAAAGAAATGTTGGAATGTATTAATGATACTACATGGATATCGATAGAAGTATTTATTAAGTTATTTGCAGTGCTTAAATCATATTCAAAAGGAGATTTTACAGCTGAGCTTGAAAAATTCCCAGGAAGGTATGGATTAGTAAATGAGCATATAGAAGACTTAAGAAATAATTTATTAAATATATCTAAGGAACAGATTAATATAGCCAATGAAATTAAATCAGGAAATTTAGCAAAAAGGATAGATTCATCCAAGTTTAATGGATCATGGGCTAAAATGATTGATGGAATTAATGATGTAATTGATGCGTTTGTTGAACCTATTAATATCACAGCTGATTACGTGAAAAGGATAAGTAATGGGGATGTACCAGAAAAGATTAAAAATGAATACCAAGGTGAATTTAATAAGATAAAGAACAATCTGAATACATTAATTGATACTTTAAATTTATTTGTTAAAGAAGTTAATTGGATGAATGATACATTTAAATTAGGTAATACAAGAGATAGAATAGATGTTTCAAAATTCGATGGGGTATATAGGCAAATGGCTCAAAGTGTTAATGATGGAATGTGGATATCTATAGATGTATTAATAAAAATATTTGCAGTATTAAAATCTTATTCAGAAGGAGATTTCTCAGTTGAGCTTGAAAAATTGTCTGGAAGATACGGAATTGCAAATGAAAGTCTGCATGGATTAAAATCTAATATTCTTAAAGTTGTCGATGAACAAATAATGGTTCTTTCAGCAGCGGCTGAAGGAAATTTAGATATTAGAGGTGAAAGTGAAAAATATACAGGAAGCTTTAAAGAACTCATAAGTATAATAAATAAAGCTGTTGATGCTTTTGCTAAGCCAATAGGAGAAATAAAAAGTGTTTTAGAAGAGATGTCAAAAGGTAATCTCAATGTTCGCATTGAGAATTCTTATAAAGGTGATTATGGAAATATAATGAACGCTTTAAATTTATCTGTACAAGAAATTAATCAAGTACTTACTGATATAAATATATCAGCAAATGAGGTGGCTTCGGCATCAATACAAGTCTCAAATGCAAGCCAAAACCTATCGCAAGCATCTGCGGAACAAGCAAGTGCTGTGGAGGAAGTAACTGCTTCGCTTTCAGAGATAGGAGAACAAACAAAATTAAATGCTATAAGTGCTAATGAAGCTAATGAGCTGGCTACAAAAGCAACAACGAATGCTATTAATGGAAATACAGAAATGAGTACTATGCTAAAGGCTATGAATGAGATTAATGAAGCATCTGAAAATATTTCTAAAATAATAAAAGTGATAGATGAAATAGCTTTCCAAACTAATATATTGGCTCTTAACGCAGCGGTAGAAGCCGCAAGGGCAGGACAGCATGGAAAGGGGTTTGCGGTAGTTGCTGAAGAGGTTAGAAATCTTGCAGGTAGAAGTGCAAATGCGGCTAAAGAAACAACAGCTTTGATAGAAGGGTCAATAAGAAAAGTGAATTCTGGAACTCAAATAGCTAACAATACAGCAGAATCACTAAATTCAATAGTTAAAGATATCAGTAGTACTTCTGAGATAGTAAGAAAAATAGCAGCATCTTGTAACGAACAGGCAACTGCAGTATCACAAATAAATGAAGCGATTGAACAAATATCGAGAGTTACTCAGATAAATTCTGCGACATCCGAAGAAACTGCCTCTTCGAGTGAAGAAATGTCTAGCCAGGCAGAAACTTTGAAACAAAGGGTTGCTCAATTCAATCTAAAAAAGAGAAGTTCAAATAAAATATTTTTAGACAGCATAGAAGAAAAGGAAGCATCAAGGCTAGAAAATGCCATAGAGGAGAGAGAATTTGGACAAACATCTAATATAAGAAAAAAAATTAGTATTAATTTAGATGACACAGAGTTTGGAAAGTATTAGTATCGATTTCTAGTAGAAGAGAGGAAGTGTTAGCATGAATACAAACATAATTAATGATAATGCAGATATGGAAGAAGATACTCAGAAGGGAAAATACCTCACATTTATACTTGATGATGAATCTTATGGTATAGGAATAAATAATGTTACAGAGATTATTGGAATACAACCTATAACTTTGGTTCCAGAACTTCCAGATTATATAAGAGGAATTATTAATTTAAGAGGAAAAATAATTCCGGTGATGGATGTGAGATTAAGATTTAAGAAGGATTTTAGGGAGTATAATGATAGGACTTGTATAATCGTAATAGATATTAATGACTTATCAATAGGTCTTATTGTTGATAGTGTTTCTGAGGTTCTAATAATACCAGATCAAGACATTGTACCTCCACCTAATCTAAGCAAAGTTAGCAATAAGTACATAAAGGGGATAGGAAAAATAGATAATCAAGTTAAGTTGATTTTAGATTGTAATAAGTTAATAAACGATGAGGATGCTGAAACCCTAAATAACATTGAACAATAGAGGGAGGACATTATTATGAAATGGTTCAAAAATATGAAAATAGGTTTAAAAATACTTCTGGGATTCTTATTTGCAGCTTTCATTGCAGGTATTACGGGGATATATTGCATTTCTAATATAAATAAAATTAGTGATCTTGATACTAAATTATATGATAAAATGACTCAGCCATTGGGAGATGTTATTGAGGTTTCAAATGACTTTAATAATATAAGAGCTAATACTAGAGACATTTTGCTTTCAGATAATACAGGGGAAATTCAAGATTATATTAGTGGAATTAAGGACAATAGCGATAAGTTTGATTATAGCTTAAATAAATTGTCAGAAACAAAATTAACTATTGAAGGAAAAAAGGCTATTGAGGAGATAAAGGTTTCTAAATCAGAATATATGAATCTTATAAGTAAAATAACTCAACTAAAGAATCAAAATAAAAATCAAGAAGCAATTAATATTTTATATTCAGAGGGAAAACCAGTTTTAGAAAAGTTACAGTCAAATTTAAAAACATATACAGATTTAAAACTAAAGATAGCTAAAGAAACTTCGGATGGTAATAGCAAAACAGCAGATAACACAACATTATTAACAGCAATAATATTAATTATAGGAGTAATTTTATCAATACTAACAGGAGTATTTATCTCTTTATCTATAAGTAGACCAGTTAATAAGATAATAAGAATAGCAGATAAAATTGCAGATGGAGACTTCAATATAAGTGTTAATATAGAGAGCAAAGATGAGATCGGATTATTGGCTCTTTCTTTTAAAAGAATGGCTGAAAAATTAAATAATACTATCTGCAATATAAATTCAGCAACAGAACAAGTTTCAGCAGGGGCAAAACAAGTTTCTGATTCAAGTGTAGCACTTTCAGAAGGGGCTATGGAACAGGCTAGCTCCATTGAAGAATTAACAGCATCTATTGAAGAGATATCTGCCCAAACAAAAATGAATGCAGAGAACTCCACAAATGCTAATGAAATTGCTGTTAGCGCAAAAATAAATGCTCAAGAAGGATATGAGCAAATGAAAGCAATGAAAATAGCGGTAGAAGATATAAACAATGCTTCAACAAGTATATATAAGATTATAAAAGTTATTGATGAAATTGCATTTCAAACTAATATTTTAGCTTTAAATGCGGCGGTTGAAGCGGCAAGGGCTGGACAGCATGGAAAAGGTTTTGCAGTGGTTGCAGAGGAAGTTAGAAATCTGGCAGCAAGATCTGCAAAAGCTGCAAAGGAAACTGCAGAGATGATTGAGGGCGCTATTAGAAAGGCAGAAATGGGAACTAAGATAGCAAAACAGACATCTGAAGCACTAAATAAAATTGTAGAAGATACTGTGAAGGTTGCTGAATTCATAAATCAAATAGCAGTAGCTTCAAATGAACAGGCAGAAGGAATATCTCAAATTAATCAAGGAGTTATTCAGATATCAGCAGTAGTGCAAACTAATTCAGCGACAGCAGAAGAAAGTGCATCTGCAAGCGAAGAGTTGGCATCTCAAGCAGAGATGTTGAAAGATCAAGTTTCAAAATTTAAATTAAGGGAAACTAAAAGCTGTTTAGTAAATAATTCAATTAAAAACATAGATTTTGATATGATGTAAAAATATGAATGATTTAAAATTAGTTCCATGGAGTGAAGCCTATGATAAATGATATTAGAGTTTTGATAATAGAAGATTCAAAAGCCTCTTTGAATTTTGAGGTAGCACAGCTTAAAAGAAGTGGTTTCAATGTAGACTATGAGCAAATAGAAAATGCAGAAGATTTAAGAAAGGCGTTAAATTGTAAGGAGTGGGACATAATTCTATCTGATCATGTAATGCCAAATTTTAATTCTATTGAAGCATTGAAAATATTAAATGAAACAAAGTTAGATATACCATTTATTATAGTATCAGGTGAAATTGGGGAGGAGACAGCTGTTGAAGCCATGCGTGCTGGATGCAAGGATTATATCATGAAGGATAAAATGGCACGTCTTGGAATGGTTGTAAAAAGAGAACTTAAGGATTTGCATGAAAGAGTTGAGAGAAAAAGAGTAGAGGAAGAGATGAGAAATCTTCTTATAAGGTCAAAGGAAGAAGCAGAAGCAGCAAATAAAGCAAAAAGCAATTTTCTTGCAAATATTAGTCATGAGATAAGGACGCCACTTAATGGTGTTATAGGGATGATTGAGCTTACATTAATGAATAGTGAGTTAAAAGATGAATTGAGAGAAAATCTTCTAATTGCGAAAGATAGTGCTTATTCATTGATTAATATTGTGAATGCGATACTGAATTTTTCAAAATCAGAAGCAGGAAAAATGGAATTGAGGGAATCGAATTTTAATCTTAAAAATTTGATATATAACACACTTAAAATCTATTCATACGATGTAAGAAAAAAAGGAATTACCCTAGAATACAAAGATTCAGATGAAATTCCGGATTTATTGTATGGAGATTCTGAAAAGTTACAACAAATACTTAATAATTTGATAAGCAATGCAATAAAATTCACAGATGAAGGAATAATTTCATTAATAATAAAAAAAGAGCAGATAATAGGGGAAAAGGTTATTTTAAGGTTTTTAGTTAAAGATACAGGAATAGGAATTAGTGAAGAAGATAAGAATTTATTATTTAAAAGTTTTAGTCAATTAAATAATTCTTATTCCCGTGAATATAATGGAACTGGATTAGGACTTGCATTTTCAAAACAATTGGTTGAAATATTGGGGGGAGGGATTTGCGTTGAAAGTCATATGGGACTAGGAAGCACATTTAGTTTTACAGCGGCTTTCAGACTAGTAAAGAGAGGAAAAGTGAATATTAATTCACATGAATTACAAGAGAAAAGAAATTTCGAAAATTCGAATGAAATAAATAGAAGCACAGAGTTAAACACAGAATTAAGAAGATTAGTTGAAAAAATGGATGAGGCAAATAATGATCTAATCAAAATTGAGAAGATAGCAGAGATTATAAATAACTCTATAGTTATTTCTAAATTTGATGAACTAGTGATGATGGGATTTAAGTTAAAAGCAAATGCACGAAGGGGAAATGAGGAAAAAGTAAAAGTGACTTTTGAGCAATTGAGAGAACACATTATTAGTCTAATGCATATATAAAATTTGGGTTGAAAAGAGGTTGGTATATGAGAATTCTTATTGCGGAAGATGATTATGTAAATAGACGGTTTTTATTTAAGTTTTTTTCACAATATGGCGATTGCGATATGGTAGTTAACGGAGAGGAAGCAGTACAGGCATTTATGTTTTCAGTGGAGGAGAAAGATCCATATGATGTTATATGTCTTGACATAATGATGCCAAAGTTAGATGGGTTAAAGGCACTGAAGATGATTAATTCAATTGAGAAAGAAAAACAAATAACCTATGAAAATTTGTCTAAAAAATTTGTAATTACGGCCTTAGATAATGCAAAAGATGTTCAAAATGCTTTTGAACTAGGGTGTGAAGTGTATGTAACTAAGCCAATAAATACTGATAAATTAATTGAGGTTATGAAAAAATTAAATTTAGATATAGATGATAAAAGATAATTTAAATTATATGTATATTTGGTATAGGCAAGGGTGTTTTAAAGTGTATTCGTATAGAAGATATTTTTATATAAAGGAAGTAACTTATTAAAAGTAATTTATGAGAGGGTGTTTTATTATGAATTTAAATTGGGACAATAATTTAGCAACGGGGATTGTAAATATCGATAATCAACACAAAGAACTATTTGATCGTATTAATAAACTATTGATTGCCATGAAAGAAGGAAAGGGTAAGGATGAGGTTATAGGAACTTTAAATTTCCTTGAAGATTATGTTATAAAGCATTTTACTGAGGAAGAAGAAATCCAAAAGAAAAATAATTATCCTAAATATAGCATTCAACATAAGCAACACGAAGAATTTAAAGATGAGCTTAAAGAATTGAGAAGAACCTTTGAAAATAATGGAACATCTGCATTATTTGTGATAAAGGTACAAAATAGAATGTCAACTTGGTGGAAGAGTCATATACGGGATTTAGATAAGGATTTAGGAAAATTTTTAATAGAAAATTCTAAATAATATTAAGATATTTTGGATAAGGGGGATACATATATGAGAAGTTGGGTTGTAAATTTAAATTTGAAGTTTGTAAATAAATATAATGTTCCGTTCAATAGTTTCGTTATTAAGGCAGAAGAAAAGGAAGAATTTCTAGTGAAAATGGATAGGGTATTAATAAAGGTTATGGAGTTAGTCAAATTTGAAATTGATGATATATCACCATTTGATTACAGAGAATTACCAGAAGAGATTGTTAATGAATATATTTGTGTAGATTAATTATGCTAAACATTTAAAATCTTAGGGTGAGGATTATATATAGATAATGATATTTGGGTATAGAAGTATAAATTATGAGAGGGTGTATGAAATATGTATGAAGTATTGAAAAAGGATGAAAGAGGATTAATAAATAATAAAATAGCGTCATCAATGGTAAAGTTTATTCATGAAGATAATGATTCGGTTATTATGGATATTAGCAGAATCAATATTAGTGGTGAGGTACTTATGCATTTTATGAATTCAAATTGGGATGCTGTGTTATCCACTGGAGTTGATAATATCGATAGACAGCATCAAGAATTATTTAGATTAATTAATAATTTGGTAAGTGCTATGAATGAAGAAAAAAGCAAGATAGAGATTATTAAGGCGTTGGATTCTCTTGAAGAACATGCAATTCGTCATATTAATGAAGAAGAAGCAATTCAAAAGGAAAATAACTATCCAGGATTAGATATTCAGCAGATGCAGCACGAAGAATTCAAAGATTGCTTAAGGCACATAAGAAGCTTCTGATTTTTTTTAAGGCTATGGAGATGACAGTAAGTAGATTACTTAAATGCGGTTCGATATTATTATAATTGCTATTTTTCAATAAATTATTAATTTTAGTAGTTTCCTCATAGACATCAGTTATTCTATAATTTCCGGAAAGACCTTTTAAATTATGAATTATTTTTTGAATATTTTTTAAATCACTTCCAATCATGGCGGTCTTTAACTCTGATAGTGCTAGATTAAATTCATTAATCAATTCAGCATAAAGTTCTGACACTTGTTGAAGATTAAGTCCTAAATCATTTGAAAAACCAATTATGTCATAATTTTTATCGTAATTCATAAATTATATAGCTCCTCTTTCTTAAAATATAGTATGTCCTATTAATTGATATCTTCTTTATTAATTCTAGCTAACATAGCGCACACCTTTTCGATAAAGTTTGGAATATCAATTGGTTTAGTAATATAATCAGAAAATCCTAATGATAATCCTTTTTCTATATCTCTAGGCATTGCATGAGCACTAACAGCGATGATTGGGATATCTTTAGTCTCCTTATGCATTTTGAGTCTTTTGAAGACTTCATAACCGTCTATTCCAGGTAAATTTATATCTAGTAATATAATATCTGGCTTATGGGCAATGGCTAAATCTAAACACAGCTCACCAGAATTTGCTGAAAGCATTTTTAAATTACTAATTTGAGATAGAGCACGTTCAACAAGTCGTAAATTAGCAGGATTATCTTCAGCATATAATATTGTACGAAATTTATCGTTAGGGAAATAAGTTCTATTTTCAGATGTCATCATATTTTCAGAAGTTTGCAAAATAGATGATTCGATGCAAGGAAGTTCAATCCAAAAGTGACTGCCAGCACCTTTTTCGCTAGTTACAAATATTTCACCATTCATTAATTCAGTTAGTTGTTTGGCGACTGCAAGGCCAATACCAGTACCCTCAATTGAATTATTAATTCTGTTTAGACGATAAAATGGTTTAAAAATCAATTCTAAATCAGAATTAGATAAACCAATGCCAGTGTCAATAACATGAAATCTATACTTATCATTAACCTTATCATGATAAAAGATTACTTGGCCATCTTTTCTGTTGTACTTAATTGCGTTAGATAGCAAATTGAGCAAAATTTGTTTTAATCGTGTATGGTCAGCCGAAACAAATTCATCTGAATTATCTATAGGATAATTAATAATTTTTATTTTATGTTTATCTGCAAATGGTTTTATTATGGATATAGCCTCTTCTATTACATGTTTAATCGGAACAGATTCAATTGAAATGCTCAGTTTTCCTGATTCGATTTTTGCTAAATCTAATATTTCGTTAATCAACTCTAGTAAGTGACTGCCAGCTTTGGATATTTCCTTAACACTCTGACTCTGAGAAGGAGTTAATGGAGATTCAGGGTCTAATTCTAGAATTTGAGAAAATCCTAATATAGCATTTAATGGTGTTCTAAGCTCATGACTCATGCTAGATAAAAATTCGGATTTTGCTTTACTAGCCTTTTCAGCCTCTTCTTTTGCCGTAATAATAGAACGAGCCATTTTCTTTTGTTCTGTAATATCACGAGTTAGAACTACTACTCTATCTTTATAGTTTAGATGAGGAGATATACATGCCTCAAACCATTTCAATCCATCCTTGGATTGGATATTAAAATCCATAGTAGTAGATTTTCTTGATTTAATGACATAATGTATCTTCTCTTTAGCAATTTTAGATGTACTTTCATCTAAAATATCATAGATAGAATTAAGATGACCGTGCATATGTAGTTTATACAAATAAGTATGGACGCTGGACCATAACTTAGTGATATATCCGTTTATATCTATCTCTGAGATTATGTCATTAATTGAATCAACAAGTGACCTGAAATCAACTTCTTTTTTTCTGAGTTCAGATTGGGTAATTAATAAATTTTTATTTGTTTCACCGATATGATGTCCCATTTCTATCAAATTTAATGCTATATCTTCTAATTCTGAAATCTTTAATAGTGGATCAGCTATATCGTATTTACCACTACTAATCTCCTGAACAATATTATTAATATTTAGCAGAGAGCCAGTAACAATATGGCTCATATTTTTTACTTTCTTATAAGTAATTAAGAAAAATAAAAGATAGGATAAAATTAATCCTAATATTGTAATGATTCCGATTTTCAATAAATTATTTCTTAGCATATCAGCATTAGAGTATATATTCTTTGTTGGAACAACTATTAATAATTTTAAATCCGTATTAGGTATAGCAGACCAACATGTAATTCTAGGTTCTTCTTTTAGTGTGAAATTTGAAAATCCAGTTTCGCTAGTTTGAATTTCATCCATTAATGAGGATAAATCATTATTGTTATACAAGTTATACTGATAATACCCGTTTCCATATTTTAAAACGAGTTGATCTAAATTCAAATCACTTTTTCCAACATCAGAAAGTGAAAGAATATTACCATCTTTTCCAATCAATAAGTTATAACCATTCCAAGGAATATCAATTTCTAAAACCTTATTGACAATTGAATCCATATTTATATCAATGCCTACAACACCTTTCAAAAAATTTCCGTTATAAACAGGACATATAGCAGAACTTATAAAATTGTTGTTACTTGAATTAAAATCATGAACAACCCATTTTACTTTTTGATCTGGATTATGATTAGCATCAGCTTCATAATAAAATTTGCTAGAAGGTGATTGTAAAGAAGAATTATAGCTATTAAAAACATCAATGTATGGGTAAGTTATATTTAAGGAATCAAAGGTGTTAAAATATATGGAATTAACTAATGGACAAGAATTCTTAATATTTGCCATTAATTTTTGTTGTGTTAATACCTTGGCTATTTTCTTTTCTTTATCATCTCTTGTAGCAGGCAGAAAATTATTATAAAAAATCGCTGCCTCATCAGCCGAATTATTCTCTTTAGTATAGTAAATATTATCATTTAAATATGATAACCTACTGTATTCTGTAGGAGTTAAAGAAGCTGGAGTTGATAAAGCATGTCCCATTTGCAAACTAAAAAACATTGTAGAATTTGAAATAGATGATAAGTGCTGATCAATTAAGTTGACTTCTTGTTTAATGATTTTATTAAGTTCACTTTTTGATTGATCTTTGTAAAAGGCAACTGAACTTTTATGAGACCAGTAATTTGAGATGAAATATATACAAATAAAAATTATTTCAATAATTATCAATGGAATTAACGCATTACGAATATAGGACTGCCAAATCCATTTATAAAGAGAAATGTTTTTATTAGTATTTGTTTTATTCATAATATCACCTCATCCACTATGCCTGGTAATCATAAACAGTCCAAGGTACTCGTAATTTTTGAAATTATATCATTATAATTAAATGGTTTAGTAATGAAATCAGCAGCACCTTTAGCCAACGCTTTATCATAGTATTCTTTATCGTTTTCAGCAGAGATCATAATTATAGATAGTTCACTATCATCCTTTATAAGATTTAGTTCATCTATAATTTGAAGTCCATCAACAAATGGCATCCTAAAGTCTAATAGTATCAAATTAGGTTTATATGTAGAATATAATCTTAAAATTTCTCTAGAGTCTGTTAATGTTTTTATATTATTATAACCAGATATGTTAAGCATTCTTTCAAGTAGTAAAACATTAGCAATATTATCATCAACTATCAAAATTTTTGACATTGATTTATCGACATTCATAATTTAATCCCCTCTCAAAAAAACTTAAAAGTCAACACCTAAATACTTACAAAATTAATACCTACTATGAATAATATAACATATTTTAGAAAAAAGTTTAACCAAATTTTAGTTTTTTCTTATAATTATTTCAGTATCTAATATTAAAATAATTATGAGATTAACAAACGAAGTTCAACAACTAAAAAATAAGAGAAGTGATGAATATATACAAAAGGAATAAATTACATATTTAAATTATATACATACTATATTTAGAAGGTAAGAGGTTAGAATATTTATAGTATTCCTAAGTTAATATAGTATTCTTATAAAACTTAAGAGAGGAGAATCAAACATAGTGGTAAGGTCTAGTACAAGATGTGATATAATTAAAACTAAATAATCAATTTTTAATGTGGTATTTATTGGAGTAATAAAACTGAATGTGATATTAAAAATTATGATATAAATTAAGTATGTACTTGCAAATAATAATAAAATATATAGAATTATGGTATAATTTAGTATATTTAGATATGTATATGTAGAAAGGAGATAAAAAGAGATGCCATTTATAGGATCAAAAGTTAGTGTGAAAATTTCAAAGGAAAAAGAGGAAATTATAAAGAAAAAATTAGGGGAAGCAATAAAATTGATTCCAGGAAAAAGTGAAACCTTTTTGATGGTAGGCTTAGAAGACAATTACTCATTATATTTCGGAGGAGAAAAATTAGAAAAGGGTGCATTTATAGAAGTGAAGATATTTGGAAAATCAAGTAAGGATGCATATGATGCTTTAACAGCAGAAATTTGTAACATATATGAAAAGGAATTAGACATACCTCAAGATAAGATATACGTCAAGTATGAGGAAGTTGCAAATTGGGGATGGAATGGAAAGAATTTTTAACCACGACTGGTAATTAGATATAGGCGACCTAAAGTAAAGGGTACTCTGATGTAACAATGCACATAGTATCCTTTATTTATAATATTGAAGGAGGTACAACTTGATTATAGGAATTGCACAGATGGATATAATCTGGGAGAATATTAATAAAAACATGAAGAAAGTTGAAGAATTCATTGAAAGAGCTTTGAAAAATAAGGTTGATTTAATCCTATTTCCTGAGATGGCTTTAACGGGTTTTACCATGAATATAAACAAGCTTGTATTATCTGAAGATGAAATAATAAAATGGATTAGAAAAAATGCTAAGGATAATAATATAAATATAGGAATTGGTGTTGCGGTAAAAAGTGATAAAATGGGTAGCAATAAATATATTATTATGTCAAGAGAAGGGAAATGCTTAACTAAATATACGAAAATACATCCATTTTCCTACAGTGGTGAGGATGATAAATATCATAAAGGAGATAAGATACTCACATGTGAGATTGATGGATTTAAAATAGCTCCATTTATTTGCTATGATCTAAGGTTTCCAGAAATATTTCAAATAGCATCTAAAGAAGCTCAAATAATAACTATAGCGGCTAATTGGCCTAAAGAAAGAGAGAAGCATTGGATAACCTTATTGAAATCTAGGGCTATAGAAAATCAATGCTATATAATAGGGATAAATAGAATGGGAATAGGAAATGATCTTCATTATAATGGAAAATCAATTTTTGTAAGTCCAGATGGTGATATACTTAATGAAATAAGTGAGAAAGAAACATTAATTATAAAAGAGTTAAAAATAGATATGATAAGAGCGGTTAAAGAACAGTTTGATATAAAGAAGGATAGAAGAGAAGATTTATATGAAGCTATAAGTAATTGCAATTCTATTTTACATTAAAGTAATGAATGGTAGGTAAAGCTATGATAAATGATTTTCAAGAAGAAATTGAATATAGAAAGCTCGCATTAAAAAAGGATATAAAAAAAAGCGGCGGAAACTGTGCAAGGATACTTCTTGCGCTAGTATTGTCAACATATGGATTAGTGTTTATAATGACATTTTCTATAAAATTTATAGGACCAATGATAGGATTCAATGCAGTAACTAATCTAAAGGAAAATATAATTTTAGGACTTTCAAGTGACGCATATAATTTTTTTGCTGGATATTTTACATGTATAGTTGGGGATCTTATAGCAATTCTCATAGCAATAAAAACTATAAAGGTGAAATTTAGGCAAGAAATATTTTCAAAGAATAAGTCAAATAAGATGTTTGTATTATTAGGAGCAACTTCTTGTATAGGGGTAGGAATGATTTCAAGCATGGTATATATGATATACTCAACAATTTTTAAGATTTTAGGATTAAACATTCCACAGCCAGATTTTAGTTTCCCTAAACAAAACACTTTTTTAATATTATTTTTAATATATGTATGTTTAGTGGGACCAATTTTAGAAGAAATTATATTTAGGGGATTTATACTCAGAAGCATGCAGAAGTATGGGAATCTAACAGCAATGATTGTTTCTTCAATTCTTTTTTCCATGTTTCATCTAAACCTAGTTCAATTCATAAATCCAATACTTATGGGAATTGTTTTAGCATTTATTGCAATTAAATCAAAATCTATTATACCGTCGATGATAGCTCATATATTTAATAATACGATAACTTTTGCTACAACAGGAATATCTTTATTAAAGATGCCTATATTGGAGTATACATTTGGAACTTTGTACTTTTTAGTTGGTGTAGCTGCATTATTGCTATTTATTAGTAAGTATAAAAGCGAATTTTTAGAAATAGTAAAAGAGGATACAAGAATATTAAAGACTCACCAGAAAGTAAGATATTCTTTTAGTGGAGCGTGGTCGAGGGCTTATATAGTATTCTATATAATATTTATCGTTGTAACTATGGCAGCAACTAATTTAGCAAAGTAATCTACTATAAAGGACAAAAGGTTATTTTATGAATTTAAAGGAGGATTAATATGACAAATAAAATATTGTTATCTATAATAGAGAATTTAAATGATGAGCTTATAGAAGTATATCGCAAACTACATGAGAATCCTGAATTGTCTAATGAGGAATATAAAACTACACAACTGATAAAAGATTTGCTAAAAAGAGCAGATATAGATATTCTTGATTTACCTTTGGATACAGGCCTTGTAGCACAGGTAAAAGGAAATCCTAATGGTCCTGTCGTCGCTATCAGATGTGATATAGATGCATTACCAATCAAAGAAGAGACAAGTCTCTGTTATAAGTCTAAAGTTGATGGTATGATGCATGCTTGTGGTCATGATTTTCATATGGCGGTGATTTTAGGTGCAGCATATTTAGTTAAAAAGCATCAAGGGTCATTAATAGGAACAGTAAAATTTATATTTCAGCCGGGTGAAGAAAGTGCGGATGGAGCTAAAAAAATTTTAGAGACAGGTGTTTTAGATGATGTGGATGCAATTTTTGGAATACACAATGTTTCAGATTCAGAAGTTGGAATAATGGGAATAAAAACTGGAGCAATGACAGCTGCTGTCGATAGGTTTGAAATAAATATTACAGGGATTGGTAGCCATGCTGCTAAGCCGGAAAAAGGAATAGATCCAATTATAATTGCCAGTAACATAGTTACATCACTTCAAACAATTATCAGTCGTAATATAGGTCCAACAGAAAAAGCGCTATTAAGTGTGACTCATATAGAAGGAGGAAATACTTGGAATGTAATTCCAGAATCAGCATATCTTGAGGGCACAGTAAGAACATTAGATGAGAATATACGTCAATTAATAGCTAAGAGAATGAATGAAATGGTATCAGGAATAGCACAATCTTTTGGTGGAAGTGCAGAGCTTATTTGGCATTCAGGTTCTCCGGCAACAAATAATACTGAAGAATGGGTAGAGTTTAGTACTAAAATTGGAAAACGAGCTGGATATGATGTTAGAAGAATATCTATGGGTCTAGAGGGTGAAGATTTTGCGTATTATCAAAGAAAAATACCAGGTGCATTTATAATTGTAGGAACAGGAAAATCTTATGCGCACCATCACCCGGAATATAAAGTTGATGAGAAGGCAATTTTAAATAGTTCGAAATATTTTGCACAACTAGCAGAAGGTGCTTTAAAAGAGATAATAGATAAGAAATATAAACATAAGATTAAGTAGATAAAGGTACTTAATTTAAATATTTGTTTTGTAATATAGTAAAGAATTAAAAGTTTTAAAGCTACATTACTAGTGATTAAGTTTAATAAAGAAATTGAATTTCAATTTTTAAAATAAGTCCCTAACAAATGATTGCAATGATTGAAAGAAATTACAAAGTGTGATAAGTTGGTTGTAATTAGTAAAATTTGAGGAAATAGTTGCATAAATATTCCAAATAGTTTATTAGAGATTATTATGATGAATCATTTCTGAGAATTATTACGGCAGATTGGAATTCAAAGGAGGGAAAATGAGGAGATGGAGTACAAGCTATTTAAATCATTAGCAGATAATCTTCCACAGCCTATATGGATAAAAGACCTTGAATTGAGATTTATATATGTAAATAAAGAATACAAAGCTATATATAAAGATATAAATAAAGAATTTATTGGAAAAAATGATGCAGAGATATTTGATGGTGTTGTAAGAGAGGAATGTATTAAATATTGCAATCAAGTTATAAACTCCTTAAAGCCATTAACTGAAGAAGGGTACCTTGATGGAAAGCGCAGAAAAATTACTATAGTTCCGCTAATTGATGAGGGAAAAGTATTTGCTGTAGCTGGCATATATGCAAATTTAGATATTATAAAAGAAAAAGATAAGATTATAGAGAAACAAGAAAACATATTAAAAGTTGTAATGGATACACTTCCAGGAAGAGTATTTTTTAAAGATAAAGAAGGCAGATACGTATATGTAAATAAGCAATTTGATGAATTCTATAATAAGGATGGTATAGGAGAAGTAGTAGGAAAGACAAATATTGATATACATCCAACGGAAGAATTGGCTGCAAAATATTCAAGAGAAGATAATGAAGTAATAAAAAACAAAAGAAGTATAAAAGCTGAAACAATACTTTACTCAGGAGATGGAGAGGAAATATATACAGAAGCAGTAAAAGTACCTGTAATCGATAAGAGTGGTGATGTTTCAGGTGTTGTAGGATTAGTATTAGATATAACTGAGAAAAAAGAAGCAGAGAAAAAATTAAGGCAATTAAGTTTTACTGATATTTTAACAGGTTTATACAATAGAACATATTTTGAAGAAAAAGTGAAAGAGTTCCAAGGTGAAGAGTATCTTCCGGTAGGAGTAATAATGGGGGATGCCAATGGACTAAAATTAGTAAATGATACGCTAGGTCATGATCAAGGCGATGAACTTTTAAGATTAATAGCCCAAGCACTTAAAGATGTATGTGGTGAAAAACAGTTGATTTTCAGAACTGGTGGAGATGAATTCGTAATTTTAAGTAAAAATACAACTGAACAGGAATGTGAAATCATTATTAAAAATATATTTGATCGTTGCAAAATGTATAAGCACGATTTAATCAATGTGAGCATATCTTTAGGTGCATCAGTAGCGGATAGCTTGAATAAGAGTATATATCAAGCATTAAAAGAAGCAGATGATAAGGTATATAGGCAAAAGTTGCTACAAAAAACCAGTCTTAATAGTTCTATAATGTATTCTCTGCAAATGGGTTTAGAAGCTAAGAGTTTGGAAACTGAAGAACATACAGATAGAGTATTAGAAAATTCTATTGCGATAGGAGAAAAGTTATCGCTTCCAATGTCGGTAATGGATGAGCTAACAATAGTTGCTAAGCTTCATGATATAGGGAAAATAGGAATAAATGAAGAAATATTACTTAAGAAGGGTGAGCTAACAGAAGATGAGTTTGAAGTAGTGAAAACTCATACAGAAAAGGGATATAGGATAGTAAAAGCCTCAAATCAACTAGATAATGTAGCAAAAGGTGTTTTAGCTCATCATGAGAGATGGGATGGAAATGGCTATCCGCTTAAATTAGAGGGAGAGAAAATACCACTGGTATCTAGAATTGTTAGTGTCGCAGATTCGTATGATGCTATGACGAACAATGGCATTTATAAGAGATGCTTGAATAAAGAAGAAGCAATTGAAGAATTAAAAAGATGTTCAGGGAAGCAATTTGATCCAATTATAGTTAAGGCATTTATAGAATACTTAGAAGAAATTGAGGAATAATAAAATCTATTGGGAATTTATAATAAGAGAGAAGATATTCATGATGTGAGATATAAGTAACTTAATGAAAGCTGCAATTTTTGATTACAATCCCTACGTTAAGGGATTTTTTTATGTATTCATTAAGTAATAAAGATATAAGTATGATATCATATGAAGTAATTACATTATATTGGAGGTGTGATATGAAATTTGATATTTATAAAATAGCTGATAATTACAAGCTCTCAGAAACAGAGAGACAGGTTTTGCAATACATATTAACTAATATTGATTCTGTTTTAACTAAAGGTGTAAGAGATGTTGCAACAATTAATTATACATCGGCAGCAACAATAATAAAGCTATCAAAGAAGCTAGGTTATACAGGCTATGTCGATATGATATATCGACTAAACTTCATAGTAAAAAATCATCAAAACAATCAAGAACATACCTCTGATATTACTAGCTTCATATCAGAAATTGAAAATAAGAAAATAGAAGATTTTATTTCTATGATAATTAAACATAGAGAAGATATAATTTTCATAACAGCCACTGGATTCTCTGATTCGATTGCAGATTTCTTTTGGAGAAAGATGTTAGTGCTTGGGTTTAAATGCATTAAAACAAATTCTTATGGAGTATATGACAGCAATCAAATAGGAGGCGCCTTAGTTATTGGAATATCTAAAAGTGGAGAAACGGAAAGTATAACAAAAGTGATTGATTATGCATCAAAAAATCAATTGGATATTATAACTTTTACTGGTAAGCCAGAGAATCACATGGCTAAAAAGGCAACCTTAAATTTTATGATATTGGATGATAAAGAATTAGATGATAGAAATCTTACCGCGAACTATTTTTATGCTAGGGTAATGATTGTAATGGAATATTTGCTAGATAAGGTAATGAGTAATTTATAAAATATAGATATCCAAACTAGTCATACTCATGTGGAAACTTACCGAAATTATATATATAAAGCTATCTCAAGGTTAACTAATGAGATAGCTTTTTTGTGTGTAAAGGTAAACATGTTTACTTTTGAGTCAACATGTTGCTGAAACGTTTAAAACTATTAACAATATCTATTAATAATGATATCCTATTCTCACAGGTAATTACCCAAAGAAAATTATAAAATAGTGAAGGGGAATATTTAAATGAAAGATAAGATTTTAAATAGTATGCAAAAATTTGCCAAAGCTATGATTGGACCGGTCTTATTCTTACCCATTGTAGGTATGTTGATTGCATTAACAGCAGTTTTCACCAATACAACATTTGTAAAAGAAGGCGGAGCAATTTGGGTAACAGGAAAATTCTTTAATGGAATGTTATCACCGATTATGGGGAACTTAAGCATTTTGTTTTGTGTCGGAATAGCGATGGGGATGTCAAAGAAGAAAAAAGCGGAAGCAGCATTCATTTCCATTATGTCATATATTTTGTTCCTAGGCGCGAATAGTAAGTGGTTAGAGCTATCTGGAAAAATAATTAAAGGTGATACAGCATCAGCTTTATATGGAACTGGGCAGACAATCCAACTAGGATTTCATGTTACAGATATGGGAGTGTTTCTAGGAATGATTCTAGGAGTACTGGTTGCTATAGTTCATAACAAATATATAGATAAAGAATTTAGTGGCGCTATGGCTCCATATGGTAATAGTAAGTTTGTATTCGTTATCATGATTCCTGTAGTGGCTATATTAAGTATTGGTACCACATATGTATGGCCTACAATAGCTGCTGGAATCACAGCTCTTACTGGATTTATGAGTTCTGCAGGGGCGGCTGGAGTGTTTGTTTATGGATTTTTAAATAGATTCTTAGTTCCAACAGGATTACATCATTTAATTTGGTCTCCATTCCTATATTCAGCAGTTGGTGATCAGATGATAATAAATGGCCAAAATGTAATTGGAGCAAAACCAGTTTTCTTAGCATTGCTTAATGATTCAACAATCTCTATTATGCCTGACTCAGCAAGATTTTTAACATATGGATTAGTTAAAACTTTTGGTGTAATTGGAGTTGCCTTAGCATTTTACTTCACTGCTAAAAAAGCAAAGCGTAGTAATTTAAAGGCACAATTAATACCATCAACTTTAACAGCAGTAATCGCAGGTATCACAGAACCATTAGAATTTACATTTATTTTTGCTGCACCATTACTATGGTTTGTTTATTCAGTAATTGATGGATTATTCCAAATGTTTGTATACCTATTAAATGTAAGAGTATGTGCAACCAATGGAATATTAGATTTTTTAGTAATAAACTTGCCAGCAGGTATAGGTAAAACTCATTGGCCTGTGTATATACTAGTAGGATTAGTTGAAATAGTTGTGATTTTCTTAGTATTCAAATTTATGATTGAGAAGATGAATTTAAGAACACCTGGAAGAGAAGAAAATAATACAGATGCTGTAATTGATTTAAATGAGAATGCAGCAAAAGTTAAGCAAGATATGAAATCAGAAAATAAAAATAATAGTAAAGCTAATAACGATGATGAAAAAGCATTAACAATAATTAGAGCATTAGGTGGAAAAGCAAATATAGTAACAGTAGAAAATTGTTTTTCAAGACTTAGAGTGGATGTTATAGATAACACCTTAATTGATGAAGAAGCTTTAAAAGGAACAGGCGCAGCAGGTGTTGTGAAAAAGGGAAATAATATACAAGTTGTATATGGCCTTTCAATTAATAAAATTAGAACAATAGTAGATGAAGCATTAGACAGAGCAGAATAAAATGAAGGAGGAATCATTAAAATGAAAAAATTTAAATTAGTAATAGTAGGCGGAGGAAGCACATATACACCAGGGATTGTAAAGAGTTTACTTTCAAAGAAAGAGGATTTTAAAATATCAGAATTAAGATTATATGATATAAATGCGGAACGTCAAAATAAAGTAGGAGTGATAGTAAAGAAAGTAGTAGAAATGTTTGATCCAGAGGTAAAACTTGTTCTTACAACTGATCCAGAAGAAGGATTTAAAGATGCAGATTTTGTTTTTGCTCAAATGCGTGTTGGATTATATAAGATGAGAGAACAAGACGAAAAAATTCCACTAAAATATGATGTGGTTGGTCAAGAAACATGTGGTCCTGGAGGATTAGCATATGGATTAAGAACAATATATCCTATGGTTGAAATGATAGATTTTTGTGAAAAATATGCAAATAAAAATTATTGGATTGTTAATTATTCTAATCCAGCAGCTATTGTAGCAAAAGCTATGTATAAGTTAAGACCAAATGCAAGGATTTTAAATATATGTGATATGCCAGTTGCAATTATGAGAAATATGGCTAATATCTTAGATTGTGATAGACATGATATAGAAGCAGATTATTTTGGATTAAATCACTTTGGATGGTTTACAAAAATTAGAGTTAGTGGTGAAGATAAAACTGAGGAGTTAAAAGCATATGTAAAGGAACATGGTTATATTCCACCGGATTCAAGGAGTGAAGTAAGACATAATGATGCATCATGGCTTCATACATTTGATAATGCTAAACATATAATGCAAATGTTCCCTAAATATCTTCCAAATACGTATATGCAATATTATCTTTTAGGAGATAGTATTGTAAAAGAAGCAGATAAAAATCATACTAGAGCTAATGAAGTAATGGAAGGAAGAGAGAAGAAGATATTTGATGCTGTAGATCAATATAATGCTACAGGGCAAATTGATCTTACACAATTCTTTACTGGAGTGCATGGAGAATTTATTGTTGAAGTTGCTATGAGCTTAGCTTTTGATTTAAGAAAGAGACACTTAGTTATGGTAGAAAATAATGGGGCAATAAAAAACTTACCTGACGATGCCATGGTAGAAGTACCTGCATATATAACTAAAGATGGACCAGAACCAGTACGTGTAGGAGAAATACCAACTTTCTATAAAGGAATAATTGAACAACAAGAAGCATCAGAAAAACTTGTAGTTGAGGCTGCTATTGAAGGCTCATATGAAAAAGCACTTATGGCATTTACCATGAACAAAACAATTCCATCTGCATTTGTAGCAAAACAGATTCTAGATGATATGATTGAAGCTAATAAAGAATATTGGCCAGAATTGAAGTAGGATAGAGAATGTTTAAAAATATATTAAAAAGAAACAAAAATAAATTATTATATGCTTTTACAGATGGAGTTAGCGTAGATATAAGTGAAGTTAAAGAAAGCCCTACAATTGAATATAAATAGATATTTATAGAAATAAGCTTCATTTTATATGGAGCTTATTTTTTTAGCAAATTCTACGTTAAAGCCAGCATTTTATCTTATCACGGCATTAGGGGAACGTGGAGTTAAGTGTGAAGAATAAAAAAATGAGTATTCAAGGTGAGTATAAGAATAGATAGAAGAGCAAGATAACCGTAAGAATATATTAGAAATAATATTGACAAAATAATTTATTAATATATAATGAAATTAATAAGACCCCCCTACACAGGGGGAGGGGAGGAAAAAATGAGCGAAGAAAGAAAAAAAGCATTACAATCTCTAAAAACAGCAAAGGGACAAATAGAAGGAATAATAAAAATGATTGAAGACGATAGATATTGCATAGATGTTGCAAATCAATTAATGGCAGTTCAATCTTTAATAAAAAAAGCAGATTTAATGATTTTGCAAGGTCATTTACGTCATTGCGTAAAAGAAGCTTGCTATAACAACAATCCAGATGAAAAAATAGAAGAATTTAATAAAGTTCTAGAGAAGTTACTTTCAAAATAAAACTGATTATTAAGAGCTGATAATATTAAATAAAATATAAAAGCATTATTTAATTAGTTAAATATAGAGAAAAAGTTGCAAATTGATTAGTAAAGTTAAAATGAACTTAATGTAAGTTTTAAAGTATAGGCTAAATAAGTAAAGAGGTG
>Ga0183101_1000306_pt3 | contig 44456 bp, 39 predicted proteins | sample Biomet3_FD_127790 | JGI IMG/M metagenome (GOLD analysis project Ga0183101, IMG submission 127790) | Microbial communities from bioreactor (seeded with sewage sludge) at LBNL, California, USA - Biofuel metagenome 3 | ecosystem: Engineered > Bioreactor > Anaerobic > Unclassified ... | reverse complement strand
GCCGGTGATTCTCGCCGGCGGGCTCAACCCGGAAAATGTCGGGGCTGCAATCCGGGAGATCCGGCCCTACGCGGTCGATGTGGCAAGCGGCGTCGAGACAGCGCCGGGAATGAAAGACCATACAAAAATCGCGGCGTTTATTCGTGCCGCACAGGAGGCAGATCATGGGAACTAAGGGACGATTCGGGAAGTACGGCGGGCAGTTTGTGCCGGAAACCCTGATGAACGCACTCATCGAACTCGAAGGTGCATACAATGAGGCAACGCACGATGAAAAATTCGCACACGAGCTTGCAGCCTACCAGTCGGAATACGCAGGAAGGCCGACGCCGCTCACGTTCTGCGAGAATATGTCGCGGGATCTCGGCTTTAAGGTGTACCTGAAACGCGAAGACCTCGTGCACGGTGGTTCGCACAAGCTCAACAATACGCTCGGGCAGGCGCTCCTTGCAAAGCGGATGGGAAAGAAACGGCTGATCGCAGAGACCGGGGCCGGGCAGCACGGGGTCGCGACAGCGATTGCCGGGGCGGCGCTCGGCTTTAAGGTCGAGGTTTTCATGGGCGAGGTGGACACAAAACGCCAGGCCCTGAATGTCTTCCGCATGGAACTGATGGGCGCGACGGTCCACCCGGTGACCTGCGGGACAAAGACGCTCAAGGACGCGACAAACGAGGCGCTCCGCGACTGGGTGGCTAACGTTGAGGACACGCACTACCTGATCGGCTCGGTCGTCGGCCCGCATCCGTTCCCGACAATCGTCCGCGATTTCCAGTCCGTGATCGGGCGCGAGGCCCGCGAACAGATCCAGAAAAAAGAGGGAAAGATGCCGGACGCAATAGTGGCGTGCGTTGGCGGCGGCTCGAACGCGATCGGGATCTTTCACCCGTTCCTCGCTGACGATGTCGAACTGATCGGTGTCGAGGCAGCGGGGAAAGGAATTGATACGGGCGAGCACTCGGCAACGCTCTGCGCCGGGGACCCGGGCGTGCTCCACGGCACGCTCTCGTACCTCCTGCAGGACACAAACGGCCAGGTGCTCCCCACGCACAGCGTTGCGGCCGGCCTCGATTACCCGGGCGTGGGCCCCGAGCACGCGATGCTCAAAGATACGCACCGGGTCGCGTATCACGCGGTAAAAGACCCGGACGTACTCGATGCGTTCCGGTACCTCTCGCAAAAGGAGGGGATCATCCCGGCGCTCGAATCCTCGCACGCGGTTGCATACGTGCTTAAAAACCGGGACACGTTCGACAAGGGCGATGTGGTGATCATCAACCTGTCGGGCAGGGGCGACAAGGATGTTGCCGGGATTGCACCGGCCCTGGAGGCGGCATGATGGGGCGCATCGAATCCGTCTTTGCCGTAAAAGGAAAGACGGCGTTCATCGGGTTTACCGTTGCCGGGGATCCGGACAAGGAGACATCGGTCCGGATCGCAAAGGCGCTCATCGATGGCGGGACCGACATCCTCGAATTCGGCGTGCCGTTTTCGGATCCGGTAGCGGACGGCCCGACCATCCAGCGGGCGGACGACCGGGCGCTCGCGGCCGGCACTACGCCCGACACAATCTTTGCAATCGTCCGGGAGGTCCGGGCGTACTCGGAAGTCCCGATCGTCTTCCTCACGTATTACAACACGATCTACCGGAGGGGGATCGACAGATTCTACCGCGAGGCGCACGAGGCCGGGGTCGACGGGATCCTGGTCGCGGATATGCCGGTCGAGGAATCCGAAGAGGTCGTGGCAGTTGCAAAAAAGTACGGGATCGACCCGATCTTCCTTGTTACGCAGACAACTTCACCGGAGCGCATGGATACCATCGTGCGCCACGCACGCGGGTACCTGTACCTTGTTGCGGTGCTCGGGGTCACCGGCGCACGAAAAGAGGTAGCGCCCGAAGCCCTTGCTCTTCTCCACCGGGTTCGTAAGCATACGGATCTCCCGCTCGCCATCGGCTTTGGGATCTCGACACCGGCTCATGCAAAAACCTGTCGGGATGCCGGGGCGGACGGCGTGATCGTGGGAAGCGCCATTGTGAACATCGTGGAGAAAAACCCTGGCAACACGACCGCAATGGAACAAGAACTCAGGCAGTACGTAGCCGAAATGAAAAACGCAACCGGGCAGTGACCGGCAAATTTCCGTTCCTGGGCTAAAACCACTCCGATCTTTTTTTAATACTGGCCGGATAAAACCTATCCGGTCATTATTATGGCAAAAGTATCTGTGATTCTTGTGCTGTGCATCTGTCTTGGAGCCGGCCTTGTTATTGCCGGCTGTACCCAGCAGGCATCCACTACCGCACCGGCAACAACTGCAACACCCACTGCCTCTGAAAACCAGGCCGGCATGGCAAACCCGGCTTCGGTCAACTGTGGAAATATCGGCGGGACAACCGAGATTAAGACGAGTGCAGACGGCAGCCAGTACGGCATGTGCACGTTTACCAATGGCACCACCTGCGAAGAGTGGGCACTCTTCCGCGGTGAAGGCTGTCAGGCCGGCCCCTCAGTAAACCAGACTCCGGCAGAACCGGCATCCAACCAGACCGGGCTTGCAAACCCGGCCTCGGTCAACTGCGTGAACATTGGCGGCAAGGTTGAGATCAAGGACAGCGCAGCCGGCCAGTACGGCATGTGCACATTCACCAATGGCACCACCTGCGAAGAGTGGGCGCTTTTCCGCGGTGAAGGCTGTCAAGCGGCTAACGTAACCGCATAAATCCGCATTTCCTTTTTTTTGGTTTTTTGTAATGAGCTGCAGGATCGGGTAACCGTCCCGTAAGCAGCATGAAAAATAAAAAAGTGACCCGTACCAGGGATCAGAACTCTTCTGCGATCCCGTAGCCCCACGCATAGAGCCGGGCCGTGGCATCGTTTTTTGGGAAGAGATCGCAGGCAACGCCCCGGGCTTTCAGGAACCGGTCCGCGATTTGCGGTGAGACCGGCAGGATCTTATCCCGGATCGAACGGTTGTTCGACCAGAGGTGGAGATAATAGGTGATCATTTTTTCGCCCCCCGCCTGCTCATGCATGTACAGGTCTTTCCCGACCTCTTTTGACCCCCGGGCCGGGTCCGCAAAACGCGGTGCCCGGTAAAGGCACGGATCGTACCGTGTGTTCACGGTCGTTTTGCGGCTGCCATCATACACTGTCTGTTTCATACAACATTTCCCTCCTTTTTTATCCTGCCCGGGACTGTTCCCCAACGGACCCCGGCCGGATATACGATAATGGACGTGCAATACCAGATGCGATTTTGTCGAAGTGAGAGGTGAATCCCGCATGAGGAACGGGTCATCCCCGTAGATCACATATGCAGACCAGTGTGATAAATATTTTTATTTTTGTAGCAAAAGATGTGTAAACTATGGTAAATTCGTGATAATCCGGATAAACCGCCGAACGGACCTATGAACGGTTACCTCCGGAATATGCAGGGACCGAATCCGGCGGGCAACAATCTCCCTGCCGCAACGGTCAGCCGATCAAAATTACTTCCCGGGAAAATATGGGAAACCTCATGGTCACCCGGTCCCGCAGTTCCTGCCAAAACCCTGGCGGGAACAAGACAGACGCGGTCGTATAAATCAGAACAATTATGGAGGCATCGGATGCGGCGACGCACAGTCATTGTTTCCCGGGGACTGTACCGCGGCATACCGAAACGACTGCTCTGGGATCTGTATCTCGAATCGCGCGCCATGTCCGGGTTTACCGGTTTCCTGTATTGTGATATCGGTAAGGGACAGGATTTCCTGTACAAGGTATAACCCAAGACCGGTATTTTTCCCGTACCCGCGTTCGAAAATTCGGACTTTTTCGGCAGGAGGAATTCCCGTTCCATTGTCTTCGTAGACAAGAGTGACACCGGATTCATCTTTTTTGGAGGTGATCGCGATCTCGCTCACCTGCTTGCCATGACGCAGGGAATTGTCGATAAGATTGTAAAAGATCTTTTCAAAGAGAGGATCGGCGTACACTTCCAGTCCCTCTGCAGTAACGGTAAACCGGATCCCCGGGGCATTTGCCTGGGAGGTAATGCAGGTGGCAAGATCCTGGAGGTTCTGCCACACCGGTTCATGGATGCCCAGTGCCTGGTAGTCCCGGGTAAAGAGGATATTCCGGTAGATTGCCTGTGCGGCACATTTCTGTTTTTTAAAATAATCCTGCATGACGGGATCGGTAATCCGCTCACTGGAAAGTTCCATAAAACCGGTCAGCACCGTAAGCTGGTTGAGGATATCGTGCCGGGTAATTGCATAGAGAAGGTTGAGATTTTTATTGGCCCGGTTTAAAGCATGGGCATACTGTTCTGTCTCGCTATGCTGGCTGGCGGCCTGCTCCAGAGCAATTTTTTGCCGGGTGATGTCATGGAAAAAGATCTGGATACGCGTTCGCCCGTTGTCGCCGACCGGGGAAATTGTCGTTTCCAGCCATACGATCTTCCCGTCAGGTTTTTCAAGGGAAAATTCAAGTGAGCAGAGCTGAGTTTTGCCAGCAATCACGTCTTCGGATAAAGATACCAAGATCTCCCCGGTGGTGTTCCCAAAGAGGCTGACCAGGGGTATCCGGACAAGGCGGTGCAGATCCGCCCCGAAAAGAGTGCATGCCGCAGGATTGCCGTACACGATCTTCCCCTCTTCATGGATGAGGAGGGCGTCGGGCAGGGCATCTACCAGTGCCCGGTATTTCTTTTCATTCTCCTCGACAAGCCGGTGACTCTGCTGGAGTTCGTCAAGGGTCTGGCGGAGTTCTTCTTCGATCGCGGCAAGCTGTTCGTTCCGCGAGAGCATCTCTTCGTTTTTGCGGGAAAGGGCTTCGCGGGCAGCCCGGTGTTCGCTGATGATCCTTACCCTTTCCGTGATATCGCGGAATATCTCGATCGCACCGGACACCCGGCCTTCTGCATCGTAAAGGGGCGTTGCCTTCACCCACAGCGTCAGGTTTTTTCCCCCCGGCAGGTTTACTTCGCATTCGCCAATCAGGAGACGAGGCGTTATTTCCCGCATGTGGTATGCGGTGCTCATGAGCCGCTCGTCGGGATGCAGGATCAGGTTCGCAAGCAGGGGCCGGGATTTCCCGTAGAACGGAACTGCACAGGCATAATTTCCTTTCCCTATGACATCCGCGGCAAGGATTCCGGTCATCTCTTCTGCAGCCCGATTCCATACAATGAGGTTACCGGTCTGATCGATGGCGATAGTGGGATCCGGTAAAAAACTGAGAATGCTTTCCATCTGACTGTGGGAATCCTCTGCGGACTGTTCTGCGCGGTACTGCCGGTCTGCAATTCGTATTTTTGAGACGAGTTCCGCATACTGGGTCTTTGTATCGGCACCTTTCTGGAGATAAAAGGTCGCCCCGCAGTTGAGCGCCTCGATTACGATCTCTTCCCGGCCTTTTCCGGTAAAAAGGATGAACGGCGTTTTCCCGCCGCCCTCCCGGATCTTCTTTAATAACAGGATTCCGTCCATCCCGGGCATCTCATAATCGGAGACAATGACATCATACGATACCGTACCCATACAGCTCAGGGCGGCATATGCCGAATTCGCAGTATCCACGGTGATCTCTCCGGATCTTTCCAGGAATATTTTACTGATTTCCAGGAGCGCGGGTTCGTCATCGACAACAAGGGTTCTGATCATTCCATCGCCACGTGCCGTGTGTTGTAATGTGCTACATTTTATTACGAATTTTAAAAGAGTTGCTATTTTATCCGGGCGGATTCCGTAAGAGATTTTAGAGAAATTTCGCTGTTTTCACTCGTCCCGTTATTTCGGGTGACAGAAAAATGGCGTAAAACCGGGAAAGCCTAAAATCAGTTTAAAGAACGGGAAAACAAATCATTCGCAATACCCACAAAATTCATACATTCCCGATGTTTGGTACCCGTTAGTCCTTAAGTTCCCGGAAGACCCGGGCATCGCTGCATTCCCGGCATTCGAACTCGAGCGTCGAGTGCCCGATCCGGAACGCTTCGAGCCGGTGCCGAATCTCTTCCTTGATCTTCTCCTGTTTTTCCGGGTCGGCCTCGCAGCAGTACACATGCGTGTCGAGCACATTGATATTCGAGCAGAGCGTCCAGAGATGAACATTATGTACACCGGAAACGCCGGGCACGGACGCTATTGCCGCTATCACATCGGCAACGGCCACATCCTTTGGTGCAAACTGGAGAAGGATCCGTAATGCGTCGCGCAGGATTGAGAACGACGAGACGAGGATCACGACCGCGATCACGATCCCGAGGAGCGGATCGACAAAGGTCTGGCCGGTAAATGCGATCCAGACTGCGGCGAGTATTACGGCTACCGATGAGAGCGTGTCGCCAAGCACATGCAGGAACGCGCTCCTTACGTTAAGGTCGTGGCTGCCATGCAAGAAATACACCGATGCAAGGTTGGCGGCAAGTCCGATGAGCGCGACTGCGAGCATGGTCGTGCTGTTGATTGACTGCGGATGTGAAAACCGGTCGACCGCTTCATGGATGATCAGGGCACTGACCGCGATGAGGAGAAGACCGTTTACTACCGCAGCCGCGATCTCGACCCGGTGGTAACCAAAGGTCTTTGTAGGTGTCGGCAGCCGTTCTGCAACGATCATGGCACCAAGCGAAAGGATGAGTGCAACGGTATCCTGGAGCATATGGGCTGCATCGCCAAGGAGCGAGAGCGAACCGGAGAGGATGCCGCCGATCACTTCTGCCACGAAGATTATTGCGGTAAGAATAATCGCAAGCTTCAGCGGTTTTTTGTGCGCGTGGGCATGTACGGATTCGTGCTCGTGATTGTGGATATCCATGAAGATCCTGCCTGACTTTTTCTGGTATTTTGTGAGTAGGTAGTATTTTTTTTATAGTTGATAACCAGAAACGTTACCAAAGGAAGAGGTAGTATCCGTGAAGAAACCGCCTGCCCCGGCTGATGAGATCTGTCTGTGCCCGCTCTTTGGGCTTCTGGACGTGGTGGCAAAGAAGTGGGCGCTCCTTATCATTGCAATCCTTGGAAACGAGGGGTCGAAGGGATTCAATGAATTAAAAAACGAGCTCGGCCGGATCAGCCCAAAGTCCCTTTCAGACACGCTTAAAAATCTCGAACGAATCGATCTGGTTGAGAAAAAGATCCTGCCGACATCGCCGCCCACAACCCGGTATCTGCTCACCAGTGACGGAAAAGAACTCCGCGAGCACTTAATCCCGCTCCTTGTCTGGGTCTCGGAACGGGGGGCACAGGACCTCCCGGGCTGCCCGATCCGTAAGAGGAGGATTGAAAACAAACGATAAATCATCGGATTATTTGGGATAGACAAAACGGACTCTGTCTGAAAATCCGAGGGAATGGCGGGAACGGGAGAAACGGACAGTTCCCGCTCCCAAAACTATCCTGAAAAGATTGTGTGGATGTTTCACTTTTTGGATTGTGCTGCTTTACCAGTTCCTGGCGTGTTCTTTTTTATCTGTTGCGTGCTCTTTTTTGGTTTCGTTGCCGTGGCACTCTTCTTCTTTACTGCTGTAGCCATCCTTGGTGTTCAACTCCTCCTTTCCTGCTTTTTCCAGATTCACTCTGCATTACCTGGTGTGAGGGATGATATGAAAATACCCCGGCTGCAACCATTTTGAAGGGATAATCCGGGTGGATTTCTGGTGCAGCCGCATTCCCCATCATCCCGGATTCTTCTTGGGCTGTTGTAGTAATAAACTTTGTTAAATTTGTATGAATTGATGTGACAATATTATTTTTACGGTTTATTATTACAACCAAGTGGAGAATTATAAGGCATGCAATCCGAGGATATTGAACATCCCACAATTTCGAAGGGTAGAGATCTATAAGGCCGCCCCTTGCCGGGAAATGAGCGGTGGAGCAAAAGCGAAAGACCTAGCAAAAAATGAAAGAAAAATGAAACTCCCTGGATAGTGTTTCAGAGATTAAGGGTGTTTGCAACGCTCGTTATTGCAGGGTACTCTAAAGGAACCGCCTTTCCTTCCAGTCCTGCCGCAAGAAGATCGGAATCCAGGCTAAACTCACCAATGATCCGCTTTGTGTCGTGAATTGCCGATCTAAGGGAGGCAGAGGTTTTTTCATCAGTTTTATTCAGGACATAATACACCGGGACATCGATTGTCCCTGCCATTTCAGAAACGGCATCAACAAGATGCAGGGATTCAAATGAGGGATCAACGACCATGAGAATAACATTACAGACTTTGTCAATTCCTCTTCCAAAATGCTCGATTCCCGCTTCAGTATCGATTAGTACGAGATCATTTGGCGACAGAGTGAGACTGGAGATGAACTCTTTCGCAAGAATACCCATCGGGCACGCGCATCCTTCACCGGCCTGGTGGATCTTTCCGATTGCCACCAGGCTGATCCCTTCATTTTTTGTGATATAGATACTAGGAATGTTTTCAATAAGGTTGATCTTTTCTAGGGGAGACGGCCCGTTGTTCTCCCGGGAATCACGAAGGGCTGCCATCATGTTCTTTTTGCCTCCGACAAATTCCATAAGGTCCCTTGGGGCTTCAACACCGAGAAGACGGTTCAGACCGGCATTGGATTCATCGGTATCGATAACCAGTACCCGTCGTCCGGCTTTTGCATAGTGCCGTGCAAGAAGTGCTATAATTGTACTCTTTCCGGATCCGCCTTTTCCACATACAACAAGTTTCATGAAATCACGTTACTCCGTTCATTTGGTTAATCATACGAAGATAAACAAATTATTTTATTAAGTGTAACAATTTTATCTTTTTTTTATACTTTATAAACAGATTGGTTTGAGTACGTCTCATAATTCTGAGGAAGGGATTGCAGCACACTTCATTCATCTTGGTAAACCTGAAAAATCGATTCACGGATTGGACGGATCTGTTGCCAATTTGCCTCCCGTCAGGGTGATTCGGGGGACACGGGCACGTTCCCGCAGGACTCTTGAGTGTGAGAATATCAAGTGAAAAATAACATTTCTTGTGATTTTAAATATTCATTTGTAATACCCGTAAGTAAGAGGTTTCCCGGAAACCAGGGAATCCTTCGCCGGAAATGCTTCACCCTCATAATTAATAACGGCAACTTTTGATGGACGTCATTACCATGCTGATCTGGAAACAAATTATCGCAGATATCTCACACGTGATCCGTACCTACCGACAGTTCCTCCTGGCACCAGAAACAATCATCACATTCATCAGTGGATTCTTACTTCTGGCGGCTGTGATCTGCCAACCGTCGGGCCTCTTCTCCGCAACAGGTACTGAAGGGTCTGCCTGCAGCCTTTACCTGCTTTCAGCCCTGATAGGATCAGCCTGTATCTGGTACAACGCAGTCCAGGATATTCATCAGGGGGATTTTACTGCGGATATTCCAGTATCTCTTGCTACCATTGCAGCTATTGCCATCGGCCAATATTCCGCCGCTGCTGTTGTAGCGGTTCTTCTCCTGTTCGGAGGGATGCTCGAAGAACTTGTTGCTGCCCGTGCAGACAGGGCATTGAATGCCCTGTCCAAGCTGCTCCCGGATCGGGTCACTGTCAGGCGCAATGAGACCGATTGTAGAGTTGCCCTTGAAGATCTCGTACCCGGGGATATTATTCTTGTACGTTCCGGTGAACGAATAGCCGTAGATGGTGAAATCCTGACGGGGAATGCATCTGTCAACCAGTCGGCAATTACAGGAGAGAGTATTCCTTTGGATAAACATCCCGGAGATTGTGTATTTGCCGGGACACTCAATGAGGTAGGAGTACTTGAGATTCGTGCCACACGGGTTGGAACCGAAACAACCCTTGGGCAGATTCGCCGTCTCGTAGCTGAAGCCCAGGAGCAAAAAGCGCCAATAGAACGCGAGCTGGACCGGTATGCCAAGATCTACACACCGGTTGCTATAATTCTCGGGCTGGGTCTCTGGTGGTGGAGCGGGGATGCACTACGGGCCATCACGATGCTGATCGTTTTCTGCCCCTGCGTAATGGTTCTTGCAACACCCACGGCACTGGTTGCTTCAATAGGGAATGCTGCACTCAAGGGAAGCCTTGTCAAAAAGGGTGCGACCATTGAATCGCTGGCTTGTGTGGACACGATCATTTTCGATAAAACCGGAACACTTACACGTGGGGAATTGCACGTGGTACACGCTCTTCCCTTGGGGGGTACCACTGAAGAGGAATTGATTACCTTGGCCGGGACAGCTGAAAAATTCAGCGAACACCCGGTCGGGAAGGCAATTGTCCGTGAAGCGGTTCGCCGCAAAATCAGTATCAGGGATCCTGAATCCTGTGAAGTGGTACCTGGACTTGGGGTAAGAGCACAAACCAGCGGTCATGAACTCCTTATCGGACGACAGAAATTTTTTTTGGATAGGGGGCTCTCTCTTTCTCCGGAGGTTACCGAACAAACCACTCTGGCGATTCAGGATGGAGCCAGTGTTACCATTGTCATGAAAGACGGGCAGGTCTGCGGGCTGCTCATTTTAAGGGATTTACTCCGGGAAAATGCCGGACCCACAATTGCCCGGCTTACAGAGGCACAAATCCATTCCGTTATTGTGACAGGTGACAACCGGGGTACAACACACAGGATAGCACAAAAACTGGGGATATCTGAAATTCATACGGATATGATGCCTGCAGAGAAAGTTGCAATCGTCAAAGAGTACCAGGCCGGTGGTCACCGCGTTGGCTTTGTTGGTGACGGGGTAAACGATGGTCCGGCACTGGCAACAGCAGATGTGGGCGTGGCAATGGGTGTTGCCGGTACGGATGTTGCCATTGAGACTGCTGACATCGCACTGCTCTCTGACGATCTCTCCAAACTTCCTCATCTTATCACATTATCTCATAAAGCGATGACGACCATCCGGCAAAATGTACTCTTTGCCGTTGGTGTGCTTGTGTTTGCAGTTGTTCTGACGATTTTTGGTATCCTGACTCCGGTAAGCGGAGCACTCCTGCATGAACTGTCCTCAATCCCGGTGATTGCCAACTCTGCCCGGTTGATTAAAGCCTGATGCATGGCCGGGAATTCGGAGGTTTACGGGAAAAAACCATGGGAGATGACGGTTGTAGTGGGGAGGCCGGGGTTAACCTTCCGATTCGTACAACTCGTAATAACTTCCCTTTCTCTGCATCAGTTCATCATGGGTCCCGTTCTCCACAATTTTTCCCGCATTCATGACATAGATCGTATCCGCTTTTCTGATGGTCGAAAGACGGTGGGCGACGATAAAGGTCGTGATATCTTGGGACACTTTATTTATGGAACTCTGGACGATCGCTTCCGATTCATTGTCGAGGTTACTGGTCGCCTCGTCCAGCACCAGAATCTCAGGCTTTCGGACGAGTGCCCGGGCAATCGCTATCCTCTGCTTTTCTCCTCCGGATAATTTTATTCCCTGATCGCCGACGATGCTGTCGTACGTGTTCGGGAGCCCTGCAATGAACGAATGAATATTGGCTTTTTTTGCCGCTTCAATAATTTCTTCCTCTGAATATTCCCCCCCGAACGCGATATTTTCACGGATTGTCGAATTATAAATAAATGTGTCCTGGCTTACATATCCGACTTTATGCAGGAAGCTGTCAAGGTCATAGGATCGGAGGTCATAACCGTTTATCCGGATTCGTCCGGCTTTTACATCATAATACCGAAGGAGCAGGGACACAAGTGTAGATTTCCCGGAACCGGAATGACCGACAAGTGCAGTAACTTTCTTTCTTTTTATGGTCAGATCGAGACCTTCAATCAGGTTCTGGTCACTAAAATAGGAAAATTTCACATTATTAAAAACAATATCCGCAGTCAGTGCCGTAAAAATTTTCGAACCATTTACAATCGTGTGGTACCTGGGATCATTGAGGAACTGGTAAATTGTTTCAAGATTTGGCCACTGATCCATAATAGTCATATATTGATCGCTTAAGCCAGCCATGCGCGGAATTACTTTCATAGCCGAAAAAACGAATGTACCGAGGAGAGGGATAATATATAAAAATTTCTCCTGATACAGGTAATAGAACGTGATTACAAGGATAGCAATCCCTACGTAGAACAAAAACTCCAGTGTCGCACCGGGCAGCTGCCGGAAAAAACTGAGACGAATATATTTTTCCCAATACTCGTCAAGGGCTATGTTGTACTTTTTTTTCCAGTATTTGTCCCCACGGACCGATCTGATCTGACGCAACCCGGTTACATACCCGCTGATAACCTCGTTTTCGGATCGCATGGACCGCATCTGGAGCCGGCCAAGACGAAACGAGAATTTTTTCCCGATTACCCGTACGACAAGGATAAAGAGAAGTCCTCCCCCGACAAGAAGGAGAACCGCGGTAACAGATACAAAAAACATGGTAAACAGGATAGTAAAGACCACAATGCTCTGGGATAACATGTTGGTCGAGGTCTCTAAGAAATGCCGGACTTCCGCGGGAGCGGTAACGACATTATAGATAATGTCACCCCGTTTATTTTCAACATAATACTGGTAGTCGTTGCTGATGAGCCGGTCAAATATCGTCCGTTTGGTCTTTAATATCACTTTTTTTGTAAGATTTAAGGAAATATACCGGTATACCAGGGAGATAGCAAATGTCAGGAAAACCAGCAGGATAAACAGGAGGGTAAACAAGACGATATCCGGGAGGTTTACCAGGCTCCGGACAAAGGAATAAAACGGTTCAAACAGCGCAATTCCCGATCCCTGGAAATCGATGGTTGCATTCATGATCGGGTACAGCAGGACAATCTGGAAGGTCTCCATCAGGCCCAGCAACACACTTAATACGAGAAGTACAATGAGATACCCCAGGTACCCTTTGCTGAAATATTGTAACAGGTGGAATAATCGCTGAAAATCATGGATTTGTCCGATTATCCGGTCATGGAGCGACCTTTGGACAGGGTCGGTCTGTTGCCCGGAACGGGCATTCTCATGCATACCGGGGATCATGTGCAGGGCATCCTCTCGGAAACTATGCGGACACAGAAATTTTCCTGAATCGGCTGCAGCCGGGTAATCCCACTGTGCAGGGGGAAAATTATTTTTTTGGCAACACGGGTTTTCACATACATAGTATCAGGTCAGCTTCTGTTGAGCGGCACTCTTTCAAACCCAAGATTATTACAGTTGGCATTGATCTTGTCAAAGACAGGTTCCCCTACAAACATTGTATAGATCTCATCGGCTTTCGCTTTGGGATCGATATCGGCAAAACGGTCAGGGTAGACGATCTTCCCCACAAAATAAGCATCGGCAAGAATAGTATCAAGATTTGAACTGCGGTAATTGTAGGGAAGGGTTGCATACACGTTCCCGTTCTTTACTACTTTAAGATCAGAAAAGACCGGGCTCCGGATATCATCAAATCCTCCGATCTCATCTGTTACTCCAAGGGTCCCGGCATCGATAAAAATATAATCCGGATCGGCATAGATCAGCCCTTCCTTGGAGTATTCGGTTCCTTGGGCAAGGGATTCATTTACGATGTTTTTTGCATGAACCCAGAGAAACGGGGGATAGGTAGTTTGTGTTGACATAAGCCCGTGGGATCCCCCATACGACAATCCTCCGATATACACTGTCTTCTGTTGGGAATCCGGGATATCCCTTGTTCGGTTATCGAGGTCGGCAATCGTTGTATTGATATACGCAATCAGCTGTTCTGCCCGGGCTTCTTTTCCTAGGACCTTTCCCATGAGACGGTATGAGTCATATAACTGGGCCCGGCCTTCAGCGGTTGTGTAGGATCCCGGTGCAACCGCAACAACAGGAATACCGGTCTTGGTCTGCATTGTATCGGCTGGAGAAAGGGTTTCATCGGTCTGATTGGTTGCAGAGCCCAACATGAATATCAACGGGGGATGGATAGTGATGATCGTTTCGAGATTAGCCCCATTGGTAGACGAACCGATCACAGTCAGATGGGCAAACTGAGGATTTGCTAATGTGTATGACCGGGTATCACGGGATGACGTCGTCGAATTCGAAATGTCGCCATTGTCAACACCCATAAGTGAATCTGCTGCATCAAGGTAAACTAAATACCGGACACAGGGACCACCGGCCGAACAGACTACCTGCGTGACATGAGCCGGGAGGGTGACCGGTCTTCCATAGCTGTCAGTTATCGAGCGTTCTGACGCGGATTGGACAACCGCGGATGAAGCATGTGTTTCGGTACATCCTGCAATTATTAAAAAAATTATCAGAATTCCTAAAACAATGAGGATGGAGACTGCAGGAGGAGTCTTACACATATTCTAATTATTCGCAATATCTCTTAAAAATAAATGATCATTTGTTTTTTTGTACAATACCAAACCGAAAACACAGGCTTTATTTAAATGGGTAAATGCAATCCAAAATTTTTCTCATAAAAAAATGTTCTATACCCCGGGTTAACTTCCGTTAAGGGGAACTTTTTTGAAAGCAAGATTATCACAATGGGCGTTGAGCTGGTCAAAAACGGGCTTACCCACAAACATCGTATAGATCTCATCGGCCTTCGTTTTGGGATCGATATCGGCGAACCGGTCAGGGTACACAGTTTTCCCGATATAATACGCATCAACGAGTTGGGTCTCCAGGTTTGTCGACCGGCTGGTATAAGGCAGAGTTGCATACACATTCCCGGTCTTTACGGCATTAAGACTGGAAAATACCGGGCTTTTGATGTCTTCAAATCCACCAATTTCAGTGGAGACCCCCAGCGTCCCGGCATCGATGAAGATATAATCCGGATCGGCATAAATCAGTCCCTCTTTGGAGAAATCCGCATTCTGGATATTGGATCCATTGGCGACATTTGTGATATGAGTCCAGACAAATGGCATATATTCGGACTGGGTCGAGAGAAGCCCATGGGCCCCGCCATGGGAAAGTCCACCGATAAATGCGGTTTTTTGTTTGGATGCCGGGATATTTTCTGTCCGGTTGTCGAGATCGGCAAGCGTTGCATTGATGTAGGTAATCAGTTCGTCCGCACGTTTTTCTTTCCCAAGGATTTTCCCAAGGAGCCGATAGGAATCATACATCTGGAACCTGTTTTCATCGGTCTGGAATGAACCTGCCGACAAAGTAATCACAGGGATTCCCGTTTTGGTCTGCAAGGTATCCGCAGTTGTAAACCCATCCGCAGACAGGTTGGAGGCAGATCCCATTGAGAAAATGACCTGAGGGTTTAATGTAATAACCGTTTCGAGATTCAGGGACGCATCACGCGAAGAGCCGGTTGAGGGAAGGTTCGCAAACTGGGGATTTGCAAGGACATAGGCACGGTTGTCACCGGTAGTCACATTATACTGCTCCCCGCTTTCTACGGCAACAAGCCTGTCAGCGGCATCCATGTACGCAAGGTATCTCGGGCAGGTACCACCCGACGAACAGACCACTTTAGTAACCTGTGCGGGAATAGTGACATTCCGTCCAGAACTGTCGGTTATCGTAACCTCTGAAGAACTGGACGATCCTGATGCCCCGGGGGTTGTTTCAGTACACCCTGCGGTCACCAGAAAAATCAGCAGGATTCCCAGGGTAAGTATAAGGATCAATCTCAAAGAAGTGCTACGCATAACATAATTATTCACAATATATCTTAAAAATACATGATCTTTTTTCGTTATGGGGAGTGCAAGTGCTATAACAATCGTTTAGCAAATACACAATAATGGGGGATTCTATAAAAAATTTCGAACCCGCCTCATTACCTTCACGTGAGGGAGACTTTTTTAAATGCGAGATTATTGCAGTTGGCATTCAGCTGATTAAAAACCGGCTTGCCTACAAACATTGTATAGATTTCATCTGCTTTTTCTTGAGGATCCACATCAGCGAACCGGTCAGGGTACACAGTTTTTCCGACATAATATGCATCCACGAGCTGGGTCTCCAGATTGGTCTGACGGCTGGTATAGGGGAGGGTCGCATACACATTTCCGGTCTTTACTGCAGTAAGACTGGAAAAAACCGGGCTCTTGATATCTTCAAACCCACCAATCTCCGTGGAGACTCCCAGTGTCCCGGCGTCGATGAAAATATACTCCGGATCAGTATAGATCAATCCTTCTTTAGAGAAATCTGCACCCTGGATGTTGGTTCCATTGGCAACATTCCTGATATGACACCAGATAAATGGCATATATGCCGACTGAGTAGAAAGGAGACCATGGGCACCACTGTGAGATAATCCCCCGATGAATGCGGTTTTCTGCTCATATGCCGGGATATCCTTAGTCCGGTTTTCAAGATCTGCAATTGTGGCATCGGTATACGCAATAAGAGTTTCCGCCCGGTCTTCGTTACCGAGAACATCACCAATGAGACGGAATGAGGAATACAGGTTGGCCTTGCTCTCATTGTCCTGGAATGAACCGGATGCCAAGGCAACAACCGGAATCCCGATCTTTGTCTGAATATTATCTGCGGAGGTCAAACCATCCCCGGTCTGGTTAGCCGAACCCATAGTGAACACAATCTGGGGACTGATGTTGACGATCTGCTCCAGACTGGCAGAATTACTTGATGATGAGCCGGTATAGGGCAAATCTGCAAACTGGGGATTTGCAAGAACGTACGCCCGGTTATCACCAGTGGTCGCATTATAATGTTCCCCACTTTCCACGGCAAGGATCTTATCGGCAGCACCCATATACACAAGGTACCGTGTACAGGTACCCCCGGACGAACAGACAATCCTTGAGATATCTGAGGGGATAACAACCGTTCTTCCGGCACCGTCCGTAATTGTCCTAGCCTCTGAGGACCCGGAGGCATCTGCCGCTGTGGCACTACCGGTACAGCCAGCTGCAGCCACAAACCCCAGAACGAATGTAATGGCAAGAAACAAGAAGCAACATCTCTGCATCAGGTCCATGTATTATTTTACTCAGGTTATCCTAAAAAATATGATCATTTTTTATTATTGTATGATCTGATGCTACAGATTCATACTACCTTGCCTCCACAAACCCTTTAGAGGAAAGGGAGTGACACCCCACAATTCTCCGTGTATCATGCGAAAATAAAAGCATAGAGCAGCTCCATGAACGGGGATCCATCTGTGCATATCACAAGATGCCGCCATTACAAGGGAGATCTCTTAATGATGTGATGCTGCAGCAGGGATACGGCCGGACTTTACCGGGATTCGGTCAAGGGGAATAATTACTGGGATATCATCAGTAATCCGTATGGTTGCTGTAATCCCATATACCGCAGTAAGATTTTCTGTTGTCAGGACCTCATTCGGTTTTCCTGCTGCCACAATCTTTCCATGTTTCATCATGACAATAGTGTCAGAGTACCGCGCTGCCATATTCAAATCATGGATAGCAATGATGGCAGTCAGATCCTGTTTGCGCACAAGGGAACGAAGCACCCCCATTACATCGATCTGGTGCCAGATGTCCAGGTTACTCGTGGGTTCATCAAGAAGGATGACACCTGCTTCCTGGGCCAGTGCCCGGGCAATGAGCACTTTCTGCTGCTGGCCACCGGAAAGTTCTGTGAACGAATGGAGGGCGTATTCTTCCAGGCCAAGAAGCCGAATTACTGCCCAGACGATCTGGTCGTCATTTGAGCTTCCCTTCCACCCGATATAGGGACGCCTTCCCATGAGGATCACATCGAACACTGAATTCGGGAATACCCGAAGAGAGTTCTGGGGAACATAGGCAATATTTCTGGCAAGTTCCATCCGGCTCATTGCGGTAATGTCCTGACGGTCAACAAGAATATGGCCCGATGACGGATCGATAATCCGGTCAATGCATTTGATCAGTGTCGATTTCCCGGAACCATTTGGTCCGATAATGCTGACAATCTTCCCGTCTCCGATATCAAGAGAGAGATCACGAAGGACTTCAACGCTGTCATAACTGAAACAGAGGTCTTTAACAGCGAGTTTGATTATCATGACCAGTACTCCTTCCTCCTCCCACGGAGGATAAGATACAGGAAGAACGGTACACCGATCATCGACATGATGATGCCCGTCGGAATTACTGTTGGAGCAAACAGGTTGACAGAAATGGCATCTGCAATCAGCAGAAGCACGGCCCCAATCCCCCCGGCTGCAGGGATAAGGAACCGGTGATCGCTCCCGAGAATCATGCGTCCGATATGAGGAGCGACCAGACCGATAAAACCGATTACTCCTACAAATGCTACCAGAACGGAAACAAGAATACTCGAAACCACCATCACAAAAAGGCGGATGCGGTTTGAATCCACACCCATACTTTTGGCGCTTTCGTCACCGACCGTCATCAGGTTGAGATCCCAAGCTTTACTGAAAAGCAGGGGGACACAAATTACAGTTATTGCGCCAAGCAGCAGGATGCTGTGCCAGTTAAGACCGGAGATGCTCCCCATTCCCCACACAGACATAATTGTCCGCTGTTCATCGTTGGCGATGTAGCTGAACAACTGATTTGCAGCCTGGAAGAGGTACGTAATTGCAACCCCGGCAAGAATCATGGTCTCCGAAGTTCCCCCTTTCATTCCCGAAAGGGCGATAATTACTCCGGAACAGATCAGTGCAAAAAGGCAGGCATTCCCTATAAGGAAATACGGACCGCCAAGAATCGTGATACCAAACACCGCAGCAAGGGATACGCCGAACTGTGCACCGGAAGAGATCCCAAGGGTAAACGGGCTGGCCAAGGGATTTTTCAAGACGGCCTGCATCACACATCCGCAGATGGCAAGGCCAAATCCAACAAGCACCGCCCCAAGGATCCGGGGCATGCGTATCTGCCAGATGACATTTGCCATGGACTGGGTTATGGAAAAGACACCGGGGACAAATTTGTCGATCAAAGTACAGTATACATCAGGAATAGTTATGGGCATAGGTCCTATAGTGATGATCACTGCGGATGCAACAACGATAATCACTGCAAGAATGATGAGGAATAACCCCTTCTTCCATGTCACAAGGGATTGTGCTTCTTCAGCCTTGCTTACTTTCCCGGTTCGGGTCCGTTTGGTCGTATCAAACGTCTTGCCCGGAACTGACCCCCGCGTCATTCCTTTCATCTATCCAGTGCTTTGACGCATCCGACCGTAGTACCCAGGTTCTCTGCCCCGTTCGTGACAACAATGAGGTTCCGCTCTTTTGCAATCTCGGTAAGGGTCTGGTATTCCCGGAGTTTGAGGGCTGTCGGGGTCTTTTCATAGAGACGGGCCGCCTCACACATCCTTTCCGACGCCTGCTGTTCTCCATCGGCAAGAATTATCCGTGCACGTTTTTCCCGTTCTGCTTCTGCCTGGCGGGCAATCGCACGGAGCATGTTTTCCGGTAGGGAAATATCGCGGATCGTTACGATATCCACGCTGATTCCCCAGGGTTCGGTAACGAGTTTTAATGCTGCCTGGATTTCCTGGTTCAAGGACTCCCTTTTAGAGAGAATCGTATCCAGTTCATTCTGGCCAAGGACGTCCCTCAAGGTAGTCTGGGCAATAAGTGCAGTTGCACCTTCATAGTCCTCAACTTCTACAATCGCACGACTTGCATCGGTTACGTGATAATAGATGATGGCATCGACATCTACACTGATATTGTCTCGTGTGACAATGGTCTGTTTCGGGACATCCAGTTGGCGTGTCCGGAGGTCGACCCGGACGATCCTGTCCACAAATGGTACGATCCCAAAAATACCCGGCCCTTTAAGCCCTGACAACTTTCCCAGCCTGAAAACAACGGCACGTTCATACTGGCGTGCCACTTTGACAGAAAGAATTGCAAGTGCAACAAGAATCGCAAGGCATACCAGGGAAATAACCATCTCAATAATTGCCATCCTATACATCACCTTTGGCAGATAGTGCAAGCCCCTATTTTACAGGCATATTACATGGGAGCATAAACCATTTAATATGATCTTTTTGTATTTTCATATTATCAATTCTTAATTTTTTTAGCGAACGTTAGTCATACGCTCTAGCGGGGCATTATAATTTACGAGATTAAATGAAGAGAAGAAACAATTCCCACAGGTTTTTAAAACATTTACAGGCTCTCTGTTGATGAACTCCATGAATTAATAAAAGATAATCATCTTGAGAGAAATCGTGACACTGATATGCCAGCAGAATAAATAATCCGGAAATCGCCGGAGTTCCGTAATGTTCCCTATAATTGAGATACAGCACCTGACCAGACAGTTTGGATCTAATACTGCGGTTAACGATATCAGCCTGAATATCGAAAGAGGGGAGGTCTTTGGCCTGCTCGGGCCAAACGGTGCCGGAAAATCAACACTTCTCTCAATGTTGTGTACGATACTCCGGCCAACCTCCGGGACTGCGACGGTGAATGGATACGATATTATCCATAACCATCACCAGGTCCGACAATCCATTGGTATCGTCTTTCAGGATCCAAGCATCGATGCAGATATGACGGCACGTGAAAACCTCCAGATGCACGCGGATCTTTACGATGTTCCGGCAGATACCCAGGATGCACGGATCAAAGGGGTCCTGGAACTTGTCAGGCTGACTGACAAAGCAGACGATTTCCTCAATACCTTTTCCGGAGGAATGCGGCGACGACTGGAGATTGCACGGGGCCTTCTCCATTATCCCAAAGTGCTGTTTCTTGATGAACCCACAATCGGCCTCGATCCCCAGAGCAGGGAACACATCTGGGAACACATCCGGAACCTCAGAAAACGCGAGGACATGACCATCATTCTTACCACGCATTATATGGAAGAAGCCGACCGGCTCTGCGACCGGATAGCAATAATCGATCACGGCAGTATTGTTGCCCTTGACCGGCCAGAAGCGCTCAAATCCGGTCTGGGTGGGGACACAGTAATTCTTGGGACAAACGACGGCCAGAGACTTTGCGATCTGATACTCACTCACCATTTGTCAGAAGAGGTAACCCTCCAGAATGGCGAGGTAAAGGCAACGGTCAGTAATGCCGGCACCAGCCTTCCCAGGATTACCGATGCTGCTGCACAGGACGGGATCCATATCGAGTACATCTCACTGAACCATCCAGATATGAACGATGTTTTTATGCATTATACCGGAAGAGATCCCCGACCCGAGACAAATAAAGAACGATTCAGCCGTATGGCCATGATGCGGCGGCGGAGGATCAAATGAGCGAATTCCGTGGAATCCGGACACTCTGGAACAGGGAGATTAAAAAATTCCTGAGAGAAAAACCACGACTCATCAATGCATTCTGTCAGCCCTTAATATGGCTGTTCCTTTTCGGCACAGGCATGCGTTTTTCAGCAACCGTATCCGGGTACAACTACCAGGAATTTATCTTCCCGGGGTTGGTCTGCCAGGCAATGCTTTTTACCGCAATGTTCATGGGGATCTCTGTTATCTGGGACCGGGAGTTCGGGTTTCTAAAGGAGATTCTCGTTTCACCACTTTCCCGTTCCTCAATCTTTTTAGGGAAAATGCTCGGGGTCAGTACCGATGTCATGTTCCAGGGGATTATTGTTTTCCCGTTCGCGTTTTTAATCGGTGCACATATGGATCTCCGTATCTTTTTAGAGGCACTGCCCGTCATGATCCTTATCACCATAGGCCTGGTGAGCATTGGGCTTGTACTTGCAAGCGTGCTTAAAAGTTTTGAGGGGTTCGGGCTTTTCCAGACATTTATCAACCTGCCTATGTTCTTTTTGAGCGGGGCACTTTTCCCTCTCTCAAATGTACCGGTATGGCTTCAGGGGATATGTTATGCAAATCCCCTTACTTACGGAGTCGACGCACTCAGGACGGTCATGATGAGCGGCACCTGGGCACCACTGTTTCCCCTGTACATCGATATGGGAGTGTTGCTCGTATTCGATGTGATTATGTTTTCACTGGGGACGTATACATTTGGCAGAACCGATTAATATCACGATGCGGGGCTTTTATACCGGTTAAATCTCCAAAAAGGGTATTGATGGATATGATAAAAAAAGGGAGTGGCGGTATTCACCAGTTATTCTTTGTACATTTTCCCCAACGGATCTTTCCGGTCCGGAAACATCGCACTGAACGGGTCAGATTTTCCGGTATCGGTAACCGTACAGTAATGCATCTCTGAATCGGAACCAATCATCATAAGCGGTTTTGCCTGCTCGACATTCCATGAGCCGTCAGAATTGTAAATCCCTTCTGCAACTTCGAGATGAAGCACTTTTCCGATGATTAAGATATACTGAGGCTCTTCATACAGGGTCTTCAGGCTGCATTCCATCCATGCGTAACAGCCTTTGATTCCCGGAGGTCGGACCTTAACGGACGGTTTCTCTTCAATGCCGGCAAGTTCAAATTCGTCTGCTTCGGGAGGGGAATACTTTGCTGTGGGAATGACCTTGTCGATAAAATCCGTGCCGGCCATGTTGAGGACAAATTCTTTGGTTGCACGGATATTATCCAGCGTATCCCGCTTTTTCCCGGTGGCAATGCAAACCAGATCGAGAGGCCGGAGGACCGGCATCACGCAGGAATACGGTGCAATGTTTCGGATTCCTCCCTCGCTTATGGTTGAGATGAACGTTACCGGAAGGGGAATCAGCGATTCTCGTTTAAAGGGTTTCAGGATCATATTCTTGTTCACCACGCAGCATTTTTTCCTTAACCGGATCGGGAGGACCCACACTTAAAGCGACTCTCCATTACCGGAATTCATACTCCAGACCATCATTCCCGTTGTCGCTATCGTAGTAGCCGGGTATACTCCATCTGGTGCACGGGAGGTCAGGTAATTCCTCATATGACTTTTCATCTCATCGTCAATCTCCTTAGTCAAGCTGAAAAAACCTGAAATCCGCTCGATCGTATCGTCAACAGGTTCTTTGCTTCTCCAGATCTCCTGACGGATCCTCACTTCCGGCCGGTAACCCTTCATATAGAGGTACATGAACGGGAGATAGAACCCGTGGGACTCCTCCCGAAACGGTTCATTGAACAGGATACGATAGAGATCGTGGAACGCAGGATCCCATTCGCGGTGAATCCAGCCGCTATAATAGCCGGCGCCACGTGATGCATCCAGCATCTTGTCAAAGGTTTCCGGGTCACGGACTGCCGGGGTCATGGATGCAATGACGAGGTCAAAACGGTTCCTGAATCCCGCGGTATCCAGATCGATCGTATCCCACGAGGCAAGGAGCGTCCCGGAAAGATCCGCATGTTCCTCTGCCGCACGTTGTTTTAGTTTTTTTATCATCTCCGGGGAAAAATCAAGCGCGGTCACCTTTGCTCCCCTGCGGGCAAGGGGAATGGAGAGGGCACCGGTACCGGCACCGATATCAAGGACTTCAGCGCCGTCCAGATCAAGACCGGTTGTTTTGATGAGATCGAGAATATTTTTAAGTTTCCCGTCTTCCTGTTCTGCCGGACGATCCTCTCCGAATCTCTGTGCCATGCCATTCCAGAACCCTGCCTGCATCGGCCCGCGATCCTTTGCGCGGTGCGCCGATGTCTTCTGCCATGATTCTGCCCAGTACCTGCTGTTGCTTTCCTGTAACGCGTTATTCATTCCAATCATCATCTCTTTCCAAGGTGTTCATGCGAGAGAAACTGTCATCTTCCCTTTCCCTCCCCTACGGTTCTCTTTGCAAAGACATCCGGTATATTTTACTCATTGTCAGTCATCTCCCGGTAACCTGTAGCCAAGCGTCTTTTCAGAAGCTGCCCTTTCCGGTTCGTGGGGATGCTCATGGCAGCACAGCCCTATTCTCGAACCAACCAGCCGTTTTGTATATTCATCGCGCGGTGCAAGCATGACATCGTGGGCGTTCCCGGTCTCAACGATCCGACCGGCATTCATCACCGCGATCCGGTCGGCAATCTTTAATGTCAGCGTAAGGTCGTGGGAGATATAGATCATCGCAAACCCCCGCCGGTTCTGCAGTCCTTTTAACAACCTCAGGATATTGGCGGCCGTTGAAACATCGAGGGCCGAGGTGATTTCATCGGCAATGAGAAGTCGGGGTTTCATGATCAACGCCCGTGCCAGAGCCACCCTCTGCCGCTGGCCCCCGGAAAGTTCGCTGCAGTACCTGTCCAGGAACTGTACGGTTGATGGGAGCCTCACCAGTTCGAGCACGTCCCTTGTCCTGGCCAGACGCTCGTCAGGATTTCCTATCCGGTTGATATCCAGCGGTTCACGGACTGCATCCTGCACGGTAAACCGGTTGCTCGTGGAAGTGAACGGGTCCTGGAATACAATTTGGATGCCACCGAACCGGTGACCGTTGTGTCCCTCGTGGACATTTCCCTCCTGGAAAAGGACGGTTCCCTTTTCGGGACAAAGAATCCCGGCAAGGACATGTGCCAGTGTCGATTTTCCCGAACCCGTCTGGCCGACTACCGCCAGCACTTCCCCTTCATGAACTTCAAGGTCAACCCCGTCAAGAGCCTGAAGCGTTTTTTTGTCCGGCAGGGTATACCTGAACCGCAGATCGGCTGCTTTCATAAGGGTGGCAATACCGCCGCGGTGACATGCGATCTCCCGGCCCTCTCCGCACGGCTTCAGTGAAGGGGGCGACTGCCGGCACTGCTCTATCGCCTGAGTACATCGTTTATAAAACGGACAGCCGGTCGGGGTATCCCCTGCAGTATCTCCAGGGATGCCCCACAGGTCCTTGTAAATAAAAATATCCGGGGTTGCATTGACAAGTCCCCGGGAGTACGGGTGCCGCGGCCCGTTGATAAGTGCACGGGTCGGGCCGCATTCAACCACCCTGCCGGAATACAATACGATCAGATTCGACGCAAGGGAAGAGACAAACGAGAGGTCATGGGAGATAATGATCATACTCATGCCCCGGGAACACTGGAGATCGTAAAGCAGTTCGCGGATCTCTTTTCTGGTAAATGCATCAACTGCGGATGTCACTTCGTCCAGGATGAGCAGCTTCGGATCGCAGGAAAGCGCCATGGCAAGGAGTACCCGCTGCCGCATGCCTCCTGAAAGCTGGTGGGGATACGCATCCATCCATGACCGGTCAAGGCCCACTTTGGAGAAGAGATCGGCGCACCGTACTTTTGCGGCATCCGGGGAAATATTGCAGTGTTTTTGCATGGGCTCTGCAACCTGCGTTCCCACGGTCATCACCGGGTTCAATACCTCAAGGCCGTTCTGGAACACCATGGCGATCTCAGTCCAGCGGAGACGATCCATCTCCTTTTCAGGAAGTGCAGAAATATCCTGACCGTTATAAACGATCTTTCCGGAAACGTTTGCTTTGTCACCCAGCAGGTGCATGATGCTTAAGGCCGTTGTTGTCTTCCCGCTGCCGGACTCACCGACAATACCGATGATCTCGCCCGGATTGACGGAAAAGGAAATCCCGTCTACAGCCCGGACACAGGCCTCGTCCAGCGCATAACTGCACTTCAGGTCCGTGACCTCAAGGAGGGCCATCACGCACCCCCTGCCTGCCGGAGCCGGGGATCCAGCACCTGTTCAAGGTCCCGCCCGATAAACGCCAGGCAGAGCAGTAAAAAGATCAGGGCGACAAGCGGCGGGATGAGCCACCATTGCCAGAATGGGGTGAAATAGATCGATTTGAAACCGGTTGCATAATGCAGCATCATCCCCCAGCTTTTGGATGTGGGATCCCCGAGTCCCAGGAAGGCAAGACCGGTCTCAGCGATAATAGCGTAAGAGGTGATGCTGATGATGGAAACAAACAGGACCGGCAGAACTTCAGGGAGAATGTGCCGGCGCAGGAGGTAAAACGGAGTAGCCCCGAAATTTTTCGCCGCGGTGATATACGTGTTGGTCTTGATCGAAAGGGTCTGGGACCGTATGATCCGCGCCGGTTTGGCCCAGCTGAAAAAGACGAGGATCAGGATCACGTTGAAGATACTCGGGCCCATGAACGCCGAGATGACGATAAGAAGGGGAAAGCTGGGCAGGGCAAGAAGGATATCCACAGACCGCATCAGCAGCTGATCCACCGTTCCGCCAAGACACCCGGCCAGAATCCCCAGCGCCCCGCCACCGATTCCTGCGATCAGTGCAACCGCAAGGCCGATGAAAAGGCTCATCCGTGCCCCGTAACAGATCTGGGACCAGATATCCATCCCGAGTTCATCCGTCCCAAGCAGGTGTGTGCTGCTCGGCGCCTCAAGGGATCCCCCGGTGATCTTTGCCGGGGAATATCCCGATATCAGCGGGGCCAGTATAGCAATGGCCACAATAAGGGCGATGCCGCATACCCCGATCTTTCCCTCGATGCTGAACTTTGAAAAGATCTTTTTGGCGCTGCCTGCGGTATCCTCCAGAAACGACACTATCCGCATGTTCGGGAACCCGCAGGTTTGCAGCACATTCATTCCCGTCACTTTATTCACCGACCCGTGGATCCAGATGACGGTAGACGCGATCGACAAGCAGGTTGCAGACAAGGATTGCTACTGCAACGACAAGCAGGATCCCCTGGATTAACGGGTAATCCCGGCCTACGACAGCACTGTTCAGGGTCGAGCCTATGCCAGGATACCGAAAAACATTCTCGACCAGTACAGCACCGCCCATGAGGATACCGATCATAAATCCGGTCCGGGTGACTACCGGAAGGAGGGCATTTTTGAGTGCATGCCGGGTCCAGACGATATGTTCACCCAGCCCTTTGGCCCGTGCGGTCCGGATGTAATCCTTTGTTGAGACCGTGATCAGCGAGTTCCTCGTAAGGAGGTAAACACCGGTTAGCTGGGCAAGGGAAAGGGTGAGAATCGGGAGCGCTGCGTGATACGCAATGTCCCCGGCCTGATCGAAAACACTGTTGTAATGGGCAAACGGCGTTACGGCACCGGCAAGGGGGAACATATGGAGATACACGCCAAAGATGAGGAGAATGATAATCCCGAGCAGGAACGAAGGTATCTCCGCAAAGGAGATGAGAAAGGTCATCATAATCCGGTCCGATCCTTTCTTCCGGTTCCGTGCGGATATCATCCCCAGCATCACACCGATGAAGAGACTTAAGGCCGTTGCACAAAGGACAATCAGTATGGTCCAGGGAAGATGGAGAAGGATGACCCGGGTCACCGGCATCTTGTAATAGATGCTCTGGCCCAAATCGCCATGTGCAAGGTTTGACAAATACACGACAAACTGCTCGTGCAGCGGAAGATCCAGCCCGTAATAATGGGTGTAGTATTCCCGCTGCTCCTCGGTCATGACAACGACATCTTCTCCCTGGACATCGGACGATGTGGTCGAGAACGGATCTCCCGGCATCATACGGGGCAGGAAAAAATTGAGCGCCAGGATTACAAGCAGAGTTAACGCAAACCGGAAGATTATTGCCTGTTTATCGCTCTCGTTCACTTGAAAAACACCTCGCAATTTTTTCCCGGGATAATACCGGTGGTTCTTTCAGGGCTAGAAAAAACAGCCATTGAAAATCTGCATTTTTGGGTCTCTTGGGGATTGACATTCACCCTTCATCAAAGACCCATTTGCAGAATCACACTCACCTTTTTGCTGCGACACCCGTCCGCGTCAGGTACGACATGATACTGTGGGTCCTGACGTTGTGGTCGAACATGTTGACCCACCCGTCATACGTGGAGATGTGCCAGACATCGTAACTGGTCGTATAGAACAACGGGATTGTCGGGACATCCTGCGAAAGGACGTCCTGCATCTGGTACACGATCTGTTTTCTTGCGGTCTCGTTTAGTTCAGTGATCTCGCGAGCACCGAGTGTGTTGAGGGTCTCGTTGTGATACCCCATCACGGCCGCAAGCGGTGCAACACCGCTTGAAGTCTCGGTAGCAGTATCGCAGTATCTCGTGCGCAGGTAGTCCGCATCGAAGCCCCACCCGCCAAAACCACTGATGATCAGTTCGAAATCGCCCTTTTTCAGGTTGGCATCGCGGGATTTGCTTTCGAGCGCCTTGACCTGGACATCGACACCGACATCGCTTAACCGGGCTTTTATCAGTTCTCCGATCCGCACTTCATCGCTCCCGACACTGAGCGTATAGGATAACTTCTTCCCGTTCTTATCACGGATCCCGTCGCCATCGGTGTCTTTCCACCCGGCCTCGTCAAGGAGAGCATTTGCCTTCGCTACATCCAGCGTATAGCTGGTCTGATCGGGGTTGTACCAGATATGATCGTTCGGGAGAATCCCCAGGTTACCCGGTTCCCCGGCACCGCGCTGGATCTTTTCAACGAGTTCGCTGCGGTTGATTGCATAGGCAAATGCCTGCCGGATCCGCGGGTCACCAAGCTCCGGGCACTTCTTTATGTTGAAATAGAATTCATAGCCCCACAAGGCCGGCTGCTGCTGGATCCGGATATCGGAATTATTCGTGAACCGGTAGAGTGTGTCCGGAGTGACGGACGTGAAATCGATGTCGCCCTGTTCAAATGAGATCAGTGCATCGCTGACCGGCACGAATTCCACAGTTTTTATTGCAGGGGCGGGCCCCCAGAATGTCGGATTTGCCACGAACTGGTAAGCGCCCTGCTCCTTGCTGTACTGGGCAAGTTTGTACGGACCCGTACCGATTACTGCTTCGGGATCAAGGAATGAAGTAGGTTCACTGATATTGCGATAGATATGTTCCGGAATGATATTGAAACCGGATAGTTTGTACAGGAACGTCGATATCGGTTCTTTGAGCACAAACCGTACCGTGGAATTATCGACGACCTGCACATTATCGACAATACCGCTCTCCATTGCCCCCGCTACCGGGATATTTTTCACTTCATAGTCATAAGTGAACTTGACATCGTCCGCGGTAAACGGTACGCCATCCTGCCAGGTCACATTTTTCCTAAGGATAAAGGTATATTCCTTTCCGTCGGGACTTATCGTCCAGTTCTCTGCAAGCCAGGGGATAAGCCCTTTTTCGTCTTTCTCCAGCAGGCTGTCGAAGATCATTCCCACCTTATAGGTCCCGGGTCCTCTGGGATAACAGGTAAACGGCTGGGGATATCCATAATCTCCGCCGCTTAAACGGATAACATCCGCATGGCTGGAAGCCGAAACCGGGCCGGTGTTTGCTGTACTGTTCTGACTTGTACAACCGGCCAGGAATACCATCATGCAGATGAAAAACGCCAGAACCAAAAAGAGTTGTTTTGCTTTCATGCAACCTTTCCTCACACAGATAATCTGAAAATTCTTCCCGGTTTTTGGGGATTTTGTTTACCAGCCCCGGGTATATTCGTTAAAACACGGGATACAGACAAAACCGCCATCCTGCACGCGGGCCCGTGATTCCGCAACCATCTCACCGCACCGTGAGCACTTCACCGATTTAAAAAGGCGTGCCTTTTCAGGTATATCAACGGTCACGTGACGGATATCGAAATATTCTTCCGGGGGTTCAATGAGCATCCTGTCAACCTGCGCCTGCATCATGCTCCGCATGGCGCGGGATTCTTCCGGTGTTGCTTTCCCGCTCCATACTTTTTCCCGGAGCGCTTTAAGGGTGGGATCATCCTTGTCCTGCCGGTCCTTGAGCGAGACCCTCACGGCGTCCCTGGTTGCCCGGTTGATAAATGTATACACCTGCTTGCCGTGATTTTTCAAAATCAGGTTTCCCTTGCCAATGGTACAGCCGGTAACCATCTGGATTGCATCAAGGCCGCAGGCGTCGTTCTCCACGATCGTGACCAGCTGCTCGTCAACGTCTCTCCCGCTTTTGAGTTCGCGGATCGCAACCTTTGCAGCACAATACCCGAGGGTCACCCCGGGACAGAGATGACCGTGAAACCTGATAACTTCTGAAAACGGCGCAATCGCCGGATCCTGGGCTTTTTGTCGTACTGATGCCCCTGATTCTGGTGAGAGATCTCCACACATGGTTATCACATTTTTTTTGTAAAGTATTACGTAATACCCCTAATAAGAATTGTTATTTACAATTATCATACAAAATTGATATCTGTTCAGATTTAATGGAGTGAAAATGCACATTCCGGCTCTCCTGAGAGATCCTAAAAAGAGATAGACCAACACTCTTTGTGGGCGGGCGTCCCCGGATGCCCACAGCATCCCCGATTACGATAGTGCGGTATTACCGGTACTGTAGGGATTCCCCGCTCAAGGCAATCTGGCATAATCGCATACGTCCCCGCTTCCTTTGAGGTCAGGGATGGCGGAAAGGGAAGATTGTGTATTAGTGGAGGGTTTTCTACAGAGCCTAATAGAATAGGCCTTTTTAAAAAATCTCAAAAAAAGTTTTAGCCGATTCAGTGTTTATCCACACGCCAGACCATCATACCGCTATAGGTATCAGAATCCGAACGGTAAGTTCCATCGGGAGAATTATCTTTGTAAAACGCCCGAATTTTTTTCTTAATATCACCGGAAAGCGGGTGTCTCTTCTCCATGCCATCGATCATCTTGTCCGCTGCTTCGGCCCAGGGCAGTTCCTGGTGTCGTGAGGCATGGTTCAACTTAAGGATCGGGAGGTACCCGAGAGTATACAGGTACATAAACGGATAGACCATTCCCGGTCCACCCCCATGTTCGTGCCCTGCTGGCCCGTGATCGGGATCGCCATGACCGGGCCTCTTGGCCGTTGAACTCTCCCCGAGGATTTTGTGGAGCTCCATATGGCCCTTGCCGCTGCCCATATCCCTCTTTATAAAATTACTGTAATAACAGTATTTTTTTGAACATGCCATCATCCGGTCGAATGTCTCAAGGTCCCGGACAGCGGGAGTCATGGACGCAATGACCAGATCGAATTTTTTTCGGTATCCGAGCTTATCGATGTCGGCTGAATACCACGATGCTTCTACCGTAGTAATCGACAGGTTTTCTTTCGCGATTGTTTCTTTTAGCCGGTCAAGCATACCGGAGGCAACATCCAGTGCGGTGACCTTTGCCCCATTCCGGGCAAGGGGAATGGAGAGAGCACCCGGCCCGCAACCGATGTCGAGAACTTTTTTCCCTTTCGGGGAAAACCCGGCCTCCTTTAAGAGCCCCATGACATCATCGGCTTTTTTCTGCCGGCGTTCGTCGTCTCCTCCCTTCCCAAAATGATCGGCCCGCTCGTTCCACCGGGCAGCCTGCTGTTTGTCCGCCGCCGGATCGGATTTTTTAACCGAAGCCGTCCATAAATCTGCCCAGCACTGTGCATTTTCCTTGAGTTTTGTCTTTTTTGCTGCCATTGTTTACCAACCACCCTGCACTTTATCATGTACTGTTTTTTACCGTCCAGACCAGCATGCCGGTGTACATATCAGATGTCGAGCTGTACACGCCGTCTTTTGCCTGGGCCTTGTAATAGGCACGGATCTTCCTTTTTGTTGCTGCATCGCAGGGTTCTTCGTGTTCGAGAAATTCGATCATGCGATCGGCAGCCTTCTGCCACTCCATTTCCTCTTTTCTCCGGTTATGGTTAAACCGGACAAACGGGCGGTACCCTATCGTGTAAAGATAGAGGAACGGGTACATAAGGCTCGGGCCATGACCGTGCCGTCCCTGTGCCGGTCGGGGATCTTTCCCGGTTTTGCCTTTTCCAATCAGTTCGCGAATCTCGCCATCCCTTCCCCCGGGCATGCCTCCCCCGAGGAAATTACTGTAATAACAGTATTTCTTCGAGCAGGCCATCATCCGGTTCATGGTCTCCGCGTCCTTGACACCGGGTGTCATCGAAGCAAGAACAAGATCAAACTTTTTCCGGTACCCCAGTTTGTCGATATCGGCAGTCCACCAGGAACACTCGACCGGATGGACCGGGATCTTTTCATCCTCCGCATATTTTTTGAGTTCGGCAAGCATTCCCGGTGCAACATCGAGTGAAGTTACATCGGCACCGGCCCGGGCAAGGGGAATAGAAAGCGTTCCCGGCCCGCAACCGATATCGAGAACTTTTGCTCCCTTGGCTCTGAACCCGGCTTCTTCGAGAAATTCGATGATATCCATGGAGCGTTTTTGTCCCCGCTTGTCCCGGACATGCTTTGCAAATTCCCCGGATCGTTTGCTCCACATCTCAGCCTGCCGGTCTTCCGACATTTTCGGTGCTGTTTTTCCTGCCGATGCCTTCCAGCAATCGAGCAGAACCTTTACATTATCCTGTTTCTGCATACCTGTCACGTTCTCCCATTTGTTCTGATCCCCCTGCCCTTTTCAGGGGGATGCTATTTGTGTTCGTTCGCGATGCGTTATGTCTAAAAAACGGTCCTGAAATTGTTTTTAAACGAGCCGGACCTTTTTTAGAGACAAACCTGCAAAGACCTGCCCGCTCTTAAAAGAAGGGCAGGATCGTTACCTGAAAATGACGGCGTTTCCTCGTTCCCCGCACCTATAAATCCCCTATCACCTTGTACGGATTGTTTGCCGGGTTTTCCAGATCCTTAAGCAGGGTCTGGTTGACCTCAAATTCCCGGATGACCGACACGTATTTTTCCGGTGTTTTTATGTTCTCGACCATCTCGACAGTTCGTACGGGTTTCTCTCCCCATGACGGTCCTGTCCAGGTGGATGAATCGAAGTTGAACCCAAGCAGGAGGGCGTGGCCGGACTTTGCCTTTCCGTCCCAGAGGATGTAGATGCCAGCCGGGCGGACACCGTACTTTGTAGTCAGAGTTTCCTGATCCTGATCGGACAATGCATACTGGTACTGGCCGCCCTTGGCGGGAGACATGTCCCAGAGTATTGGGAAGACATCATCCTTGCACCACGAGGGGCTGGAGATAACAACATACGAGGTCCCGTTCGTTAGCGGCATCTTTTCCTCTACGTACTTGGCAAGGAGGTAACCGCTGGATACCCCGGGACAGAAATGGTTGTGGAGCATGACTGCCGAGAGCAGATCGTACGGTGCGCCATGCGCCCATGCGTTTGTGATTGATATTATCGAGAAGGCTTCTCCTCCAAGAGCTTTTTCAGTTTCATTCCCTGCACGGGTATCGGCGAGCATCTGGTAGATATCACCGGTCACCAGTTTGTTCGTGGAGAAGGTACTGTAATACGGGACTGTACCGGCCTCTGCATCGCTCATTGTATAGAACGAGGAATCCGGCACTAAGTAAAGGCCTTTGCCGGTATCTTTGTCGTAGAAATAGAACCAAAGCGGTTTCCATTCTGCACGGTTGACAGTCCAGAGGGTATTATCACCGTTCTGCAATCCGCTTATCTTCGTAATCCCGGAAAGTGCACGTTCGGTTGTCTGGCCGTCAACCACCGCACGGCCGGCATTTGTGAGGACCATCACATCCGGGTCGCCCTTGGCAAACTGGAGCTGGTCCATTGCCGTGTATGCGGCTCTCTCCCCAAGTTGTTCCATCCGGTTCCCGTCGGGTAGTGCGGCCATCACCGGCACGCAGAGCAGGCATGTAAGAAGGATACATGCTGCGATCATGCTGGTATGATTCATGAAATGGGTCTTTTGCATCACAGGTCACCAATCACATTGTAGGGATTGTTCGTGGATTTCCTGAGTTCCGAGTACATGTTCTGGTCAACAGAGAATGTTCGCAGCGTTTTAACGCTCAACTCGGGCTGGTTGATGGTATCCATGGCCTTTACAACGCGGTACGGTTTTGCTCCCCATTCCGGACCGGTGTACTGTTCCGTTGAATTCTGGGCAACCGACCCAAGCACAATACCGGTCCCGGTTTTTGCCTTGCTGTCCCAGCGGACGATAATCATTGACGGGTTCGCCCCGTACTTTGCCTTTAATACCGCCGTTTCGTTATCGGAAAGGGATGGAGCAACTACGGCACCACCCTTGGCGGGTGTCATGTCCCAGAGAATCGGGAATGCATCTTCTTTGCACGATGTCGATGTCGTGACATAGAGATAGGAAGAGGAACTGTCCGTGATCGGCAGGACTTTTTCTGCGTACTTGATGGGGATATACCCGCCAAGGAGACCCGGGCAGAGATGGTTGTGGAGCATGGCTGCAGACATAAGATCGTAGGGTGCGCCATGAGCCCATGCGTTCGTGATCGAGACAATCGAGAAGGCTTCTCCTCCAAGAGCTTTTTCAGTTTCATTCCCTGCACGGGTATCGGCGAGCATCTGGTAGATATCACCGGTCACCAGTTTATTTGTGGAGAATGTGTCGGAATACGGGACGGTGCCGAGTTCGGCATCGCTCATGGTGTAGAACGATGTATCCGGTATGAGGTAGAGTCCTTTTCCGGTATCCTTGTCGTAGAAATAGAACCAGAGCGGTTTCCAGTCTGCACGGTTGACGGTCCAGAGAGTGTTATCACCGTTCTGCAATCCACTTACTTCGGTAATTCCCGAGAGGACACGTTCGGTGGTCTGGCCTTCAACCACCGCACGGCCGGCATTTGTGAGGACCATCACATCCGGGTCGCCCTTGGCAAACTGGAGCTGATCCATTGCTGTGTATGCGGCTCTCTCCCCAAGCTGTTCCATCCGGTTTCCGTCGGGCAGTGCGGCCATCACCGGCAGACAGAGCAGACATACGAGAACGAGAGCCATAAGTATCTTAACACACGATCTCAAAATTGTCACCTTTTTTAATATTTTTTAATAGGTTTGTGGTCATTTAAGTATTATGATTTTGAATTTTTGTAATACACTCTTTCCATGAAAGAGTATAACACGAGAAAACGCCAGCGTCGGACGTTATTGATTCCTAAAAATAGGCTTTGCCAGGACTCTTTTCCCGTATATCCCTTCAGGGATCCCCCTTAAAAGAACGGCTCTGAAGAGAGCGGTCTGCCCCGCCCAAACCGTTCTTTTTGCAAATCGCATGGTTTAAAAACAAGGTATATCCACCGACTCGTTTGGACGAAAAGGTTAGTCGGGACGATCTCTGAAATCGATCGGTCTGACCGGTTTTTTTATGGAGCGAAAAACCGGGGCAGGGGGGTCCCCCCGACCAATGCCCGGGATCGGTCGGTCCGACCGATCATTGAGTACGATCGGACCGACCATTCCGTCTCGTCTGATGGTTCAAGAGAAATGGGGGTCCCGGCACTGGAACAAACAGGGCCGCCCCGAGCGATTTCTGAGATCGATCGGTCCGATCGTTTTTTTTCTAAACCGGTAAATGGGGGGGAGGGGGCGGCCGGTTTTTTTAGAGGTCGGGGATCAAGGGATCTCTTTAGGAATTGTCTGTGGGTTTTCGGACAATTTTTCCGGAACAGTACGGCAGATCCCGGGATCTTTTTGATATTGGGGCTACAATTTTTCCGGGCAGGGCGTTCCCATGAAAACACCCACGATGCCTGCGGCCACAGGAACATAGGATGGAAATGTTGTCCCATTTCCCTAGTAAATCAAACGAATCCTGGTACTATCCCCTAGAAAAGGGGGGTCCTATTTTTGATTTTAATGATTCCAGTGTAAACCGGATCGGTTCAGGTCCGTTTCTACTGAGCAGTTTTTTTGAAAATCCGGAGCAATGCGATCCCAGTTTTTTAAAAATTCTCAGCAACCTAATCTTGTTTTTTTGAAAATCTGGAGCTACGCGATCGCGGTTTTTTAAAAATCCTCAGCAACCTAATCCCGTTTTTTTGAAAATCCGGAGCAATGGGATCACGGTTTTTTAAAAATCCGCGGATCCAAACCCGGGCATTTTTCGTGAAAAACCACACAACCCGGCAAGTCTCCGTCAGAGAACGATGATGATTATTTGTGGGCCGAGCATTTTTGGGGAGGGGGCGGTGCCGATCGTTTCTGAGAATTGCCGGCACCTGCATTGCGCTTTTTTGGAAAACCGGAGCAACGCGATCGCGGTTTTTAGAAAATCCTCAGCAGGTCGCACGAAGATTTTTTTTAAATCCTTAGTCCGCGATCGGAGTTTTTCCGGAAAACGTGCCGGAGTGTGAAGGGGAGGGGTCCTGTCCGGCCAATGCGTGAGATCGGCCGGACCGATCTATTTTGGAAACGATCGGTTCGACCGGTTTTTTATGAACCGTCAGGTGGGGAGCTGGAGGAGTACCCGTACCACAAAAATCCCGGGCCAGATCTCCGCCCACCTCTTCATGATTTATCCTGTACCTTCCAGGTCATCATCCCGTGGCACCCTCCCCCGGACATATGGGGATGATGCCCATCCTTTTCAGCATCGCGGAAGTAACTCCGGATCATTTCCTTTTTCCCGTCATCGAGTTCATGCTCGTGGCCGAAGAACCGGATGGACTGTTCGGCTTCTTTTTTCCAGTCTGGAGTTGTATCCCTTTGGACATCATTGAGCCGGACCAGCGGACGGTAGCCGGAGAAATAGAGGTACATGAACGGGAATACCATGGTGTAGGCATTGTGGGCGTGCCTCCTGCGGTCTTCCACATTCCCTGCTTCTGGATTGAGCAGCTTCAGGATATCCCGGTGAACCGGATTCTCTCCGACATTGAGGAAACTGGAATAATAACAGAGATCCCGGGAACAGGCCATCATCTTTTCGATGGTCTCTGCATCCCTGATTGCAGGGGTACGCGATGCGATGACAAGGTCGTAGCCGTTCCGAAGGCCGAGTTCGTCGATGTCTGCCGACCACCAGGAACAGGCCCGGGTCTTAACCGAAATGCCCTCTTTATTTGCAGCGTCTTCTATCCTCCCCAATGTCTTTGGGGAGATATCAAGAGAGGTCACTTCGGCACCGAGACGGGCAAGTGGGAGTGAGAGGACACCAGGTCCGCACCCGATGTCAAGAACCGTTGCACCTTTGGGCTGGAAGCCCGATTCCTTCAGGAAATCGATAGTCTCTTGTGCGGATCTCCGCATGTGTTCCGTATCCGGTCCGGGCCCGGGGGTTTCCGGGCGTTTTTCCCAGCGCTTGTCCCATGCGTCCGCAAGTTTTTTTTCATCATGCTCTTCATGAACTGCTGAAGTGGTTGCCTTCCAGCACGCACTCCAGCGAAGGATGTCGTTGTTGTTCTGCATTGGAATACCTCGTAACGTAAAACATAAGTTCCAAAGTTACAAAGAAAAATCTTCAAACTATGACGAATTACCCAAAAAAGAAAGACTACCGGGAAACCGTTTTCCCGGTCGTTCTCTTTGAAGGAGAGACATTTTTCTATAACCGCAAAAAATCAGAAACGATTTGACTTCCCGACATTCCTCAATACCCTACGGTTCGATCACCATAGGCGAAGAGGAGATCAGCTTTCCATCCTTGGTGAGAATCTCCAGAGTCACGGTCTTGCCGATATTGATCTGATTGTTGATGCTGGTGACAAAACACCGCATAGATAACCCATTTTTCGTTCCCTGACCTCCCTGAACATTTTCATTGTAACATGGTGGCCAGTCTGTTGAATCCTTCATGATACCGCTGTTCTGGAGATCCGGCCCGCCATACACGTACATTGATTCACCGGGACGCCAGGACATAACACCTTGGGTGCCATACGTTGCGTTAAACCAGTAGGCGAGGGTATTCCCTGATGTGTTAAACCCATAGTCCGATTTCCCGTTTGTAATGTAAGAAGAGTTTACCGTTCGGACACCAAAATCACTCTGGCCGCTCCCGAATTCTTCTGATGGGCGGATCTGGACGACGAGGTCCTTGGTATCAAGGCTATCGCCGCCCATATGAGTCATCTTCAGGCCGTAGTACTGGCTGTACTCCCCAGTGATGGATGCCTGGGGGGCTTTTTTATCCGTCTGCATCAGACCGCCGCCAAAAGCGCTCACTACGGCTGCGATGATAATAGTGACAACCAGCATCAGCATCACACCGACAACAGGTGAGACGCCATGTTCATTGGAATACTTACTGCCGTGCATGGTTTAGTCCTCCACGATTATTTGTTTCTCCCAGATGGTCTTGCTGCTTGGCGTATGGATGACACTAACAGTTACAACATCTCCCGCACGAAGATTGTACCAGTTCGCACCAAGGACTGCCATCATGCTGTCATAGCTGCCGACAGCTTGATTAGCAGCATACGTGAGTGCAGTGCCTTCCGGAAGTGAATTCTGGGTTGGGGGATAGAAAGCGGCAGCACTTATTGGACCACCATACGTATACGACCACCGCGAACCGTTCACACCGTACCCTACAAGGTACGATGTTGACGAATGCCCCCCGGATGTAGGTCGTGCCGTTTCTCCGAACGGCTGTGCAAACATCGAAGTGCCGCTCAAGAGATCATAGTTCCCGAAACTTGTCTTATCGGATGCCGTGCCTCCTGTATTCGGTCCGTTGGAGTTTGTCCCCCCGTTATCACCAATTCCTGTTCCAAAACCCTGCGGGGCGATATACTGGAAGACGTTTTCATTGGCAGTCCCCCGGCTGGGGGAAAGGTGAACGAACGTATTGTTCACACCGGGCACTACAGTATTCCCACCGGTAACATGTGTCCCGTTCGAGAGTGTAGTGCTCCATGAGGTAACGATTTTCAGATCCTTTGTGGCGACTCCTTTTTCAACCCCGGTAACCCGTGCAGAGAAATAACTCCCTGACCAGTATCCGTTGTTCTTGATGTGCACATCCATGGAAAGTGTCGGCGCTTTCTCCGTATTGCCCAGAAGTCCTCCGGAAAATCCACTCACCACTGCGGCAATAATAACCACAACGATGAGCATCAGCATCACACCAACAACCGGCGAAACTGCCCGGTCTTTCCAGTCTCCGGTTTTAAAAGCTATAATTCTCATCCGGTCACCTTCACATTCGTCTTTGCAATCAGGTTACCGTTCTTGTCACTGAGGGTGAGCACAAAATCCTTCCCGATATTTTTTGTATTCATGATACAGAGCGCCCAGCGGTTTGTCATGGTACCGCCGCTGTATGTCGCACCGCTGATAGTACCATCAGTTGGAGCAATCTTTGGCTGGAGGACATCGCAGGTACACTTGCTCGCAGGAAGGGCAAGTGTGCTTCCCGCCATGAACGCTGTCGTGTTGTAGACTCCGTCTTCAGTCATAACTACATCGTTCGCAGACTCATCGATCATACTTCTCAGGTCAAGCACCTGCTTGGTGCTCTGCTCGACATTCGGTCCGAACGTAGGGCCGTCCCAGATCGTAAACTGGACATCATTCATGGGAATCGAATCGCCCCCGGTATGATGGATTTTGAATCCGTCAAGAATACTGAAATCCGCTTTGATTGTTGCCTGCGGCACGTTCTTCTGGCCGCTCGTGATCCCACCGGCAAATGCACTGACAATCGCTGCAATGATGATGGTCACCACAAGCATCAGCATGACCGCAACAACCGGGGATACTGCACTATCTCGTTTGAGTACAGATGTTCCTGCCATACACATCACCCCGTCACCATGACGTTTTTGCTTAAGATGACCTTCCCGCTCGGAACATAGATAACATTCACGGTAACGACATCCCCAGCTCGTAGGTTCTCCCATCCCCCTCCAAGAACAAGGCTTGCCGGATCAGATCCTCCATTCATCCCGGTATACTTGTATTGGGTTGTGCTGGTAATGCCATACCCACTGCCGGCACTGTTGCCTGCGACACCATCCACGGCATTCGTATCAGAGGTATCCACACCGTCAGGGACGGCAGACATACCGGTTCCCTGCATCAGGGTATAATTTCCAAACTGCTGGGCGGGAGTATAGGGCGGGATTAGTACCTGATCCCCGGTAACACCGGGTCCGGATCCGTACGGGGGATTTATTGTAGACATCGGAGTTCCATTTGCATAGGCCCAGTTGAGCATTCCGGCCGTGGTGTTCCCACCCTGGATAATGTTCCCATCACTGTCCTGCTTTTTCCACGAAGTAACGAGTTTGAGATCCCGCGTGGGAAGAGCATCGCTCACACCGGTTACGGTTGCAAAGAAACCGCTTCCGACCCAGCTCCCCGTATTCGCGATCTTAATGTCCATGGAAAGCGTCGGGGCCTTCTGGCTGGTTCCTCCCATCAGACTGCCCGAAAACCCGCTCACCACAGCGGCGATGATAATCGTAACCACCAGCATCAGCATCACGCCAACGACCGGCGACACGGCCTCCTCGCCGCGCCCTGACACAAAACTTCTGTACAGATGCAAACATTTCACCTCTGCCCGATGAAAAAGGAGATTTCCGGGGGTCGCAAACCTTTCATCATTCACGTCTGTTGTATGAAAAGAGTGCCCCAGGATAGCCTTTGATATTACATCGGTTAAAATTAGTAACACTACATCCTATAAAAAGTGCGCTTTTTATTATTCGCGTGAGGGAGTATATAGAATTTCCTAATCCGCGTTGGACAAAATATCATGGAGAACAGGAATATCTGCGCACTGCATCTGCAGTTTTCCCTTTTCGGATTATTATCCGGTCCGGGCCTTATAAAATTCATTCAAGTGCTATTCGGATTACAAATTGACAGGTAATACTAACATTCACTATTTTTCGTGAGTGCGGCATTACCGGATCCATCTCAAACATTTCTACCCATTTTTTGGCTTTGGACTGCGCGGAGATCTGTCGCACTGATGAGAGTGTGTCGAGAGTATTTTTCTGATCATGAAAACAAGGATTCAATTCTGGCCACTAAGTATATGAAAAAATTCGGGGCAAATAGGGCACCATTTGTTACCGGACCAGAATTCTTACGCTTCGGCCGGGGCCCGGTCAAGAGAGCCCTCTGGTGACGATCCTGTTGAGAGCAACTTCCCAAAATCAATTCTCCGTGTCATCATCAAGGCGGACGATAATCGTGCTCATGAGTACATGAAAAATTTTCAAATTTAAATATTCTTGAAATCTAAAAATTACCTTGGGAACTGCAGGGTCTGACTCTGAAATAATTTTCTTAAATATGGAAAAGTATACCTCCTACTAGGGGTCATGTCAGTCGATCCTTCATCAATCTCATCGGGTGACGGAACCGGAGGAGTGAATAACAAACCATGAGTGAGGTCAACCCGGCGAACGCGCCCTGAACGGCACAATGAATCTCCCATACTCGTTCTCCACCGCAAACGAATCCACACCGTACACCGAACGGATACAGTCCGGAGTCAGGACATCGCAGGGCTTCCCGTACCCCACCATCTTCCCCCGGTTGAGTACGACAACCGTATCCGCATATCGGTACGCAAGGTTGAGATCGTGGACGGCAACGATCATGGACGAATTCTGCTCCCGGGTGATCCGGCGCATCGTCTCCATCACCTCGATCTGGTACCGGATGTCAAGGGCGCTTGTCGGCTCATCGAAGAGATAGATCTTCGGCTCCTGTGCGAGCGCCCGGGCGATAAACACTTTCTGCCGCTCGCCGCCGGAAATCTCGTCCATGAATTTACCGGCAAGCGGCCCCATCTCAAGCGCATCGAGAGCATGCTGGACCCGCAAAAGTTCCTCGTCCGAGACCGACCACCGGATGTACCGGCGCCGGCCCATCAGCACGGTTTCGAACACGGTGGAATACAGCGTGTATGAAAATCCCTGCGGGACGTACCCAAGCAGCATGGCGAGATCGACCGGGTCGATCAACCGGACATCCCTGCTGTCGATTGAAATCGTCCCGCCCGTGGGTTCGTGAATCAGGGCAATGGCCTTAATCAGCGTGGACTTGCCCGAACCGTTCGGGCCCACGAGCGCAACGATCTCCCCCGGGTGAAGGGTAAACGAAACCTTGTCCAGCGCCACCTGCGGCCCGTACGCCTTGCTCACGTTCTCCAGCACCAGTTCCATGCTTGGCACCCCCCTAGTACAGCCCCCGGCCTCTTGCCCGCATGATCAAAAAGAGGAAGAAAATCCCCCCGATCACGTACATAATCGCTCCGACCGGGATCTCGACCGGGCTCATGATCGTCCGGGCCACCGTGTCCGAAACAAGAAGGATTGCCGCCCCCATGAGCCCTGCGCAGGGGATGAGATACCGATGGTCGTTTCCCATGATCATCCGGCAGATGTGCGGACCCATCAGGCCGATAAACCCAATGATCCCGGTAAAGGCAAGACAGCACGACGCGGCAAAGGTCGAGATCATGAGTCCCGAAAACCGCAGCCGGTTTACATTGATCCCGAGGTTTTTTGCCACATCGTCCCCGGCCGAAAGGACGTTTAAGTCCCACGCCATCCCCTCAAGCAGGAAGAACGGGATAAGGGTGAGCGGGATAAGAAGCAGGACGGCATTCCAGCTCGCCCCCCACATCCCTCCCATCAGCCAGACCACAATATCCCGCAGTTTCTCGTTGCTCGTGATATACTGGAGAAAGATCAGCCCTGCCGAAAAGATGTACCCGATAACAACACCGGAAAGGATCAGGGTTGCCTGGTTGACGCCCCGGGCCCGGGAGATCGCATAGACAAGGAGCATCGAGAGCCAGCCAAAAATGAAGGCTGCGACAATGATTAACGAATTGCTCTCGACCGCAAGAAGCCCCCCAAGGACTGCCGGCCCGATCACAATGGCAACCGCGGCCCCGAACGATGCCGCTGACGAAAGCCCGAGCGTGAACGGGCTCACGAGCGGGTTCCTGAGCAGTCCCTGCATCACCGCCCCGGCAACGGCAAGGCTGATCCCGGTAAGAATCGCGAGAAAGATCCTCGGCAGCCGAAAGTTGACCACGATCAGTTCTGCCTGCGGGTTTGAAGGTGCGGGGACCGTAAACGGGATCGCATCGTACCAGCTCCCGACTGCAGGGATGTACGTATGCAGGAAGTTCTGGATCGAGATCGCACAGGCATGGGCGACCGCGAGCACCGTATCCTCCGGGGAGATGGAGACGGTACCGATTCCTGCCGAGAGAATAGCCGCCGCTACAACCATCAGCAGGAGGGCTGCGATAAGAAAGATACGCCGCCGGCTCCCTGCTTTGTACAGGGTACTGACGGAAGGTTGTGGCGCGGAGCCGGGCGGGCAGGACGGATCGGACAAGGAATTCCTCTTTTTGTTCAATTCACACGGGCGCTGCCGGGGGACTCACATCCCGATTCCCTTTACGATCTCTGCAAGCTGTTCTGACTGCAGGTCCTCGAGCCGGAGGTACTTTGCGCCAAGCTCGTCCGAGAGCGTGTGGGCAAGGCCGAACGAAAGAAAGCCCTGCTCGGAATCGATCACAAGCGACGGGATCTCCGCCTCGCGTATCCGGGCCGCGACCTCTTTTGCATCGTCGAGCGGGGACCCGGAGCCCATGCCAACGTTTGCCTTCCCGTCCGAAATCACGACCATACGGGGAATGACATGGGGATTCACCATGCGTTCACGCTGGAGCACCTCAAAACCCTGCAGGAGGCCTGAGGCAAGCGGTGTCTTTCCCCCAACCGGGAGCTGCTGCATGTATTTCCGGGCGAGCTCCACGCTCGATGTCGGGGGCAGGAGTATCTCGGCGCCGCTTCCGCGGAATACCACGAGCCCGACCCGGTCGCGCTTCTGGTAGGCGTCGATCAAAAGCGAGAGGATCGCGCCTTTTACCGCAGTCATACGCTGCTGCGCCCCCATGCTCCCGCTCGCATCGACCACAAAGAGGACGGTGTTTCCCATCTTCCTCTCCCGGATCTTTTCGCGCAGGTCCGAGGGTGCGATCTTTATCGCAAGGCCACCTTCGCGTTCTAACTGGTGAGGGGCGGCAGCACGGATCGTCGCATCGAGCGCGATGTCCGGACCAGGCGTCGTCGGGATCCGGCTGCCGGTATACTTCCCGTCGCGTGACTCGGTCGTGCTCCTCCGCCCGTTTCCCTCGCGCCGGAACGCGTCCATCCTTCGCGGAAGGGCAAGAGATTTCTGGTTGAGCGAAAACGGCGAACCTTCGGCAAACTGGGTGGTGGTAGAACCATCCGGGTTTCGGTTCTCCTGAGGGGGGTGATTGTGGGGGTGTTCGTGCTCATGCTGATGCTGCTCGCGAGGGTTCTGCGATTTTTTTATGGACTCATCCATCTTCTGCTTGTCCATCTGCTGCTCGGAGAACGGGCGGCGGCGCATCCGGTGGGCAAGGACAAGAGCGGCCGCTTCCCGCACATCGTCTTCGGTGACTTCAGTCCGGTTGTTGTACGCCGCGATCGTTGCCGCGGTCTTTGCCATCGTGATATCGGCACGGTGCCCGTCCACGGCCATATCGATGCAGATCTGGGCGACCATCCGGAGCATGTCATCGGAGACCCGGACTTCCGGCAGGAGATTCTGTGCCTGGACAATACGGTCGCGCAGATCCTGTTCGCCCGCACTCCATTCGGAAAGGAACGAGCCGGGATCGTCCTCGTACTTCCGGCGCCGCTTTATCACTTCGACCCGGGTGTCTGCATCGTGGATCCCCTCGATCTCCACGCAGAGCCCGAACCTGTCCAGAAGCTGCGGGCGCAGCTCCCCTTCCTCGGGGTTCATGGTGCCGATCAGGATAAATGCCGAAGGGTGGGCGTACGAAACCCCCTCACGTTCGATCACGTTGGTGCCCATTGCAGCGGCATCGAGAAGGACATCGACGATATGATCGTTTAAGAGATTCACCTCATCCACATACAGGATGTTCCGGTTTGCCTGCGCAAGGACGCCGGGCTCGAACTTTTTTTCACCGGTTTTGAGCGCATGTTCGATATCGAGACTGCCCACGACCTTGTCCTCGGTTGCGCTGATCGGGAGCTCCACCACCCGCATCGGGGCCGTTACT
>Ga0183101_1000060_pt6 | contig 44596 bp, 60 predicted proteins | sample Biomet3_FD_127790 | JGI IMG/M metagenome (GOLD analysis project Ga0183101, IMG submission 127790) | Microbial communities from bioreactor (seeded with sewage sludge) at LBNL, California, USA - Biofuel metagenome 3 | ecosystem: Engineered > Bioreactor > Anaerobic > Unclassified ... | reverse complement strand
GATCTGTGTGCGTGGTGTGTGGAATTGAATAAGCCGGGCGGCGCAGCAAAAGCTGCGCCGCCCGGATTTTATGATTGATGTCCCCGCCGGATTTCACCGGTCGGAATGATTTCTGGAATTCAGCGCATTATAGGGCTTGTAGGCGGAGGTCAGCACCTTTTCGAACACCGGCGCGTCCGGGTCCTCCACCCGCCGGAGGATCTGCTCGCCCGCGGCGATGCCCAGTTCCTCCACCGGCTGAACGATGGAATCAATCTGGCTGGCGTAGAGCTGATAGAAGCTGGAATCATAATCCACGAAGCACACCAGGTCCAGATCCCTGGCCAGCTGGAGTCCTTTTTTCTGGAGATACATGATGATTCCGGTGGCCATCAGCCCGTTGGTGACGATCACCGCGTCGCACTCCTGCTCCAAAAGCTCGTCCAGGCAGTGGCAGGCGCTGTCCTCCATGGAATCGCCGTAGAGGATCAGATTGCTGTCCTCCGGCAGTCCGCAGTCCACCACCGCCTGCTGATAGGCGGAAATGCGCTCTCTGGTGGTGCTCAGCCGGGGCAGCCCGCCGATAATGCCGATCCGATGGTCGCCCTTTCCCGCCAGACGGCACACGCTGCGGTAAATCGGCTGAAAATTGGAGACGCAGACGGAGGAATATTTTTTCGTCTCAAACGTCCGGTCCACCAGAACCACCGGGAATCCGGCGGGGATCAGCGAATCAAACCGCTCAAAATCGTCCATGGTGCTGGCGATCAGCAGTCCGTCCACCAACCCGGCGGACAGCAGGCGGATGTTCGTCTCCTCCCGGTCCATGTTCTCCTTCGTATTGGCAACGATCAGGTGGTAGCCCTCCGCGGAGAGCTGGTTTTCCACCGTCTCGATCATCGTCGCGAAAAATTTGTTGGAAATATCCGGTACAATGAAACCGATGGTCTTTTTTTTGCCCGTGCGGAAGCTGCGCGCGGACGCATCCGGCGTGTAGCCAAGCTGTTTGATGGCGCCGTAAACCTTTTCCTTCGTCTCGCTGGAAACATACCTCGTATTATTGATGGTATGCGACACGGTGGCAGTGGAGACGCCAGCCAGCTTTGCCACGTCGCTGATGGTTACTTTCACGGTTTCACCCTCTTACGTAAAAGATTTGCTGTTTACGCAATTATGTGTACCGGTTTAGTATAGGCGCTTCCATCCGGCCCGTCAAGTGCTTTTCGCATTTTCCCGCCATTTTCCGGCCGCTGTCGGCAAAATGCTATCTAATTTTCACAATGCAAACGGTTTAACATTATAAAAAATGCCAGTTGCAGTGATTTCCGACTTGTGGTAATATACTTGTGCAATCGTTTAGCAAAACGTTTACGCAAACGTTTTTGACGGTCCGCGGCATTGATCCGGGCTCGTCCAGTTTGAAAGGAGTCTTTATCATGAAGACAAAGATCGGTATCAACGGTTTCGGCCGGATCGGCCGTCTGGTTTTCCGCGCTGCTCTGACCCGCAGCGATGTAGAGGTCGTGGCTCTGAACGATCCGTTCATGACCCCCGACTACATGGCCTATATGCTGCGCTATGACACCATGCACGGCCAGTTTCAGGGCACCATCACCTACACCGACAAGGAGCTGATCGTGGACGGCAAGGCCATCAAGGTCTTTGCTGAGAAGGAAACCGCCAATATTCCCTGGGGCAAGGTCGGCGCCGACTATATCGTGGAATCCACCGGTCAGCATCTGACCAAGGAGACCTGCCAGGGCCACATTGACGCCGGCGCAAAGCACGTCGTCATGGGTGCCCCCTCCAAGGATGACACCCCCATGTTCGTCATGGGCGTCAACAACAGCAAGTACACCTCCGACATGATGTTCGTCTCCAACGCCTCCTGCACCACCAACTGCCTGGCCCCCATCGCCAAGGTCCTGCATGAGAACTTCGGCATTGTAGACGGCCTGATGACCACGGTCCATTCCGTCACGCCGACCCAGAAGCTGCTGGACGGCGCCTCCCTGAAGGACTGGCGCGGCGGCCGCGCGGCTACCGCGAACATCATCCCCTCCTCCACCGGCGCCGCCAAGGCCGTGGGCAAGGTCATTCCCGAGCTGAACGGCAAGCTGACCGGTATGTCCATGCGCGTTCCCACGCTGGACGTGTCCGTGGTCGATCTGACTGTCAATCTGGCGAAGCCCGCCTCTTACGAGGAGATCTGCAAGGCCATGAAGAAGGCCTCTGAGAACGAGCTGAAGGGTGTTCTGGGCTACACGGACGAGCCGGTGGTCTCCTCCGACTTCCTGGGCGATCCCCGCACCTCCATCTTCGACGCCGACGCCGGCATCGCTCTGACGGACACCTTTGTGAAGGTCGTCTCCTGGTATGACAACGAGTGCGGCTATTCCAACAAGATGGTGGACCTGATCCGCTATATGTCCTCCGTGGACAACAAGTAAGTTGCCTCTTGAAAAACCCGCCGGCACGACGCCGGCGGGTTTTTTTTGCACTTCTCGGCCCATCTCTGTGCCCTTTGAGAGTCTCTGGACCCGCTGCGCCTGAAAATGGCCATCTGAGGGAGAATTCCGATCTTGCAGGCGGCCATATAATAAAAAAGCCGCGGACCTCTCCGCAGCAAAATGGATTAAAAAAGCACCGACCCCGCCTGTCTCCAGCGAACAGGCGGGGTCACTTCTGACTGGGGTTTTCAGACACTACACGTTACCTCGGCTTTCTACAGGATGCGCCCGGAAAGAGAAGCTGTGCTGGATATTCCAAAAAGGGCTGCCAGTCGTTCCCGATATCCGCCAATCCATGAAATAAAACCTTGCAACGCAGCCCTTGTTCGGCGCTTGCCGGTGTGGACTCGTGCGTCTCATCAGAGTGAGTGGTATTTCGTCTTTGGACAGATCACTGGGACATTTGGAACTGCTTTCCGAACGTGCAGAGGATGCGTTTCCCGAAGGACTGTTTTGACTGGCCCATGGGACTCACTCCTTTCTGTGTCTATAATGTACAATATTTTCTCGCAGATGTCAATAGCGTTTGTGCATAATTTATTATTTCACAAATTTCTTCCTCATTTCAGCGCGTAAAAGTGCCTTTTGTATCCGCCTGTCGACCCAGCAGCTCGGAAAAGAAGTTGCCCAGGCCCAGCTCCAGATCACCGCAGAACGCCGCCTGCAGCGCCGCCAGGTTTTCGGGGCTGTGCTCCAGCTCCCGGCAGCACCGCCGCAGCGCCTCTTCCAATCCGCACACGCCGCTCAGCCGCTCAACCACCAGCAGGCAGAATACCGCCAGCTCCGCCCGGGAGAGCAGATCTCCGTCCGTGACCGCCTTGAGGAAATGGCGAAAGACGAAGTAGCAGAGGATTCTCTCTCCCGCGCTCTCCGTGCAGCGGACGGCATGGCTCCGCTCCGCCTGGCGGAGAAGGCCGTTCCAGTCGCCGTCCAAATGTTCCAGCCCCTCCAGCACGCGCAGCGCATGGGGGAAGATTCCCCGGCCCGCGCTCAGCTCCGGCTCAAGCGTCTCAGGCACGTCCGCCCAGTCCGCGCAGAGAGCGGTCAGGTCCTCCGGGCGGCTCTCGTCCAGCAGGACCTGCGCATCGTTGCAGAACAGCAGGAACCAGGCCGCGCGCTCCCGCAGAGGGCGGCTCCGGTCCCGCAGCAATTCAAACGCCCGCTCCCGGCACTCCAGCAGCGGCGGAACCCACTCGTCCGTCCAGGGAGCCGCGGGCTCCTCCGTCTCCGTCTGGGGAAAGGTCAGCGGCGCACCGGACCCCAGCAGCAGCTCCGTCACCGCGGGACAGGAGGCCGCCAGACTGGTCTCCCGCAGCGCACCGAATTCCTCCGTAAAGCGGGGATGCGCGCGGCAGGTTCGGCTCAGGTGCTCCTCGCCCAGCTCCCGGTAGACGCGGCACAGGCCGTCCGGCTGCAAAAACGGGCACCGCCCCTCCTCCAGCGAAAAGCACAGCTCGCCTTCCCGGCGCGTCAGGCTGCGGCGCAGACGATCTCCCAGCGGGCCGGACACATTGCAGTACTCCGCCGCCGTCTCCGGGTCGATCACCACTTCCCAGCCGGCGCAGCAGGTATGCGGGCACGCGCCGGCAAGACAGTGAAATTTATCATAATAATCGGGAACCCGCAAAAGCATATGATTCCTCCTCTGTTTCATCCGGCGGCGATGCGTCCGCAGAGATCGGACGAAGGTGCGCCGCCCGGAGTCATCTTTTCAGATAGTATATCATACCGCCAGCCGGGAAATCCTGCAAGAGCGATTTTTACTTTCCGGCGAAGTGCGCAAAAGGGCCGGTCAAAAGGCCGACGGCTCAGGGCCGCTGGAAAAAGCGGCGGGGACATTTTTTCAGGGGCTTCCGCTCCGGGGCTCCGGCTTCAGCTTCCCCGCGGGGCGGAAGCCGTCGGGACGGGCGGCGGCCCGTTGGTCTTCGCCGCTGTCCGCCTCACGCGGAAACAGCGCCGGGGGAATTGACGATTCCGCGCTTTTATGATATATTTTTCCCCGACAGGTTTCCACAGCCTGAATGACTGACGTGCCCGTGTCTATTGATTTTCCTATAAAATGTAGTATTTTCAATGGTTTCAAGTCATTTTTTATCGTTCTGTTTTATGCCGTTAAAAGCTGTTATAAGCCGATACGTGAACACAGTTTGAACACAGTAAATCCGCCCCCGTCCGTTCAGGACGAGGGCGGTATTTTGTACTCTACGCATTCCTGGTCCTCCTTGTCGATTTCCACGCCGTGTTTTAGGCACCACAGCAGCAGCCCGTCGTCGCCGATGACGGCGTAACATAGCATCCAAAGTCGGGTGACGTGCCATAAGTCGGGTGACATCCCTCTGCCCTGCCTCCGACGCCAGAATCCCGATGACGCAAAAATCTCCCCGGAGCCTGCCATTGCTGGTAAGCCCCGGGGAGCTGCTTTCACGCCGCTATGTTGTACCAGGGTCGGTATGCCCCGGTGATGCATCCCAGCGCCCGGTTTCTCCGCATGACCGCCCCGCCGTTGTCCTGCGAGGTAAGGGACGTGTTGCCCTCAATGGTGGTCACATAGGTGCTGTGGACGCTCTCCACGATGCCGACGTGCTCCGTGGCCGTGACGGACCTGTGCCAGTGCATGAACGCGATATCGCCGGGCTTGAAGCCGGACGTTACCCACTGGCCGTGCACCTTTGCGTAGTTGGCCAGCGTCGTGCAGCTCGCCGTGCTGACCGGCAGCGGGAGCCCGGAGTGCGCGAATACCCAGCCCACGAACACCATGCACCACGCCGCCGAGGCCGAGTAGGCCGACGCGCCGTAATACCAGTCATTGTACTTGACCCTGTTAGAGCCCGCTGGAAGCTCCTTCACGCCGATTTCCGCCCGGGCGGTGTCCAGCACGGCAGACCGCTTGCGGTCGTTGTCCGTGGGCGCAGGAGCCGTGGCAGGGGCCAGCGTAAAGACCAGATAGCTGTACAGCACCCGGCCCGGGTCGCACCGAATCGCGCCGCCGTCTTTATTGACGTAACAGGCGCTTCCGCCGCCGTCCAGCATTTCCGCCCAGTCCCAGCCAGCCGCCAGAAGCAGGGCTTGCAGCTCCAGCGGCGTCTGCCTGTCTGTGCTGACATAGTAGGCGACACGGCCCTGCTTGCCGCCGATGACCATGCGGGCGCAGGGATAGGCCATGTCCGCGTTGACCGTCAGCGGCGTGATCGCCTTGCCGTCCCGGATGAGCGGGACGCACTGGATGTAGTTTGCCTTGCCGCACGGGAGCGGGGCAGACACGCCATAATCCGCAGGCTTGTCCCATGCGGGGCCGCCCTCCGGTACAACATAGGGCGGCGCGCACAGAACCGCGCCATCGGCCTTTAAATGACAGCAGGGGGCTTTCGGAAGTTTCGGGTGGCTGGTGGTCTTGTCCCAGAGGAAAATGGGGCCGCCGATGCAAAAGTCGCCGCCTGTCTCGGTCAGGATTTTCCCGGCCTGCGCCTCCGTGTAGCGCCTGGTGTTGACATACAGGCGCAGAGACGCCAGCGCCGACGGCTCCATGGTTGCTGCTTTAACGGTCATCCCTGCGTCCCGCCGCCGGCAGAGAGCTGCTTATATACCTGGTTGATGCCCGTGGCCGCGAGGCCGCTCACGATGCCCACGGCAACTGCCGTCAGGTAATCCGTGGCCGGGTAGCCCGGCATGGTCAGCATCCCCACGATGCCCAGGGCCGCGCCGCAGGCCCCCGCGATGACGGGCAGCCACTTGTTGTCCAGCTTCGTGGCCTTGACCACCTGACACACCAAAAACACGATGACGGTGATTGCCGCGACGGATGTAATGCCCAGATCAGTGATGTTCATAAGTATTCTCCTTTTTTATTTTTGATTTTCAAGGTCCTCAATCCTATGATTGGCGACCTTAATTTGTTCTTCCAGCACCGGCACCCGCCGGGCGAAGTTGTTGTGCTCCCGGACCTCGCGGGTCAGCTCTTCCAGCTTGGTGTCGGTAACGGCCTGCGCCGTGCGGATGTTGGCCTGCGTCTTGTTGGCGGCGGCCCGATTGGACCACATTACCCCGATCAGGCTCAGGCCGCCGGTGATGATTGCGACGATGACGCTCTCCATCGGCGCCGCCCCCTTAAGAGGCGGTGCCCGTGGTCGTGGTCGCCGGCGTCAGGGTATTGGTCAGCTCCGTGTACTCTTCGTCCGAGAGCTGCCCGCAGGCGTAAAACATATTGACCTTGGCCTGCAGGCCGGTTGTCCGGCCCAGCTTGATCAGCAGCTTTACGATGTTGTATGCGCTCATGTCGTTGTACCTCCTGTTAATTTATCGGTGTCGATCTGATAGAGCAGGTTTGCCACGGTCTCCGCCAGTGTGGCGACAGGGTCAGGCTCCGGGTCTGTGGGCGTGGACGCCACCGCCGCCGGCTCCGGGGTGTTGCTCAGGATGATCACACCGTCTGTGGTGCGCGGGTTCTGGTAGCCGCTCACGGCGTCCGTCCGCATGGGCATATCGTCGTCGGCGTACAGCTCCACCGTCCCGCTCAGGCTGCCGGGCGGATCGTCCACCGTATAGCGCACCTCAGCGCCGACCGAAGCCGACCGCACGGAGTAACGGGTTCCGTTGATTTTCAGATACATGGGCTTTACCTCCTTCATATCACGCCATGAGGATTATGTGATAGCTTAATTGGCTGCTAAACACTATTGGCTCGGTGTCGCCTGTTGGGTCAGCCGTAATGGTTACGGTTGACCCATTTTGCAGTAAATGGATAGTTAATCGTACCAAGTTTGCAGCGCCGTTAAGGCCAAAAGCGTACCCGTCCGTAACATCAAATGCAAATATTGTGGAGCGGTCTATGCTGTCTTTGTACCCGAACCCTATCGCTTTAGTGGCCTTGAAATTAACACCAGAAATCGTAAGGCTCTGAGTATTGTCACCGTTAACCAAAAGGGATAATGTGCTTGATCCTCCGCCCCGCCTGACGATGATGCACTGTCCCATCACGCCGCCGCCTTTCGGCGGAGGTTAGCCCATTGCCCACCACTTAAGCGTATAGTTGACAAAAGACGAGTTCTGGAGGGTGCTATTAAATCCGGTGCTCGTTTTCTGTATGCTGACCAGCGAGGACCCGCCGGTCGCGCTTGTTGGGAGTGATGCCCCGCTACATTCCGGGAGCAGCATTCCGCCTGGCTTGTCCGCACAGACGGCGAGTTCCGTCCCGACAAACAGGAACTTAGGCTCAAAGCCCACAAATACCGCACTGACTGCTCCATAGCTCGCGCCTGTTGTAAAGCTCCCGCTTGCCATCCTGAGTCCGTCTCCGCCGTGCCCGGCCAGAATGCACTTACCCATTGCAGGCACCGCCCTTCGGCAGTCCGCAGCAGGCAGACAAAATTAATTGTGTGTGTGTGTGTGTGTGTGTGTGTGTAACGATATGCACCATCTGTCCGTATCTCATGGACTGTGCCTCCTTAATATCCGAAAAGTATAACGCCATAGTCAAATCCGGTGTCTAACCCCCCGGGATTCTCGCTGTCATAAATCACGTGTGTCGTCCGATATCTTAGGCTTGCTATCCCGCCGGACACCTCTAAGGTCAACGACGCGAAGTACCCATTGGTTGTGGTCGTGTATGAGTAGTTGTGAAGGACAATGGTGGTATTTTGGGTCAGATCCAGCGTGTACAGCAGGTTAGAGTCTGTTGTGTTTCCGCTATAAGGCCGCTGATAGACCGCAAGATGCTTGCATCCTGTGTTTGACGGCATTGTCCAAAGATTAGATGTGTTGTCCGAGGCAGCGGAGCCAAAGCTCAAGTCCGTGATATAGGTACTGTAGATCGACAGGGTTGTGGTACTCTTTCCACCGCCCCTGCGGCTTATCATCACCTTACCCATCACCGCACCACCTTGAACACCACTGGGAACGCCGTGGTGGGCGCTGCCGTGCACCACAGCTTTACCGCCCCGTCCAGTGTATCGATGCTCTGCACCTTGCCCCACGCCTCGGCATAGAGCTTGTTGGCGTCGTTGTCGCTGCCGGGCAGGATGTCCGCAATGGGATTGTCCGTGGCCAGCATCCCGGCGACGCTCACCTGCTGATAGTAGTAGCTCCCCGATGCTGTCCACGATACCGGCACCGTGGCCGTGAGCGTCGTTGCCGTCGCCGCCCCGATCTGCGCCGGGGTCAGCGGATCGCTGCCGCCGGTTGCGTGCGCGGAGGCGTGAGAGGACGCGGCAAAGTCGGACGTCTGCTTTCCGCTGTCCGCCAGTGTCCCGCCGCTGTTCAGCGCCGCGAGATTTCCGGCCGCCGATGGAGTTACCTTGTCCGGCTTTTGGTTGACCAGGTCCAGCAGGTGCCCCGCCGTATCGGCGTCCAGAGTACCTTTGACCGTGTTAAACCACGTCGTAAAATTTGCTTGAAACGTTGCCAAATCTGCGGCCATCTGACTTTCCCAGCCGGTATTGTCGCTCGCGTGGGCCGCGATCTGCTCATTAAGCCAAGTCTGATACTGCGTAAACAGCGTCGTGGTGTCGAGCTGCTGCACGGTCGCCGCCACCACGCCGCACACCGCCGTATTGAGCCGCTGGTCGGTCACCATGCTCTGCGTGATTGCCGTCGTGCCGGCGTTGACCAGCACATCCGCAAGGGCAAGCTCCCAATAGTCCGCGTCCTGCTCCACCGTGGGAGCCGTCGGGCTGGCCGCGTAGGCCCCCTGTTTGACCTGCGCGCTGACAATGCGGCCCGCCGTGTCCAGCCGCACGACAATGCGGTCAATCCGGTTGTTGGCCCCGTCCGCCGTTGCAATCGTGAGCACGAGGGCCGCCGTCACCTGGTACATATGCAGCTTGCCGTCCGCGCCTTTAACCAGTGCGTAGCCCGGCTGCACCGTCGCCGTCATGCCGCTGCCGTCCGCTGTCACCTGCAAGTTTGTGCTCGGGTTGGCAAAGATGCCGCCCGAGAAAAAGGGCGCCAGAAACGCGCCGATGTCCTCTGCGTTGTAAGCCCGGTCGCCGTTGACGCTGTTAAAGAGCCAGCTTTTTTCCGCCAAAATTGTCACCTCCTGATTTGTTTTCGCAGCCACGCCGTGAAGGTCGGGATGCTGGTGCCGAAGGTCGGCGTCAGCGTATTGCCGCCCGCCTCGTAAACCTCCACGATCTCCGTGATCTGCGCGTCCATGCTCACGCCCCAGCCCCGGTGATACGCCGTCACGATGTCGCCCAGGTCATAATCCCGCCCATACGCAAAGGGCCGGTCCGGGAGAATCGTAAAACTGAAACTCACCACCGGGGCAGCCTCTCCTAACTTCTGCGCGCCAAGCGAAAGCAGCTCCGCCGTCGTCTCCGCGTCGGAACAGTCAAAGGTCTGCTCCTGCCGCTCGTACCCCGTAGCCGTCCCGACCTTTTGGACAAGGCTGCTTAACGTGCTGCCCGCCACCGCGTAGCCCGCCGTCGCCGCGCTGAGCCAGCTCTGGATCAAGTGCGGGGCTGAGATATTGCCCCAGTCGCCGGCGAACATGACCGGCGGAACGGCGCTCTGCGAGATGCTGCGGTCGGTACCCCTGCGGACGTCAAACACAAGCTGCTTGTTTGCGACATCCGCCGTGATATTCCAGCCGAGCTTGGCGTACGTGCCGACCTGGTTCAGCGCGTCGTCCACGCAGGTCTTGATGTCAAACCGCCACTGGTCGGAGACGCCGCGCCCCTGGTCTGCCGCCACAATCAGGCCCGGCATGGCCCGGTCGCTATCCGCGGGGCTTACCATATGGGCCGTGACAAAATGCTTCATGATGGCCTCCTGCGTCCCGCTGGCGGCGTCATATCCGGTTCCGGGGCTGTCCGAGGGCAGGATAATGCGGTCATGCGTGAGGCCCTGTAAGGTCGGCCCCTTAACGGTCAGCGTCGTGCCCTGGTCGCTCTCGTCCTGCTGCGGCTCCCGGTGCCGGATGATGCCGGCCTTTTTGCCGTCGCCGAACAGCAGCAGGTTATTGCGGACGAGCTTGCCGATGTGCTGCTTGGCAAGGTTGATGCGCAGCTCAAACTCCCCCGGCGCGTAAAACCGCCGCGTAATCGCCAGGCTCTCATAATCCCGGATGAGCCCCAGAAACGCCATGTCCGGCGGCGGGGAAAAAATCAAAATGTCCGGTTTGTCCATGCTCATGCCCCCAGATACCGCGGCGTGTAGCAGACGGACATCTCCAGATTGTCCATGCCGCTGTCCGCACCGTACCGCAGATAATTGTCACCCGGTTGCAGCTGCATAAAGTCCGCCGCGTCCGGTACATCGATCCAGTTAAAGACGTCCGTCTCGGCGCGGCCCTGCATCAGCGTCACGGCTTCCGCGCCGAGGGCCGTGTTGATGATGAGCGTCTCACCCGCCGTCAGGGTCCGTTTTACCCGCAGGATCTCCTTTGTGTAGATATTGAGCAGGTACGGATTGACGACCGACGCATCCGCCGTCAGCTCCACGCGCATCCCGCACGGTACGTCTCCGGGGTTCAGGGCGTTGACGATCAGGCTCTGTGCCTTGTGCCCGAACTCCGCGCCGGCCGCCCGGAACGACGCCGGGAACGTCAGATCGCCGATCCATGTTGCGAGGGTCCTGACCGTCTCGGCCACGTCCTGCCAGTAAGGCGACGGCGCATAGAGCTGTACAAGTACCTGCTGGGACAATCCCTCCGGGTCCTTGACCGTCGGGACATACTGCATCCGGCAGGGGATAACACGCGCCCCGGCGTCGTTGGCGTAGAGCAGTGTCCCGTCCTGCCGGGCGTCAAACACGGACTGCAGGGCGCGGGACTTGGCATACAGGTCCCCCGGGCTTTCGGCGCACACATAGACGGTGATCTGGATAGCGCGCGGATCAAGCGCCGCGTCCTCAATGCTCACGCCGTCCTGCCCGGGCGCCTTCGCCGTCGCAAACTGCGTCTGTGGGTTTCCGGGGTCAAATCCGCCCAGCATATAGGGAGGCGGCCCGACCGTAACCGAGCCGCCCCGCGAATTGGTATAGGTTAACTTACGCATACGCACCTCACATCACACCCCGAACAGCACCTGCGCGGTTACCGCCTTGACTACAGCCAGCGCCTGCGCCGCCGTCGTTTTCTGCGCGACCGTCACGTTGTTGGTGACGCTTACGGATTTGCCGCCGGACGTTCCGGAGCTGCTTGCCGCCGTCTTACTTGCCGTAACCGACGCGCTCGCTGCCGCAGCGGAGGCCGCGGCTGCCATTGCGCTGTCCGCCGTCTGCCGGGCCGCCTCGATCTGCTGCGCGACGCCCTGCACCAGCGCGCTGATGGCGTCTACCTTGGGCTTGAAGCCCGTCAACAGGGCGTCCCCTAAGTCACTACCGGCCGCGTTGTAATCCGAGCTGTAGCTTTTGAGCAGATTGACGATGGCTGTCTGGTTCTGCGCCATGATCAGCTGCTCCGCCTTGGCCTCCAGCGCGGCGTCCGTCTCCATCTTGGCGTAAGTATCCTTGGTCGTCTGGAGCTGGTCGTCGAGGGCCTTTTTCTTGGCGTCATAAGTATCGTCAACGCTCTGGAGCTCGCTGCTCTGCTCATTCTTAACGGCGTCGAGCTGGCTCTGCAGGGCGGCCTTCCGGTCGTCCCTGGCCTCCTTGTCAAGCTCCGTCTGATAGTCCGCCTGTTCCGCTGCGAGCTGTTTTTGCAGCTGGGATTTGTTGTAATCGTCGTGGCTGTATGTGATCTGCCCCTGCAAATCCGTGATCTTGTCAGTGTACCCTTTCCGGGTCGCGGTGCGGTCCTCGGCGGCCGTCTCCTTATCGAGCGCGTCGATCTGGGCCTGGATGGCGTTCTCCCGGGCCGTGTAGACGCTGTTGATCGCGTCCTCCTGCGCCGTTTTCCATGTCTCCAGAGCGTCCAGCTCCTTATTGAGGGCGTTTTCGGCGTCCTGCTCCTCGGCCGTGTACTTGTTTTTGAGGGCGTCCTCAACCTCTTTTTCAAGGCTGTTCACGCCCTCCACAAAGGATTTATTTTTTTCTCCCTCTGCCGTAAGCGCGGACTCAACGGCCTGCTTGACTTTGTTGATCTGCGCGATCTCGGCGTCCGCCTGCTGCTTGCGCAATGCAATCTCGCTCTGAATAATCTTCTTTTTCTTGGCGTATTCAGCCTCAATAGCCGAGCGCTGTTTTCCGGTCGTGCCGGACAGCGCCTTTGTCTCGGCGGAGGAAAGGCTGTTGAGCTGTGCCGTAAGCTGTGCGGTCGTGCTTGCGAGGTTGGCCTTGACGGACGCGAGCCGGTCGCTCACCTGCTTGGCAGCCAGTTTTGCCGCCTCGGCAGGCTCGCCGCTGTGGTCCTTGATAGTCTGAGCAAGCAGGGCCATAAAATCTTTGCCGTACTGGTCGGCGTCGGCAAGCGGCCCCTCGTCCGGCTTGGAAAAATGCAGGAAGGAGCGGATCTTCTGGGCAACCGTGCTGACGGCGTCCTCCACGGTACCGATGGCGCCCTTGATGCCGTTCGCAAGGCCCGCGATAAAATCCTTGCCCCACTGCAGGGCCTTGGTTGGCAAGGACTTGATAAACGATACGGCGCTGTCGAATCCGTGGACAATCTTATCGCCGATGCTCTTTGCCACAGACGAAAACTCGCCCGGGAGTTTCTTAAAAAACTCCAGAATTCCCGACCACAGATTTTTGAAAAACGCGGAAATTGGTTTCCAGTGAGTGACAACGACAACCGCCAGCGCAGCGAGTCCCGCGATTGCCGCAACAACAAGCGCGAGCGGCCCGAGAGCAACGGTTTGCGCTGCCGCAAATGCCGACATCACCGTAGTTACAAGCGACAGCCCCCCAACGAGCGTTCCGATCACCGCGACAATCGCCAGTATCGCCGCCGTCAGCTTTGGATGCTGCGTCACAAACTCGGCAATTTTTTGGATGATGGGCGCAATCGTTTTCATAATGCTGGCTAACACCGGCATCAAAGCGCCGCCTATGGTTTCTTTGACCTCTTTCAGCGTATTTTCCAGCTGTTTCTGCTTGCCGGCGTAAGTATCCGCCGCAGCAGCAGCCTGCCCGCCGAATTCCTTGTTGAGCTCGGCGATCATGAGCTTTTGCGCGCCGGCAATATCCCCGGCTTTTTGCATGGCGGTGATCTGCTTTTTCTGCGCGTCGGTAAACGTCACACCGGATTTTGTAAGTTTGGACAGCCCCGTTGCCGGATCGTTCAGCGCCTTGCCCAGTGTAAGAGCGGCGCTTTTCGCGTCGACGCCCATTTTCTGCGCATAGTCAAGAGTCGCCGCGGTTGCCTGCGGGAAAACATCCTTTCCGATTTGCGTAAAGGTCAGGAGCATGGACTCTCCGGACTTTACTTCGTCCTCGGAGTAGGCGGTGTTTTCCACCATAGAGCGGGACAGGTCTTCCAGTGATTCCGCCGTCATTCCCGCCGCGCCTTTGGTGGATTTCAGGGTCTGCTCCAAGTCCGTATTGATCTTTTCCGCGTCCTTCGCCTCGTTAAGGGAGCTGCCCAGAAACGCCCCGGCTGCCACTCCAATGCCGCCAAGAGCGGTTTTTATATTCTCGGAGCTGAACGCCGATTTGACGGATTCTTTGACACCCGCAAACTTTGCTTTGACTTTTTCCGAAAAAGTCCCCACCTGAGACTCAACTGCGTTCAACTGCTTCTTGCTGTCCTTCAGCTGAGAGTTGACCTTTTCGTACTCGCGCTCGACTGCACGGACTTTGTCGGCCCCCATGTCGCCTTTTTCAAAAGCGGTATGCGCCTGTTCTACGGCGGTTTTCAGAGTCTTCTGCTTTTCTTCAAGGGCCTGCGTGCTCTGCTTCAGGAGGTCTTCTTTCTGTTTCAGCAGCTCCGTATTTTTCGGGTCAAATTTCAGCTGCTTATTGACCTCACGCAGCTCACCCTGCAGGTCCCCGGCGGTCTTATTAACGCCTTTCAGAGCGGTTGTCAGCGGCCCTGTATTGCCGCCGATTTCGATCGTAATGCCCTTAATGTTGTTTCCCACGTTGATTTACCTCCTGAAACAGGTATAAAAAATGCATCCCCCAGTAGGAGGGATGCATTAAAAATTCTATCAGATTTTTTCCAAGAGTTCTTGCTTCTTTTTCTCAAAGTCATCCTGGTCGATAATTCCGTCATCCAAAAGGCCCTTTAGCTTTCTGATTTCGTCAGCAGGGCTGGACGCTTGTGTCACCTGCGGTCTGTCGGCCTCCGTTTGAATCTGTTCTATCTTATCTTTGATTGCCTGCGCTGTCTCATTCTCGCTTTTAGGAAACATTACTGTATTTTCATCCTGCGTGGCAGCTCCAATTCCTCTTTTACTCTCGATTCCTCCCGGAACTGTAAACTGAATATACCCATTGATTAATGCGCCGCCAAGTTTTAACTGCACGCCGGTTATGTTTTTAAGTAAAATTTCCTTGTTTCCGGTAAGGCCGTGGCCCATAGTTGCCAGTGCGCCTTTTCGAAGAATTACCACTTTATTTTCAAATAGCTCCAGCTGTCCGCCTACCCCTTTAAGAAAATATATTGGCTGCTTGGCTGTGCTTTCTTCTCCTAATGCTTTTTTCTTACCGAACATAATCGGCACGCCCCCTTTAATTTTGCCTTTATGATATATCTGTAAAGGGGGCATGTCAATGTTTTCCAAAATATTGCCGCAGCATTTTCCTGTCTGGCTCCGTCTGCTCTGCGGCCCAGCATTTCTCCAGATATTCCTGCCCGGGCTCAGTCTGCATGCAGTTAAAAATCACGGCCTCCCGGGTGTAGAAGTCAAATATCAGCACGTTGAGATTTTCAATGCCGTCAAAATCAATCCCGGTATAGTCGCGCACCAGCTTCTCGGCGTAGGTTTCCGGGAAAAAATGCATCCCCTCGTCTCCGCCCTCTGACGGGCACGAGGGGATTGTCAGTTTTTTGCGCCGCGCTCCTGCCCGACCCACTCAAAATACGCCGCCAGCACCGCCTGAAGCTGGTCGAGGTCCATCGCGTCAACATACTCGTCGGCCTTAAGCCCCGTCCGGTTGTGCGAGAGGACCCGGCGCACCGTGTCGCGGAGCTCATCGATTACGGTCATATCCGTGGTTCCGTCGACTTTGGACGCGATCTCCGCCAGTTGGTGCAGTACCTTTACGGTTGGGGGGAGCACATCGAGATCAATCGTGCGCGTCTCTCCGTCCTCTCCGGAGGCCGCAAGGCGGACGGCGAAATACCGCCGTCCGACCTGTGAAACGTCAAACATATGTTTGCCTCCCTTACGCCTTCGCCGTGACGGTAACCAGCCCCGCCTTGACCGCCGCGCCGGTGCTGCTCACCTCGGCCACGGTCAGAATATCGCCGGTTGCCGCCGTGATATCGCTGGTCCCGTCCCATGCGGTCCACGCGGTCAGCATGGCTCCCACCGCGGGCGTCATTGCGCCGCGGTAAATCCGGTACGTATCGCTTCCCGCCGGCGTGGGCGTAACCGTCAGCTTTGTGGTCCCGGTCGTGCTGCCCGCCGCCGAGGACACCGTCAGACCGCTCGCCTTGACACTGTCGCCCAGGACTTCCTCGTCGAGCAGGATCAGCGTGCCCTCGCTGTCGCTGGACTGCGCCGTGATTTCCACCGCCATGTTGCTGGCGTCGTCCGGCTTAAAGCTGAGGGTAAAACCGCCTGTCTGCGTTCCGACGATGGTGATGCGCACGTCGCCGTATGTGGCGTCGGGATGGACGAAACGGAAAAGATGCACCCTGCCATCGTCGTTTGCGAGGCCGCCGATCTTGATTGTGCGGCGTCCCTGGGACTCCGTCACCCTCGCCGTGGCGGCAAACGCGTTGAAATCGCTCATCGACCAGGCAATCAGCGACGCCTTGAAGGTGGCCTCTTCGGCGGTCAGGACATTGCGCTGCTGGATTCCGAAGTCGTCCTTGAATACCTTGTAGGTCGGCTTGTAGTCAATCTCCCCGCCCTTCTCGATGTAGCCGATGCGGTGCGCCTCCGTCTCGATGTCGGCATCCGCCGGAACGGCGCCGGTAAAAATATCATGGTAGAGATAGCCGCTCCCTACCGGGATATGGATGATCTTATCTGCCATCAAATATCAGTCCTTTCAAAAATTGGGGTCTTGATCGTGTAGATCGTTTCGTACATATCGTCCGGGTCCGGCAGCCACGCCTGTTCGCGGGTGAATTCCAGCCCGGCCGCGCTGAAAAGCGCCTCGAGAGCTGTATTATACTCAGGCGTGTCGGAATACCGCTCAACCGTCAGATTATGCCTTGTCAGGAGGTTCCGCATATCGCCGCCGCCGCTGTCTGCGCTGTCCCGAAAGATGATGTGCGGCAATGGCGGCACATCTTTTCCCGGCGGGAAGCAGGTCTCCGCAACGGGCTCTCCGGCCTGTTCCAGCCATGCTTTAATGTCCATTGCGGAGTACCTCCTCTACCCGTTTCTCAAAGGCGGCGTTGGCCTTTTCCTCATTCGGCTTGATATGCGGAAAAGCCCGCGTCCGTCCGCCGCTGCGGGTTGCGTGGCCGTCTTCCAGCAGATGCGTCAGGCGGTACTCCTTGTTGTGGATAACCGTGTGTTTTTCCAGAGGCGTATTCGCCGTAACAGTTACTTTCCAGCCATTTTTGTATTTATGTGTTGCGCCGTCGGGACTTTCGGCTTCAAGATTTTCCTTACACTCTTTCGCCGTGACGTCCTCGGCCTTTTTGATGCCCGCCGTGACTTCGTCCGAGTACGCTTCCAGGTTTCGGACAATTGCCGCGGCAAGGCCATCAATGTCAACCGTCTCGCTCATGATGCCACCCCAACTTTCCGCAGCGTCAGTACTGAGGCCGGTGGGTTGGTATCGTAAATGTTTTGCGCCTGCTCGACGCGATAGCGGACGCCGGAGATCACGACGTTGTTTTCCGCCGTGACGTCTTCCCGCAGCGGGATCTGTATCACCCGGTCGATCTCGATACTGGCGGCACGGGCAGCGTAAAAACGTTTTACGCCGACGGTCCGGTTTCCGAAGCAGAGCGTCATGAGTTTATCCGCAAGCCTGTTTCCTGAGACGGAATAGATATCGCACTGGCCGTCACTGAACGTCAGGAACTCGGTCGGTCTCTGAATCTTCATACCGTCACCGTCCCTGCGCGCTCTGCGCCGTATTCGCCGTTGATCTCCACGACCATGATCTGCTGGCCGGCCGTCGCCGGAACCGGCGAAAAGCCGTCCCACTCCGTCCAGGTATCCCCCGGTATGCAGACGTCAAGCCGCTTCGGCAGCGTAAGGCCGGCGCCAATCTGATAGACATACCTGCCGCCATCGTCCGGCGCGGGCGCGACCGTCACGTCGTATCCGCCGGAGGAATCCGGCGCGGCAACGACCGTCAGGCCGTCGATCACGGGCGCCTGCGTGCTGAGATTCAGGTCAAGCAGATCCGCCTCAAAGTTTTTTTCAAACACTTCCAACGCCTGACTGCGGGCATACCGGCAGTAATCCAGCAGGAGAGCACGCGGCTGATCCTCGGCGGTGAAATCGAGCGGCGCGCCTGCAATCTGCTGCAGGCGCGCCATACCGCGGTTGATGTATCCGGTGACTTCGGCGTCCGTGGCATCGTCCTGCCACGTAATTTTGAGATAGCTTTTGACCGCGTTAAGCAACCCGGAGGGCAGGTCTGCCATAGATGATCACCTCAATTACGCCGTTACGGCTTTGGTATTGACCGGGCTGCTGGTCGTGTTCGCCACGATGACCTGCTGCTTCATCGCCTGCAGGCCGGAGATATCCGCGAGCACAAACGCGTTGTTGTCAAGCGGCATGCCGTTGCCGTACATCTTGATCTTGTAAACCCGGTTGTCGTCGAGGAACTGGAACTCGTCGGAGTATTCCATCTGGCCGCCGGAGCCGCCCTTGCCAACGCCCATAAAGTACCGGGACGCCAGACCAAAGATGGCCTTGCCGGAGGGGACGTTGATGTCCTGGACGATCTGGGACGGATACGGCAGCACGTTGTTGACGTAGGTGCCGACCGTCGTCAGGTACGTGGTTGCCGGCAGAAACTTTTCAAAGTAGTCCACCGGATTGACCACGATCAGAATGGACGGCACCGGGCGCTTCCGGTTATTCGGCCCCTGCGCGAGTGTCGCGGCGATGCCGCCGATGGTTGCGACGGACAGATCGGTGATGGCAATCGGCGTCTTGTCCGGATACACGCCGTTGGTCACGGAGCCGTCAAGGTCCTTGATCATGCCGATAGGCTGGTCTTTGCCCGTGCCGGCCACAATGCCCTGAGACAGGCCGTAGCCCAGCGCCTCGCTCAGTACGGCCCGCACATAGGCGTCCATCCACTCGGGGCCGACGTCCAGCATATCGCGGGACACAGCCATAAAGGCGGTCAGCTTGTTCAGGTCAATACTGACCGTACCGATGGCGCCGCTCAGGCTTGTGGAAATGGCGGAATTCAGCGCGCCCCAGGCGGCAAGCTGCATTCCCTGCTTGTTGACGATCATCTTCGTAATGGCCGAAACATTCTGGAAGTTGATGGCGCTCAGAATGGGGAACGAGGTCCCAATGTCCGAGAGCACCTGATCCAGCACGGTCTGCGGCAGCGTGGTGGTGTCGAGTCCGGTGAAAGCCATCTTGGGGCTGTCATAGTGGCTCTTCAGGGCCCCCATCCATCCCGTGTAAAACTTCTTCTCTTCCGCGGTCAGCTGTCGGACGCCGCGCCGTGCGAGGATGGCGGAATCCTGCGTCTGCTGATACGCCTTAGCGTCTTCAACGACGTCCTCCTGAAGTTTTACCGCGAATTCCGTGAAAGCGTTTGTCAGCGCCTCCGGGTCTTTGCTCTGCATGGCAGCCGACAGGCTGGCGTTGAGCTCCTGCTTGATCACATCTTTAGACTTCATTATTTTACCTCCGTCTTATTTTTGAATGCGGCCATCAGCCGCTCCGCGTTGGTTTTCTGATTGCTGAATTTTTCGGGCACCTTCGGGGTATGCTCCGCCGACATCTGCGCCACAAGGGCGGCGCGGGCTTGCGCGAGCCGCTGTGTGGCAGTTTCCTGCGGCGTCGGTTCCTTTGCGGCAATTTCATCCGCAAGGCCATACTGGATACACTGCTCCGCCGTCAGCCATGTTTCGTTGTCAAGCAGCTGCTGCAGCGTTTCAGGCGGCAGCTTGTCCCCCGCCTTGTCCTGATAGCTCTTGATTGCCTGTGAGTTGATCACATCGAGATCATCCGCGGCTTTCCGCAGATCGGCGGATGTACCAAAGGCGCCCGCACTGGCGTTGTGGACCATCATGAGGGTATTGGAGCCCATGACCACCTTGTCGGCCGCCATGGCGATCACGCTGGCAACCGAGCAGGCAAAGCCGTCGATGTACGCTGTCACGTATGCTTTGCTGCGCACCAGCAGGCTGTAAATGCCGATGCCCTCTTTGACGTCTCCGCCGTAGGAATTGATATAGACGTTGATCGCGGCGATATTGCCCGCGTCCTGGATCATCTGCTGCACCGTACTGGCCGATGTCGCGCTTGGAATCGGCTCTCCGGTCCACCAGTCTTCACCGTCCGGCACAATGTCGTCATAGAGATAGAGGTCAAGCGCCCCTGCTTCCATCTTTGCCGCCCAAATTGTTCTAACCGGTTTCATTGTTTCCATCTCCTGTCGTTCCCGCCGGCGCGTCGACCGGCTCATAGTTTTTAGTGAGTACATACCGTTTGCTCCACCACGTGTTCAAGGGCGCGTCACCAAGCTTCTGCCGCAGCTCGTCGACATTGTACAGGCTGTCCGAGATCAGCTTATCCGCCGCCATGGCAACGTCAAAAATATCAATGTGCTTGATGCACGTGGTGTCGATTCTGAGGTACGTCCCGGCAAGAAATGCCGCCTTTCCGTACCGTTTCCGGTTGATCTCCGTCTGGAGCAGGTCAACCAGCGGATCAATGCATACCGTCAGCAGCTCGTCCATGAGCTTGCTGATATCGGCAATGTTGCCCTGCAGGAGCGCCGGAGGAATCCGGAACGCCTGGGCGACGCGAGCGAACGCCTCTTTTGTGATATTGGCGATATCATTGACCTCGGACGTGGACTTTTTGCTGCCCTCGCCGGTGATCTCAGTGTATTTCACACCGTTCGGCAGGGTGACGACCGCATTTTCCGCCTCAAAATAAGCCTTGAACTGTTTACTAAACAGATCGTCTATCCGCTTCTGCTCTTTTTCATCGCCAGTCTTAGGCTTGTTTACCTCTGCCGTGCCCTTCCGACCACCGGCGCGTTTATACTTTCCCATCGCCAGCTCCAGCAGTTTGGAGTACCCGTCCATGACGCGGGAGAGCAGCGCCCGGATGTTTTGATTGTTCATCCGGAAATACAGTACGTCCGACATGCTGAATGTTTTGTCAAACGCGAAGCTGTTTCCGAACGTCGTCACTGTCACGCCGGAAAACGTCGCCGGAAAAAGGGCATACCCGGCCGCGGTAAAACTGTCAGCAATGAGCAGCTGACCGTTGGCCTCAACCGCCAGCGCTTCATTGTCATGCAGCAGCTTGGAGACAAGTTCCTGTATAAATTGGCTGCTGTTTTGATTGACATTCGGTTCGACATTCCAGAGATAATACTCGTCACCCCGGGTCTCTTTCCCCTTGACGTAGGTTTTGAATTCGCATTTTGCAATCAACCCGGCGAGCATATTGATTGCCATCTGGATGGCGAAATCCTCAATGTCCAGCTGCAGCTTTGTGCTGTCTGTCAGCCGCTGGTTCAGCTTGTACGTTTTTCCGGGCTGGAAAATATCCCGGAAGAAATCGATTATTCTCAACCGTCCGCCTCCTTTCAGTATGAATAGACCTTGAAATCATTCAGGCTGCTTTCCTCCCCGCTGTCTGCAAGGTTTTCACTGGCACAGATCGCCGCCACCATTGCCTTAAATCCATCGGTCTTTCGGGATTTTTCTTCTTTCTTTCCGAAATACTGATTGCCTTTTTCCGTCATGATGCAGGCGTTATAGGTATACCAGCCCATCATGGGGTCGTCTCCCCAAAGGATGAGATGGTTATTAAACAAATGGGTAATGACTGGGACATACCGGTTTTCCGTTACGCGCTTGGTCAGCATGATGTTGTTGGCGCCGCCCTTATCAGTGTCGAAGCCTGCCTCCCGCAAGGCCCGCGTCAGCAGGGTATAGCGGAAGTTATCCATGCCCAGCTGCGTGATGTTATAGGTCTGGGCCTTTTCCGCCAGCCAGGCCGCGGGCACATCCGGGGATATCTCTGGGCCATCCACAAAGGTGAGATACTTTTGCTCCTTCCACTCATCCAGCGGCGCTTTGATCCGGGGCAGGTCCGGGCTTGCCCGGCATACCCAGCTATGCTGCATCCAAAGGAAAAGGCCCTTGTATCGAAACAAGAGCCCGGCGGAAAGAAAATCCGTGGTTTTCATATAGTCGATGCCGGCGACGCAGGAACAGCCGGTGAGATCCGGCATAGATTTTTTTGCTGCCAGGATGGTATTCCAGTCCGCAACACTGGCGTCTTCATAGGTCTGCGGAAGATTCATCCGCTTGGTCATGAAGTCCGAATTTGCAGCAGGGTTTATTTTGTAATCCGCGTATTCCATCTGCATTTCCTGCTGCAGGTTTGGAAGGTAGATATACGATGGGTTTGCCTTGGGCCACATGGCCGGGGCATCAACTTCTTTTGGGCTGTCTAACCGGCAGATAAACGGCAGCATACCGTTGTCTCCGACATCGCCATAGAGAATTCCTTCCGCGCGGGCCTTGATATCATCCAGCGGTCCGCCGCGGATATTGCCGTCCGTCGTGATGATGGTCTGCCGCGGCATCGCCTTTTTTCCGAGCCCGGTTTTTGCCGTGCCAATGAGTTTGTAATTCTGGTAGGCATGATACTCGTCGAACACGACAGCGCCTGGGCGTCCGCCGTCCTTGGTTCCTGGAGCGGAAGTATGGTAGCGAATGATTGAGCCGGTTTTCAGATTCTCGATGTACTCAAGATTCCAATAAAAACGCTTCTCCAGCTTTACCCGGTTTTTTTCCAGCACCGCACGCACATCATCAGGGCTGGTCTTTGCCTGGTCCTCCGACGTTGCAAAAATATCCACATGATATTCCGGAACACCGTTGACCGGCGTAATCCAGCAAAAGGATTCAAACGCAAGATATCCGTTTTTCCCGGCGCCCCGTCCGACGTAGACAAATAAAGCAGGCCACCGGAGAACTCCGGGGGCCCGATATACGCAATTGTGCAGGGCGAATATGAATTTTTCCCACGGCAAAAGCTGAAATGGAAAGTAACGTTGAAAATTCAGGTACCGCTTTAGCTGCTGTTCATCGACATGGATTTTTTCCTTCCGGAAGCATTTTTCCACATAATTGCACAGGGCGAGCTGGTCTTTGCAGACGGGAACGGTTCCGGACCGGACGAACGCAATGTACTCATCAATTTCTTTACAGATCATCGTCGGCATCATCGCCCGCCGTGCCGCCGGCCACCGTCTTGGTGTCCAATCCCAGTGCGCCCAGAATGGCAACCATCTGCCGGCTGTAGAGCAGCGCGTTTTTTACAGACGGATTGTCCTTCTCGTATTCCTTGCCCGCCGCGGATGTCGCCAGGTACGTGCGCCCGTTCTTCCGGATATCCGACTGCATTTGTCGCTCCTGCTGAAGAAACCACATGTAATCATCGATTTGAGCACGGTACAGCGCGACATCCGCGCCCTTTGTTCTCAACTGTTCCAAGAGGGATTCCCTGACATTTTTGGCGCTCTCCACGCTTGCCGCCTCCTTTTCCGGTCAATTTTTTCTTCACGCGCGCGAGCCGTCGGTCTTGTCTACCCTGTTGCCCGTTCTCCCCTGCCTCAGCCGTTTTTCAAATTTTGACCCCGGGGGGGATCATATCAGCCCAATTGTTCTCAAAGCAGCTACAACAAAGAAGATTGTCATAAGGGCAATCCATTCCGCAACCACAACATCAAACTTCTTTTTCAAAATTATTACCACCGTTCGTCATCCCATTTTGTTTTATGTCCGTGATGGATCTGGTAATGGCACTCGTCACAAACTGCCATGCAGTTGCTCTTGGTCAGCGCCAGCCACGGCGCTTCCCGCACCGTCCGCTTGTGGTGCACCGTTGTGGCCGGAACATACAGGCCCTTGGCCTTGCACAATTGGCACTCAAAATGTTGCTCTCGCAGGACCTCTGCCCGCAGGTGCAGCCATGCATGAGAGATGTAAAACGCATGTAGGTCATTCCGCGCGATGAGATGCGGTATCCAGATGCACAGTTCGGACGGAGTATAGGTCTTATACCCGCACATTGCTTATGCGCTTAATGGCAGTTGCATAATATTTTCTATCCATCTCGAATCCTGTGTATTTTCTTCCGCTCCGGATACACGCCACCGCCGTCGTTCCGCTGCCCATGCAGCTGTCGAGGACCAGCTCGCCCGGGTTCGTGTACGTGCGGATCATGTATCCAAACAACTCGACGGGCTTCTGCGTTGGATGCAGGCCACGCTCGCATTTTACCTTCAAAATCTGCCGCGGATAATGTGTAACCCGGGTCTCGGTGTCGTGCGCCAGACTGCCGTCCATCCGGTAAATTGAGTCTCCATGCGCCGGTATTGCTTTTCCGCGGCGTCTTATGGGCCTGTCCAGGAGAATGACACCCTGCGGGTTATACGTCGGTGCGTGCTTATAAAATACGCAGATCTCCTCCACGCAGCGCAGCGGCTGATGTTTGGCGAAGGTAAAGCCCGTCGCCATATTTTTGTACCAGTACCAGCAGTAACGGAAAAGCCTCGGCTGACTGCTGATCAGCCGCGTCGTGAACGGCTGCGCGCCTGTCAGCACGATTGCCCCGTTGTCCTTGATCACCCGCAGATACTGGCGCCATAAGTCCGGAAGCGGGATCACACTGTCCCATCGGCAATTTGTAATGCCATACGGCAGATCACAGAGAATCATGTCGATGCTGTGATCCGGGTACATATTCATGCCCTCAAGGCAGTCCCTGTTGAAAATTCGATTGATGTATTCTTCCATGCGGCTCCTTTCCCAAGGAACCCGCACGCGCTAAGGTATGAGAAAAGCGCCCGGCCCGCGCCGAACGCTTCTCCGAAATTCCCATGCTACCAGATTAGCACGGTTAAAATGCGTTCTGTGCCAACTTTTAAATAATTTCAAGAAATTTTGCGACTTCTGCGAGGAAACTCTCTCGCCTTCTGTAAAAATCACGTCTGCTCATAAACGGTAAATTCAGATATTCGAACGGATACTGGCGTCCTGATTTACAGTTCAGCAAGATTCCCTCCGTAAGCCTCTGCCGCAGTTCCTCATTCTGGAGATCCAGCCCGATATGTAGCTTTGCCTGCTTCACGGCGCGCATCTTCCGCGTCTCCGGCCAATCCTCGATGGCGGCAAGCTGCTCCATTTTGTTTTCATCCGGGCGGCCTTCCCCGGAGCCGTGCGGCAAATAGACACGCTCGCCGTTCTTCTTGTCCTCAAATCCGCACGCCGTCCCGTCGATCACATCGCGCCTGGCTTCGTGATATGCTTTCACCCGGCGATCATACCCCCGGACAATCCAGAGGCATTCCTGCCGGACGTCATAGGGCAAGCGGCTATTGGGCTTTTTATTCATTGCTGCCTCCATTTCGTACATTTCAGCCACACAACCACCCGCCACCGGCGCCGGCACAGCTTGTCCGTGCAGGTGGTGCAGTTGTGAGGCAACTTCCGGCGCGGCTTCGGAGGAGGTGGAGGCGGGCTGTACAGCGCGTCCTCATTTTTAGGTATCATTGGCGCCTCCCTTCAGCAGCTCCCGCGCCCGGTGAATTGCTGCCGAAACGCCGATGCTGTGTTCTCCCCGCTCGCGGGACACCGCATGCTCCAGATGCGACAGGGCGGATTTGAGTACGTCCCGTTCCGCTTCGGCTTTCTCGGCGCGGGCGGTCAACGCAGTAATCTTTTGCTCGAGCATCTTAAACGATTGTTCATTCTCGAGATATTTTTGCTCGAACGCGTTAATCTCTTTCTGCGCCGCTTCCAGAGCATCACAGAGCTGCGGGACGAGAGTGCGGGATGCGGCGATAAAGGCGGCGTCCTCTTTCCCAGCGCTACCAGACCATGTAATGTTCCCGCCTGCTCCTGAAATCCAGCCCCACGGTTCTCCATTGCATTCCGGGTGACGGTTTGTCTTGGCTTCCCACGGTCCCGGCGTCGCTTCCTTGCACAGTTCCCGCGCCTGCTGAATCAGTTCATCGGCTCCCATCATTATCATCTTCCATCAGCTTATTTATCGCTTTGTCAAGGCTTTTGCGAGTTTCCATCGTGGTAATAGACATCAGCACACCAGCTACAATCCACACGATCGCGGCAATATCCGTCAACGTCATAATCTCGTCCTCCTTACCCGACTAATATTTTTTTGTATACCCACAAGGCGAAAACAGACAACAATGCATACGCAAATAGTTTGAATAGTCAGGGTGTCGTAATTATCGAATTCCATCAGCTTTTCATACTCCTTTCGCAAGCAGTTAGCACTATTTTTCTCCCGTCTGCTATTCGCAGCCCCGCAACGTATGCCGTCAGCGAGGATGTCAAGTTTTCGACCATATCACGACCAGCGGCATCATCAGTGATATATACTGTCTTGTCCCATACGGGAGGTTGTGAAAAAGATTGCCCGGGCCGATAGCATCGCACGTTGAAATAGATCGTTTTACCATCAATCCATGGGAAAGAACGGACTTTATAGCCGTCTACCCAAGCATCAATCTCCACTGTGTCCGCCCTCCCCGGCCTGAGCGGCCTCGTCGAACGAATGCAGTTCCCAATACCATCCGCTTTTCAGCTCCGGCAAAATGTTTTCACCCGTGTTATCAAACGCTTCTCCGCAGTTCGGACAAAACCGGATTTTATAGGTGCATTCCGGCCAGTCCCCGATAAGAATCCTGTCCGGGACGATGCACCCGCAAGTAGAGCAATGAAAACATTCATACTCATTTTTTCGCACAAGTTTGCTCATCCGCCTCTCCTTTCCCGGCCTTCTGCGGGCCGTCCTGCTCGGCGCAGGCGCTGCACAAGTCCGGCTTTGCCCAGTAACAGCCGCCCGGACACGCGTTATTATCCGTGCAGCCGCAAATGCGGCAAACCTGCTCTGTATCAACCCGCTCCAGTATGTATTTCTGCCAGCATTGCCAAATGGGCCGGTCACCGCATTGCTCGGATTCCCCGTTACATTCCGGCCAATCTATCTGGCGGACCTGGCAGGGAGCTAACCCGGCAAAATCGTCGAGCTCCCGGCAGAGCAGAGCGAAGGCTTTGGCCATGCGCTTTTCGCCCTCTACCGCCGCCTGCTCTCTCCGCTGGCTCTCGGCAAGTTGGGCTTGCAGGGATTCAATCAGGTCGGCGATAACTTTGGGCGCATTGCCGTCTAACTTGTTACACATCCACGCAAAAGTACATTGATTGCAGGCATCATCATTGTCGCAGTCAGACGCATAGCACCGCAGTGCCCGCACAATCTCGTCAGCGTTCATTCTGTTTTTGCTCCCTCCCATTTTCTTGCTGCCATATACTTCTTCCGCTCTTCTATGTACCGTCTTGCTGGCTCCCAGCGGCCGCAATGCCATGCGATAATCATTCCGCGCCCGTTGTGGCAGCGGGAGCGCCTTTCGCAGGTGGTGCAGTTGCGGGGGATAGGATGGGGCTTTAAGGGTTTCAACGGCATACCATTGCCCATAAATCATCCCTCCTCAAATTTTGGACACGCAGTAATTTTGTATGTTGCAAGATCACCAGATTTGGTCTTTTTGGCTGTCCAACCTTTTACCGGCTTAAACCGTGGGTGTTTTGTATTTGGATCTATTTCTGACCAAGAGCATCCTCCGCAGGCGTTTTTGCACTTAAAGCAGATATTGGCTCCGCACGCGCGGTCTTGGTAATCGTGGTCAATTGGTACGATGCAACTGGACAGGCAATTAATTTTAGCTGCCATCAATCCCACCCCAATCTGCACCCGCAGTCCTCGCAATATGTAGGCTTTCGTTCGGCGTGATCCGGGCTGAACCATTTCCCACAGCCCGGGCACTTATCATTCACAACCGGCCGGGCGCATTCGTCATGGAGCCATTCGAGGCGGTCATACAGGATATCCGCGTTCTCCAGCGTCCTGTTTCGGTGGTACATCATCAGGGCCCGATCTGCCGCAATCGTACGCTTGGCTGAATTCTCCCAGCATTTGCGCTCAAACTCACGGCTTTCCTCTGCCTTGTTTAATTCCGCCAGAAACCGCTTCTTCTCATCCGATGCCTGATCGCGGGAAACCATCTGATTGTGATACGCCTTGTACAAATTCAGGAAAAAGAGATATTCGATTTTTCCCCGCCAGCTCAGTCCAGACGGAGCTGGGTCCCCGCGCATTGCGGCGCGCTCAGCGTCAGATACCATTCCAGCACCCTGACTGCACTCTCCCATCCATGACACACCTCCCAAAAATATCCTTGTCCAGCAAGCTGCTCGCCCCACCACTTCTGTTCTATGGACGCCCGACCGGTTTCCGTTTTCATTTCAAGATACAACCCGTGATATTGTCCCCGCGGGACCGGCAGGCACAAATCCGGGACGCCCTTTTTGACACCCATCTTCCGGCCAATCATGACCGCTTTGGGGCCCTCTGTGGTTTCGTTCTTGATGTGATAGAGCAGCGCCAGTTCGGGCCACTGGCGGCGGACAGACGGCTGCTGAGACCACTTGATTACAGCCATCTGATGTTGAGACTCACTTGCCATCTTCGACCACCTCCACGAACGTGACGGTCTTGTTTTCCTTTCTCTCCTTGCCCTGACGCACCGTGTACCCGTTCCGGCCCAGGATCATCAGGACGGTATCCCGATCCTCTGCCTTTGTTATGTAGAGCCTCATGATGCTTTCCTCCCGTTCATGATGCGGTTCAGGATCTGACTGGCCTGCATCTTAGTGAGGCTGGATGTGTCAAATCCCTTGCACCGGCGTGAAATAATTTTCAGCTGCTTGTCAGATGCCGGGGCCCGCCCCCATCGCTTGGCTGCATTCAAATCCCAGATATATTGCTGACTCGGATATTTCGCCTGCAGTTTTAAATAGGCCTGGTCAAGCGCCTCCTGCATCGGGATTCCGTTGGCCATGCCAAGGCTGTCAGGGCACGGGATTACCAGGCGCTCCTTGTTGAGCAGCGAACACACCAGAGAACCATCCGGCATCTTAAACCAGTTAATATCATGCAGCTGATATTTCTGCTCCTGCGCCCAGAGATCCACGATCTCCACGTTCTTCACCCAGCTTTCCGGGCAATCCGAGGCGCGGAGGACTTTCTCCGGCAGTTCAAACAAATCCCCTTCAATTTCGTCCAAGTTCCGCTGCGGGACGTTCTCCATATCAATTCCCAGCAGAGACGGCGCCGTGCAAAGGCTTTTCCTTCCTGTGATACCGACGCAGTCAATCAGGGTGAGCCTGTCCTTCCCAGGGCATAGCCGCAGGCCCCGTCCCACCATCTGGGCATACAGGCTTTCAGACTGCGTAGGACGCGCCACAATGACCGTCTCGACGCGGGGAATATCGGTGCCCTCCGTAAAAACCATGCAGTTGACGATGCAGGGGATTTTGCCGGCGGTGAAATCAGAGATGATCCCAGCACGGTCCTTAGTCTCGCCGGTCACTGCAACGGCTCCCGGAATTCTGCTGGCGATCTCCTGCGCCTGATGCACCGATACCGCAAAGATCAGCGTGGCGCCGACGGCCAGATCCCGGTATGCCTGTGCAATGGCATCTGCGGTCCCGTCCATTGCCTCGTCCAGCTCGCCCGGGGCATAATCGCCCTGACGGGTATGGACAGCTGACAGGTCAAATCCAATGTCAACGCGCCGGCAGGTGATATCACATAACCAGCCGTTGCGGATTCCCCACCGGAGATCCCGCTGGAAGATGATTTTAGAAAATACATTGTCCAAGCGGACCTTGTCGCCTCTGTTGGGCGTTGCGGTGAACCCGATCAGCTTCTCCGGCTTGAAATAATCGAAGATAGCGCGATATGTATTGGCGGCTGCGTGGTGCGCCTCGTCACAAATGATCAGGCCGAATTCGTCCGGGCTGAAATGATCCAATCGGCGCACCATGGTCTGGACGCTGGCGGAAACGACCTCCTCGCCGCAACTGTGATGATCGGCGCGCTCCACGCCATAGGAGCAGCTGAAATACTTGCGAGGTTGCTCGACGAGCTCTTCCCGGTGTGACAGGATCAGCATTCTGTTCCCGTTCCGTGGGATATTGGCAAAGGTCACCGTCTTACCAAGGCCGGTTGCCATCTGCGTGAGGTATGCGCCGGGCGGCTGCGACTCGATGGCTTCGATGGCCTCATGCTGATAATTTCTAAGTTGCATTTTCCCTCCAAAGTGTGGCACATGTGGCACGGTGTGGCACTACTGGTGCCACGGATGAAAGCATTGCGCTGCAATGGTTTCGCGCTAAGTGTGGCACTGTGGCACCATTTGCACGTTTTTTCTATAAGGCGCACGCACGTATCACTTCACTCACACACATTCTTCTATATAGGCTGTATTCTGAGTGCCACGGTGCCACGGTGCCAAAAATAATCCTTGTAATGGTTGCGGCTCTATGAGTTCAAGGTGTGGCACTACTGGTGCCACGGTATGCCACGTTTCGCTACATTCAAAGCGGTAATTCGTCATTTTGCTCATTATCTATTTCAATAATTGGCAGTTTTAGACAAAAGCATTCCGTTGGTATCCCATTGATGCGTTTTCCTTTGGTGTTGTGGTTTCCGCGTGTTTCGATCAGGCCCTCCTGTTTGAGGTAGCTGATCATGGCCGCCGTGGAGTAACCCTCGTCCTGGAGTATTCGCTCAAAGACGCTGCGGATGATGTAGGCTTTCCCGTCTTCAACGGCTCCTAAAACATCAACGGTGTCCGACTTTCCGCACAGTTTATTTGAGTTTTGCGTCACCCAGTCACAGAGGAATTTATATCCACGGTCACCAGTGCTGACATCCGCACGGCTTGCCAGAAATTCAGAGATCTCCCCGATAGTGAGCGGCTGTTCGGATCCTCTGAAGATCCACTTGCAGGACAGCTCATCCGCCAGAATGATCGCGGCTGCAGCCATGGCCTGCTTTTCGGTGGTGTCCTGGTCGGAGAGCTGCCGGAAAAGCTCCCGGTAGCGATCGGTCACCGCATCAATTACCCCAGGCTTGTAAAGCTGCTCGACAAATTTACGGCCTGCGAATCCGAAATTGCGCTTGACGGTTCCGGACACCCGCATACCGTCCGTAATGACTGCGTGGGACGATTTACACTCGATGTCGATTACCCGGTTGACTGCTCCTGCTCCGGCGCTCTGGGCCGTCAGGGGGCTCTCACCGGTGGTCAGGATGCAGAGCCGCCAAGTGGGCGTCAGATCCACTCCCCCGGCTTTATTGCCTCGGGTCCGCCCAACGCCCTGAGCGAGCTTGTACACGTCAAAATTGCTGCGCCCCCGGCTGTCCTTTGATAATTGCAGCTCATCCAGGCAGAGCGGCAGATTATTTAAAAATGCCGCGGTCTTTTCCATGCCCACCACGGTCCCGTCAAAGGTTTTGACATAGGCGCCGATCGTCGGATCCCCCCAGATGCTGGCGGCTACCATCAGGGCAACCGTCTTGCCGGTGCCGGAATCTACGCCCCAAAGATGGACGAAAAACGGGAGACAGTTTAACGGCTCCAGCAGGACAGAGGCAAAACTGGAGGCCATGATGATGCGTGCCGTGGTCGACATCGTGCGAACCTCGCGGGCAATCTCCATCCACTTAGCCTCCGACCCATGGCTCCGGACAGTCTGAAACATGGCGCTGAAATTGGCATCGCCGTCAAAAATCAGGCCGTCAACGAAGGGCGAAAAGCCCTCGTCTGGTATGTAGCCGAATCGCCCGATGCTCTTTTTTTCCGGGATGAGATCATAGTTCAGGTTTTCCATGTCGGAGATGTATTCTACGAAAGGCCGGGCGCTCTGACTGGTTACGGCGATTCCGGATCCGGCCAGCTCTGTGACCTTGTTGGAATTGGCCAGGACGGTTTTGCTCACGATCAGCCGTCTCCAGACGGCCCCCTTACGAAAGGCCAGCTTTAGCTTTTCCTCGCCGGTGTCGATATTTACAAGCCGCTCCACCGGCATGATGGGATGCGGGCAGGCAACCTCATTGTTAAATCCCGCCTTTTTGTAAATTCCATCGTCTCCCGCTTCCCAGTCTCCTGCATTCAGCTCCAGCGGCTGCCCGGAAAAACTTGTAACATTGTCAATGTAAATTGTGTCGCTCTGAGCCTTCAGGGACTCAATATACTTTTTGTACATGGTCTTGAATCCCTTAAAGCCCTTGGAGAGCGCATAGGTGGCGAGCTCCTCCATCTTGGCGGCGTGGACGAACGGCTCATTATGCAGCTTGTATAGCTCCTCATATGGAGCCGTTCTCAGGAAATCGTCCGATTCGTATGTCCATTCTCCCAAATGCTCACCTTCCCATATTTTCATCGAGCCAATATTCCAGCAGCGGCAAGGCTTTGACCGCCTCCGCATAAAGGTCACTTTCCGGAGTGGCCTTTTCCGCGACATCCCGGTAATAGCGGTATCTGGCGGCCTGCCGTTTGTATTCGGCGTCAGCGGCAGCCTTTCGCTCTGCCTCCCGCCGCCGGGCCTCCACCAGAGCGGACCGCTCCGCCCTGGTGGGCTTCTGTTCCGTGAGCCCCAGCCCAAAATCTGCGTTCAGCCGAACCACGGCCTGCCGGAACGTCAGATCATACAGTTTCATCACAAAGTCAATGACCGACCCGCCGGCTCCGCACCCGAAGCAGTGCCATCCGCGATCCTCCGGGTAGATTTTCAGGCTCCCGTGCGTGTCCCCCTGGTGGAACGGGCACTGAATGTACCCGCTCCGATTCGGGGGGAATCCGTACCGCTCGGCCACTTCCTGCATGGTCAGGAGCTGCTTGATCTGGCCAGCGGCGTCAGAACGGCAATTCTCCATCTTCCTCAGCCTCTGCAAAATCGGAATGTCCGTCAGAAACATGGACATCAACCGGCTTTCCGGCCACATGATATTCAGATACAGACGAATCTTTTGGCCCGCAGAAATGCACGTGGTCAACGGTCATTTTAATGGTCGTCCGGTTGTTTCCGTCCCTGTCCTGCCATTTTTCGGTGTTCAGCTTGCCCTCGACGATGATCTCCTTTCCCTTGGAAAAATACTTGGACACCATTTCGCCGGTATTGCGCCATGCCGTGCAGTCGAGAAAAAGCTGCGTCTCAGTCTCCTTATATTTTTCCGACCACGCGACCGTAAATGAGCAAACCGAAACGCCGGATTGCGTCGTGCGAAGTTCCGGATCGCGCGTGAGCCGACCCTGCAGCGCCATGTGATTCAGCATGCCTCACGCCAGCCCTTCAGGATCTTCGTCGCCCGGCACCAGGCACATTTTTCGCACCGCTCCGGCGCATACAGGCCCTTTTTCAGGCCGTCAAAATAGACGATCTGCGATCGGACCATCTCCAGGGCCTCATCCAGTGCGGCCGCTGGCAGGGTCAGGAGGTCGATGTCCGGCTCCGGCTTCTCCTTGGTTGCGACAGCCAACCCGAACGGAAACAGCTTCCCGGTGTTCTGCCGGACGACCTCTCGGTAGATGGCCCCTTGAATGTCATATCCCCAGGCCCGCCAGAACGGCTGCCGTTCGCGGTTTTCCTTGTCGTAGACGTCCGCCATGTCCCGCATGATTTTCATATCCACGATTCGGTCCGGCAGGAGGCTGTCCACCTTGATCTTGACGGGGACGCCCTCGATCTCGCCGGTCAGGATCACCTGAGAGCCGCCGGATATGGCCGCCATGAATTGCTTGTCCGATTCGATGCGGTGAATGATGCACTCGGCCTGCTGATAGTCAGATTTCAGGCTGCCCTGTCTGGTGAATATTTCCGGGTGCTGTGCCTTGAAGAGCGGCAGCGTACCGGAGAAATAGGCGTCCACGTAGGAGCCAACCAGGAGCGCCGCGGATGGCTCCTCGGCATATTCGCCGTGGATAATTGCAAGAGCCTGACTCTCGCAAGCCTGGAATCGCTTAAACTGGGTGGACCCCATGTAAAACGTCTCGGCCTCGGGGGAAAAATAGTTTTCTTCGGTAAGAACCATTACAGTGCCTCCTCGCCGGTTTGCTGCTCTTCTGCGGCCTTTTTCGCCGCGTCGCGTTTCTTCATACACTCGGCGCACAGAACCGCTCCAAAGCGTTTCTGTGCGAATGCCACGATCTGAGCCGCCGACATCTCGCCTGCCGCCGCGATCTCGTTTCCGCAGTCGGCGCATTTGGCGGGGCCGGCCTCCCTGGGCAGATACTTCCGAATCCGCAGCGCATCTACCACATCGCCGAATGCCTTGACCTGCTCGACGCCGATCTGGATCTTATGGCCCGCCCAATCCTCAATGTATTTGGAGTGGAACAGCTTCTCCAGGGTCTTCATGTTGGTGGAATTCAGGATCATGGGTTTGAGGTCACGCTCGGAGAAATGGGCAACTGGGCAGTCCTCATGCTTTCCATCCGGCCCAGTGACGTCCTCAACCTTGACATACTGGACGGTGGCGATGATGTCGGAATATTTGCCATTGCCGTCATCCAGAGAGTAGGCCCCGAGATATTCAGGATTCATGAGTTTTTTCCAATTGGTTTTCACAGCTCCGTCACCTTCATTTCGTCATCGTTTGTGGTCCTCGTTGCGATAAATTGCAGCCCCTTTGCCTTGCACTTGGCATACAGGGCCTCCCGGCTCTTATCGTCCAACCGCTCCGCCCCGTCGATCAGGATGATCTGCAGGCCCTTCGGGTTACTGATCGCCACGTCGACGCACAGATCCATTTTTTCCCCGTCGGACAGATTGCTCAGCGGCAGCCCATGGACCAGCGGGATGCCATTCTGGACCGTCAATCCCTCCACCGGGATTTTTGCCTCGGCAAGCACCTGACCGGGCAGGGACCGCGCCAACTCGATCTTGCTGGTCAGCGCCTCGCTCCTGACGGCCAGATCATCCACTTCCTCCTGCATCCGGGTCATGCGGTAGTACTCATTCAGGTGCTTTTTCATGTCCTCGGCGGTCTTGATCTCAGCCTGCAGGGCCTCGGTCGGGGCAATCTCCCGGCCGGCGTAGTCGTTGGCAATGCCGGTGTCCGCGTCCAACTTGGCCTTGGCCGTCTCAAAATCAGCCTTGGCAAGCTTGATCTTGTCCTCCAACTTAGAGTTCAGGCCGGAAATTTTGTCTTCGGCAGCCGCGATTTCAGCTTTCAGGCGCTCGATGGTCTTTTCGAGGCCCGTCCGCTCCGCGCTGATTTCCTGCTGCGCGTTCCCAATTGCAATGTCCCGGTCGGCCTGAATCCCCCGGAGCTTGTTATTATAAGAGTCGCGGAATGCCTGTGCCCGCTGAATTTTGCCATTCTCCTGCTGGATCTTGGACAGCTCGGCGTATTTGGCAGCGGTATCGTATGCCTCCCACTTGGCAGCATCAAACTGCTCCGGAATGGAGGCGGCAATGTCCTCCGCCGACTTGCGCTTGAACAATGCCTCAGAATTGACCTGCTGGCGGGTCTGGTAGTAAACGCCGTTCTTTGCCTGAATCTGATCCAGGACGGAAAGAATATTCTGGTGGTAATCCACGCCCTTCGGGATCTCGCCGAACCAGCCTTGGATCGTGTTCATATCCCACTGGTAGTCGATCAGATCCAGGATGATCCGGTTCTGTTCGGCGACGGGCTTGGAGATGAATTCGACCGGGTTGAGCTGCAGCGGCGTAATGATATCGTCCAAAAAGGTCTGCGGCCGCGGGACGTTCAGACCGTTCTCCTTCAATCCGAGCCGGGACGTATCTTCCTCAGCCTTGCGCTTCCGGTCAATCCGCAGGCCGGTGTCAGTCTCGATGATGATCTCCGCCTCGTCTGCGCCTTGCTTGACTATGTAATCCCGGTCGGAGCGATTGGTCAGAGCGTACCGGATCGCATCCAGGACAGAGGATTTTCCGGTGCCCTTGCGCCCGGTCAGCTCCACACTGCCCGCGCCCAGCTGCGTCTCATGGACGCCATAGGCGGAGTGAATTTTAATCAAAGATGTCTTCACTTGACATTTCCTTTCCTGCGCCCCATAATAGGGCTGTGTTTTGGTACCTGCCGTCTCCGGTCTTGCACACCGGGGGCGGCAATTTCTATTCGGAGCATTTTCTTATGCACCGGCAGAATGGGCAGAGGTAAGGCCGGGGGTCGTTGCGCAACTGGGAGATATTCCAGCGCCGGTAACAGCGGGTGCAAACGAGGTAGCGAGGTCTCATGAAGACACCTCCGCTTTTCCGGTCTTGCTTCTGCTCCTGTATTCCTGGAAGTGATCGCAAGCCCCGTCGGGCTTTTGGAATCCTCCAGTGCAGTAAATTCCGCAGATATCGCGCCGCATCCGGGCATAATCACACAGAACGCAAGGATTAGGTTTCTTTTTCATGGGCTGCCTCCTGTTTCTTGTTCCGCATCCTGAGTGCTTTATATTCGTTGTACTTTTGGCGATATCTGTAGCTGGCTCCAAACACGTTCCACGCTGCCTTGACTAGATTCGGTTCATAAGGCCGTATTTTTTCCAAATCGGCAACAGCCCTCGAAGAAATAGCACAGCCACAACATCCGGTGCGGGTCAATCCATAGACTTCATACGCATCCGAGTATCTGATGCCGTAGTATTCCTTGTACCACGCCTTATCTGCGTCTGTGACGTAGTACAGCGGCCTGAGCCGGAATTTTCCGTCAGCCGCCTCTGTAAAGCACATTGTCGTGCTATCTTTCCTCGGCACCGAACGCATCCCGCCCTCGGCTCTGCGCTCCCCAGTGATCACCATTTCAAACGGGGCTTGTATGCTGTGCGCCAGCTGCTTCTTGCAGTAGTTGCAGCACTTGTTGCTGACCTGGAATGGAATAGGATTTTCTTTGATGAAATCCAGCATGTATTTTGAGGAATTTATCACGAGCTGAATATTCGGTCGCGGCTCCCCTTTTGAATTGCAACAGCAGAGGAAGTTAATCGTTGACTCGCAGCCGGGGTAGCGTGCCTTCAGTTCCGCCCGCTTGGCTTCTTTGTTCTCGGCTTCGGCGTATTCGTCCGCAATGGACAGCGGAATATTTTTCTTCTGCACGCCCTCGAGCCCGGCGGACATGATCTTTGATACGAAAGGAACGCCATGTTCTCGGGTCGCCAGAACCACGTTCTCCTTAGGGCGGTGCTCCGTTATCGTTACGCCGTAGAGCTTTTCCATGTCCTTCACATGGGTCTTAATGGCCTTCATTTCGAGGCCGGTATTGAAAAAGCAGTACTGTACGGGAGGTAGATTATGTATTGCCCTGACGCTCTCAATCAGGTGAAGCATTATGTCGCTGTCGCTTCCGCCGGAGTAGGAGCAAATCGCATTAGGATGCTCAACCAGCCTTTTTGCAATAATGCTCTTGATAGCCTGGAACTTGGCAGGCGCATCAAAATCCGCGTAAGCAGGTCTATCTGTGTATACTCGGCTCTTAAAGGACTCCATTGTTATTTCATCTCCGTTTCGTAAGGCGCCACCCACCAGACCGTCAAACTCTGTCGTCCGTATTGGATGGCGTAGTCATAATCGGGTGTGTAGATATCCAACGCATCCCGGCCACACCGGTATCCGTGGCCTACAGCTGCTCTGTGCTGCCGTCGCCGTACTGGCAGGACGTGGCCCTCTATTCGGTCGATGGCCTCGAACAGCAGCCGGGTCAGATAGGCCGCGCCGGCGACGGATAAAACGTAGATCACAGGCTCGTCCCTCCCCTTTTCAGCACATCCAGCGCGCCAAGGCAGCCAGTGGAACAATATACCGCTTGCCAACCTTACGCGCCGGGAAATCTGTTGTCCTTAGCAGCGCCTTGCGGTCAAGACCGAGTATCTGGCAGCTTTCGTTCAGCGTGATTGCCTCACGCCCTTGAAAATGTTCGGCGAGGATCTGATACTGGTCGCGGAATCCTTCTTTTTCTCTGGGCATGGCTCACACATACAGCAGCCGGAATGTCTCGCGGCCCTTGGGAGTAACAAGTGTCTGCGTACCGGCCCACTGTGTTTTCTCGTTGGTGCATTCCTTGACCTCGAAAAGGCCGTTGTTCCGGTCTTCGTAGGGGAGCAGCTTGCTCTTCTTGTCGCGGTAGATGTACTTTCGGTCAAGCAGGAACTGGACGAACTTGCGGGGCGGGACATGCAGCTCCTTGGCTGTCTCCCGGAAATTGGTCAGGGTATTGCGCTCCACAAGCTCATCGAAATAATCCGCTTTGGGGGCCAGAATCTGCTTGTCCACAGAAAGGCGGGAGTTTTCTGCGGTCAGTGCGTGATTCTTGTCCTGCTCGGCTTTGAGCTGCTGGCAGAGCTGAATCATGGTATCCGGGTTCAGGATTGCCGCTTGCAGGGTCTCCGGCGTCATGAATGCGCCGTGCTTGCGGATGGTGGGCAGGACTTCGGAAGTGACCCAGTCGGTGAATTTCTCTGCGGTGGGGAGCTTGGAGCTGAATACCAGCCGGTAAAGGTCGGATTCGGGGATGAAGAGCATCTCCTGGTCGCCGCTTGTGGTGGGGATGCCCCGTTTCAGGGCACCCTTGCAATGAGCTGCGATTGCATTCTGTGGCTTTGCATACCCCAGCGCCGTTGCTACGTCGCTCCCGCAGAAAAGTACGTTGCTGTCCTCCTCCAGAGTGCGGACCGTCCCGAACTCCGGGTTGTTGAAAATTTGTAAGTCACTCATCATGTAGTTTCCTTTCTGCGCTCATATTTTCTCAGCGATTCTTCGCTGATACGGTAGCCTTTCGGAAGTTTAATTGCCGAAAGGCGTCCTTTGCGAATCCAGTCCCAAACAGTCAGGGTTTTCACGCCGTAACGGTCTGCAACTTCATTGCAGGTGTACAGTTTGCTCAAAGTATGGCCTCCTTTTATGTATGAATTTATACTTGCGTTTGCTTCGGTTTTGTTATATACTTTCGGTGTCAGCAGAAGTACATATTAAACCCGACGCACTACGCTTTCCGTTTGGGCTTGCTTAACTTTTCCGTTGCATGGCTATACTTTACTACGGTTTATTAAGTAAGTCAATAGGTAGTGCTACGGTTTCTTATGCATTTTTAATTTTTTGTGAATGGTGAACAAATTATGTATGAGATTTTTGCTAAGCTATTAAAAGAGCAAGGAGTAACACCGTATCAAGTATCTAAAGCTACCGGTGTTGCTCAGTCATCTTTAAGTGACTGGAAAAACGGAAAGAGCAAGCCAAAGTATGAAAAAATGGTAAAGATAGCCGATTACTTTAACGTTTCCGTGGACTACCTCCTTACTGGTGAACAAAAAGAAACCGCCCCTGCCGAAGCAGAGGCGGACGATGATGAAATGGCTGATTTGTTGGAAACGATCAGGCGCAGGCCGGATTTAAAAATCCTGTTTTCGCTGAGCAAAAAGGCAACGCCGGAAGATGTGCGGAAAACCGTTCAAATTATAAAGACGATTTGCGGTGATGACAATGGGGCAGATAATTTTTAGATATATTGACCTCCCATGCGAGACGCATGGTTTTGTTCGCGAGGATTCCGAAGGGAATTACAATATTTATATCAACGCCAGGATGAGCATTGACATGCAGCGGGAAGCCGCCCAACACGAATTAAATCATGTCCGCAATGAGGACTTTGACAGTGATGATGATATTAAACGCGTTGAAAATCTGTAATCACGCCATTGGAGGATGAGGATTTGTAATGGCTAAGATACCAAAATACTATGTGCGCTCGGATGGCCTCCACGAATCCATCCTGCGCGTTAACGGCAAGCGCAAGGCATTTCGGGGAAAGACCGATACCGAGGTCTATAATAAAATTAAGGCATATAATCAGTCCGAGGACGCGAAGCCGAAGGGGATATTATTTAAGGAGGCCGCGGATGCCTGGTGGAAAGAATGCGAGCCTCGTATTGCCTATAACACTGTACAGAGTTATCGCCCGGCAGTAGACCGGGCAAAAGAGCATTTTGGAGATTACGCGATTGACGAAATTACGGCAAAAGATATTGACCTGTATATACGAAAATTTGCAGAGACTCGGTATCAGCGTACAGTACAGACACAGCTGCAGATTATCCGGCAGGTTCTGGAGTATGCAGAACTGGAGTGCGGGCTCCAATTTAATCCTGCGAGAGCTGTCAAGATTCCGCGCGGTCTGAAAAAGTCTCACCGCCCGGCCCCGCCGAAAGAGCAAATCGAAAAGATCAAGCAGAGCGCGAACCTCCCATTTGGGTTGTTTGCGTTTTTGATTTATGAGACTGGCTGCCGCCGTGGAGAGGCGCTTGCTTTGAAATATGAGGATATCGACCGGAAAAATAAAACTGTCAGCATAGCAAAATCAGTATACTATAAGTCTATTTTCCCGCAGATCAAAGAGCCGAAGACGGAACGCGGCCGGCGAAATGTTCCGCTATTGGACGGTTTGCGCAGCACCCTTCCAAAGAAGAAAGCCGGTTATATATTTTCCAATGACAATGGAAGGGCCCCTCTTACACGGTCCGATATGCTTTCTGCGTGGAAGAAATACCAAGCGGAATCCGGCGTTACAGTCACTCCACACCAAATTAGGCATGGTTATGCGACCGCATTGTTCGAGGCAGGGGTAGACATAAAAACCGCTCAAGTATTATTGGGACATGCACAAATATCTACCACGATGGACATTTATACTGACGTGCGATCCAATGTCATAAAGGAGGCAGCAAAAAAGATGAATAAAAGTTTCTGAACACAGTGATGAACACAGAATCCATGAAACCATTGGAAATAAAGGCTTTGAACAGGTTTCCACACCCTGTCCAAGCGCCGTCTGCGCGGCGTTCGTTCGGCGGGCCGCCCGCCGTTCTCTAAACAAAAAATGGAGGCAGCGCAGCCTTTATGCGCACGTCCTGCCGCGTGGCCGGCAGGGGCCTCCGAACTGCAAACGGGCAGGTCCGGCGGCAAGGGACCTCCCAAATCAAATCAGGAGGTCGTTTTTTTATGTCCAAAAGCAGCTTTACCGTCCGTCAGCTGGCCCGTGCCGGCGTCGTGGGCGCCGCCTACGCGGTGCTGTCCCTGTTCGCGTCCGTTTTCGGCGTGGCGTTCGGCCCCGTGCAGTGCCGCTTTTCAGAAGCGCTGTGCGTTCTGCCGTTTCTGTTTCCGGAGACGGCCTGGGGCCTGTTCGCCGGCTGCGTGATCGCCAACCTGCTCAGCCCCTATGGCGCGCTGGATATTATCTTCGGCTCGCTGGCAACCCTGATTGCCAGCCTCTGGACCGCCCGCGTCAAAACCAAGTGGCTTGCGCCGCTGCCTCCCGTCCTCTGCAACGCCCTGATCGTAGGCGCGGTGATCTCCTATGAGGAGGTGGGCACCGGCTCCGCCTTTGGCGGAACGTTCGTCTTCAACGTCCTGAGTGTGGGCGGCGGAGAGGCCATCGCCTGCTATGTGCTGGGCGGGCTTTTGCTGTTGGCTCTGCCCCGTATCCCCGCCTTCCGCCGGTATCTGCCTGCGGAAAAGCAGCTCTGAACACCGCGCCGTCTTTTCCCGCCGGGAGCCTTTGCGGGTTCCCGGCGGATTTTTTATGCGCCGGGAACCCGCAAATACGGGATTTCCGGTTGAGAAGCAGCCCCGAATGTGGTATATTGGCAGGGTATGAATTGCTTTGCTTTTAAAGGGGAATCTCTATGAAACGAATTTTTCCGCTGCTGTGCGCCGCGCTGATGCTCTCTTCCCTGTGCGCCTGCGGCAGCGCCCAGCCGGAGACCTCCGAACTGTTCGCCATGGACACCGTGATGAATCTGACGGCCTATGGCAGCGGCGCCAAAACCGCGCTGGACGCCTCTTCGGACGCCATCACCGGTCTGGAGGACCGGCTTTCCCGCACAAAGTCCGACAGTGAGATCACCGCGGTCAACAACGCCGCCGGAAGCGCCGTGACGGTGGACAGCGACGTGGCGGCTCTCGTCTCCAGCGCGCTGACGTATTCCGCCGCCACCGGCGGCGCGTTCGACATCACCATTGCGCCGGTGGTCACCGCGTGGGGCTTCACCACGGGAGAATACCGCGTACCCTCCCAGAGCGAACTTGCGGAGCTGCTCAAGAAGGTGGATTCCTCCCGCGTCACCGTCTCGGGAGACGCCGTCGCGCTGGGAGCCGGGCAGTCCATTGACCTGGGCGGCATCGCCAAGGGTTATACCTCCGACGTGGTGGAGGGGATCTTCCGGGACGACGGCATCGCCTCCGGCATGATCTCCCTGGGCGGCAACGTCTATGTCCGGGGTTCAAAACCGGACGGCAGCGCGTGGCGGGTCGCGGTGCAAGACCCCAGCGACTCCAGCAGCTATGTGGGCGTTTTGAAACTGACGGACGCTTTTGCGGTCACCTCCGGGGGCTATCAGCGGTATTTTGAGGAAAACGGCGTCCGCTATCACCACATCATCGATCCCGCCACCGGCTCTCCGGCGGAAAACGGGCTCATCTCCGTCACCATCGTGGCGGACGCCAACGGCGACGACGCCAAGGACAACACGCCGGGGAACGGCACCATGTGCGACGCCTTTTCCACAGCCCTCTTCGTCATGGGAACGGACAAGGCCGAGGAATTCTGGCGCACGGGCAAATATCCCTTCGGCATGGTGCTGGTGACAAGCGACGGGCGGGTGCTGGTCACCAGCGACATTGCCGACCGGTTTGAAGAGGCGGAGGGGTCCGGTTATTCCTATGAAGTCGTCAGTTAAGCTGCGTCCCACTCCGTGGGATCTGATCGTTTTCGCGGCGGTGGCGGCCGCGGCGGTGGCGCTGGGCTGCTTTTTCTGGCAGCAGGCCGCCGCCTCCGGGGATGATCTGACCGCCGTGATCTCCCAGAACGGGACCGTGCTGGAAACCGTCCGTCTGTCCACCATTGCCGAGGGAGAGCGGCAGGAGTTCACCGTCAGCGGCGACTATACCGCCGTGGTGGCGCTGGAGCGGGACCGGGTGTGCATCGAGTCCTCCACCTGCCCCTCGCAGGACTGCGTTCACACCGGCTGGATCAGCCGTCCCGGGCAGAGCGTCGTGTGCCTCCCCAACCGCCTGGTGGTGGAACTCACCGGCTCTTCCTCCGGCGGCGCCGCCTCCTCCGCCGTGGACGTTGTGATCGGATGAGGTGATCGGATTGAAAAAAATGACGACCCGGCAGATCGCGCTGTGCGCCGTGCTGACGGCGCTGGCGCTGGTGCTGTCCTATGTGGAGAGCTTTTTCCCGCTCTCGCTGCTGATTCCCCTGCCCGGCATCAAGCTGGGCCTCGCCAACATCGTGACTGTATTTGCCCTGTACGCGCTGGGCCCCGCGCAGGCGTTTTTAATCCTGACAGCCCGTTGTTTCCTTGGCTCGCTGTTCGCCGGAAACATGAACGCGCTGATCTTTTCGGCGCTGGGCGGAGCCGCTGCGCTGGCCGCAATGACGGGGCTCTCCCGTTTCCGAAAGCTGTCGATCTACGGCGTCTCCGTAGGCGGAGCCGCCGCGCATAACTGCGGTCAGGTGGCCGCCGCGCTCCTGACGCTGGGCAACACAGCGCCGCTGGCCTATCTGCCGGTTTTGCTGCTGGTATCCCTGCTGACCGGCACCCTGACCGGATTTATCGCGTCGCTCCTCTTCCAGTCCATGGAACACACCAATCTGATGAAAGCGTGAGGGCAGCCATATGGACAACCGAAACATCAGTAAAAAAGATCAAATCATTTTGCAGCAGCTGGACGTGATCCGCACCATGACGGAGAACAATCTCAACCGCATGGGCACCGACTTCTGGGGAACCCCCGTCGCCCCGCTGAAGGTGGACGGCACGTCCGGTCAGGACGCCGGCGCCTCCGGCGGCAAGGGAGCGCCGGACGCTCCGGCGGAGGGCGGCGACACCGCCGCCTCCTCCGGGAACGACGAGACGAAGGCTCCCGCCGCCGAAGAAAAGCCGCCTGAGAAGATTGAGGACCTGCAGGCCGAGCTGAACAGCTATATCGGCCTTTCCGCGGTCAAGGGCGAGGTGCAGAACCTCATCAACACCGTGACGGTCTGGAAACTGCGCAAGGCCAACGACCTCCCCACGGCCGACCTTTCGCTGCACATGGTGTTCTCCGGAAACCCCGGCACCGGAAAGACCACCGTGGCGCGCATGATGTCCCGGATCTATCATTCGCTGGGCATTCTCTCCAAGAGCCAGCTGGTGGAGGTGGACCGCAGCGGCCTTGTGGCCGGGTACGTGGGGCAGACCGCCATTAAGACGAAAAAGGTGATCGACTCCGCCCTGGGCGGCGTCCTCTTCATCGACGAGGCCTACGCCCTCAACGGCAGCGCCGAAAACGACTTTGGACAGGAGGCCATCGACACGCTGCTCAAGGCCATGGAGGATCACCGGGAGGATCTGGTGGTGATCGTGGCGGGCTATGACGGGCTGATGGACCGGTTCATCCACTCCAACCCCGGGCTGGAATCCCGATTCAACCGCTTTTTGCACTTCGACGACTACACGGTGGACGAGATGATGCAGATTTTTGAATCCCAGTGTAAAAAGGGCTGCTACACCCTGGAGGATTCGACCCGTCAGGCGGTGCGGAAACTGGTGGAGGAGGAGAGCTGCAACTCCATCTCTTTCGGAAACGCCCGCGGCGTGCGCAACATCTTTGAAAAGGTCCTGGTAAACCAGGCCAACCGCCTGGCGTCCCAGGAAAACGTGTCCCGGGACGACCTGATGCGCCTCACGGCCGCGGACGTTCCCTCCGGCACGGACGAAAAAGCCGGAGAGGAAGCCAAAGCTCCCGCCCCGTCCGGGGAGCCGGGCTGAGCTTTTTCCGCGGGCGCCCGGCGCAGCCGGAAACTGAGTTTGCTTTCTCCTGCCGTTTCAGCCGTATGAATTTTACGGGTCTTTTGGCAGGCAGCGGATTCTTTCACAGGCGCAAAAACGCTGATGCTCCTGGAGCACGGCGCGCAGCAGGCTCTGCGGAGCGTTTGATTCCACACAGGATCGCCGCCCCGGCTTCTCCCGTCCATCCAGGGAGATTCCGGCAGGTCTTTTCAGCAGAT
>Ga0183101_1000658_pt1 | contig 44669 bp, 62 predicted proteins | sample Biomet3_FD_127790 | JGI IMG/M metagenome (GOLD analysis project Ga0183101, IMG submission 127790) | Microbial communities from bioreactor (seeded with sewage sludge) at LBNL, California, USA - Biofuel metagenome 3 | ecosystem: Engineered > Bioreactor > Anaerobic > Unclassified ... | reverse complement strand
ACTTACTCAAAATAAAACAGCCCCTTCTGAAAATCTTCAGAAGGGGCACTGGTTGTGTTGGTGCGGGTGACAGGAGTTGAACCTGCACGTCGTAAAACGCTAGATCCTAAGTTAAAGACAGAAAAAGTGCTAAACGGCTACAGTGGCTCCTGTAGCTGTTCTACAATTTTCCTATTGTTAATAAATGTTAATATTTGACCATAAAACAGCCCTAAAAGGGGTCAAAAAAGGGGTCAAATTCGCTGTTTTTACCTCTGACCCCCTGACAGCCTTCTAACCCAGTATCCGTCTAGCGTAGGAGGCTGTAAAACCAACTAAATCGACAATTAAAATAAAATGCTCTACTTCTTAAAGTAAAAACGTTAATCTAGCGCCATAATTGACGCTAGATTAACGTTTTTAATAATTTTTATGAAATACTTATAAACCACATAATTAATGATTTTTAACATTTATAAGTTAACATAAATGGAAACTTTTTCATAATATTTTGTCAAAATCAATATACTAATTATTTAAACATTTTCGCCAAAAACTCTTTTGTGAATAATAATATACTCACAATTCATAGAAGCCACTGGTCTATGTTGAACATTTGATGTAATTTTAGGAATTCTTTTATTAGGTATATCTCTTTTTTCCTCTAAAATATTTACAAAACCATGATTCTCTAAGAATATCTTCGTTATATTAGTTAAATTAATTTGGACTCTATCAACCGTACGGTTTCCCAATGTCAAAGCAATATACTTATGAGTAACTCTACATAATTCATGAAGGAATCTAAAATAATCCGCAAAAAATCTTAAAACTTTCCTATGTTTTCGTGCTTCAATATTAGCTAAATACGGCTGTAAAAGTTCTTTTTCAAACTCATTTAAAATATAATCACTTTTCTTCCCACCCAAACTTTTTGAGTCAATTTTAGAATAATTATCCAATTCCCATCCTTCAAGCTCCAAATCGTTTCTAGCTATTATGTACAATGCAAGCATTGAAAACTGTCCATACGTTACGGTTGTCGCATTTTCACCATATGGTGGAGATGTAATGGAAATATCAAAAGCTTCATCATCGAACTCACCTATTATATCAAGAATATTACACTTAAAAAGGCTAAAATTATTGGATTTACTTTTAAACATGTCTATGCTTTTTATAATTGCACTAAAAAAATCTTTTACAACATTATTTTCTATTCTTAAAATAGTATTTATAGGCTTTATATGTAGTTTGTATGTCGAACTTCGCGTGTTGCTATGCCGGCGAATCACATCACAAAACGTATACCAAAAAAACAATCTATTTTGATCGTCTTCTATATGCATAATAGCCGACCGAACAATCTCCAAGGAATCAAGAATATCACTACGAAACCATTTGTCCATATTAGGAAACTCTAATTTATATACTTGCCTAGGAGTGTAAACATAATCTTTTAGTGTACGAATATCTCTAGCTACATTTTTATTTATACCTTGAAGTTTCACCTTGGTTATTAAATTAGCAAGAGGATTTATATCACATCCGACTAAGTGTAAATTTGGAGAAATTTCCATTGCCTCGTAAAGTGCCGTACCCGAACCATGAAAAGGATCAAAAATAGATGATATTTCGTTTGCAGCGATTATTTTTTTTAATATGTTCTTCTGCATTGGTGCCACCATAACCGCTGGATATAAAACAGTTCCATGTATATCATTATTTTTTTTATATTCCTTGAAAGCTAGACTATTAAGCATTATTTCGTCCTCCAAATAGCGTACTTTTAAGTTGTTATTTAATTTCACCATTGCTTAACATTTCATTTACGACTAGCACAAACACACCCAAACAACGGCCCATGGCTTCAACATCTGCTTTGCCTAGATATTCTCCTGCTTTATGGGCCCCCAAATTAGCACTGCTAATTGCAGATTTAAATCGTATTTCGTCCAAAAGATTACTAATAGTTTTGTATTCCACTCCTGCAGACAACGCAATTGCTGATAAAAATTTTTTATCACTTTTTATGAAATTAATTACATGAATAACACGATCATCTAACTTTGTTTGTGTTGGTGATTTAAAGAAATCTGGGAACTTAACAGAGTTCTTTATTGAATCAACACTTAGCTCAAATCCTGCTCTTAAGCCACAAGATATTAATGCCAAAAAGTTGTCTTTATCAGAATCATTTATTTGTTCAATAAGACTATTGATATAAATATTATAATTAATATTATAGTTTTCTTTTGTACCTGGAATACATACTATTGGAGTCTCGCTTTTACCACATTTTACCCCTGAGGCGTGCTCGCTAAACTTAATATCTAAAGTTGTTATAACAATGCCAGTACAAGGGTCTTTGTAACTATATTCAATTTTTTTTATACATTTATCAGTAATACTCTCTAAGATGCCATTAGCAACTAAATTATTACCATCTTTTATACATATATTTTGGTGCTCTATTTTTTCACCAGCACTATCAGTTGCACAATCAATGTATGTTCGTAAATCTAGCTGACTACTAGGTACATACAATTCTTCATAGCCTCTGATCAAACTAATCCTAGCTGGTACAATAGTTGAACTGCTAGCCCCACTATTTCCATCCGAAACATTTACGGGGTCATCACACTCTCTCTTTTCCTCATTGTCGTCATCCTTTATACCGTTACCGGAATGTTTAGATGGCGGAATGCCTTGTTTAATCGGCAAAACTACTTCTTTGCCAAAGATTGCATATTTAACCACATTCTTTTCTCTGCTTATTTTGACATCCTTCTTAAACGAAAAATCTTCCTTAATATATTTTCTAAATTTTTCACATTCCCGGATGCTGATACATTCAGCTGGTAGCTCTTGAACCGTTAAAAAATCACGATTAGCTAAATATTTCTTGTTATTAGAGCCTAATATTTGAATTTGTTTGTTTATATTTGTTAAAAACTCTCTTATTTCATCAGTTATTTCATTTTGCAAAAATTGCGACCTATCAGAGTTGAAGTTTATCATAGGATTAGTACTCGTGATTTTAATGAAACCAACCATCTGATTTAGTACATAGCTAGTTTTAATATTTTTCATAATATTTGGATTAAATAAATCATAGTTATTAAATAAATTGGAATTAACATAAATTAATGGGCATAAGTCATTTTGTTGGTTCAAAAACAGCTCATCAACATTTTTTTTCCCATAAGCTTTGAATTGATAAATGATTAAGTCAATCTCTAGTTTATATGCCTTACTAGAAAATTTGTAATCTTCATCTAGTATTTCGACATTGTTATATTTAAACTTTATCTTTTGTTCAACATCATCATATTTTACGGAATAAAGTTGCGCTTCTGGCGCATTATCTTTAAGTGGTATATTATCATCACTTGAATATTTTAAATCATCAATCTTCAAATCAATTCTAAAATTTTTATCATCAAACATAGCTAGAATTTTTTTATAATTTTTGGGAACGGACAAATATTGCTTTAGAGAAGTAATATTGTAGTCATCAAGAGTAATAATTATAGACGTTCCTTTGGCTATTGAGTTATCACTAATTATATCAATATCAAATTGCGAAATGTCATCAGAAGCAATAAGTTCTTCATAATTAACTTTAAAACTAAGGCCATCATCCTTTTTTGTTTTCCATTCTACAATTCTTCCAAATTTAAAAACTGACAGAAACCCTAAGCCTTTTGAGCCTTGTGTACGCCTACCATATTCATTAATTTTGCCATATTTTTTTGTGCTATTTGATATATGAAACAAGGTATCAATATCATTTTTGCTCATACCAGAGCCATCGTCTATAACTGTCAATTTTTTTTTGTTCGTGTTCAGAATAACGCGGACGCTTGAAGCTCCTGCATCATACGCATTTTTTAACAATTCATTAAGTGCAATTATGTTCGTTGGAATTTTTTCAGACAATTCACTAATTATTTTACCGCTTACTGTTATCTTAGAATTCATCTGTCCTCTTCACATCCTCACCAAATAGATTAAAAACAATAAATACGAATGCAAGCGTATCTTCTCTGCTCTAATATGCTATTATTGTATTACAATAATAAGGCTTATACAATACATTAGTTAACATATTATTTCAATATATATTTAATCATATTGTTAATTCTATAATCAAATGATACAATTACTCTATATATATTTCATTGATTATGCCGTAAGGAAAATTTCATCTGATTGGAGGCAATAATTATGCAAGACATTACAAGTAATGGTATTGGTATAAACACTGATTTGGGGCCAGTTGTTGAAGCAACATCAAAAGCACTTCCTAAAACATTCGCAAAGCTTGATGATTTTACTTCAAGTGTACTAGAACTAATTAAAATTCCTGTGGACATCTGTTTATATGGCAAAAATGTTTGTGAAAAGAAAATAGAAGCTAAATTTAGAGATAAATATGCTACTATTCCATACAATAAAAGGGTCAGTCCGCCGCCGCAGGTATTAAGTGCAATAAGTAATGCGGCTAAGGTATGCGCAGACGATGAGAAAATTCAGGAAATGTTTGCAGAATTGCTTGCAAAAGCATGTAATAAAGAATATATTGAAACAATTCATCCTGCTTTTATAGAGAAAATTAAACAACTAAGTCCATTAGAAGCATCATTAATAGTAAATAATCAATTATTAAGTGGATATTTACCATATTGTATAGTACGCTACCAACAGTACCCCAATAAGGATTTTTCAATTGAATACAATGAAGATTTTTTCCAGCATAAATCAACAGGAAACAACGTCCTTAATGTTTATATGGTATTAGAAGGATTTGAGGATAGTCAAAATGCTTTTCTTAGAATAAATGAAGCAATTGATAATATGGTAACACTCGGACTTATTACACTTGACTCGACTTCAGCAATAAAAAGTGATAAAGCTTATTCCGCTTTTCCTGAAACTGTTTATTTTAAAGGTCTTATTGCAAGTCCATCAAACGGCAAACAAGTAGGGGATGAACCTATAAAAAGAGGTTTTTTCTTACTACGTGGTTGCATTTCTCCAACATCCTTTGGTAAAGCATTTTATAACATAGTTTGCAAATAATATCAGCCAATATTTTAACAAAACCTCTCTAAAAAATGCCTATAAGCGTTTTCAGAGAGGTTTTGTTGTGTTTTTTATCTATACATTTTTTAAAATTTCAATTTATTAACCGTTAAAAGTATGGTTGTAATGATAAATATGTTCCTTTCAATCTTTAGTTGGCTTATTTTTTTGTTGGTTGCTTTCTTGTATGTCTCGAATGATTCCTTGACCTTCTGCAATAAGTCTTGCACTTGTAGCAATTCTTGCTTGGTCAGCTCCGATTCTTTCTGCAGTGCTACCAATTTCAGCTGCACTGCCTCCAACCGAATCTGATATTCCTCCAACTTCGCTTGCTGTTGTTCCAATGTCGTCTGAGAGTTTGCCAAGTCTGTCGATAGCTGACTGTTGATGTTGTTCAGCTCCTGAAATATCTCGCTCAATCTGTTGAACTGTTCCACTGTCATGGTCATCGTGGTAGATGCTGAATAGCAAGTAGAAACAGGTGATAGCAAGAATGATAATACCAATATACAAGAGCATAGTTTTTTTATTTTCATCCAATTTATTCCCACCTTTCAAATTTATTTATTCTCCAAATACCATATGGCCTTTCCGCGTATTACATCCCCTCCGGATTTCATTTTTCCATCAGAATCAGGCAAGTACCACAAGTCCCATCTAGTTTCCGGATCACCTGAATATGGTCCATACCCATCAATCCTAGCAGCTTCTTCATGGGTCATCACATTATCTTTATTAATCTCAAGGCCAAGTTCTGAGCACAAAATTGCTACCAATTGTGATAACTTTTCTATTTGTTCAACAGTTGGTGGACAAGCTCCAAAATCTGCATCATAACCAGCATTAGCAATCGCATCCTCACAGCAACATAATGCAAGACCTACCGCACCTGTATTTCTATGCCAGGTGTGTTCTTTTTTCTCTGTTAACGACCTACATGTTTTATAAACAATGCCATCATCATCAATGTTTAAGTGATAATCACTAAAAGGTACATCGTAAGGACCGGCAGTCCAATGCAAATAGATTTTAGTTATTGCCCCATTTGCATCTCTGGCCATGGCTTTAATTTTTTCCAAACTTATTTCATTCATCGTATATCACCCTCTTTCAGTTTCTTTAAGTGTATTCTAATTGTTGTCGGTATCACGTTACCGTACCCACCGCGGTCAGCGTTTTCAATTATAGATATGGCTTCCATGACACCGAAGCCAGCTATCACTGTATATCTACAAAAATCTGTTTTTAACACCGAATCAATCAAAACCCCAAATGCAACAGAAATCAAAATTGATAGTTTTTTCATAATGCCCTGGTAACCACGCTTTGAAAAAATTGTGTGTTCATGCCACGCAGCGTACATACCTGTTGCGTAATCCAAAATCATTAACGCAAACAATGCTGTTAATTGTTTATCAAAACCACCAACGGCAGAAGCTATTATGCCGCCAATAATTCCAGAAACTGCAATTATTTTAATTTCCGCTTTTGTATAAAGATTGCTTAAAAAACTAAATACCTCAGATATTTGGATCACCCCCTTAACCCTCTTCCACATAACGTTCATAAGTTACCATTTCCACCTCTTCTATCGTTGTTACTGCTTGAATTTTATTTATGGCTAAGCGCCAAGTTTCGCGCAATACCTTCATAGAAGCATAAGCCTCATCCGTTAACTCACCCTCTAAAAACTTAATGGCTTGATAGTCGGTTGCCGCCAAGAAGGATTTAAGCTCGGCAACTTTAGTAGATTTGGCAACTGCCAATAATTCTTTATCAGTTTTTTCTGTTACAGGCATAATCACGGGCTTTCCATCAATGCCTCGAACATACCCGTTATCATATTTCAATGCATCTTCAGCACTAATCTCTATAGCTCCCTCCGGTATACTAGAACACCCTTCTAACCAACCACCTATCTTTTTGCCATTTTCATTGAAAGTTGCATATTTTCTAATCATATGTTTTCCTCTCTTTGCATATATTTTAATTTCGCCTTTTTAATTTATAAGCCCTAGTGCTATCCATCTGCATGTCCCTTGGCCTACTCCCTGGGTATTGATAATAAAGGTTGTATTCGTCAAAGAGCCTACGGCAGCATTTTCATCACGGCCACTTCCCGTGGCAACAAGTGCCTGAAATACTTTAGTAAATGCCAATGGGAATGTAATCGTTTCAGTATTGGCATTATCAGAACTTTGACCCCATTGCAAAATGAAGTGCCCAAGATACGGTCCAAAACTAAAATAACCATTTGAGGCCAACTGCCAAGTTATGCCTAAATTATCGGCCACTTTGTACAAAATTGCCTTAACTCCCGCTTCAAAATCTATAATTTGGCTAATTTTAGTCGCAATATCAACACGTTGCCATATTAATCGTGGAGTATTACCTATCATTACCGTACCCCATTTTTTTAGAGTTCCCATAATAGTAGAGTCTGCACCAATTGTGGCAGATGTGTCTATCCAAAGGTCATTAGTTATAGGATTACTTGGCGCAACATCAGCCACTCCAATACCACTTGCGCTTATACTTATTACCTGCCATTGCAACGTACCATCCGTAATTATTGTTCCTGCCGTTGCCGTTAAGAATCCCGAAGGCGCAGAATTTGCTGTGCTACCAGCTTTTGTACAAAGTAAATACAACCCATTCGGTAAATTTTCACAAAAGACTATGTTTCCAAGTGGGTATTGCGTAGAATTCTTGCGCATTGTAAAGGGAAAATCTGTAATTTGTGCCACCTCTGTTTCCGGATGTGTTATTGCGTAAGTTCCATCTGTCTTCTTTACCTTTAATTTTGATTTAATTGCCATTTAACATCACTCCTCCTGAACGCCTTCACCATAGGCTATTTTTATAAATCCCGAATTACCGCTAGTTGCATAGTTGCTATTTCTTGCAGCATAAGTGCCTCCCTTACCAACTGTTATTGTTAATTCAGTCCCAGGCGTAACGTTCACGATATCAGAATTATAGCCACCACTGCCACCACCTGCTCCGGAATATTTAGTGAATTTACCTCCCTGACCATATGTGCCACTTGCCTTGGTAAAACTTTTATCAAATCCTGCTGCTACAACATTTTTAGAAGAAGAACCATTATTGCCATTAGGAGTGCCTCCTGTTCCCGGTGTACTAGACATATCATCACCTGCCACTCCTAAATATTTTTTCCATTGTTTCAGTCGCCTTCGTTATTTCAACAGTCGAATAATCGAAATCAGTATCATCAGCAAACCCACTACATAAATAACCATTAGCAAAGTAAGTATGGTTACCACCCATGACAAAAGAATATACAAGTGTTTTACCATCATATTCCCTGGCTTGTTTAACCTTTATTTTCTTCCAGCCATCAATGGTGCCGAACTCATAATTTCCATAAACAGCAAAGGGCAGTTCTTTAGTACAACCTTTAGAAATATGTGGTTCAATGCCATACTTTTCAAACATACGTCTTTGTGCATCCTGCGATGGTGTTAGTCCATTACTTAGAATCGTTTTATGATTATTGAGCATGTAATTGTAATCAAAAACGCCCCAATATTCCTTGTCGTCTTGCTTAATCCACATTCTATGATCAGCGGCAAAAACCAATGGATTTTCTTCACCTGTTTTAAGCATTGCTCTATCGTCACCGAGCGGAATAACATACGGACAAAGGACTTGATTAATTTGCCCATTTGCACCCACAAGATAATCATTAGGCTGCACATCCTCTATGTTTCGCCATGACAATGTTTGTATCCCGCATATAGTAACTATGCCCAGCACTTTTGTACCAGCAATAAAGCAACTACCTCCACTACTCCCAGGATCTTCGGCATAGGACTGTCCTCCTGTACCGCCTGCGGCTTTTATCAGGTCACCTACCGAAGAATCTCCTCCATCTCCTGCATGATATGAGCCATATCCGTAAGAGCTAGCTGCTCCACCACCGCCGCCAACCACAGCTACCCTTAAAACCTTTACTCCTGCAGGAACTGTAAACTTATATGTACCTGGGATTGTGAATTCTAATTCCGTATAGGGAATGGTTATTTGTTTTAATATTTTTAGCGCCTCTGGTGCTCCCGGCACACGTGCATTGACTACTGAAGCATATTTATCTGTAGACAGTCCCAGTTTTGCATAACATACTGTGCCTCCTACACTCAACGTTATATAGCTGTCACCAACTTCTTCAACTGTGGTGTAAAGCTTTATTTCTTCAGTAACGCCGTTAAATTTTGCATGTAATCTTGTTTCTAACTCTGCCATTTACCACAACTCCAATCCTGATGGAATGATTAAATGCCCATCACTTGAATACCTGGGTATCTTGCCTGCCGCATTATCAACATCAGCATCCGTAATAATGCCATCTGAAACCATTACAGGTTCTTTGGTTAGTAATTGGCAAATAGTAAATATGCAAGTTCCATCCGTAATATTTGACCACGCTACCGGAACCGAATAATCAGGTGCTGTTTCTGCCGTAGTTCCTGCAGTAGTACATACCATGTAATACCCTTTAGGTAATAAACCACTAAATAACGGCGTATTAACCTTATATGCCTTATTCCTTTCCAATACATCAAAAGGGAAATCGGTAATTTGCGAAATAGTGAGGTCATCACCTGTTGCGCTTATGGTAATATTCGTTACTCCTATATCTTCCCAAGTCTCGGTAGCTTCATCGTAACAACTTGCTACTAAGTTGCTATCTGTTGCGCTAGCAGGTGCTGTAAGATAATTAAGTGCTTTCCACGCAGTTGAACCATCACCAATTTTGGCAAACCTAGTATCACTTTCAATGCCTATTTCCCCACGCAAAAGCACAGGATTTACGGCCGTCCATTCCAGTGCCGTACTAACCCTGTGCCTAATTCTTGCATTTATAATTTTGTCTGCCACGGTTTATCACCGCCCTTACGCATTGCCACAGTCAATTATTAGTGTATCAGTAGTATGAAGTATGGTAGCACCATCTGTTAATCCTGTAGACGATTTTAACGCAAAATTACTATTGAAGTTTGCTGTTGCCCTGGCTTGTGAAAAATACAAATTTGTTCCTTCAGTAATATCGTTTGTAGTCAACGTAACCACGCCAGTTTTACCATTTATACTTTGAACTAGATCCGTTGGTGTTTTAAGCTTTACCCAGTTTGCAAGCGTTGAGGCAGGACTAGTCTTTAAAATAAAAGTAGTATTGATATCACTTCGAACTGCTACGTCTCCCGTTTGAGCCGTTAATGCTAACATCGCAGTTTCACTAGCAACTTCAAATACCTCGCCAATGGCAAGAGCGGGAATAACGCTGTCGCTTAATTTGCCACTACTATCTAATACCGGTACGTTACCGGCACCAGTACCTACATTCTTAGCTGCAGCAGTCCCTGCATCACTAATCTTGGCCAGCGTTAAGTTAGGAATATCAGTTGCTACCAAACTAGTACCTGCGGTAACCTGCCCCTTGGAATTGACAGTGAGTTTGGTATATGAACCAGCCGTAAGGCCAGCCATATTTACCAAAGCTATGGTCATGGTCATATCCGTTGTGCCGTTGAAACTTCCTGAACCTGTAGCATCACCGGCAACTGATATAGTACGTGCTGTAGCTAATTGATTTGCTTTTTCTACTTGGCCAACGCTCATAGTACCATCCCCGGCCACAACAACCTTGCCAGTTCCAGGTGTTTGCGATTTAACACCACCAACTACTGATGCTGAAGCTATCGGCAGGGTGTATACTGCTATATCGGTACCATCAATAGTAATATTACCGTTAGTGGCACTTGCCGATACTAAAACACCGCTATATTTTAGTTCTGACCATGTGCTAACGCCATCACCTATTTTAAAACGTGCAGTATCTATCGCTATGCCAAGTTCTCCTTTAAGTAATACTGGATTACTTGTAGCCCAATTGGCAGCAGTATCATTTCTTAATTGTACTTGGGCGTTAAGGGATTTACCCATTTGCTTTACCTCCTATTATGTTATTAATTTCTTCGTAATCTCTACCAACACAATAATAACGCTGTGTTTCTTCATCCCATCTGTAACTCGCATTTTCTTCTCCATTTACCATATATAAAGAATCTGTAGTTCCACGATTAGGGAATTCATAAATTGATGCAAATTGGTAAATGTGAGATTGCACAATAAAACTAACTCCGGTATTAATCTTTCCCCCTAATACCTGTGGGGCGTTCACTTTTCCTTCTAACCGCACCGCTGCCTGAATAGTCCCAGTTAATTTTGCCATTAGAAGGTTACCTCCTCAGCTATAATAAATTCAGATTTAGGAATTATTGTATGCACATCAATATTATTGGCACAATTAAGCTGAACATCATAAACATATTTTCCATAGGGCTTGCCCTTAGTATCCGCGCTTTCAATACGAATAGTTGTATTTGAAGATTGCTTTTGGATTAATATATCATCAGTCATGGTGTTTTTCTTTACCGTAAGTATCAGAAGATCACCGGTTTGCATTTCATATAATTCCCCTGAAAGCTTGTTATTTATCGTCACCTCTAATACTCCTGTATCACCACGTGTTATCGTTATGTGGTACAGCTTTATTTCTGGATCAGTAGGCAATATTTTTTCTACAACAGTAAACATAATTATTCCTCCAACTGAAGCCAAACATTCTCCCCACTGGTCGGTTGCGTAGCAGATGCTATTATATGATTATTGGCTTCATGTGTAACCATGGTTTTCTTTACTATAGTATTAACAGTATCTACTGTAGCCAGTACAGTACTATCAATCAGAGCTGTTACTGTGTTTGTATTACTGAACGCAATATTTAACGTAAATTGTTCACTAATAACAGTAGCACCACCAGTGGCTTGCAGGTAGTCCGGCGCACTATCCGTTGTTACTGCATAAAGTATCTCTCCTGCATCAGGATCAGTGGCATAAAGGCCTAGCTCGCGAACGCTAAAACCTGTCATAACATTTGCGTTAGTTATAAGGCCTGTAACAGCACAAACCCCTGTTTCTAATGGCGTGCAAGATGTGATTGCTATATTTTGCCGTGGCTGAACTAGATCTGTCAGTGCTTCTAAACTTTGGCCACCGCTAATAACTCCATCGCCTATCTTAATTTTGGTTAATGCTAGCGTAGTACCCGCTTCTACTTTAGCCTGTAACGCTCTTCCTTTGTTTGTTAAAATTAGGCCAATCCAATTAGCCATTAATACTCACCTCTCTGTGTACATAATTTAGTGATGACTTTTTTACTAACAAATTCAAATTTGGAATATTAAACTTTGCAGGATAAATATTTATTACTTTTTGTTGTACTGTGTACCCTCCTTGATATATAGTGCAAGCAATATTTCTTTGAAAAACAATGCCATCAAGTCTGCTACGAACATTTTTAGATTTACTAATTGCCTCCACAATTTTATTTGTAAACGTTAAATCTGTGGGCAATGCCTCTTCAATATCAGCTACCTGAAAATGATAAGGTAGTCCGCCATAAATCCAGTTTTCTTGCACCTTTGCTGATTTAAAAACTGTCTTAACAACCTGTTCTACAGCATAAGGCGTGCCCTTGTACATGTGATTAATTATTGCTTGCTTTACTAATGCTTTTTTCTTGGCCAATAGCATGTCAGCATCATAATAATCAACGTGCAACTGCCAAGCTAGTGCATCTATAACATTTTCTTTTAGATTATCTATTCTTGGATATATTAGGCAATTCTCATAATGTTGAGCGACAGTATTAAGAACAGAGCTAATGGAGTTAACTATGTTTTGAACCCCTTCATCTGCCGCCAAATTTGGTGGCAACAGCTGTAATAAATCTAACCTATTCATCTGCTATTCCCCCATAAGTTATCGCTACATTTGCCGCTATAGCTACTTTTTCATCTTCTACTGCAGTATATAAGGGAGACATTACTTCAACCCTGAATGCACCAGCTGTAATCATCATGGCAGTTAATTGTGATGGGTTTATATCCCTGCCCAGTTTAGCTTTCTGCCACATAACCCATTTTGCTACTGCAGCTTCAACCGCTGTTTGAATTGTTGTTAAATATGCTTTATTCTCTTGACTAACATAGTATTTAACCGCTACATCAAAACTTACCGTCTCTGGAGCTTTAACATACACACGATCAGTTAATGGACGTACCTTTTTGTCATTTAATGCTACAGTAACAGCATTAAGTATCTCCGTTCCGGGTATTACGCCACCTTCTAAAAGAGGGCGGATGTAAACTTTTTCCGGACTTTCGTCATAGGACTTTACTGACACGTCACAAATAAGGCTAGATGCTGTTTTAGTGTGATAAACATATGCACCTTCCGGTCCAGCTGTAGAGAACTTTTCCGGAGCTTCATGAATTCTTTGCCGAAAACGTTCATCACCAACGCCGCCATTATCCATTGGTTCTCCATCATCTCCGCCTTCGCTTTTGGTGGTATTAATCATTGTTGCTGTAAATGGCAGTGGGTCAACTATTATGTTTATTAAACCGGCGGCATAATCATTACCACTATTACCTTTTACGGTGCAAGTCGCACTAGCTGTTATTTCTGTCTCTCCTGCCACTATGATAGTTTTATTATCAATAGCGAAAAAAACACCATCACCCGGCGTTACACGTGTTCCTGCAGGGATAGTGCTGTTAGTAGTTAAAACATCTGACAACGTTATTTTAATCGTAGTAGTTGCCGCTGATGCTGTAATGCGATATGTATTAACTAAAGCCCCTATATTATCTAAATTGGCATTTGTAGCATAACGTAATAAATTCTGTTTGCCTGTATCATTAATTACATTAAGCAAATATATTACTATAGCTACAATTGTGTTTAAAAATAATCTAACTGGGTCTGCTGCCGACAAAGTACGCCCCGTTATTTTGGTGTACATTGCAAAAATATTTTCAGAAATAGTCGTGGCATCCATATCTACAAATTCTATATCTGGCATATCACTAAGTTTCATTTATTATCACCTTAACTGTTGGCTTCAAAACTCCATCGGTAGTTGCTGTAAAACTTACTGATTCAACCTCTACCCTTGGTTCATATTGCCTTATTGCGCTTATTATTTCCGAGATTAACTTGCTTTTAGCTATAACAGTTGGTTTGTCTACTATGCCGCCTTCTAATCCAAAATCTCTATACATTGGGACTGAATACTTTGGCGTGCTTAGAATCGTAGCTATATTTTGCCTTATTTCTTCTACCTGGTTCTCCGGGCAGAAATTAATATTGCCTACCACCGCAGTTATAACAGTTGTCATGAGGCTGCCCCCTTGTTTTTAACATATTCAGTCATTGTGACGTTAACTGTTGCTTTAATAATATCTCCCCAACCGTCAAACGCTTTAACAGCCTCTGATAATCCTGCAATAACCCAGTTGTTTTTGCCTACAGGTTTATCTCCTAATACCAAAGCATAATTTTCTCCGTTATCTCGTATCTTTCTCAATTTCTCTAATTCTGTTTCTGGTTTTACACCAAAAAGTACATCAAAATTCATGGTAAATGTGATTGATTCGCAACCTTGGCCAATAAATTCAAGAACAGGTTTTTTCCCAATTAATTCATGCTTGGCCCAGCGAGATTCACCTGAACGTTGGAAATCATCAAAAGTATTAATATAATTACCTGCCACTATAAAACTTAGAGGTCCATAACCACCTACGTACATGTCCTAACCTCCCATCATGTTACGCCTCCGGTATTTCCACTACCGCTTTCCACACCATTATGTATATGCTCTAGAAAAACTTTCCCATCAATAATGGTATTTCCATTGATATTTATGGTACCAACACATTGAATATCAAGCATGTGTTTTCCGTTGTCATAAGTTATTTTGGTACCGTCAGCAAATTTAATCTGCCTAATATTAGCATCACTGACTACCGGAGCATCAACAGTTGACCATACAGCACCAACCACCCAGCCATGATTAATACCATCCATATCAAATAAGCAAAGCACCTGCTCACCTATTGCCGGTATCCAATAATCCTTATGTGCCTGTGTACCACGTGTCACTACAGATAAATCGCCTGTTATCTTATTGTCCTTTGCCGGCAAGAGGACTTTAACCGTGCCGTCTTTGGTATTAACTGTTGATACAATTCCTACCGCTACAACATTGCCATTAATAGCCATCTAGACACCTCCGGATGTCAATATTCGTTGTATAACCACTACCTACCACATGCTTTGCATTAGTAATTATGTATTTACCATCAAAAGCACCATAACCTAAAATTTTAACAGTTAAACTTGCCGCCAATTTTATTTGGCCCATGAGGGTAAAACTACCTGTAACTTCATCTCTGTTTTTCTCCCGCAGCTTCTTCTCCGCTAACTGATTTGCTTCAGCAATAGTTTCAACCTGTTCATTTATAACTAGCACTTTGCCTTTGGTCTTATTAGGAGCGGTAAAACTGCCTTCTATTGATTTCTTTTTCCTAGTGTTACTATATTTAACATCACACCTATAATAAACGTCCCTAATGCTTGACCTTAGGCTATAGGATATTGGTACAACAACATCGCCAGTAGTATTTACTGCCAAAGATAAGTCATCCCTAGCTATAGTCATAACTGGTTCCGCTGCTTCATATTCCTTCTCATCAAAAATTACTATCTGATTATTAGTTACTTTGAGTGCAAGACCTGCATCTTGGCAAAGTTTATTTAAAAACTCTAAATCACTCTGCTCTGTTTGCTCTGCCCTTTCCAGTTTTTTGTCATACTCCGTATCATATATAAGCGTTAGATCTGCACCATCAGCAATATCTTGAGCTATAACTGATAGCTTTGCCTTTTCCCAAGAACGGTTCTTCGCTACACCACGAAGTGTTGTGTTATTTGGTATAGAAATGGCCTTAATATCTATTTCCGATGGAGCGCCAGATGAAGCTATTTCGTCTATTTCAAAGTCACCCAATGACAATTCTTTGGGAACTCCTGTATCATCATAATTTTTCGTAATAATACTAGCTTTTATAGTATCCTCTTTTTCAGGAAACCACTCGTTTTCCCAAAGATGTCCTCTATCTTCTAGCTTGATTTGCAAATCATCTGCCATTCCTGAAATTGGATCAGAAAAAGAAAAACCCTTCAGGTACGGAGCAAGGTCACTGGTTATATCTTTGTCGTTATATTTAAGCTTAATTGTTGCTTGTCGTGAATAAATCATATTAACGCCTCCATGGCGGTAGTGTTGAAACTTCCTCAGTTGTTATTTCCGGCAGTACCAACTCAGTATTAGCGTCAAACACTAGCGTTTGATTAAGATGCTGATTAACAGCCATTAACAACGGTGCATATTGCTCTGAACCCAACTGCTGTTTGGCTACCAAATCCCATGTATCTCCCTGAATCGTTTTATATTTAGTCATACGCTACTCTCCTATGCTGCCTTTGTATATTATGTAACATGGCCTCTAATTCAGCATTTTTCTTCTCACAAATTTGTGATATTTTCGCTAATGTGGAATCATCAGCCGTTCCACTAATAGCAATATGTGTAGGCGCATTTATGCTTATTCTTCCACTACCGCCGCCAACGCCAAGTATTTCTCCCGTTCTTTCCCATAGCCCGATATTTCGTTGTGTTGGTTTATGTCCTATTGCTGATTCGCCACCAGTTCCAGGTTCGGCAAAGCTTGTTAAAAATCCACCTTCAGGATAAATACCTCCATTGGCATTTGCTCTTATATTGTTTGTTGCTCTACTAATGTTAATTGAGCCGAAAATAGGGGTTGATAAAAAGTCGCTTATGCCTTTCCATTTATCGCGAACCCAATCTAAAGCCTCTGTAAACTTGTTTTTAACATACTCCGTAAATATAAATATGGCCGCTGATGGATTATCCCACAGATATGAAAAGTAGTCTTTTATAGTATCCCAATTCGCTATAATACCGCTGACACTCCATATTAAAATACCTATTGGCCCTGTACAAAATAGTAAAAGCTGGGCCATTGGACTATCCCATATAGAAGTAAAGAAGTCTTTGACCTGTTCCCAATGCTGATATAGTAATGTACCAGCGACAACTAATGCCGCTACACCAATAAGTAACCAACCAATCGGACATGCCAACAGAACGGAATTAAATATACCTTGAGCAATAGTCCACGCCTTGGTAAATACAACCGCAAGTTTTGTTGAACTGTGCCACGCAACTACTGCCAGTCGATGTGCTTTTGTAGCTAAAGCGCACCCTTTCATTGTTGCAGTGAATAATGCCACGCTTGCTCTACCAGCATTAAATGCCGTTACTATTACTCCTACTACCCCCTCTAATATATATAAAGCCGCTATGCCAGCTGCAAATAGAGTTACACCTTGTACAAGGCCAGGAAATTTAGTAGCAAGTGCTGATGCGTTTCCTGTTAATACAGCAAATCTATCACCCAAATCCGCTAGCCCAGGCAACAAACCATTTGCCAGTGAAATTTGCAAAGATTCATATGCAGATTGAAGTCTTATACTTGCACCTTTTGCATTTGAATTCATACGCTTAGCCACTTTTTCTGACGCCCCATCACAGTTATTTAATGATGCTACTAAGTTGTCAAATGTTTCCGGTGCTGAATTTATAACCGCTAACCATCCTGCAAAAGCATTTTGCCCAAAAATAGCTTTTGCCATTGATATCTTTTCATCGTTACTAAATCCTTGCATCTTTTCACGCAACTGCTGAAGTATTATGCTCATTTTACTTGCGCCTTCAGTATTACCGGTTTTAATACCCAATGTTTCCATTGCCATTGCTGCTTCTTTTTGTTCAGTTGTTAGATCTTGCAGGCTCATGCCCAAAGAATCCAAAGCTTTTTGTGCCATTTTGGGAGGGCCTGCCAATCTGGAAAAACCTGCTCTTAAAGATGTACCGGCCATACTGGCTTTAATACCGCTTCCTGCCATAATTCCGGCCAAGGCTGCAGTCTCTTCTAAACTGACACCAAAAGCATGTGCTACTGGAGCAGAATACTTCATTGTTTCGCCTAATTTTTCAACATCGGTATTAGTATTAGTTATCGTAGTAGCAAAAACATCAGCCATATGTGAAGATGATGCAGCAGTTAAACCAAATGCAGTTAGTTCATCAGATATAATATCTGCCGTTCTAGCTAAATCCGTACCACCAGCAGCTGCTAAGTTCAAAAGTCCGGGCATGCCTTTTACTATTTCTTCCGTTTTCCACCCTGCCATGCCTAAATATGTCATAGCTTCTGCTGCCTGTTTAGCACTAAACTGGGTCTGTTCTCCTAACTTTCTTGCCGTTCTGGTAAGTAAATCAAAATCCCCGCCAGTAGCACCTGTAATAGCGCCTACTTTAGACATCACAGCCTCAAAACCTGTTGCCGTTTTTATAGCGCCCATTAGTCCACCGGCAAAAACAGCTACTGCAGCTGTTCTTCCCATTAAATCATTTTTAGCACCCACAAACGCTTTATTAGCGTACTGCTTATTGTTCATTAAGCGTTGCATTTGAGCTTGTTTTTGAATTGATTTGGTCAATGTATTTTGATATTTGTCCATACTATGCTTATATTGATCAAGTCCTATTGCACCATTAAGAAAACTTGCATTTAAATTTGTCTGTGCAACTTTAACCTGACCAATATATTTAGAAATATTTCCAATTTGCTTATTAGCACGTCCAAATGACGATGTGAAACTTGAGTTTAAAACACCATTAATTACAAATGCCGTAGTGAAAATGTTGGCCATATTGTTCCTCCTTTCCTGAAATTATGGTATAATGAACAAAGAGGTGATTCATGTGTTGATACTTGCAATTTTATTCATCCTTGTTGTAGTTGCCGGTGGTGTTTTTGGATTTATTGACTTTCTAAGTGACTCTCACAAAGAACGAAAAGCTTTTAAAAAAATTGATGAAAAGTACCCTATTTAAAACCCCATTAACTTTAATGTTAGTGGGGTTCTTCTTTTTGCACTTCACTAATTACGTCTAACCACTCATTAATACATGCCACGTCTCTGCTCATCCAATAGTCTACAGAACCATATTCATGAAGTTTTACAGCTATTTTTTTGTGGCATTTGCTTGGATTTGTGGTACCATATTCCCTATCAAAAAATTGAACACACTTACTGTTATCTCTGCGTATTTCTGAATATTTAAACTCAAGATATCGTCTACATTTTTGTCCAATGCTCTCGCCGCCAAAATACATTGAAACTTTTTAGAAAACGTAATCTCTGGCACCGTTTCCCCTAAACTACGAGCCTCTTTTTCAGCCTTCTCGTAATCGTATCCCGTCATTTTTTCAAGCCCTTTTTCCAGTTTTTCTATATCCATAATTTCCTCCTATACGTTGATACCCGCCTATGCTATGCATAAGCGGGCATTTTAATTTAAACTTTATTACGCTAATCCTAATGCTTCACGTACCGCTGTCAACTCATCGGTGTCATCCACTTTGTGAATATAGTTTAGCTTATCAATTTCCGTGACCGTTTCACCATTTAAAGTAATCTTAATATAAGAACACTCCATCTCTGCAGATGCTCCGGCAGCTGACGCAACTTCTAACTTACCAGGATCAATCTTTTTTGGATAAGCACGAACGACAACCTTTAAAGGGCGTGTCTCCAGAGCCCCGCTAGAAGCGTTTGCTACCTGAATAGCCCCCCTAATATCAAGGTGATGTGCTTTAGGTGCGCTCAAACATGTTAAAGATTTTGCACAAGTTCTAAAGCTCATCTTGATTGTTTGACTTCCAAAATGGCCAATGGTAGGTGTCTCCAGTTCGCCCGCTATACCAGCACCTTTTGTCGTAGATGTCATATAGTCTAATGATGGTAAAGTAACATCTGCAACGCCCAAGAGATCATTACTATCTTTGTACACTCTAAAAGCAATTACTTTTTCTGGAATAAGATTTGCACCACTCATATATTTTCCCTCCTTTTGTCTTATTCAAATAACTTACTAAAGTTTGATGTATCAAACTCAATCGTATTAACTATTTCACGTGCCGGTACAGGAGGTGTCCAATGCGTATGGAACGTCATTTTACCATCAATCAAATCTGTAAGAGCATTTTCATCTGATACAAATTCAATGTACCCGCCAAGAATATATTGCTTGGCCGCCAACCCATTTAGTCTAATATTTTCACTATCTACTATAGTGTCTATTAGCCTCTTACTCATAGGCCGGTCTACTTTACTAAAATAGGTCAAAATAAATGTTTGTGCGTGCCAGTGTACCATCAAGCGTTGGCACAAAAAGGCATCCTTCGGGTCAGTATTAGTCGGATAACAAGCCGTCCTATTGCCCCACATCTTCCAGCCGCCACTAAAGTTCAACCCTGTAATAATTCCCTGCCCATTAAGATAATTTGCCTGTTCAGGGCCAATTATAATTTCTGTTCCATTTTCCAAGCAGTTAGCATCGCATTGGATACTAACGTTAGAAGGACTTTCATAGGGTACATCATCATTGTTGGAACATAGAACCCCAATAACACCCATCAAATGTGTAGAACGGTGGTATACTACGCCACCTAGTTTACACATTGGCCAACAAACCGCTTGGTCATTTCCTGTGTAATTATTTTGATTTTTCCAAGATGATACATCAGTATATTTACTTACTGTATTATCTGCAGGAATATCACAAATACTTACCGCACCAAAAAATGTACTTATTGTTGCTGCTTTAGCCTTCATAACGGCAGCTGTAGCAGGAACCTGTGACCACCCAGGAGCTAATATCATGCCTGGTACGACTCCATACAAAGGAAATACTTGATTTAAAGTTTCTAACCCCCTACATTCACCTGTTGTAACACTAATGCCGCCAATAATATCCGTATCAGCAACCTTACTTGGGTCAACTTTATCGTAAGATAAATAACAAGTTTCTGCAGATGCCAAAGCCCCACCCTCTAATGCAGTCAAAATAATTTGTTCACTATCGTTGTAAATAGCTTCATAATCAGTCCCGATTACCAAATCTTGGCCAGCTTCATTTACTCTAACTTTCAATGTTTCCAAAAGGATTGGGTCTGTAAGTGTTGCCACCCCGTTAGTCAAAGCCAAACTTTCTTTTATCACTGCAGTCTTATGAACAGCAGGATCCAAAACATTAACGAAAACCACCGGTGCAACATTGTACAAACAAAATTGACTATACATAGCTTCACATAAAGTATAATCTCCCCAGTTTTCAGAATAACCAAACTGGGCTACTGCCTCAGCATAGCTATAAAGCAAAATTGGTTTATTTGTCGCTGCGCGGTTAGTTGCTAGATGAATTGGCGCCGTACCAAAAACCACCGGCAAGCACGCTTCCGTGTTAACCGGTGGAACAATTGACGTAGGCAATTCACTAGCATAAATACCATGTCTGTATGCCATTTTTATACCTCCATAATTTCTTTATAATATTTATTTAACGGAGTACCAATAGTATCCCGCTCCTTACAGCTATCAGCAAACTTTTCAATTTCTACAAATAATTTTTTGATATGAGGATGCTCTTCAAAAATATCTATTAGATGAGTTGGATACCCATCAATAAAAACTGTATACTGCGTAAGTTTATTTCCGGTCAAAGATGGACCAATATAAATTAACTGTTGCTTTATATTTTTCATTTTTTTATACGAGGCCGTCATAATTAACTGTCTCCTCTACTGGTTGGTACATCTGCCATGTGACATCCATTTGGCCATACATTAAGGGATGTGCTTGTTCTTGATTAATCATATAAGTTAATGGCAATATCAAACTACCCTTTCTTTTTTTATTAACAACTAAAGTACGATTTGACAAAAGTGCGTGCCTTACATGTACCATGAGATTGACAAGACTTCTCCAGCTATCTACTGGGTCTCTATCTATCGTTCCAAAATATATCCGTATTTTAATTGTTGATTCTACTTCATCATCTTTTCCGTCAATGATACTGCATAAAATAAAGGGGCAATATCTCTGTGTATGGTCAGATTTTTTTGGTAGTTCTTGCGCATATACAACAATTTTAACGTTATCATCATTTTCATTATTGAAAACATAACCATTTACTTTGCAACGTATGAACGCACATAAATCATCTAAAAATGTGACTGGTGTCATTTACTACCATATCCTTTCAAAACAGCTTCCACTTCGTGAGCAAAGCGTTTATTCAATGTTTCTTGCGCTTTATCTTCTACTATTTTTGAAACCTTTTCATTGCCAACCATCTGAGGCACGGATGGACCATAAGCTACTTTTATTGGATATCCTTTCGATGACGTTCTGATTACAGTTCCCACAAAACCGCTTTTAGTTGAGTGTGCAATAAATCCACGATTAATAACTTTGGGTGAATTTCCCTTTTTTACTTTTGCGGTGACACCATTTTTACCTTGATTAACTTTGAACTCCCCTAAAAGAATGGGGCTGCCTTTTGTGGTAATTGATGCCTTTAATCTACTGCTAGATGATTTCTGAGCTGCAATTGTTTGCTTTATTGCTCCGGCCGTAACTGCGTATTCTTTTCGTGTCTCTACTGATATAGCTGTTTTAGCAGTTGTAGAAGCACGGTTAATTGCTCTGCTTGCGGCCTTTCCCATCCCATTTTTAACTCCACCAAGCAATATTTTAGCCATATCCAAATCTTTAGTATCAATGCTAATCATGATTCGTTCGCTCCTAGTTGCACTTCCAAAATCCCATCCGAGTCTATTGCCTTAGTAACATTGTAATACTGCCCATCAATATTCATGCTTTGGTTAAAAGTCGGGCAATATCCTAGATCTTCTTTGATAACAAAAAGCACTTTATCACTTACAAAAGCTCCTGGGTATTGCTCAATCTTAACTTGCCGCCGCTCTTGCAACACATCTTCATCTAATATAGCTATTATTTCTTTACCATCTATATTATGCTTTGAACCAAATTCTCTAATATCCAAATAAATATTTTTGTTGTCATTAGCAATAAGGTCTTTTAGTGTCTCCATTATTATTTTACATTTACAGCTGGATCAATATCAGGCAATTTAGAAGTTTCATCGTTTCCATTGTCCTTATCAGCATCGTTATTTGATACTGCCGCAGCTTCCTTTGCTACTGTTTTAGCTACAGTACTAGATACCGCCGTAGCTTCACCGTTATCAATTAATTGCTCTGCTAAATTAGAATCAACCGTAACAATAGAATCCTTTCCATATTTTTTGCCTTCAATACGAACGAAAAATCGTTTAATTAAAATAGATTTCTTAGCCATTGTTTCCTCCTTAATTTAGAATTAGTGTCTCAATTCACCAAACATTTATAAAATTGAGACACTATAGCGGATAAAACCGCAATGGTACTTATATTTACTTCACCACAAGGGTGTACCAATCATCAGTAAATTCCGGCTTTGGTACAACACGGCGTCCTAGACGCAGCATTTGAACATCTTTACCATCTGGCACCCAAATCTTAGGAACGTCTCTTCCTTCAAAAGTTTCAAACACTTTAGTATCTGGATTAACTTGAGTAATGGCACCATAAAGTAATGAACCACGGCCTGAAATACCCATAATCACTGTAGAATCCGGCAAATATTTTTTCATTTTTCCATCATCATCTTTGTATTGTGCTGTATATACATATACTTCTAACGCAAATTCATTTATAGTCCCAATATAACGAACTCCCGGCTTTTGTATTTTGGGAACAAAATTAACAACATTCAAATACCTGGTATCCAACAGTTTTAAGAATTTTTCATTAGACAAAAGCATTTTCTCTACATCTGTAGCCATAACCATTACATCAGGATTGTTTGAGCTATTTGTAGAAATGGTGTCAAACATGTCTTGAATATCGCCATAGATATCAGCAGTCGACTTATCCCATGTAGCCGCACCAGTCAATGTTTCTTTTTGATTCCAGTCAAAAGTCATGGTATCTTCAATAAACGTTTCCCCGTCATCGGTATACCCTTTGATAGGAACAGACCCTGTAACTAATAATTTAGCGCACATCCACTCTGTGCGTCGGTCATTAAGCATACGCAAATCATTTAAATCTTTTGCCCTGATTGTCATAGCTCGTTCTTGAGCCGTCAATTTTGAAAAAATTTGCTCACCAAATGCTCTTTGCTGCAAATCTTGAGCAGTCAGAGGAATCTTAGGAATCATAATAGGTGGCTTGTATTTTAAAGTCGTAAAACCATTGCGTGTTACATTTTTACCACTAGCACCTTCGTTAACAAATGGTGCTAAGCGGCGGTCACCTTTGCGGTAATCAATCAAAACTTCCTCTGTTGGACTAGTTACTGGGGTTGGAAAGAAAGTATCCTTAAAGAAAGATGGGGCTCCGAAAGTTTGTTCCAAGGCCTGAAGCATAAAAAGTGTACTATTAATATTTACTGGCATTATATTTCCTCCCTTAGTCAGCTGTAGCAAAGAAAATGCTACGCAAATGTAATTCATCTTTGTGTGCAGACACTGTGTCTGCTTCCGCCACTGTTAAAGCATTTGGATTAAATACACCAACGGTATAAACAACTGCTTTCACATCAGTAACCGTGGCATCTACAGGTGCACTTAATATTACTTTAGCATTTTGACTGCCATCTTCTTTTGTTGCATCAACAATTGTATATTTACCACTAGCCTTAACAACACCAAGAATTGTTCCTGCTTTAAGAATGCCTGACCCGGACAGTATTGTTACTGCTTCTGTTCTTGGTTCCGGAGTAGTCTCTGCTACCAAAATCGGATATGTGGCTTCTATAACTTTTTCAATTCTTTCCATTATTTTCTTCCTCCTTTTAAAGCATTAACCATTACACCAACGGCAGCTTTCATTTCCATTTCTGCAGCATTGGAATTAATATCCTGTGGTGCAGATTTAACGCCTTCCACTCCGCTAGCTTTATTACCGGCAATTTGATTTTTAATAAATTCTTCCGGTTTAGTCGTTGACTCTGGAACAACATCTACAAGCGTTGGTGCATTGTCTTTAGCAATAGTCACAAAGTCTTTAATGCTCTCAGCAGTTAAACCTTTTGCCTTAGCACTAGTTACCATGGCGTGAACCGTCGGGTTATCCTCTACATCTAAAGCATCCAAAGCGCTAATACGTGCTTTTTCTGTTTCTAAGGCTTGTACGACAGCACTGTCCTCAATCTGTTTGCACAGGTCTGGGCAATCTTTTTTTAATTCATCTACAGTTTTGTACATCTTTACATCCTCCTTGTTTTTCAACTTGTTTTCAATTTCTTTAGGAACTTTAATATGATTGCGTAAACCTTGTAAATTCGGTACTTTATCAAATTTAAGGCTATTAACTATTAAAGCGCTCCCATTTAGCGCCATATCAACGATTTCTTCACCTACATAATCGGCAAAACCATATTTTACCGCTTCATCTGCAGTTAACCACGTTTCTTCATCCATTAGCTTGGCCACCGTACTTTTATCACATTTATCTTCTGTCTTAGTAAGATAGGCATTTATAATACTGCCTTTTACGGTACTAAGGACCGCACCAAGCTTCTGTAAATCTGCAGCATTATAATAGCCACAAAGCGCAGTTAACGGATTGTGAATCATAACCATGGCATTAGACGGAACAGTAACTATCTCCCCGGCCATCATGACAATAGTGGCAGCTGATGCCGCCAACCCATCAACCATTACCGTGACTTTACCCTTATATGTTTTAAGCATGTTGTATATAGCTTGAGCAGCAAATACATCACCACCCATAGAATTTATACGTACCAATACATCTTTACCACTAAGCGCATCAAGGTCTGCTTTAAAATCACGTGGCGTAATCTCATCACCCCACCACGTGGAATTAGATATTTCGCCATAGAGCAAAAGCTCCGCTTGTTCTGCAGCCTCATTAACTATTTTCCAAAATTTCACTGTTGCTTTCCCCCCTTTCCATTAGGAATTGTAAGACCGTAGTGTTCTGCCAAGGCCTTTTCCCTGGCAAGCTCTTCCATGTTGTCCTCATATTGAGTACCAGTCATTTCTAAGCTTTCTTTTTCACGAGTACTAAGCATTAGGTTGATGCGTTTTTCTGCCCCTTGAGCCTCTTTCACAGGATCCAAAACTCCTATAACAGGTCCATACCAAAGAGCCTTGCAATATGCTTTGCGTTTCAAAGGATCATCAAAAAAGCCTGGGGCTTCTACCCTGCCAAGGAATACCGCTTCTGCCAGCCACGCTTCATATATCGGCTGGCAAAAGTCTCTTGTGTACCACTCACGGCGCATAGAAAAAGCCGACCATGCCTGCAATAAAGCAGCACGTGCAGCTGAATAAGAAGCTTGGAAATGCTTCATAAGAACTTCATACGGTATTTCCAATGCAGCTCCTACTTGTTTCAACAGTGTATTTGTAAAAACTTCATAGCTGTCCATGTTATCAGTAGAACTTACGGTCTTTACATCATAACCGGGAGGTAGCTTATTTAGTGTTCCTGCTCCAAGTTTAAATCTATTTAGATCTAAATCTATGCCCTCTTTTTCTCCATCATCGCCGTAAGTATTCCCTAAAGGAAAACCCATGTCATTTGAACCTTGCTCTTGCGTAAAGAACAAGCTTAAAAATGAGCGAATTATAGCCGTAGTAAGCTCGGCATCAGTATACCTTGATACTTGTTTAAGCGTTGCCATAACAGGTGCTAGAAATGGAATACCGCGGTATTGTTCAGGCCTTTCAATATGTGCCGTTTGTAATACGTTAGCTATATCCGTTTCTTCATTTTTAGCCAATACCCTTACCCATTTCGGCGTATCTATAGTATTGGTCATATCATAAAGATACCTATTACAAATCCAGTAAGCAATAACAGCTCCATCTGAATCTATTTCTACTCCGCTCACTATCCTGTTTCCGTTATTTGGATTACGTGTCACAACGCTATAACTTGGTTGAATAAAAGCACTGCTATCAGGATTATTTATTCTATCTGCTTCGATAAGCTGAATACGCAAATGATAGGGGTTTAAAGTCGTAGCTTGACGATATTTAAGCAAAGCGAAAGCATCACCATTAGTCATATAGCCTATAAAATTAATGTCCTGAATATCATAGAAATTGTTTTGCCTATATAAATCACAGTTTTTGCTATCAGCCCATAGCTCGAATTCCTTTGCAGTCTTTCGTTCCCAATCTGTAGCTTGATTAGCAGTCATACCCAATATTTCTCTCGCTATACGAGGCCTTGCCTTAAGCCCTGCACCAATAATGTTAGTACGTGAAGTGTTAATAGCACTATTAGCTACAGCATTTCCCATCTGCAAATCACGTGCACGACTATGCAAATCATACAAATGTGCATCAATGTCAGAAGTTGGAGACGATGCCATGGGATTCCACCCCATCATGCTACCACTTTGATGATTGGCTGCATGTTCGCCATAACCGGTATTTAGAATTCTTCGTATAACATTTGTCGTAGCAGTCTTCGGTATCTTATTCGCTGTTGGCTGTCTTGCCTTATTACGCCAACCTGCTCTCCTCATACTCATTTATCTACCTCTTCTCTATCTGTCAATCAAAATAACCCTGCGGCTATTTCCATTGCCACTGTTAAAATTGCCATTTGCTAGCTTTGATTCTAAATCTTTAATAACAGCTTGAATCTTATCCAAATCAGCCCGCCTATTGTAGCGAGATCCAATTTTATATTCTTGAGAAATCATCGTTTTTTCACGTGCCTGATAGGCCGCATTAAGCTGTTTTTCAAGTTCCGCTTTATCCATTATTTCCTCCTACACTATAGTTTGCGTTATCCCTCCGTAGCCTTGATTCCTTTGAGGTTTTTTATTACTAGTTTCTGCCTTTTTATTTTCATATGAATCATCAATAACGCTTTGTAGCCTTTCCCAGTTAGGATTAATGCTTTGTTGAGCCGCTAAACTATAAACGCTTAAATCAAGAGGTTCATTGCGCTTATCAGGGGCTATATTCACCCACTTAGTAACTAACCTTCCACGCTCAATTCGTGGTACCCTTTTCTCTGCTATCAAGCCCTTGAAATAAACATCGTCAAACCCCTTAGGGATTTCTCCTACAATATCTTTAGGATAGTGGAAATATTTAGGGCCTTTTTCTTCAATAGCAAGCCTATCCATAATTTGTTGTTTACCTGAATCCACTCCTAACAACATTAAGAAAACATTGTATTCTTTTGCTTTACCAGGCTTATAGATTAATGGAATACCATCACCCGGCATACCCCTTATTGCAAAGCGTTGTTTTCTTGCATTTTTATGGCAATATTCATAAACATTTTTTGTATAATGGCCACCTGAATCTATAAAGGTTCTGCTTATTAAAAGCTTACGGCCATTGGCATGCTGATAAGCTTTATCCAATACAATGTCAAGTTCATCCCAAGTACGCCCTTCATCGGGAATACCCATAATGATGCCCTTTTTAATACCCCAACATTCTTCGCCCACTCCCCAACCATTAACCTGATACTCAAGCCTGTTGTCTTGCACATCAACTGCAGCTGTTAATAACAAAACACCCTGTGGGCATTCTGCTTCGTAATCTTCTCTGCGCTGCAGGAAAATATTTTCATCTGCAAATTCTCCTTTGGGTTCGTATACTTCACCAAAGCGTGTATTAACAACAACCTTCTCCATTTCTGGGTCACCTTTGGCTTCAAGATATTCTTGTACCACTGTTTTCCAAGGTATCCACGGAGAAGAAAAAGCATTAACAAAAAAACTCCGTACGCCATTTTTTATGGCATCAGGAGCTTTAGCAACATATTTTTGTGGTTGGTTTCTCATTGTTTGTTCATCGTAACCAAAACCGCAATGGGGGCAATGGTATAAGATGCTTTTGATAGTAATTAAGCGCGAACCGTCATTTTTTTTACTTTCTTCGTAATCAATTTGCAGATTTGCGTATTTAATCAAAGAAAATTCGTGGCAATTAGGACATTCGTGCTGCCACTCTTCCATTGTCCCAGAATTGTATTCGGCTTCTATGCGACTTGTTCCGGCCAATGTCGGTGTTGAAAATAATCCTACGCAGTAATTCCAAAATGTTGTGGTTCTTTTTGATGCTAAAGCTACCGGATCACCTTCCGTCCCTGCTGATTTGCAGAATCTGTCAACCTCATCGCATAGAAGTATTCTAATAGGTCTTGATGCTAAGCCAGTAGGGCTATTCGCACCGCACATAATGAGTCTTCCACCTGGAAAGAGTTTAGACAATATAGTATTGTCGCTATCTTTGGACTTGACATCATGAAACATCTTTTTGAGCACTTTTGTATCACGCAGCATCGGCGCTATTCTACTTTTTGAATAATCTTGTGCCATGTCAATTGTTGGCTGAACAAGCATAATTGGACAAGGATCTATGTGAGCAAAACGTGCCAATACGTTGTTTAACATATCTGACTTACCAGTTTGACTAGCAAGTTTTGATACAACCTTGTGAATAGCCGGTGTAGTAAAGGAATCCATTATTTCCCGTTGGTACGGTGCTCTATCCGTATGCCATTTGCCAGGTTCTGCTGCTGATTCACTGCTTAGTACTCTATATTTATCAGCCCATTCAGAAACGCTTATTTTAATAATTGGCTGCAGACATTTTTTTATAATGTTTTTGAACAGGTCATAGGTCAATTTTATGTTAGTCTGGACTAACATATTCTTCATCCTCTATCTCAGTATCAAAAAGCTTGGGATTATACTCTGACATTTCAGCAAGTAATTTCTCTACCGCAATAGTTAATATTTCATAGACCTGTTCTTGATTCTTACCCACTAATGACTGCGATAATTGTGTAGGAAATCCTTGAAACTTTGTCCGAAGGTTTATAAGCATTTCACTCATAACGAGTTTTACGTCTTCAGCCCCATGTATTTGACCCAGCTTTTTAGCTAATTCAATTTCCGCCAGCTCTCTTTTTACTTTTTCGTGTTGCGCTTTTTCCTGCCAATAATCCACCTGTCCTTCCGGTCCTGAAGTTGCACTTTCACCTTGCTTTTTTAAATAGTTAATATAATTCAATACATTCCCTGCAACCTCATATTTACTGGCTTTATCTCTTTCTAAAACATTTTCGTTAGCCAGTTGTATTATTCGTGGACGAGTCAAGCCAAAGCTTTTAGCTAATCCATCAGAAGTTGTTTTTATTTGTGTTAAATCCGCAAAAATCTTTGTTGCCATTCTTGTCCACCTCCTGTAAGTAAATGTCAGAATTTTTTTGTGCAAATTTAGACTGTTTTCGGGGTTCGAAAGACCCTCGGCCTTTTCTTTTCCCCGGAAGTACCTTTTCCTACCATATACGCGCGCGAGGACTAATGACCAAATCCTCAGCCCACCTTTTTTGCAATATAAAAGGCACGTAGCGTTAATCTGCGTGCCCCAAAGGGAAGGTTACATGTGTAGTTTGTACTGCCTAATTCTGACACTAGTATTTTAGCACGACAAAACAGCAAAAAAGTACCGCACTTTCTGCTATTACTTTTTCCTATGTTTTTTTATGTCTATTAATCCACTTGATACTGCACACATAGCGGCATCATTTATAAATTCATCTCTCCACCGATAGTAGGTATTCTTACTAATCCCCATAATGACCATGATTGTTAATGGGTTCTTGTGCTGCACATACCGTAGTTTCATACATTTACCAACTAATTGATTCTCATAAAGGTTATAGACTTTATCAATCAATCTAAGCCACCCTTCAGGATTTTGGACATACTCCTCCCCTCGTGGTGGCGTTATTATTAAAACACTTTTTAATGCAGTAGCATGTTTAATAGCTCTTTGTGCTGTCGGGTCACTTACAACAGCGTGGCCACATCCTCCTGTTGTAACTCCACGTGCATCCTGCAATTCCCTTGCTTCCTTTACTGCAACTCGCAACACATCTGCATAAAACAAATAATGATTAATGTCACTTAACGTTCGTTCGTCTAGTGCTTCCATTTTCACGTTCCCTTCTTCTAGCTTTTTGATTTTTAAACTTTGGTATTGCTGCCAATCTATAATACTGATATGGATAACCTGTAATCTCGCTAACTCCAACACTTAAACTATCCTGTACTAAAACATATCCAACCGGAACTACTGGGTCCTGCCTCCATGAGTCAGCTCTTACTATTTCTACAATGGGCTCTGGAATAATAAGATTACTAGATTGGTTCCACCGTTTTTTGAATACGCCTCTACCTTCCTTGCGATTTTTCTCTACCTGCTTCATGTGATAACTCGCTAGTTCGGTATAATCTCCGTTTGGCTTTAATGATCTAAAATTAGCGCTGCCACATTCCCATGCCATTGCTATAAGTGCTGGCTCTATATTATTTTTTATAATTAAATGGTGATGAATAGAGTTTTCTCCATATTCAGTTACGGAAACATATTTTAATTCAGCCCCACGCTTTTTTAAAATAGTTCGTAACTTTCTTAAAAACTTTTGTAAATCTTTTTTAGCAATTTCAGTGTCCATCGTTTTATGCCATTTATCGTAGTGTAAAACAATATGATAATCAGCAGGCTCAAAGTTGGCATTAACTAACCTACGATATTTCTTAAAAGCATTTTTAGCATTTTGCTTTTCTACGAACTCGTTAGTTTTATTTATTCTTTTAGACCGATGAATATTTTTACCGTGGCAAAGGAATGTATGAATTTTCTCTATTTCGATTGTTTGCCCACAGATATAAGTTTTCTTTTTATACATATTCATCTCTCCTGGTTATCAAGTTAATATATAGTAACAAGCCTAAAGGGGATGCATCCCCTAGCTATTAATTTATTTATATAATGAAGGAAAATACTTTTTGGGCTTTTGCAAAACAACGTCAAACGCAGAATAGTACTCCACGCTTGACGATTTTATATTATTTCCCGAAAATCAAGCTCCGGAAACTTATTTAACAATAATTTACGTTTAATACGATAAACTGCATTCTTCTCTGTTGCTTCCGACTTTACGTCAATATAATAAATATGATTATCTTTATCTGTTACTTTAAAATCTGCTATATAACAAATTTCTTTGTACTTGATACCTGCATGTTCAAAACTTTCTTGTAAAACAAACTTAGGCTGCAGCTCTATAGCTTTTATTTCTCCTGACTGCTGCATAGATATTAACCGCAGGTATTCTTGCCCTTCTCGCTTGCTATCGAATTTATGCCGACATAACATACTTACTTCTGCTCCATACTTATTTTTTATCCCAAGCGATACTGTTTTAGGTGGCATATTTTTTCCTGTTAGTCTGGATAAATCTTTTGACTTCAAACATCCTTTTGCCGCCAATCGTACTAAATCAGCATCATCGTACTCTTCCCACCTAGTCAAAAAGGAATCTCCTCTTCATAGGCTACTGTTTTTCCAAAACTATCCATACTACTTTTAGCAGCAGATTGTTCACGTCCACCAATAGTCCCTACGGTATTTTTACGTTCAATAAATTCAACACTGTTTGCAATTACTTCGGTTACATATCTTTTATTGCCATCTTTAGCTATATAATTGCGTATTTGCAGCCGGCCCTCAATCAGTAATCTTTGTCCCTTTGATACATTATTTCCACACACTTCAGCAACTTTGCCCCATACTACTATATTGATAAAATCCACTTCTCTTGTACCGCTTTGACTAATATATGGTCTATCTACCGCCAATGTAAAAGTGCAAACTATCTTCTCACTTGGTGTCATACTTACTTCCGGGTTATGAGTTAAACGGCCTAGAATAATAATCTTGTTCATGTTTAGTCTCCTTGATAAGCATTATTTGTTTCTCTAAATTCAAGTTCCGTTTGTGCCTGTTTGTTTTTGTGTGCATAGGCAAACGCTTCTTGCTTCATTATTTCTATCTGCATCTTTTCTTCCAACGTTAAATCTGCATCCCAATATGTAGGTGTGACCATTTTTATTTCTCCGCCAAAATCTACTACTTTGAACATGAAATTAATTTTTATTCCTGTGCCCTTTTTATCTGAGGTTGGAAATGATATTTTTTGCGGTACTATTAACTTATTCCACTCAGCATTGCTTTCTGCTACTTTTAACGACTGCGCTCCATCAGCTTCATAAAGGTCTAAATCACCAATGAGCTTTTCTGTTAATTTATCGAATTCGCAAAACCTGCGAATCATGTCATAAACAGCCAAGCAAGCTTTTTGAAAATCCGGATGTGGTTGTACACTTTTTGTAACCACAGTGATAAGTGACTTGTCCAAGTCATCTTCATAAATACGATAGTCAACTTTAATAGGTTGCTGACAGGTAAAATAATTAACTACTATACTCATTTCTCCACCTCAATCCCTAAAATACAATAATCTTCATGTAACCCAAATTGTGGACAATTTGAAAGGATATAAATTATTTTTACTATTATTCCTACGTTTTTACATTCATCATTTTCATAAACTGATAAAAATATTTTGTCGCCTACTTTAAAATCTCTGTCAAAACGACGTAATTCAAACTTTTTATACCCTCGCACTATATCGTTAAAAAACTTTTTTTGTATTTTTAATGTATGAACTACAGGCTTTCGATGTTCACCTGATACGATATCTAGGGCCTTGCGATATTCGCAGTCGCATTTTTCTCCTGGATCTAGGTGAGCACCACATTTTTTACAAGTGTTATATGCCGCCAATTTAGTTACTCCTTTCATGTCTTAACTTTAGCTTTTTAAAATTTATGATGATATAATTAGAATAAAAACAAGGAGTGATTATTATGGCCGAAGTTAGAAGATTTTACGATACAGCAGAAATTTGTAAAAACGGTCATGTTATTACCATTCATTATGAAAGCCAACCTGTGGAGCGAAAAAACTACTGCCCACAATGTAACGCCGCCACTATTCATGAATGCCCAAATTGCAAAAAAAAGATTCAAGGATGTTATCATTCAGAAAATCATGAAGCATTATCATGTAGCCCACTAACTAATTCTTCAAAATATTATTCTTTTACAACTTGTCTGACAAAAAAAGATCAATATACTCCACCAGCCTATTGTCACAACTGTGGTTCTCCATTCCCTTGGACTGAAGCACTTATTGCTGAAGCTGATAAAATTATTGAAATGATGTCAGAATTAACACCTGCAGAAAAAGAAGAATTGAAATTAATATTTCCAGATCTTATTGCCGAAACATCATCTACAATTTCGTCATCCATAAAATTCGAAAAACTTCTGAAACCTGTCAACGCTTTGTTGATTAGTGCATTACAAGCCGCAACAGGCAATTTTATCGTAGCTGCTGCTACTAAGTTTTTGGGTTGGTAACTTTAATATTCTTATAAGCTTCGTTAAGCAAAATCATATTTTCTGCTGTTGGTTCTGCTCGGTCCGCAAACTTTTGGCAAAACAATAAATATAAAATCTCAAATCCTCCAACAAAGTCTTTGTAATCTATACTATTATCACTTTTGTTCAGCTCTTTTTTTAAGCCATTAATTTGCCCATTATTCAATTTTGCTTTGTTTTCGTCACAATAATTTGACATCAGTTCATCCCCCATTTAAATTTTTTTGCTCACTTTCGTCCGATGCCTTGCACTTCCATTTATACTTCTCAAAATGATATACTTATCTAGAGGAAAATTTGAAAGGAGTTGTTTTTGTGGCATCAATACCCTTTAATCTTGATGAAGTAGATATTCTCTTAGATTTAGTTTATGACTTTAGAGAGGACATTGAGGAAGGTAACATCAAATCTCCAGAGTTACAATTATTAACAGTTGCTACGTATGATCTTATTAGTAAGCTAAACTCTATTAAATTATCCGTATTTAACAGTGATGATTTTGAATTTTTAGACATGCTAATTGAGATGAGAAAAGACGAGATAATGGAGATTCCCATGAAGAAACGAACTGCCGATGTCCGCAATATGTTAAAAGAACTTCTGACCCTTGACAAAAAATTGAAGCTGACAATGGATGGTCATGATAACTTATCTTCTTTCGACCAGTATCCTTACTAAATCTGGCAGATGAACGAGTTGTTTTTATCTGTATATCTTTTAGTCCTATTTTTTTGCATATGTTATAAGTTGACATAATTTCACTCTCTCTTTAACAAATTGTTCGCTCAAGTTTATACTTTTCAATGTGTCGGCATTTCAAGCGTATCCGTATCTAAATTTCTCCTGTGTTACAACTAAAAACAAAAAGGGTGATCATTGTGAAAAAAAATAGTGCTCAAGCTGTTGCTCTCCAAAACTCCATGGGAATAGCAAATCATATGCTGCAGTCCGTTAATAGCACTTATGCTGTTCATTTGAACTCAATAAACCACCCTTTAGAAGGTATCCAAAATATAATTAATACTATGAATAGTTCTAAAATGATTTATGAATTAAATAGCTTTATTGAAAAAGCCGCTACTACTACTTTTGTTTCTGATATTATTAGTGGTAAAACAACTTATTCATCACTCATTTCTGATGTGATTGGTGATAAAAAAACCTATGCATCAGTTATCTCTGATATGATTGGTGATAAAAAAACCTATGCATCACTTATCTCTGATATGATTGGTGATAAAAAAACCTATGCATCACTTATCTCTGATATGATTGGTGATAAAAAAACCTATGCATCACTTTTTTCTGATATGATTGGTGATAAAAAAACCTATGCATCACTTTTTTCTGATATGATTGGTGATAAAAAAACCTATGCATCAGTTATCTCTGATATGATTGGTGATAAAAAAACCTATGCATCAGTTATCTCTGATATGATTGGTGATAAAAAAACCTATGCATCACTTTTTTCCAATCTATTAACTGAAATTTCCAAATCGACGCAACTTTACCAAAATACGTTCGAAGCTATTCAAGGTATTGGTCTTCATGAACTACCTTTGGAAGAATTTAGAAAATTTGTCGATAATGATTTAAACGATTTTAAACAAAAACAAACACCTATTGAGCAACACCACATTAAAGAGAACAAACATCCCAGAAAACGGCTAATAACTAAAACTAGAAAGCTAATTCAAAACAAGGAAATTCAAGGTAAAGTGTCTTTTTATGTAGCTATATACAGCTTTCTCTGTCAACTAGACCCTTGTAATAATTCTTTTAGTGAGTATTCAAAATATATTTACCTTGCAATAATTTCTTTAATCGTTTGGTTCGCGGAACAAAAGAATTATTGTGATAAAAACTAAAGGCATAATAGTGAGTATTAGCGACTTAAATAGACCTGCTCCCTTGCTTAAATTCGAATAAATACCATCTATTACAGTCCATATTATTGCTATTTCACAGACCAACCTTCTTAGCATTTCACTTTTACCTTTCACTTTCTCTCACTCCTTCTTGTATAAGTTTTAGACTTATCCTAAGGCCACCAGTTTCATACCTGGTAGTCTATTTTTTTGCCTTCAATACTGTAATCTTGTCGCCAGGCTGCAATGGTCTATTAGCATTTAAAACTTGTTTGTTTTCCGGCAAAGCCTTCAGCTCTTCCAAATATTCCAGCATATATATGTCGCCACTGTACCGGCTAGCAATCCCCCACACCGTATCTCCCATATGGACGGTTACTACTTCTTTAGTGATAATATAAGAATTTTTAGTTGGTTGCGCACAGCCCATAAATAAGGCAGCTATAAGAATAAGTAAAAATAATTTCTTCATTGTTTACCACATCCTGACTGTTGTTTTTTATGCTATAATCGCCTTAGAAAGGAGGTGATTATGATGAAATTTCAAGGAGCACTAATTCGCGAACAAAATGTTACCTTTGCCATTGTTATTGTTAAAAGCTTTGTTTTGCAAAATTCTTCTGAAATAGAAAGAGCTAGAAGATCTTTTCAACCTTTTTTCCCAGGAAGACCAATCATTCTTATGGCCCAGGACAGTCGAGGCATCCCCACATATCAAGGCAGGCATGATATTGTTGCATTTCTTGCAAATATCGATCCCAGCCGTATTCCATGGAAAGAGTACACTATCAATTAGTTCGTTTTATTAGGCCCTTTTTTGTTACTGAGCTTAAATCCGTATGTTTGATGCAAACTGGATATGTAACCCCTTGTTCATCAGTAGTTAATGTTGTCGCAATGTTTTTACACCCAAGATAATTACATTGAGAACTCCCAGCATTAATAAAACAGCTATTATGTAAAAGGTTAATTCTAGTTTTTAATATTTTGTCTTTTGTTGCTTCGATAATTGAGATTGCTTCCGATATTGTTACTTGCCTACCAACAAGAACATTTAATATATCGGTAACAATCTCATTTTCTTTTTGTTCTTTTTTATTTGTTAATACAACTTTTTCCATTTCTTCCATATGCTTAGCACCTTACCTTTCGTGGTCTCCCCCGTCCAAGTTGAATTGGAGTCAGCTCCTGTTGCTCTCGCAAAGTTTTTAGTTGCTTATCTGCCGCCTCAACAGAAAACTTAGTATGCCTTGCTCCATGATCAGCTAACCATTTTAGGAATCCTTCGCGTATAATACATACCTTGCGACCTACCTTATACGCAGGAAAGTTACCCACATGATTTTCTATTGATTTCCATGCTTCAGCTCTAATGATTGCTGTATTAAGACCGCTGGCCAACGCCGATGCTTCCGTTACTGTAATAACTGCCTTTTCCCAAACCGGTATTTCAATTTTTTCCATGTTCATTCTCCTTTCCCATATACGCTTCTTTTTCTCTACTCCGCTCGCATTTCTAAAATGCTATAATTGCATTATTTATATTGTATTGAATCCCTTAAATCTTTTATAACTATAGCTGAGCACGTAGCCGCCGATATAATTACAAACGCCTTAAGACGTTAACGGATTTTTATTACGCAGTGTCGTTTTATATTCTCTCTAGTTAAATCAAGCGCAATATTAGCTTCCTTAATCGACAATCCGTTCAACAAACCCGATATCTGTTGTGCTGCTTTAGTGGTTTTAACGCTATAGACCATTTCAAGTCCGGCCCAATAATCAAATTCTTCCGAACTAACAGTGCCAGATTCCATCAATGCCTCATTTCCCCTAGTAACATCAACCATATTTTTAAGTTTTTCCTTTACATTGTTTTCGTACTTTTCTTTTTCAGTTTTTTCATTTATATGCATTGAAGTTTTTGATCCATTCATTTTTAACCATCACCCTTACTTATATTTATTAATTTACATTGGACTGAATCTCTTTAATTCTATTAGCATGCCAATAAAATGATGAAGTACCCTCACACTGTCATTGATGGCAAGCATTTCTTCACTGGTATGCTTTTCTTTTTTAATTTCTTTTTGTAAGGAATCCAAATAGTCATTAGCGACTAATTCTAATTTTTCTTGTAACTTATCAATAGCTGTTGTGCCTTTAGTTTTGTTCATTTTTGCTCCTCTTCGTTTATATATTCGAATAGCGACATCAATGCTTTTATTGCTGACCAAGTTGGATAAGTTTATAACCCCGCATTTTATTTGTAGATAGCATAAAATTACGTGCTTTTATTGCTAACTCGTAACTTTTATGTACTACAGAGGCCGTCCAATAATGGTCTCTGTTTTCTTTTGGCAATTTAAATTCACATTTTGGTGTTATTACAATTGCCGTTTTTCCGTTAATTTTTCCAGTGTCCTTAAACATATATCTAGTAACTACGTACTCCATGTTAATGCCCTCCCTTCTACTTAGGGCTGCCCTCCTATGCGCTATTATTATTTCCAAAAGTAAATTAGAATAGTTTTATTTGCATTTTATGTCCCCTATTTTAGTATTCTTTCTTTTTTGCATCGCTTTTAGCGATATTTTTGGGCGTGAAAAATCTATACACCCCATTGGCAAAGCTACCAATGATGCAAACCGTGCCGCCATTTCTATAGTTGGTGACGATATACCGGTTTCAAATTTCCTATAGGTATCTCTTGTTATTGATAGTTTCTTGGCTACACCTTCTTGAGTTAACCCCTTGTTTCTTCTTGCAGCTTCCATAGTAATTTTTAATTCACTCATTGCCTTCACCTCCTTGCGCTTATTATAAATCGCTTTCAGCGATATGTCAACGCTAAAAGCGAAAGTTATTACGCTTTTTGTTGATTATTTTACGCTTTATGGTATAATGATGTTGCTTGGAGGTGAAAATTATGACTATAGAAGAAATTAAAAAAGCTTTTTCGAGAAATCTAAAACATTATATGAACGTTTCTGGTAAAACTCAATCTGAATTAGTACAAGAATTGTCATTCCGGCAAGCTACTGTCTCTGATTGGATTAATGGTAAAAAATACCCTAGAATGGACAAAATAGAAATCTTGGCCAAATATTTTGGAATTTCCGTAGCAGATCTAATTTCCGAACCACCTCAAAACGGTTACTACAATAATCCCGAAACTGCCAAACTTGTACAAGAACTTTATGATAACCCCGACCGGCGCGTTTTGCTAGATGCAACTCGCAACCTACGACCAGAAGACGTAAAAGCACTAACACTCATTATCAATCAAATGACGAAAAAGGAGAGTTCCGATTGAAATGCCGCCTATTCCCCGCACTAGAATCTACCCCCTGCCGCCAAAAGTTCGTGGCTTCTGCCATGAAAACCCAGACGGTAGCATTGACATAATACTAAACTCAAAACTAACCTATGAATCAAATCTAAAAACCTGTTTACACGAACTAAAACACATTAAAGATTTTGTATGTAAGGAAGATTGTGATGTTCCTGAGCTTGAAGAACTCAGACATAAATAATTTTAGGAGATGATTTTAATGGAACGCTGCCCCAATTGTGGCCATGTTTTAATAAACCATACTTGCCTTAATTGCAAACTTGATGACTACGATAACAACTCATATTTAAAATTCACTAGGCCCCAGATTATTGAAAAATCCATACATACGTTAGCCGGAATTCTTCATGGGATTTCTATAGATCAAAAAATCAATGATGAGGAAATTGGTGAACTGAAAAATTGGTATGAAACCCACAAATATTTTTTAAATATTAAACCATATAATGAACTGCTTATAACCTTATCAGATTTTCTTGCCGATAATATCATTACTGATGAAGAAAAGGAAGAACTTTTATGGCTTTGCAATAACCTTCAAAGTAAAAGTAATTACTATTCTATGGTCACTAGTGATTTACAAATATTGCAAGGCATTTTACATGGCATTTTGGCTGATTCAAGAATAACAAAATCAGAATTAGAAGGTCTTAGAAGCTGGCTGGCTGATAGCGAACATCTTGCTACAAATTATCCCTATGATGAAATATATAGCTTAGTTCTTTCTGTTCTCGAAGATGGTGTAGTTTCCCAAGAAGAAGAACTCATTTTAAAAGAATACTTCGCTACGTTTTGTGAAATACCAGTATCGAAACTTTTAACTGAACAGGAATTGCTTGAGCTTAAACAAAGCACTTCCATTAATGGTATATGTGCAACTGATCCTAACATAGTATTCAAAAACAATTTATTTTGTTTTACTGGCAAATCTTCTAAATCAACGCGTAATGATATTGCTAAAATAATAGAAAGTGCCAATGGAATATATAAAGATACTGTAACCTCTAATACAAATTATCTTATAGTTGGTGATGATGGCAATCCGTGTTGGGCTTTTGCTTGTTATGGAAGAAAAGTTGAAAAGGCTATTACCCTACGTAAAAATGGAAATAATATCATACTTGTTCATGAAGTTGATTTTTGGGATTCACTTTAAAATCAATTGCTTGCTGATTATGCAATTTAAAATGCCTGGTCATAAATATTATGGGGATATTCATTGACATTTGGCTGTTAATAAACCGGAGTTCCTCCGGCATAAACAAAAAGGGGTATTTTTTTATGAAAAGAATTTTTATGGTTTTTATTTTAGCAACAATGATGTTGGCAATTACCGGCTGTGGTAGCAGCGAACTTGCAAGCAAAACAGGAATGAATAGCCAGCAAGAAAAAGCCGCAATTGAAATATTTAAAAGCGTTGGCATTTCCAAGGCGGAAGACCTCTCTCCTAGAAAGGAAAAAGATATTTACATTGTTGGATCTGGTAAATTCGATGGCCTTATCTTTAAATTAAAGGAAGATAAAAATATTGATTTTATTAAATATAAACGAAATTTTCTTTATAGCAGTTTATTCCCACAAAAAGTTGTTGCGAAATTCGAAGATTTTTATATTGAAAATGAAGCTTCATATGTAGTTGCTGCACGCGATGCCGTAAGAGCTAGGCTGCGTTCTCCTAAATCTGCCGATTTTAATTGGGACCATTTTGTAACCCGTAAAGATAACATAGTGACAGTTAAGGGAACATTAGAAGCAACTAATGCCTTTAATGCAAAAATCAAAACCAGCTATTTCGTAACCTTAAGTTACCCTGATAAAAATGTTTTAAAAGTTTTAATAAATTGATATTTTTGACGATTAAAAGCATTAATTTACGGTGTTGTTTTGCAATGTCAACTAATAAAGAAAAGGAATTATGCAATAAAAATAACTACCCGAAAGTGCATATGCAAATTGTAAAAACAACCTTTTTTACAATTTAAGCTTTAGACACGATGATTTTAATTGATTTTTTAAAGGTATTTGCAATATACCTTTATCCGATAAACATATATTTAAAATACCTTTAAATTTTCGTTATTTTTAAAGGTATTCATTGCATACATACGTTTAATAACGGTATTACTCAATGCATTTTTTTATGAAAGAGGTGCTAAAATGACTTACAACAAGAATATTGCATATAATTCACTCCCACTATTGCCTCCCAATTGTGAATTAGAAAATAAAACTATTCTGAAAAAGACAATATCTGCAAATAAAGCACTGGCTGAACTAAGGGGCTGGACATTCGCACAACCTAATCCATTTCTATTGCTTGACTCCCTTTCCTTGCAGGAAGCAAAAGCATCAAGTGAAATTGAAAATGTCGTCACTACCAATGATGAACTATATCAAGCCCTAGCTACTCCTCTTAATCTAAATATATCTCCAGCTACCAAAGAAGTATTGCACTACAAAGAAGCCTTGTGGTTTGGCTTCAACAAAATAAAGGAAGAAAAGCCTCTTACCGTCAATGTCTTTATTGATTTATTTAGAATTGTGAAAAAACGTTCCGATGGAATTAGGTGTCTTCCTGGGACAGTATTAAAGAATGCTTTTAATGAAATCGTTTATACCCCACCAGATAACGAGCATGATATTTTAAGACTTTTAAGTAATTTAGAAAATTATATAAACACTGATACTCAAGATGATATAGATCCGTTAATAAAATTAGCTATAATCCATTACCAATTTGAATGTATTCATCCTTTCCCGGATGGTAACGGGCGTGTTGGCCGTATTGTTAATGTTCTTTACCTTGTTCAAAAGGATCTTTTAGTTTTTCCTATCCTTTATCTTTCAAATTACATTATTGAAAATAAATTTGAATACTACAAAGCATTAAAAGCAGTTACTGAAAATAATGATTGGGAAAAATGGATTTTGTACATATTAGACGCTGTTGAACAAACGTCTACTAAAACACTAAATACTATTAAAAATATTTATAAAGCTCAGGAAGACATGCGTATTTTACTTAAAGAAAAAGTTCCACAAATTTACTCTAAGGAACTTGTTAGTGTTCTCTTCGAGCGACCTTATTGCAAAATAGATTTATTAGTAAAAAATGATATTGCAAAATCTCAGACAGCCTCTAAATACTTAAAAACATTATATGAATTGGGTCTTTTAGACCTAGTTGTAAAAGGTCGAGAAAAATATTATATTAACAAAAAATTATGGGAAATTTTAACTAATGATTAGCTTTTGTTTGAACTTGTAAGTTTTTTTTACAAGTTCACCAGTATGAAAAAACTTCAATATCCCAAAACTATTTGCAGCTAATTATAGAACAAAGCAATTTGCGTTTTATGCAAAATGCAAATTTATATATTTTGAGCTGATTATAATAGTAAACAAATAAAAAGAAACCGTCTATCGTTGCAAGGTCAAATGATAGTATAAAAGAAGGTGAACTTGTTCCTAATTCAGTTGTCAACAAATACTTGACAACTGAATTGGGAACAAGGCAATAATTATATTTCCGATTCTGATGAAAAGGTAAAAAAACTTAAAAGGATAAACAAATAAAAAATGACCGCCCAGCGCTGCAACGCCAAACGGTCGTGTAAGCCCCAACCCAACAAGGAAGGATGTTTACGGTATAATTATATCACAATCATCCTTCCAAATAAAAGAAAGGATGATTTTTTATGTCTAAAAATTTAAAACGTCGTGCTGATGGAAGGTTCAGGAAAAAAATCGTGGTAGGAATTGATAGCGTAACCGGTAAAAGCATTTGCAAATATGTTTACGGTTACTCTGAGGAAGAATTAGAAGAAAAAGAACGAGCCCTTCGGGCCAAGTATACTGATATTGAATATAATGAGTATACTGTTGGAAATTATATTCAAACTTATCTGAAGCAACGCCGCCAAGAACTACCTTCTGACAATGGACTTGCAACCGTAGAGAGCTATGGCCTGATTATGCGCAAACATTGCATTCCCTATCTTGGTACTGTTCCATTAGTAGATTTGAATGTCCCCATCATTAGAAACTGGTTAGGTAAATTACCTGCCGGGTCCAGGACTAAACAACATACCTATGTGATACTAAAACTAATTCTGAATCGGGCCGTCAACGATGGTCTTATGATCAGTAATCCCCTAACAAGGATAAAACGGCCAACACATATTCCTCTGGAACGTGGTGTTATAAGCGATGCTGATATGGAAAGATTACTCAAAATGACTCTTTCGGTAGAAGATTCGCAAATGGCTAGAATATTTCAGATAGATATTGCTTCCGGCTTGCGGCGTTCTGAAATAATAGCCTTAACCTGGGGCGATATTGATTTTAATAACAATACTATATCAGTTTCCCATAAAATTATTAAAACTCTTGGCAAAGGTCTTATTGAAGGGCCACCAAAATCCAAATACGGCAACCGCGTACTTAAAATGGACGATTATAGCATGGCTGCTTTGCGTAAGCAATTAGTTTTTGTTAAAGCACGACTATTTACCCTTGATAGGATTTTAAACGACTCCTGTCGCGTTTTTATGGACGAAAAAGGAAACGTGCTTGGCCCCGATAGAGTAACTAAGGCTTTTGCCAATGTCAGGAAGAAGTTAGAATTACCCAGCAGCATTACGCTTCATTCTCTACGTCATACTCTGGCCACTCAACTCTCAGAAGCTGACATAAGCCCTAAAAAGGTACAATTACGTATGGGGCATGCCACTGCTGCCTACACTATGGATCAATATACTCATAACACTTCTACCATGCAAGATTCCATAGTTGATATTCTCAATAAAAAATATGCAAAATAATATAAAAGGGTCAAAAAGGGGGTCAAATAATAAAATGGCATGAAAAAAGCCCCTTCCGAAAAACCTCGGAAAGGGCACTGGTTGTGTTGGTGCGGGTGACAGGAATTGAACCTGCATGCCGTGAAGGCGCTAGATCCTAAGTCTAGTGCGTCTGCCAGTTCCGCCACACCCGCAAGGATAATATTAATTTAAAGAAAAAAATTGGTGATCCACCCGAGATTCGAACTCGGGACACCCTGATTAAAAGTCAGGTG
>Ga0183101_1000064_pt8 | contig 44758 bp, 33 predicted proteins | sample Biomet3_FD_127790 | JGI IMG/M metagenome (GOLD analysis project Ga0183101, IMG submission 127790) | Microbial communities from bioreactor (seeded with sewage sludge) at LBNL, California, USA - Biofuel metagenome 3 | ecosystem: Engineered > Bioreactor > Anaerobic > Unclassified ... | reverse complement strand
GGGGCGGCCGCCGGCGGCTGCGACGCCGGTGGCGGTATGGCCGCCCCGAAAGCGCAGGGGGGGCGAGAATTGGAACAAGCCGCAAGGGCGGGACGCCCGCGTCACACGGCAGGGGCAGCCCGCCGGAGCTGGGCGGGCGTCAATCACCCCATGGGCATGGGCAATTCTTGTATTTTAGCGAAAACAGGCATATCCTTTCAAAGTTTTCCTTGTCTGTCTTTTTCTGTAACGGCGTGGCCTGCCGCGCGCAAACGAAATGCCGGATCTTCACGGCATCGCACCACACCCCATGAAGCATTCGCCATTCTGGGTCAGGGTTCTGCTTTTTTGCGGGCTTTCACCGCAAAAGGTGTTGCTCTGCCTTTCCGACCTGCTGTCCATTGTCGGAACGGCCATTCTGGTTTTTCTCATGCGGGCGACGTTTGGGGATGTTGATCCCGCGTTGTACCACTGGGCTCTGCCGTTGTTGCTCATGGGGCCGTTGCTGGCAGCGGGAATGGGCTTGTATCAGACGATCAGCCTGCCGCCTCACCGTGAAATCAAGGCCCTGTTCCAGCTTACCAGCCTCATGTACGCCATCATCCTGGCCGTGCTTTTTCTGTCCAAGTCGGGCGATGTTTATTCACGCATCGTCATTGCCGGCAGCTGGGCGGCCACCATTTTTATTCTTCCGGCCCTGCGCGGGCTGTGCCGTCGCCGGTTCATGCGCTGCCGCTGGTGGGGCAGACCGCTGGTTATTTTTGACAGCGGAGATTCTGGCCGCGCCTTCTGGCGGTACCTCAAACACCGCCCCGAGCGGGGGCTGAACCCCGTGGCCATGTTCAGGCTGCCCGTTGAAGTTCAGGAAGCGCGCGCTCTTTTTGCCGCCGCCGCCCAAAAATACCCCAAAGCCATGAGCATGATTCTGCAAAAGGCGGATCAGGGGCAATGCCTGGATTACATTACCGAGGCCAGCCGTTTTTTTGAGCGCATTCTCGTGGTGCCGTCCTTTAATGATGGTTTTCGCGTGCATTGGCTAACCCCCCGCGATTTGGGCAACTCCGTGGGGCTTCTGGTGCGTCAGAACCTGCGCGACAAGCGTCGTTTGTGCATCAAACGGCTAACGGACGTGCTGCTCTGCGCTATGGGCAGCGTTGTGCTGTTGCCCTTGGGGCTGGTGCTGGCGCTGGCCATACGCATTGACAGCCGGGGCCCCATTTTTTTCCGCCAGCGGCGCATCGGGCGCGGCGGGAAGGAAATACGGATTTTCAAGTTCCGCACCATGGTGGACAATGCCGATGAGGTTTTGCGGCAACTGCTTGAAAGCGACCCCGAGCTTGCGGCTGAGTGGGAGAGCGACCATAAAATGAAAAACGATCCGCGCATTACCCGCGTGGGCCGTTTTTTGCGCAAGGTGAGCCTTGACGAGCTGCCGCAGCTGCTCAACGTGGTCACCGGCGACATGAGCCTTGTTGGCCCCCGCCCCATTGTGGCTGGCGAGGTGCAGAAATATGGCCCGGTGTATGAGGAATATTGCATGGTACGGCCCGGCATCACGGGGCTGTGGCAGATATCTGGGCGCAACAACACCTCCTATGCCGAGCGGGTGGCCTTTGACCACTATTATATCAACAATTGGTCTGTCTGGATGGATTTGTGGATTCTGGGCAAGACCGTTCCGGTAGTCATCACCGGATACGGAGCATACTGATGGCCGAGCGCGGCAACAGCTTCAATCGCTGGTTGGACCGTTTTGTGGGCATTCCTTTAGCGGCGTGCACCTCCTTGTTGCGGGTGGGCAAGCCGCGCTGGTCTGGTGCGGAGCCGCAACGGGTGGGCTTTATCTGCCTGGGCGCTATTGGCGATTTGCTGCTGCTTTCGGCGCTCATTAGCGCCCTGCGCGAACGCCTGCCGCAGGCGCACTTCTCGTTGTTGACCTCGCGCGCCAACGCCGCCACAGCCGCGCTTGTTCCCGGCATTGACGAAAGCGCGGCCTTTCGGGTGAGCGATCTTCCGGCCATGGCGGCCTGGCTGCGCGCTCAGCGATTTGACCTGCTGTTGGATAGCAGCCAGTGGGCGCGATTGGGAGCGGTGCTCAGCAATCTTTCCAACGCTGCCGTCACCGTGGGGTTTGAAACTGAAGGGCAGCACCGCGCGTGGGGCTATGCCCACAAAGTGCCCCACCGTGCAGACAGGCACGAGGTTGAAAATTTTTTGGGTCTGGGGCGCGCCCTTTTCCCGAATTTGTTGGGGCAGCCACAGCTTTTGCTGCCGAATTCGCCGCCCGATGGCCTGCCGCCTGAGCTTGCGGACGCCCCGGCGGGCGCGGTGCCCGCCGTCCAAGCCCCGCAGTCCGTTGCGGAGAATGACGGTGCGGCCCGTAGGGTTTTTCTGCACATGTGGCCTTCTGGCGTTCATGCCTGGCTCAAGGAATGGCCTGCGGAGCATTGGGATGCGCTTGCCCGCCTGTTGGCGGAAAAGGGGTTTGCCGTCTACCTGACCGGCGGCCCGGCCGACGCGGCGCGCAATGAGGCTTTTTTGCATGCGCATCCGCAGTGCCCGGCCGTTTCCCTTGCAGGCAAAACATCTTTGGTGGCTCTAACCTGGCTGTTTGCCCGCGCCGCCGCCGTTGTTTCGGTGAATACCGGCACCATGCACCTGGCCGCTCTTGCGGGCGCGCCCACTGTGGGGCTGCACGGCCCCACCAATCCCCTGCGCTGGGGGCCTGTGGGGCGACATGTGCGCGCATTGCTGCCCCACGAGGGACCGTACGCCTACCTGAATCTGGGGTTTGAATATCCCCGCCCGTACAGGCCCTGTCTTGGCTCCTTGCCGGTGGAGGATGTGGCGGACGCCCTGCACAGCATGGGGGTTTTTTAGGCCACAGCGCATATTTTTTTGCTGAGGGAGCGGCTCCGTTGCTTACGCGGGCTTTGGTAAAAAAGGCGCTCCTTGCACGCTTATGCAACCGTTGGTTTGCAACACACTGTGATTGCGAACAGCTGCGCTGTTTGCGCCACCGCAGGGGCAAACGCCGCCGATACGAAAATAAAGAGGGGGAAGGGCATTAGCCCTTCCCCCTCTTGTTCTGCAAGGCAATAGCACGCGCTCCGCCTTGCTTGCCGTAAATTCGTTTTGTTTCCGGCCCGCCGCTCTGTGGCCGGTCAGCTTTTGGGCCGGTCGCCGATGGCGGCGGTGATCTGCGCCTCGGCCGCCAATTTGCCGTCCACAAAGGCCCGCGCTTCCATTTTGCAAAGCTTGAGTTTCATGCGCAGGTTGCAGCACTCCAGATCAAGCCGGTCGCCGGGAACGACCTGGCGGCGGAATTTTACGCCGTCCAACCCGGTGAAGAGAAACAGCTTGTCGTCAAGCGATTCCATGCCGGAAACCGCCAGCAGCCCGCCGGTCTGGGCCAGAGCCTCAAGAATGAGAACCCCCGGCATGATGGGCGCGCCGGGGAAATGCCCCTGAAAAAACGGCTCATTGAACGTAATATTTTTATACGCCTTGATGTGTGAGCCGGAAACGCATTCAACAACTCTGTCTACCAGAAGAAAGGGGTAACGGTGGGGCAGTAGTTGCAAAATGCGCTGTATGTCCATGCCCTGATTGGGGGCGGCGGTATCCTGCATGGGGGGCCTCCTGAAAAATCTGTGTGGTTGGGGGGCAAAGCTCTTTGCCGGGCAAAGGCCTGTTCACCGGGCTTGCCCGCACTTCGGGGGGCGGCCCGGCCTGGAAAATCATGCGCCGGGGCACGCTGTGGGGTAAAGCGGCGGAAGGCTTTGCCGACCAAAAAGCAACGACGGCAAGGGGGCTGCCGTATCTTCCGCATGATATAATGAAAAAAGGCCTCCCGCCCCAGCCGGGTCGAGAGGCCTGAACGTCAAACCTCGGCGAAGGCTACTTTTGGGAGTCCTTGCCGCCTTTCTTATCCTTGTATATTTTGTTCACTTCCGTCAGCACGTCCTGGGTGAGGTCCATGGACTGATCGGCATAGAGCACGCCGCCAGCCGTGACGTCAACCACGAAGTTAAAGCCCTTGGCGCGGGCAACTTCATAGGTGGCGCTGAAAACCAGCGTGACCATGTCCTGACGCAGCTTGACTTCTTCCTGTTCAACCTTGCGAAGAAAGTTGCGGGTTTTCTGGTCAAGATCCTGCTTGGAACGGATGAAGTCCAGCTTCTTTTCTTCACTGGCTTTGGGGTTTTTGAGCGCTTCGGCCTTTTTCTTCAGGGATTCTCCCTGCTTTTCAAGGGCTGCGCGCTCCTTGCCGAACTTGTTTTCCATCTGCGTTTTGGCAGCCTGAGCGGGAACGCTCTGCGTCGCCACTGTCTGCATGTCCACAACACCAATTTTGGCCGCGGGCACGGCGCTGCCGTCAGCAGCATAGACTTGTCCGGCAAGCAGCAGGCCAACCGCAACAGCCGTCATCAAAACCTTGCGCATGAAAGTTCTCCTTCCCCAATGCTGATTTGTTATGTCGTCCTTGCGGAACTGGGATGACCCGCGCGCCGTAAGAGAAGATGCTGTTTTTGTTCACAACTGCGCAATACAGTTACACAAACAGCTATGACAACCGACGCGCCCGAAAGAACAGTGATCTGCTATGGTGCTGACGGACGACACGCAGTTGAAATTACTTGCCTCACATAGCACCGGCGCTTTCTTGCGTCAAGGAATTCTGAACAGTCCGGCGTTTAAGCAGTTTGTCTTTATATGCAAGAATGCCCTCGGCCAGCCCCTCGGCCAATGTCATGCGGTATTTGGGAAGCAGAAGGTTACGCGATTCTTCGCTATTGGTGCAGTAGCCCAGCTCAACAAGAACCGCTGGCATTTGCGCGCCGAGCAGCACAATAAACGGCGCGGACTTTATGCCATTGTCGCGTGTTGCGAACTGACGCTTTTTAAGCCGGAACAGCGACAGGCGCTGGATGTCGGCGGCCAGGTGGCGCGATTCGTCGGTGCGCGCATTGAGCATGACATCGGCAAGCATTTTCTGCATGTCGCCGAGGCGGTGTTCGCCGTCGGTGTTTTCCAGGGTGGCAAGGCGTGCCGCTTCAGGGTTGCTGGCAATGTCGAGAAAATAGGTTTCGAAACCCTGCACCGAGGCGTCGTCATTGGCGTTGACGTGAATGGAAACGAACAGGTCCGCGCCAGCGGCATTGGCCATGGTGGCGCGTTCGTTAAGGGGCACGGATTTGTTGGCCGTGCGGCTGTAAACCACGTCCAGGCCGTTGGCTTCGAGCAGACGCCCCAGCGAGAGGGCGACATCAAGCGCAACGGAGCGTTCCAAAACGTCGTTGTGCCGTGTGCCAGGATCCCGGCCGCCGTGGCCCGCATCAATGAATACCGTGTGAACCGTGAGGCCCAGCTGCCGCGCCATATCGCGCACCAAGCGCGGCGAAGGCGCTTCCGCACGGGCCTGCGGGGATGCGGCCGCCTGCGGCTGATCAGCGGTCTGCGCCTGGGCGGGGGGCTGCGCTTCCGCAAAGCCAGCGCGGGCGTCCTTAACCGGCGGCAAAGGCGTTGCGCCAGCGCCAACGCGCAGAATAATGCGGCAGGGGTTGGTTTCCGTTCGCGCATCAAAACGGCGTGCAGCCTGAAAGTTGAACTCAAGAACTGTTGCGCCGCTGTCCTGCGCGTTGACCTTCATGCTTTTGAACAGGCTGCCCCGAATGCTGATGCCCTTGCGCACGGCATTGACCACGTCCGCGTTTTCCAACGCGACGCGCAACGATGCCTGCCCATGCCGTTTTTTGCCGTTATCTCCGGCGTTTTTCAGGCTCGCGGTGTAACGGGCGGGGGCGCTCAGCTCCAGAACAATCTCAACGCTGTCCTTGCTGAGCGAGCTCCAGGAGAGCGCACGCAGAACCGGCCGGGCGACTGGCGCGGCTGGCGTTTCGGCTGCGGGCGCGCCGGTGAGTTTTGCCCGAAGCGCCTGGGATTGCTCAAACATGTCGCCGCTGGCATAGAGCGCGGCCACAGCATCCAGCAGCTCCAGCGCCTCGGCCTTCTGGTCAAGATGGTCGGCATCAATGCTTGCGGCGCGCAGCAGCGCGTCATCGGCAAGGGCGCTTTTGGGAAATTCCTGTGCGAGCTTGAGGTAAAGGTCGCGCGCCTGACGGTATTCGTCCGCCTGGTGCGAGCAATTTGAAAGCGCTTCCTGGCTGGCCGCCGCGCGGTAAAGCGCGCCCGGCGAGATAGCCCAGTTTTTACGGCTGACGTAGATACGCAAAAATTCAGTGGTCAGGTCTTCCCATGGCTGCCGCCAGCAGGAGCGCACCTTGTCGCTGCGCAGGGCCTCCATTTTCGTTTTGGCCGCACGATAGCGGGGCAAAAGTTCCGCCTGCTCAAAAGGCTTTTGGGCGGCCTGCGTTATGCTGTCCACAGCCGTTGCGGCCTGCCCTGCGGCGGAAGGGGCGGCTTGCTGGGCCTGGGGCTGTGCGCCGCTGGCGGGGGCGGCTTGCGCTGCGGGCTGGTCATCCGCTGGCTCATGGGTGTCGGTTTTGGCAACCTGGCGGGCCTCTGGCGCGGTGCGCCCGTTGGCGGCGGCCTGAAGGGTTTTTTCAAGAGCCAGAGCCTCCGGCAGCATGTCGCCACGCGGGTATTGGCTTTTGATGCGCTCCAAAAGCGCCATGGCTCCCTTGTCGTCCTTCAGCCAGGCAGCCCGCAGCTTGGCGGCGCGGAACAGCGCATCATCCGCAAGGCGGCTATCCGCATGGCGCTGGGCCACCGTTTCATAGCATTCAATGGCCTTGCGCGCGTCGGCCTTGGCGAACGAGCGTCGGGCCAGTTCTTCCAGACTTTCCGCAGCGCGAAACAGTGCGGCCGGGCGGTTTGGCCATGCGGGATCAGCATCATAAATGGCGCGGAATTCCGCCGCCAGCTTTTCCCAGGGTTCGCGTTGGCCCGATCGTTTTGCGTCTTGCCGCAGGCTTTCAATATTGGCCTTGGCCATGTCGTAGCGCTTGCCCGTGGGCGGCAATGACGTGTAGCCGGAGTCGTAAAAGCAAACGACCATCAGGCACAGGGCAGCCAAAAAGGCCAGCGGTGGGGCGAGTCTTCGCCACGGAATGCTGCTTTTTGGTTCTGAAGCCTTGGTTTTGGGTGCTTTTCCGGCCACGGAGTATCCTTTTGCCTCACGGCTGTCGGGTTTCTGACGGGGAACCTATCGGTACAAGATGAAGCATATTATATGCCAAACTGGCTTTTGGCGCAAAAGTCCTGTTCCAGAGGGTATGGCGCGTTGTTGGTTCAAAACGCGGCGGCGCACCGGGCACACAGCATGCTGTGTTGCTCCGGTGCGCCGAAATTACGCCGCTGGCGCGGCGTTGCCGCGTGCAAAGGGCCTTTTAGAAGAACTGCCCCATGCTGAATTCAAGGCGACCGGATTCACGTTCCTTGTCATAGTCCTGCACAAGGGGAATGCCGTAGGCGATACGCAGATCGCCCATGGGCGAACGCCAGCGCAGTTCCAGACCGGTGGAGCAGACGATGTACTTGTTGAGGTCGTTGCCCATGGTCTTGCTGTCGATGTTGTAGCCGGTGTCGAAGAAGGGCACCAGGGCCAGCCCGAGTTCCTTCTGGAATGTCCAGATATATTCCAGGTTGCCCACGCCCATGCGGTCGCCGCCGATCTGGTCGCCGCCGTACTTGTAGTCGCGGGGCGAAAGGTCGGAATAGGAGTAACCGCGAATGGTATCCATGCCGCCAACCCAGAAGCGTTCGAATACGGGCACCTTGTCGTCGGTGTTCTGGAACACGCCGCCGACGCGGCCGCGAACGTGAATGGTGTTCTGCGGGTTGAAGGACCAGAAGCCCTGCCAGTCGGCCACGGCCTTGATAAAGTTGTCCGTGCCGCCCAGGCCGCCGCCGCCATATTCAGCCCACAGGCGGGCGATGGTGCCCTTGGTGGGGCGTTCCTTGGAATCCGTCGTGTCGCGCAGAATGCGGCCCGAAACGGCGCTGGTCCAGTTGATGCCCTTGTAGTCGCGGATGTAGGGCGAGGCGTCGTCGTCCACGTCATACAACACATAGCGTTCCAGACGGTAGGACGTGCCCACGCTGGTATATTCGCCGATGGGGTAGGACAGGCGGATGGTGTCGCCCACGGTGTCCTTGGTGAAATAATCCCAGTAATCGTGCGTATAGTAAATGTCGTTGCCGACGGAAAGGTTGGTGTCGTACAGGCGCGGGTTGGTGAAGGACAGCACGCCCGACGTGCGGCGCCAGGAGAAGAAGCCCTGCAGCTGAATCCAGTAGCCGCGACCAAAGAGGTTGCGTTCCATGATGGAGGCGGTGACGCCCACGTCATAGTAGCTGGAATACCCGATGCCGCCCATAACCGCGCCGGTGTTGGTTTCCTTGACCTTGACCTTGAGGTCTACCTCGTCTTCCTTTTCCGTGGGAATCAGTTCCATGTCCACGGCGGAGAAGAAGCGCAGGCGGTTCAGGCGTTCGTTTGAACGGCGCAGCTTGGCGCCTTCATACATGTCGCCGTCGCCGAGGCGCATTTCACGCAGAATGACGTTGTCGCGGGTTTTGGTGTTGCCCTCGACAGAGAGCCGACGAATGAACACCTTCTGCTTTTTGGTGATGACATAGCCCACATCAACCTGGGGGGTGCCGTCTTCAGCCTTGACGACCTTGGTGTCCACTTCCGCGAAGGCGTAACCATAGTCGGCGTAAAAATCGGTCAGGCGCTTGGAGTCTTCCTGCATGACCGTGAGCGAGAAGTATTTGTTCGAATCTTTCCATTCGTCCATCTTAACGACTTCAAGCATCTTGTCTTCGCTGTCGATAACGTCGCCCGCAAAAACAACGTTGCGCACGGTGTAGCGCGGGCCCTCATGGACATTGAAGGTGATGTAGATGCCGTCGTCGTGATATTCAACCGTGGGGGCGGCAACCTGAATGTCCACATAGCCTTCGTTGAGGCCAAAGGCGGCAATGGCGTTGGTGTCGCGCTCAAGGTATTCGTCTTTAAGAACGCCGGTGCCCGTCAGCCAGGAGAAGATGCCCCTGGGCTTCAGAGCCATGTATTTATCAAGGTCGCCACGATCCAGCTTTTCAAGGCCGTCGATTTTGACTTGCTTGATGTAAAGCTTGTTGCCTTCCTTGATGTTGATAATCAGCACCGCGCCGCGGCCGCCCTGGCGGTCCTCAAGGCGGTAGGAAACCTTGGCGAGGTAAAAGCCTTCCTTGTGGTACAGCTCGGTGATTTTTTGCAGGTCGTCGGAAAGCACCTGTTCATTGAGAACGTTGCCGGTTTTGGTGCCCATGGCAGCAAGCACGTCGTCCTTGCTGACCTTGTCGGACCCTTCCACAACGATGTTGTCGATGCGCGGTTTTTCCACCACGGTGAAGACAAGCACGTTGCCTTCAATCGAGGCCTGCACGTCGCTGAAATAGCCCATGTCCCAGATGCGCTTCACTTCTTCGTTGATGGCGGTGGCATCCGGGGCATCGCCCTTGCGAATGGTCAGGCGCATGAGCACGGTATCAGGGTCGAGAACGCGCATGCCGCGTACCTGCACATCGGCAAGGCCGCCCTGGGCGGATGTGGGCGCGCTCATGGGAACCAAGCTGGCGGGAGCATCACTTTTTTGCGGGGCGGCTGGCGCGCTATCGGGGGCGTTGGCCGGGGTCATCACCTCGGCGGTGCGCTTGGCAAGCGTTGCCGCGCATTCGGCAACGGCCGTGAGCGAATTGCGCTCAAACCCGGCGGGCACGGCTTCGCCCGTTTCAACGGGCACAATGCGCGTGTCCATGGAAAATCCCTGGCCAAGCTGATTGAACTTGCCGTAAATAACCGCTTGCGCTCCGGCTCTGCGCCCAAGTTCGCGGGCCACGGCTATGTCGATGGATTCGCCGTTGCTGCGCTGCAGTTCTCGGGCCGTTTTCATGGGCACGGCGCGCAAACCGTTTTGCCGCAGCTGGTCAACAATGGCCTGCGGCAGATCCTGTGAGGCGTTGGGCATTTCCGGCCCGGCGTTCACCTGAAAGGGCAGAACCAGCACAAGGGGGCCTTCCGCCGCAGCCGCTGGCCCGGAAAGCGCCATTGCGGCGCAGGCAAGAACGGCAAGGCACAGGGCTTTGCACAGCACGTTATTCAAAATTCTTCTCATACAAAGTCCCCGCTTTCAGTTCCAGGGTTCTGCCCATGCCTGCGGCAAGCTCCCGATTGTGCGTCACCACGACAAAAGTCATGCCCAACTCACGGTTGAGATCGTTCATAAGAGCGCCCACCTGCGCCCCTGTGACTTCGTCCAGATTGCCGGTGGGCTCATCGGCCAACAGCACGCGCGGTCGCATAAAAACCGCGCGGGCAATGGCCACCCGTTGACGTTCGCCACCGGAAAGCGTGGCGATTTTGCTATCCATACGCGCTGAAAGCCCCACGCGCTCCAACATTTCGCGCGCACGGGGCAAAACGGAGCGCTGGTTTGCTCCGCCAATAATCGCTGGCATGGCTACGTTTTCCAGCGCCGAAAATTCCGGCAGCAGGTGATGAAACTGAAAAACGAACCCTAGCGTCTTGTTGCGGAAAGCGGCCTTCTGGGCTTCGCCCATCAGCGCCATGTTCCGCCCTTCAAAGCATACCTCACCCGTGCTTGGATTATCAAGAGCACCCATAAGATGCAAGAGGGTGCTCTTGCCGGAACCAGAGGCTCCCACAATGGCAAGCATTTCGCCTTCTTCAACAACCAGGCTGATATCTTTGAGAATTTCGATATCGCCGCCGGGGGTGGCAAATTTTTTGCCCACATTCGAAAACGTGTACAGTTCAGGCATGGCTATTCGTAGCGCAGGGCTTCGGCAGGTTGCAGGCGCGAAGCCTGGCGTGCCGGGTAGAGGGTGGCCAGAAAGCACAGCAGCATGGCGCTTGCGCCGATGATGAGCACGTCCGAAAGGCTGATGATGATGGGCAGATGGTCAAGGGTATAAACGTTGGCCGGCAGTTTGATGAACTGATAGCGCCTGAGCAGCCAGCCCAGCGAAAGGCCCATGGCATAGCCCAGCAGCGTGCCGATCACCCCAATAATCGTGCCCTGCAGCATAAAAATGCGCCGAATCATGCCGCTGGTGGCGCCCATGGACATCATGATGGCGATATCGCGGGTTTTTTCCATGACAAGCATGACAAGCGTGGCGACGATGGAAAACGAACCGATCAGCACAACCATGGCCAACAGAATGAACATGCCGATTTTTTCCAGCTTGAGCGCCGCAAAAAGGTTGGCGTTCATTTCCATCCATGAGCGCACATAGAAGGGCGAGCCAAGCTCTGTGGAAACCCTGGCCGCTGTTTGGTCGGCCTTGAAAACGTCGGCCACGGTAAGTTCCACGCCGGTAAGATAGCCCTCGGGCAGGCCCAGCACGTCGCGCGCCGCGGCAAGGGTAACAAACGCCAGCGACGAATCGTATTCAAACATGCCGGTTTTGAACAGGCCCACCACTTCAAAGGGGCGGATGCGCGGCGAAAAACCGGCGGTGCTTGCCTGACCGGAAGGCGAAAGCAGGTTGACCCGGCTGCCGATGCCGATGCCCAGGCGTTTGGCCAGTTCCTCGCCTATGATGATGCCCGGCGTGCCGTCGCGCCGCAGATCCGCAACCGAACCCACATGCATATTGCGCAGCATGGAAAGCACCGATGACGCGGAGCGCGGATCAATGCCCCGCAGCACCACGCCCTTAACGCCGCCCCGGGCGGAAAGCATTACTTCCGTGTAAATAAAGGGGGTTGCGCCTGTCACGCCCTGCACTGCGCGCACGCGGTCCAGCAAGTCGTCATGGTTTTCAAATGCCGAGGGCACATAGGACATGACGATAGCGTGGGCGTTCGCTCCAAGTATTTTGTCGCGCATGTCGGTGGTGAGGCCGTTATAAACGCCAAGCACCACCACCAGCGCGCCAACGCCAAGAGCCACGCCCATAATGGACATGAGGGAGATGATATAAATAAAGGTCTGCTTGCGCCGCGAAAAAAGGTAGCGCAGGGCCACAAATAGTTCGAATGACATTTGCGGCATATTGTCCCACCTTGGCGGGATATTCAAGAGTTATTTTAGAGCCGTTCTTGCGACAGCCAAACCCTGCCCGCTGGGGCGGCAGGCGGGCGTCTGCTGGTCCGGCGGGCAGGGTGTGAATTGCCGGTTCGTGGCTGCCGCCTTCCCGCGAACGCCAGCGCGCATAGCATGAACGATGCGGCAGCGTTGCCCGCATGGCGCAGGCGCTACTGATTCGTCAATCGGGGGTCTATCGGCATCACGCAATCCATCAGGCGCAGTAAGGTGGGGGCCGGTTGCCGCCGCCCCCCGCCTTACTGCGCCCCCGGCCTTTGCGGCGCGGGCGCGGGCTCTGTGCGTGGGGCTAGCCCCGCTTCATATCTGCAATGACGTCGCCGAGCCTGCGCGCCTGCTGCGCCAGATCGGCAACGGCCTTGGCCGCCTCGGCCATGGACTGGGCTGTCTGGCCGGACATTTCGTTGACCTGCACGATGGACTGATTGATCTCTTCGCTGGCGGCGGATTGCTGCTCGCTGGCCGTGGCGATGGCGCTCACCTGGTCCGCCGTTGCCTCAACGTTGCCCACAATATCGCGCAGGGCGGCGCCGGACTGATTGGCAAAATTGGTGGCGGTGTTCACCTGCTCAAGGGCATTGTCCATGGCCGCCACGCTCTGCGAAGCGCTCTGCTGAATGGCCGTTATGGCGTTGCCCACATCGTGGGTGGAAGCCATGGTTTTTTCCGCCAGCTTGCGCACCTCGTCGGCCACCACGGCAAAGCCGCGCCCAGCTTCGCCAGCTCGGGCGGCCTCTATGGCCGCGTTGAGGGCCAGCAGGTTGGTCTGGTCCGCAATGTCCGAAATGACGTTCATGATCTGGGTGATGGCCTGGGCGTGCTCGTTCAGCGTGGTCATGTCGTCCTTGAGCGCCAGCGAAACCGTGTGGACCTGACCGATGCTTTGCAGGGCTTGTTCCACAATTTTTGCCCCGCCTTCAGCATTGGTGCGCGTTTCAGCGGAAACAGCGGAGGCCGAAGAGGCGTTGCGCGCCACTTCCTGCACCGTGGCGTTCATTTCGTTCATTGCCGTGGCCGCTTCGCTGAGGCGTTGCGCGGATTCGGCGGCGATGTGGTCGGACTCGTCAATCTGGGCTGAAAGCTGGCTTGAGGCGGAGGATATGATGCCCACGGCCTCCTCAAGCTGATTCGCGGCGGCCAGCATGCCTTCGCGCTTGGCGCTTTCCGCCTGTTTTGCGGCTTCCTCGGCGCGGGCGGTGGCCTGCTTGGCTTCATCTGTGGCTTGCTGGGCCGCCTGGGTTTTTTGCTCGCTTTCGCCCAGCAACTTTTTGATGTTGTTGATCATGTGCTCCATACCGGCGGCCAAGGTGCTGAACTCATCCTTGCGCTTGCGGGCTGCCGTCAGCAGGGCGCTTTCTTTGTCGTTGGTTGTAAGGCGGCCGCCCGCCACGGCCTCGGCCATGCCAGAGATGCCACCAAGCATGCCCACGATGCCGCGCACGGCAAAAAAGATGACCAGCCCCACCAACAACGCGCAGATGCCCGTGGCAAAGAGTGTGTAGTGGAACATGGTGTAGAGGGGCTGGTAAATTTCGGCGCGGTCAAATTCCAGGCAGAGAATCCAGCCAATGTCGGGGAGTTCCTTGAAATAGATCGTTTTTTCTTCGCCAAGTTTGGAAAGGTAGGTGATGCGCCCGTTTTTCGTTTTAAGTATGTATTGCGCCGTGGGGTTTGCGCTGTCGTCACGCCCCATGGCGGCGGCGTCCTTGTGCAGCAAAATGCGCCCCTGTGGGCCGTAGGCATAGATGCTGCCCTTTTCGCCAAATTTTGATTTGGCCACCGTGTGGGCCGCGAGCATCTCGTTGTTGACGCCCGCAAACAGCACGCCCTCAATTTTGCCATTATTTTTTAGGGGCATGGCAAGGATTGTGGTGATTTTTCCGGTAGTGGCGCTTTTCAAACTTTCAACGGCGTTTTCGCCCTGCATTCCTCGCCGGAAGTATCCGCGCGTGCTGTAGTCGTTGCCTACGGACTTGCTGGGCTCGGCGCTTCCCGTCACATGGTGGGCAAGAACCTTCCCGTCGGCAGCGATAAGGCCAGCAAAGGCCACGTTGCTATTGTGGTTTGTAAAATCCTTGAAGGTGCTGTCGGCGATGGCGGAGGCCTTTTCGAGCTGGGCTGCGTCCGCATGTTGCGCATAGGCGCGCACCAGCCCGTTGACACGCTGATAGGTGGAAAGCATGCCGAGGGCATCGTCAAGCCCTCCGAAAAGCGCCTGAAGCCCCACGGCCTGCATGTCCAGCATGGTGAGAACGTCGCTGCGGCTTTGCTGGCGGAGGGTCTGTTCCGACTGCCGATAGCTGAACCCCGAAACAAGCAGCAGGCCAATGATGGCTGGCAGCAAGATGGACGCCAGCATTTTGCCCAATAACCCGATTTTCATGTAGCCCTCCTCCATTTTTTGTCCAAGCACTGCGCCCGTTCTCGCCGCCAGGGAAACGGCGGTTGTGTCTCCAGCGGCAGAGGGAAAAAGGCGGTGCTCATTAAAAAAGCAAGGCGCGCAAGCTGAAAGAACGGCTTACGCAACTGTCAACGTCGTGTGTTGGCATGGGTCTTCGGTTTATTGATATGACCTATCGGATGGAATGCTGTTCACCTTATGAAATTATGCGCCAGAACGTAAAAAAAAATCAATATGAAAATGAGTATCGTTGCGCAGTAACGTGTCTGTGAAACAAAGATACCATCGTTGCGGCAGGCGGGCGTGTTATGCAGAACGCGGGGTCCTCTGGGCCGCGTATGCCGCAACCCTTTGTAAGAAATAAAAAAGGCTGCCGATAAAATCGGCAGCCTCGAAACAAGGGGACTGTGGGCGGCGCGTTGCGCGCTACACCTCCGGTCGCAGCAGGGGGAACAGAATGACCTCGCGAATGGAGGCTGAATCCGTCAGCAGCATCACCAGCCGGTCTATACCCACGCCCTGGCCCGCCGCCGGGGGCATGCCATATTCAAGGGCGCGCAGATAGTCCTGGTCCATGCTGTGGGCCTCATCGTCGCCAGCCTCGCGTTCCCGCACCTGATCTTCAAAGCGCAGGCGCTGGTCCACGGGGTCGTTGAGTTCCGAAAAGGCGTTGGAAAGTTCCCGCCCGGTCATGAACAGTTCAAAACGGTCCGTCAGTTCCGGGTGTGCGTCACTGCGGCGTGAAAGCGGCGAAATTTCGGTGGGGTAGTGATAGATGAAGTGCGGCTGAATCAGCTTGCCTTCCACATCCAGGTCAAACAGCTTGGCGTGGAGTTTTTGCAGGCTTTCGCTGTCCGCCGCTTTTTCGCCGCGCGAGCGGATATATGCCTGCACCCGGCTGTAGTCGTTGTAAAATTCGGGAGAATGGCCGCCAACCTCGGTGAGGGAATCGTAAAAGCTGAGGCGCTTCCATTTGCCGGGGGTGAGGTCGATCATTTCGCCCTGGTAGGGCACCACGGTGGTGCCGCAGGCGGCCATGGCCAGATGGGCAAAGAGCTTTTCCGTGAAGTCCATGAGGTCTTCAAACGTGGCATAGGCCCAGTAGAATTCACACATGGTGAATTCCGGGTTGTGGCGCGTGTCTATGCCCTCGTTGCGGAAGTTGCGGTTCAGCTCGAAAACTTTTTCAAAACCGCCCACCAGCAGGCGCTTGAGATACAGTTCCGGCGCGATGCGCAGAAACAGCGGCAGATCAAGGGCGTTGTGGTGGGTTTTGAAAGGCTTGGCGGCAGCGCCGCCGGCCAGCGGCTGCATCATGGGCGTTTCCACTTCCATAAAGCCGTGGTCTTCCATAAAGCGGCGAAATTCGCGCACAATAAGGCTGCGCTTGAAAAAAATCTCCCGCGCGCGCGGCGTGACGATAAGGTCCACGTACCGCTGGCGGTAGCGTGTTTCCATGTCGGTGAGCCCGTGATATTTTTCGGGCAGCGGGCGCATGGAGCGGGTGATGAGCTTGATTTTGCGGCAGGCAATGGTCAGTTCGCCCGTTTTGGTGCGGAACAGGTGGCCCGAAACGCCCACGATGTCGCCCACGTCGAGCTTTTTAACGACGGTATAGCCGATTTCTTCCATATGCTCGCGCGAAGCATAGCACTGGATGCGGCCCGTCTGGTCCATGATGTGAAAAAACGCCACTTTGCCGAATGACCGCAACGAAACGATGCGCCCGGCAATGGCAAACACATCCTCCTGACCGTCGAGCGCCTCGCCCTCTAGGTTGCCGAATTTGTCCAGCACCCAGGCGATGTCGTGCTCTTTGCGAAAATCGTTGGGAAAAAGCGGCACTCCCGCATCAAGGAGATCACAGGATTTGACCACGCGGTTCTTGACGACTTCGTTAAGACCCTCGCGCGCCGCGAAACTTTCCAGCATGGGCATAAAATAGCCCGCATGCTGCGACTTGGTGCCCAGCTTGATGGCGGGCTTGCTGCTTTTCTTTTCCCGAGTATCCACTGAAAAAACTCCTGAATGGCCCGAACCTGAAAGGAGCGCTAAGGTATGCCATTCAGACATGGGCGTCAAGGTTGCCAGCGCAAGGCGTTTTTCCCCCACTCCGGGGTGGTCTGCGCCGGGCGCGGCGGCGCAATGATTGCCGAGAGCGCTAAATCCGCGCGGGGCAGGGTATTGGGCCCCCTTGAACTTCATGGCTGTTTCCGTATATAAAACCCTTTTCCACGATACAACCGCCGTCGGGACGCTCCGGCGGCTTTTTCAAGGACAGTGTCATGCAAAAATTCACAGCCTCCTTTCTGGGGCGCGATTGCCCCGGCGTGGTGGCCACCGTCAGCCGAATTCTTGAGGAAAGCGGTTGCAACATTGAAGAAGTGACCCAGACCATTCTTTCCGGCGAATTCGCGGCCATTTTCGTGGTTGCCGCCCCGGAGGCGGATGCCGAAAGCCTGCGCGCCAAACTCAGCGCGGGCCTTGCGGCCTCCAAGGTTGACCTGTCGGTGCTGGTGCGGCCCGCCATCAAGGGGCAGTGGGGCACCGATCTGCACTGCGAGCCTTTTGTCGTTACCGCCGACGGGCCGGACAAGCCGGGCCTTATCGCCGCCATGAGCCGCGTTTTCGCCCGCCACGGCGTGAACATTGAAAGCCTCAAGGCCATTTTGGGCGAGGGCGGCGCAAACCACGCGCTGTTCGTGTTTGAGGTCATGGTGCCCGATAGCGTGGACATGGGCCGCCTGCGCCGCGAGCTGGACTGCGAGGGGCAAACCCGCAGTCTGAGGGTCAGCGTGCAGCACCGCGATATTTTTGAGGCCGTGCATCGGGTCAATTCCTTCTAGAACCAACGTCATCGCAGGATATATTCATGCTTTCAGAACGCGAAGTCATCAGCACGCTGAACATGCTCCGTAACGAGCATCTGGACGTGCGCACCGTTACCTTGGGCGTGAGCCTGTTCGATTGCGTCAGCCACGATCTTGAGCTTTTCACCGCCAACGTGAAGGCCAAACTGCGGCGTTATGCCTCGCAGCTTGTGGCTGTGTGCAACGAAGTGGGCGACAAATACGGCATTCCCGTGGTCAACAAGCGCATCAGCGTAAGCCCCGTTGCCGTGGTGGGCGCGCCCTTTGGCCCCGATGGCATGGTGCGCATCTGCAAGGCCCTCGACGAGGCCGCCAAAGAGGCGGGCGTCGATTTTCTGGGCGGCTTCACCACATTGGTGGAAAAGGGCTTCGCCAATGGCGACCGCTCCCTTATTGAAGCGCTGCCCCAGGCGCTGGCCGAAACCGACCGCATCTGCTCCTCCATCAACGTGGCCTCCTCGCGCAGCGGCATCAATATGGACGCCGTGGCCCTGATGGGCCGCCAGATTCTCAATGTGGCCGAAGCCACGGCCGAGCGCGGCGGCATTGGCTGCGCCAAGCTGGTGGTGTTTGCCAACATTCCGCAGGATGTGCCCTTTATGGCTGGCGCCTACCTTGGCGTGGGCGAGCCGGACGTGGTCATCAACGTGGGCGTTTCCGGCCCCGGCGTGGTTAAAAAGGCGCTGGACCGTGCCCGCGAGGCCGGGCACAACGGCAAGGGCGGGCGCCTCACCCTGCTGGACATGGCCGAGGTTATCAAGCGCACAGCCTACAAGGTTACCCGCGTGGGCGAAATGATCGGCACGGAAGTGGCCACCCGCCTTGGCATTCCCTTTGGCGTGGCCGACCTTTCCCTGGCCCCCACCCCGGCGGTGGGCGACTCCGTGGGCGAAATTTTTCAGAGCATGGGGCTTTCCAGCATTGGCGCGCCCGGCACCACGGCAGTGCTGGCCATGCTGAACGACGCGGTCAAAAAGGGCGGGGCCTTTGCCTCTTCCTCCGTGGGCGGGCTTTCTGGCGCGTTCATTCCGGTTTCGGAAGATTCCAGCATTGAGGCTGCGGCCACTTCCGGCCTGCTGGGCCTTGAAAAACTGGAAGCCATGACCAGCGTGTGTTCTGTGGGGCTGGACATGATCGCTATTCCCGGCGACACCCCGGCGGCCACAATTTCCGGCATTATCGCCGACGAAATGGCCATCGGCATGATCAACCACAAAACCACGGCGGTGCGCCTTATTCCCGTTCCCGGCAAGGGCGTGGGCGAGGAAGTTTCCTTTGGCGGGCTGCTGGGCAAAGCGGCCATCATCCCCGTGCCCAAGGGGGAGGCCACGGACTTTATCGACCTTGGCGGGCGCATTCCCGCGCCTATCCACAGCCTGAAAAACTGATGCGACAAAGGAACGGACGCGGCCGCGCGTGGGCGCGTCCGTTCCTTTTGGAACAAGCAGTGTTGTGGGGTCGCCAGGGGCGGCCCTTTTTTGTTCCGCGCTGGGGATCGCCCACGGCGGATTTTTCCTCACGCATCCCGCCCGGCTGCACCAGGCCGGAGGAGGCCCCATGACGGCAATCTTTGCTTATGGCCGCACAGAGATAGACGGCCTTTCCCGGCGGGACAAACGCCTGGCCGAGGCCATGGAACGCATTGGCCCCGTGCGGCGCGAGGTGCGCCCCGACCTTTTCGACGCGCTCATGCATTCCATCGTGGGGCAGCAGATCGCCACCAAGGCGCAGCAGACCGTGTGGGCCCGGCTGGAACACGCGCTCGGCCGGGTGACGCCTGAAACCATCAACGCGGCCGAAGCGGGCGCGCTGCAATCCGTGGGGCTGTCTTTCCGCAAAGTGGGGTACATGAAGGCGGCGGCGGGTAAATTTTTGCGTGGCGAGCTGGACGCCGCGACCCTGCGCGGCATGGACGACGCGGCCCTGTGCGCGGCTTTGTGCGCCCTGGAGGGCGTGGGCCTGTGGACGGCGGAAATGCTCATGCTGTTTTCCCTGCAGCGGCCAGATGTGCTGAGTTTTGGCGATCTTGCCATCCACCGGGGGCTGCGCATGCTTTACCGGCATCGTGAAGTCGGCCGGGAGCGGTTTGCGGTTTATCGGCGGCGGTACCGCCCTTATGGTTCGGTGGCCAGCCTCTACCTGTGGGCCATTGCGGGCGGGGCGCTGCCGCACCTCACCGATCCCGCCGGGCGCGCAAAAACGCCTCCGGCACATTCCGGCAAGCGCGCTTGCGCGCGGCCTTCCTGACCCCCCGGCGCAATCCCTCCCCCGGTCTGTTTTTTTTTGCGCACTTCCGCGTGGCGGTTCCCCTTCCGCGCGGCGTCTTTTCTGGCATATCCGCTATTATTCCAATTATACCGGCGCGAAAAAAAGTTTTTTAAAAAATGTTGCCGGGCCTGTTTTGCTGGTCGTAATCACCTAAGAATTAATCTACAATTGCCACTTTGGGAAAAAATGGGCAAGAAAGGGGGTCTCAGCCATATGGTTGCGACGATTTCTGCCGATGAAAAGTGGTAACAGCACGACCGGAAGGCATTGTTTGCGCGGGTTGCGACGCACAACCCATGGCGCGGCGTGCCTTCAGGCATGCTACATAAGGGGGAGAGGGAATGAAAATCAGATTGTTGGCAAGAATGGGGCTTTCCATTCTTACGCCGGCCATTCTCGGGTTGGTGCTGGTGGCCGGGGTGAGCTACAAAATGTCCGAGGAAATGTTGCGCGAACAAATACGCACAGACCTGACCGCGTTGCTTGAATGCCAGCGTATCGGTTTGAATGCCGTGTTTGAAGGGCTTGAGGGAAGCCTGCGCAACATGACAGAGAATCAGCGTATCCGGGATGAGGTGGAAGCCTATTTTCGCGAGGGTTCGGAGGCTTTGAAAGGCCCGCAGTTCGCTCGGGCGGATCAGGCCCTGAAGTCGTTCATCGACAACAATGAAATGGTCTATTACGCCGGGCTGATAGCCCTGGATGGAACGGTTCTGGCGCACCGGCTGGAGAAGCAGCAGGGCCCCAGCACGTTTGTGGGCAAAGATTTTTCCGACCGCGAGTATTTTCAGAAAACCAAGGGCGGCCAGCCTTCGCTGGTGGGCATCATCAGCGCTGCCACCGGCAAGGTGGCCACGGTGTTTGCTATGCCTGTGCTCAAAAACGGGCATGTGGTGGCCGTGCTGGCGGCGGGCATAGACAACAGAATATTGGGAAAAAAGACCACAGACAACATCCAGGTTGGGAGCAAGGGCCGGGTGTATGTCTATGATCTGTTGGGGCACATGGTGCTGCATCCTGATGACGCGCGCATCGGGCGGAACGACGCCAACCTTCCCCAGGTCAAGGAGATGCTGCAAAAAGGGAATGGCCGTACCCGTTTTGTCAATGAACAGGGCGAAGAAAAAGGCTTATATTACCGCACACTGCCCAAAGAAGGGTGGCTGCTGTGCGTTGAATTTGACCGCAGTGAAATTTTTACGCCCATCTCACGGTTGCTGGCCAACGCCAGCGTGCTCACATTGGTGTGCGTGCTGATTGTTGGCGCGGTGATCTTTTTCTCGGCGCGCGGCATTGTGGGTATGCTCCAGGGTATTTCCGGCGTGGCCGAGGCCGTGGCTGGCGGTCGCCTGACAACCAACGACAAGGAGCGCGCGCTTTTCGACGCTGCGGAAAAACGCGGCGACGAATTCAGCGTTCTTGCCGGGGGCATGCGGCATATGGTCAAGAACATCCGAAATCTGCTGGGTGAAAGCGAGCAGAAAACCCAGGCGGCCCAACAGGCCACGGAGGCGGCGGAAAAAGCCACCGCCCGGGCCGAGGAAGCCGCAAAACAGGCGGAAAACGCCAAGCGGGAAGGCATGCTGGCCGCCGCCGGGCAACTGGAAGAAGTGGTGAACATCCTTTCCTCCGCCTCAAGCCAGCTTGCGGCTCAGATTGAACAGTCGGACAAAAGCGCCACTGAATCTTCCCACCGGCTGAGCGAGGCGGCCACCGCCATGAACGAAATGAACGCCACCGTGCAGGAAGTGGCGCGCAACGCCTCGGCCGCCTCGGCCGCCTCGGCGGAAACGCGCACCAATGCCGAGGGCGGCGCCAACATTGTGGAGCAGGCCCTTACCAGCATTGGGCAGGTGCAAACGGTCTCCCTGGCGCTTAAGGACGACATGGCGCAACTGAATGAGCACGCAAAGTCCATCACCCAGATCATGAACGTCATCTCGGATATCGCGGACCAGACCAACCTGCTGGCCCTCAATGCCGCCATCGAAGCCGCCCGCGCGGGTGATGCCGGGCGGGGCTTTGCCGTGGTGGCCGACGAGGTGCGCAAGCTGGCGGAAAAAACCATGGCCTCCACCCATGATGTGGGCAACGCCATTTCGTCCATTCAGCAGAGTGCTTCGCAGAGCGTGGTGGCCATGGACAACGCCCTTGAGCAGGTGAACATAGCCACTGGCTTTGCCAACCAATCCGGCGATGCCTTGCGGCAGATCGTAGGCAATGTGCAAACAACGGCGGACCAGGTGAGCGCCATCGCCACCGCCAGCGAGCAGCAGTCCGCCGCCAGCGAAGAGATCAACGAGTCCATTGTGCAGGTCAACGAAATGTCCGGCCAGACGGCCCAGGCCATGGGCGAGGCCTCACGGGCCGTGAGCGAACTTGCGCGTCAGGCCCAGCGTCTGAATGAACTGATAGCGGAAATGAAGCGCGGATAACCCCCGCAAATCCCAGATAACGGCGGAGGCCCCGGAATTACTGTATTCCGGGGCCTCTGGCGTTTGGCGCAAAAGCGTTCGCGGCGGTGCGGCAACACTCGGTTGCTTTGGTGTTGCCCGGCACGTTGTCGGGATGTCCCCGGCACGTTGCCCTGTGGCGCGCCGGGCCCGGTTGGGCAAGCTGGAGCGCTCACGCCCGTTCAGCCGCAGGGGCGGGGATCATGCCTGGCAGTGCGGCGCGGCAACAGCGGCGGGGCTAGTGCAGCGCGGGGGCCAGAAAATACTGCCACACCAGCGTGATCAGCAACAGGCTGAGCGAGATTGTCAGAAAACGGCGCACAGCGGCGGGTCCAATGCGGATGGCCATGCGGCTGCCCATCCAGTTGCCCAGGCAGCAGGCTGCGGCCATGGGCAGCGCCAGGCTCCATACCACCACGCCGTTGATGATGAACACCACTGCCCCCGCGAAATTCGAGGCGAGGTTGAGCACTTTTGACGTGGCCGATGCTTCCATCAGCCCCATGCGCAAAATCCAGTGAAAGGCCAGAATAAGAAAGCTGCCGGTGCCGGGGCCGAAAAATCCGTCATAGGCCCCCATCACAAGGCAGACCAACGCCACGGGAAGCCAGAAGCGCGCACCGGCCTGCGGCAGGGGCGTTTGCTTTTTTTCCTTTTTGGGCAGCAGCGTGGCGCACATGCCAATGGGCAGCAGGGCCACCAGCACCTTGCCCAGCACTGTGGCATCGAGCATCAACGCCAAATGCGAACCCACCCATGATCCCAGCAGGGAAAAAAGAATGCCTGCCAGGGCCACGCGCCACAGCACCAAACGGCTGCGGGCAAAGTTGCCGAGCGCCACGCACGTGCCCAGGCAGGCGCTCACCTTGTTGATGCCCAGGGATTGATGCGGCGGCACGCCCGTAAGCAGCAGCGCGGGCATGGTCACAAGCCCGCCGCCGCCTGCGATTGAATCAATAAACCCGCCGCTGAAGGCGGCGGCTATGCCCACGGCATAGGTAAGCAGACTGAAATCGGGCATGCGTTGCTACCATTCCTTAAAAATTACCCAGGCGGCCAGCACAATGAGGGCAAAGCCCACAAGGTGATTCCAGCGCAATGGCTCGTGCAGCCAAAGAACGGAAAACCCCATGAACACGCTGAGGGAAATGACTTCCTGAATCGTTTTGAGTTCTGCGGCGGAAAACCGCCCGTAGCCAATGCGGTTGGCGGGCACCTGCAACATGTATTCGAAAAAGGCGATGCCCCAGCTGGTAAGAATGACCACCGGCAGGGCCGCGCTTTTGTAGCGCAGGTGTCCATACCACGCAAAGGTCATGAAAATGTTGGAACAGAGCAGCAGCCCCACGGTGCTGACGGGAACGGGTATTTGCATGGGAACATCCATACGCGGTCGCGGAAGCTGTGCTTTCAACCGGCCGGAAGAAGTTGCGCGGGCGTCCACTCCCATATCCGTTGCATGGTGGCGCGTCAACAATATCGCGGGGCACAGCCCGTTTGCGCGGTGCGGCACGAAGGGCTATGCTGCGCAAGGCGGCACTGCGCCGCGCAAGATAGGGGAGGAGAGAGACGGCATGGCGACGCGAAAACGGGATGACAAGGGCGGCGAGAGCCGAAACGAAGGGGGGCATGCCCCGCAGCGTCTCCACACCGCCACCATGGACGCGCCGCCCGACCGGGTCACCTGGTCGCTGTTTCTGAAGGTTACCCTGCTGGTGACGGGCATATGGGCGGTTTCGGCGCTCTTGCTGTATTTTTTCGTTGGGGATTACAGCAAGTCCGGCACGTTTGGCGATTCGTTCGGCGTGCTGAACGCGCTGTTCTCAGGCCTGGCTTTCGCGGGCATCATCGTTTCCATCAAGATGCAGAACGACGAAATGCGCGAGCAACGCAAGGAGCTGCAAAAGCAGAAAAAGGCGGCGCAGCTTTATCACCGTGAGCGCATGTTCCTGCTGCTGATGGATGAATTCAAAAAATCGCGCGAGCATCGTTTCAGTGTGGCCGATGTGCGAATGATCGTGCGGGAATGTTTGTGCGAGGGCGCGGCGCTGAACGCGCGCGGCACGGAGGCAGGGGCCCAGCTAGCGCGCGAGGTGGATGCCGTGCTTGAAGCGCCGCAGGTTGAAACGCCCCTGCTGCAGGCCTTTGCCCGCCGCGTGTTCCGGCACGAGCGGTGCGAGGTTTTTATCAAAACGTTTCGGCAGGCGGCGGGCAGCGCGGCAAAAATTGATGCGGGCAAGGGTGAATACTATGACATTGTCTGCAACAGCATGTCCGATGCGGAAGAGGCCTTGCTGTTCCTGTGCCAGATTGCCACAGGCGGCGCGCAGGCCCTGCGCGATCCGCAAACATTGAAATTGCGCGAGAGTTATGAAGAAATAAAGGACCGCCTCTGAGCCTTGCCGCCTGGCGGTTGCGCAGCGGCACTGAAAAAAGCCCTCGAATATCGGGGGCTTTTTCCGTTCGTTGCCTAACGCCGCGTCGGTGCATTGCGCAAACACACCGGGGCGGCGCGGGCGTCTTCCCTCAAAGAATGATTTTCCGGCCCTCGGCACCCGCCAGGGGCCGGAAAATCATGTGGGGAGGGGAGTATGTTCTGGCTGTCGAATCCAGTTGCATAGCATGAAGGCCTCACGGCAATTTGCCGAGAGGCCGGTTCAGGCGGGCAACGGCTCTAGGCAGCCATGGTGTTGAAAAGTTCCTTGGCGTTGGCATTGGCGGGGTTGGCGCCAAGCACTGCTTCCAGGTGCTGTTTGGCTTCCTCGGCGCGGCCCAGGTAGATAAGGCAGCCAGCCAGGGTAACGCGAACGGCCTCGGCTTCAACGCCCGATTTCAGGGTGTCGTCCAGGTAAGGCAGCGCCTTTTCCACGCAACCCAGCTGATACGATTCGCGCACCAGGCAGTTGAGGGCCACAATGTTTTCGCTGGACTTTTCCAGCGCGCGGGCAAAGTGGTCAAAGGCGCGCTGGTGGTCGCCCTGTTCCATGTAGACCAAGCCAATGCCGCACAGGGCCTTGTCCGTTTCTTCCACGGCGGCGGCCTTCTGATAAAGAATCAGGGCCTTGTCCAGGTCAGAGCGCTGCACGGCAACAGTGGCCAGGCCCAGATAGGGGGCGGCGTTCTGCGAGCTGCTGCTGGCGGCCTTGCGGTAGTATTCCTCGGCCTTGTCAAAGTCGCCCATGAAAAGGTAGCACTCGCCCAGTTCCTTATTGATTTCGTAATCCAATTGATTGCTCATGGTTTGTCCTCCCCAACTGAGGCTGGTTTGCTGCGGAGCGCCGTATGCGCCGCCGGTTTGACTTTTTTCTATGCACTGACCGTGCCAATAAAAAAGAGTGGAGCAAATAGAGTCGGTTGTGGACACAGTACGGCAGGGAGGCGCTTGCCGCGCTGGTTGTGCGGGGTCAGGGCCGCCAAAGACTTGGCGGAGAAGGGGAAGATCGGGGCAGTTTTTGCCGGGCCGGGCAATTCTTGCCGTGGCGGCGTCCGTAGGGGGAAAGATAATGCGCCGCGCCGGGGGTTGCCCCTGTTGAGGGCCCCGGCGCGGCGGCAAAACTGGACGGTCTGCGCTAGCTTGCTGTGTGCAGGGTTTGCGCGCCGCCATGAACATCGATGTGGTGCAGAATAACCCCGAGCACGCCTTCAATGTCCAGCTGCGAGGTGTCCACCATCAGCGCGTCCGGGGCCGGGCGCAACGGGGCCACTGTCCGGTTGCGGTCCAGCGCGTCACGCTGGCGGATCTGTTCTGTCAGCGTGGCCAGATCCTCATGTTGCCCGCGTGATTCAAGGTCGTGCAACCGCCGCATGGCCCGCACTTCCGGCGCGGCATCAAGAAAGAATTTGAAACGTGCATCGGGAAAAACCACTGTGCCCATGTCGCGGCCCTCGGCCACCAGCGGCGAAGCTTCGCCAATGGCGCGCTGCGTGCCGCGCAGTATTTCCCGCACCACTGGCACGGTAGCTATGCGCGCCGCCAGCATGCCCACAGCCTCGGTGCGCACCTCGCCCCGCACGGCCTCGCCGTTGCAAAACAGGGTGGATTGCAGCCCCCGGCCAGAGAGGGTGAAGCGCCACTGCGCGCATCTTTCGCGCAGCTCTTCTTCAGGCAATGTTTCCGCGCCGGGGCCGAGCTTAAGGGCCATGCAGCGGAACATGGCTCCGGTGTCGAGGTAACACAGGCCAAGGCCTTCGGCCACGCGCCGCGCCAGGGTTGTTTTGCCAACGCCGGCCGGGCCGTCAAGCGTGACGACGGAAAGGCGCTTGCTCATGCGCGCTCTCCGGCTTGCGCGGGGCGGCGGGCCGTTATGTCGGCCATGGTTTCGAGAAACAGAAGGTTTTCTTCGGCGTTGCCCACGCTGACGCGCAGCAGATCCGGCAGGCCATAGCTCTTGAGGGCGCGAATGATGATGCCCCGGCGCAGCAGCGTTTCAAAACATTCCGCAGCGGTGGGCGCGCCTTCGGGCATGCCGAACATCAAAAAGTTCGCCTGGCTGGACCACACCCGGCAGCCCAGGGCCGTTAGGCCAACGAACAGTTCCTTGCGCCCGGTGCGCACCGCCTCCTGCGTGGCGGCGTAAAACGTGGCGTCTTCCAGCGCCGCAAGGGCGGCTTCTTCAGCCAGAATATTGACGGAAAACGGCAACCGCGCCCGCCAGAGAAAATCCGCAAGATGCCCCGGCAGAATGCCATAGCCCACGCGCATGCCTGCCAGACCAAAACTTTTGGAAAACGTGCGCATGAAGGCCGCGTTTTGGGGGGCAATGCCGCCAGTCAGCAGCGAAGCGGTTTTTTCATCCTCCGCAAAATCCATATACGCTTCATCAACCACCAGCAGGCAATCCGGGGCTTTTTGCGCCAGATCGCGGGCAAGCTCGGCCACGGCTTCACGGGGCGGGCAATAGCCAGAGGGGTTATCGGGCGTTGTCACAAAAGCCAGGCGCGTGTTGGCGTCCACACGGTCCAGCAGGGCGGAAAAATTGAAGGAAAAGTCCTTTTCCAGCGGTTGCCGCCGTATTTCAACGCCGCAGATGCGCCCCTGAATGGGATAGATGCTGAAACAGGGGTTGAAGCACACAATGTTGTGTTTGCCCGGCACGGCCAGAATGCGGATGAGCAGGTCGATGATTTCGTCCGATCCGTTGCCAATGACCACGCGCCGCGCGTCAACGCCGTGGCGGTTCGCCAGTGCCCTGGCCAGGCGCGGGTTGCCGCCCTGCGGGTAGCGAAAGGCCCCCGCCGCGTGGCGCTCAACTGCAGCGCGCGCAAGAGGCGACATGCCCAGCGGATTTTCGTTGCTGGCCATTTTGATGACCTGGGGCAGGCTGTATTTTTCCTGAATTTCGGCAATGGACAGGCCGGGAACGTAGGCATCGAGGCCCAAAATTTCCTGGCGCACGCTGATCTCGGACATGGTTTCTCCACCGGTGTCGCCCACGGGGATGCTTGCGGGCCGCCCTGGCCCCGGTGTTGCCCCGGCGTGGGAAAATGCATTTCAGTCAACAAGCCGTCGCACGGGCGACGGCTTGTTGACTGAAAAATCTGTTAGGGGCGTCCAGCCGCAGGCGCGGGCAAGGCGTCCAGATAGGCTATTATTCTTCAATCTCCGTGGGGCGCACGGTCAGCACGGGCATATCGGCGTTTTTAACAACCTTTTCAGCAACGGAGCCAAAGAGAATGCGGTCAATGCCCTTGCGGCCATGGGTGCCCATGACGATAAGGTCCACTTTTTCTTCCTTGGCGCGGTTGAGAATTTCTTCGGCGGCGTAGCCAATGAGCACCTGGCCCTTGGCTTCAACACCCACGAAGTTTTCAGCAACAAACGATTCCATGGATTTTTCCGCGCCGGTCACGATTTCGCCAACAAAGTTTTCAATGGTGTTGGGCGGCACATGAAAGCCCACGTACTGGCTCAGAGAGGGGGCGGTGTAGACCACGAGCACGCTGGCGCTGAGGCCCTTGGCGAGAAGCACCGCGTATTCCGCAACGTCCTTGCTGTGTTCGGAAAGATCCACAGCGCAAAGAATCTTTTTGATGTTCTTCATGGCTAACTCCTGTTCCCCTGACAGGGGGATGGGTTGACGGAGGCAGGCCCGAACGGCAAAGGCCGTGTGGGTTACAGCCTTATCCTTTGCCTTCAACTAAAATAAATGGTAGTTTTTTTTGGCACAATAGACAAGACATTTCCCCTAACGCCGCAACTGGGCAGGGAAATTTTTTCCTTATGCGAAAATGTGCCCCTGTGATAAATCAGGCTGTTAGGAATGGTTCATTGTTGTGGCAGGAATTTTGCATGCCTTTTGGCAAAGGCAGTACGCCAACCCTGGAGGCGACATGAAAGTTACCAACGACCAACTTGAGGCGCTGTTCCGTCAGCAGGGCCAGACCTCAGGCACCAGCCGCACGCAGAAGGCTTCGGGCGGTTTTGAGGCTGCGCTGAACGAACAGCTCGGCCTCGGATCTTCCGATGCTTCTTCGGCCTTTTCCACCGCGGCTTCCGGGCAGGCCTCTCAGGCGTCCATGATCAGCCAGATGCTGCTTGGCGCCACGCAGACGGAACCTTCCAACTCCGATGAGGACGTCATTCAAAGCGCCTTCAGCCAGGCTTCCGGCACGCTCGACATGTGGGATTCGTATGTCAGCGCGCTGGGATCATCTGAACAGGGCGGCTCCCTGCGCGACGCCTATTCGCTGTTGCAGGGCATAGACGGCCAGGTTTCTTCGCTCAAGGCCAGCACGGCCGGGGTGCGGGGCCAGAACGCCGGTCTTGATTCTCTGGTCAATGAGCTTGACGTGATGACCGCGACGGAAAAATTCAAATTCAACCGGGGCGACTATAACGCATAGTCGCCTTGCTTTGGCGTGACGCGGAACCAGGGTTCCGCGCCACGCTTACGATATGTGAAACCGGCCATCCGTTTGGGTGGCCGGTTTTTTTGCTGGCAAAAATGGCAAAGCTCCCCGCGGGTTTTGCAAAACCTGCGGGGAGCCGACCGTCAGCTTGCTGACGTAAAAAGTTTACTTGTTGCTGGTGGCGGAGGGCACGGCGTTGCCGTTGTAGCCCCCCATGCCGGGGCAGTCGCCAAAGTTCGCCATGCCGGGGCCGTAGCCGCCACCCATCATGCCGGGGCCATGACCGCCGTGTCCCATGCCATGTCCGCCCATGCCGCGTCCGCCCATGCCGCGCCCCATGTAGGGCAGGCCCTTATCGGCCATCTGCTTGAGCATGTCGGCCCTGGCGGAATAAAGCTTGGCGTCGATAGCGCCCAGATCCTTGCGGGCGGCCACAACGCGGGGGTCGTCATACTTTGCGCCCGCCGCGGCCAAGTCGTTCAGTTCCGCCATCTTGGCATTGTGCTGCTGCATGACGGGCTGCATCTTTTCCCAGTGGTCCTGCCGAATCTGCTGCATGGCGGTGACCTGCTCGCTGGTCATGCCCATGGGGCCATAGCCGTAGCCAGGCTGGGCGGCCGCAAAGCCGGAAAGGCCGAGGAAAATGGCAAGGGTCATGGCCGCGCTGGTGGAAACGATCTTGGAAGTCTTCATGGCTATATTCCTTTTGATTTGATGTGCTGGTTATTTTGTTGCTGTCTGGTCAATTCTGTTCGCGCTAGCGGTAGGAACCGCAACCGTATCCGTTGCCGTTGCCGTTTGAGCCATACTGCCCGCCGCACCAAACGGTGCCGTTGGCGGCGCCGGAATTTGTGGCCGAGGCGGCGTAAGCGCCGCTAACAAGGGCAAGCACGAGGGCGAAGGAAGCAAAAACAAGGGTCAATTTGGCGGTGTTCATTTGGGTTCTCCTTTGGCGGCGCTGTAAGCAGCCGGTCAGATGAATTTTTTCAGTTTTTCGTATTCTTCAAGAGAAATCTCACCGGATGCAAGACGCCTTTTGAGGATTTCTATGGAATCAGTTGCATCGGAATTCTTTTTATGTTGCGGCAATAATCTGTTGATGATGATTATTGCAATGATGACGAAGAACACTACAAAAATAATGTTTGTGATGCCTCCGCCCCATCCCATTAAGCCTCCGAAATCGCAACGATACATGGCGGTAACCTCAATGATGTTTGTGCGTCGTTCTTTGTTTGCTGTTTATGAAATCGTTGTTCGCGTTCGTTGCTTTGTATATAGCAATCGCTGTGCCAAAGATGAAAATATTCATATAACAATTTTGAATTATTGATTATTTTGAAAATTTGCTGGCCACGGGGTAAGGGGTAAGCACCATGACTTGTCCGTTTTTTACTCAGCACAAGGCTGCGCTTGTCCGTTTTCGCCCCAGGGGCTTGCATGGTGGGTAAAAAATACATAATTAAGAGGTTGCGTCGTCGAGGAAACAGCCATGAAGATACTTCACACCCCTTTGTCCCGCCGTTTTTCAGCCCTGGGGCTTTCCCCCTGGATGCTGGCCGGAGCCGCCCTTATTCTGGGGTTGACGCTGGTTGGTCTTTCCGTGCGCAGCAACCAGCGCGAGCGGGCCTTTATGGTCCACAACCTTACGGACAGGGCGGAAACGCTCATATGGGCGCTTGAGGCGGGCACCCGCACGGGCATGAACCTCAGCCCCGATACTGTTTTGGGCCTGCGCCCGCTGCTGACCGAAACCGCGCGGCAACCGGGCATTTTGTATATGGCCGTAACGGATGCTGGCGGCGCGATTCTGGCCCAGAGCGGCGAGGGAGGCAGCGGCGCGTCAGCGGAAGCTTCGGGGCAGCCCGGAGCCGCCTTTGTGCCGTTGCGCCCTGGCGACATCCCGCCCTTGGCGCAGGCTACGGATAAACCGCAGTGGCGTGTGCGCAACCGCGATGGGCACGAGGTTTTTGAGGTCTACCGCACCTTTGCGCCTTTGAACCATGTGCGCAGGCAGCGCGGCGGCGGGCATGGGCACGGCCGGGGCTTCATGGGCGGCATGATGCACATGATGGGATTTGGCGATCCTGCCTGGCCGAGCGACGCCACGGAGCATGGTGGGGCCTTTGAAGGGCAGCCGGCAGCCAACGGCATGCCCCGGCAGGTGGTTGGCGTGGTGCTGGTGGGGTTTGAAGCCCAGCCCTTTGAGGACGCCCTGGCGCAGGATGCGCGCAACAACCTGCTTTCCGCTGCTCTGGCCGCCGCCCTGGGGCTGGCTGGTTTTGTCATGCTGTTTTGGGCGCACAACAACCGGCGGTGGCGGCGTATTCTGCGCGACCAGCAGGCGATGGCCAGCGAAGTTGTGGCAAGCCTGCCCCTGGGGCTGCTTATCAGCGACCCCGCCGGGCGCATCGTCATGATCAACGACGCCGCGCTCGACATGTTTGGGCGAAAGCGTGCAGAGATTTTGCCCACAGCCGGGCAGGATGCCTCTTCTCCCCCCGGCGGCGCTGCGTTGCATAGTCTGAAGGGTCTGGAGTGGGACGAACTTGTCCGCGCGTTGGCCGATGGCGCGCGCATTCCCGAGCGGGAAACCACGCTTGCCGTGCCGGGGGGCAAGCCCCTGGCCGTCAGCCTGAGCGCGGTGGGCATGCGCAACGAGGACGGCGTGTTTTTGGGCAACGTGTTTGTGCTGCGCGATATTACGGAAATGAAGCGCCTGCAGGCAGACGCCCAGCGCAACGACCGGCTGGCCGCGTTGGGGCATCTGGCGGCGGGCGTGGCCCATGAAATTCGCAATCCCTTGAGCACCATCAAGGGCGTGGCCCTCTACATCGCCAAGCGCATGCCCGCAGGCGGGCGCGAGGAGGAGGCCGCCCAGCGGATGATCGATGAGGTAACGCGGCTTGACCGCGTGGTTTCCGAACTGCTGGAATTTGCCCGCCCCGGCGCTTTTGCAACGGTTTCCGCGCAACTGGGCGAAGTTATCGACCGCGCCCTGCGCCTGTCCGAGGCCGATTTGCAGGCCAAAAACATTGCCGTGGTTCGGGAGGTGGAGCCAGACTTTCCACCGGTGCGCGTCAGCCCTGAACGCCTCACACAGGCGCTGCTCAATCTTTTTCTCAACGCCGTTCAGGCCATGGAGCCGGGCGGAACCTTGCGGGTAAGCGCCCGGCAGCTGCCAGAGGGCATGTTCCGCATTTCCGTTGCTGATTCCGGCCCGGGCATTCCGCCAGAAATCCAGGCCTCCATCTTCACCCCCTATTTCACTACCAAGTCTTCCGGCACGGGGCTGGGGCTGGCCATCGTCTATCAGATCGTCGAGGGGCACGGCGGCAGCATCAGCGTGGGCAATGCCGCCGGGCACGGCGCGGAATTCACGTTGACGCTGCCCGTGGACGGCAAAAATCCGCCAGTGGGCACACAAAAAACTTCAGGAATATAGCATGACACCACCTGCCGCCATACAACTGCTGGTTGTGGATGACGACCGCAACCACCGCGAAATGCTGCGCGCCCTGCTGGAGGAGTGGGGCTACGCTTCCATTGGCGCGGCCAGCGGAGAAGAAGCCCTGGAACTTTGCCATCAGCGTCCGTTCGACCTCATTCTCATGGATGTGCGCATGGGCGGCATGAGCGGCATTGAGGCCACCCGGGCCGTGAAAGCCTACAACCCCGCCATTCCCATCCTCATCATGACGGCCTATTCGGACGTGGCCAGCGCCGTTGAGGCGCTGAAGGCCGGGGCCTACGATTATTTGACCAAGCCGCTGGCCTTCGACGCTCTCAAGCTGGCCATCGAGCGTGTTCTTGACCACGCCAGCCTGCGGCACGAGGTGCGCGCCCTGCGGCACGAGCTGGCGGCAAACCTGGACACGCGCAACGTCATAGGTCAAAGCCCCGCCATGCGGCAGGCGCTGGAAATGGTTTCGGCCATCGCGCCCTCGGAGGCCACGGTGCTGATCACGGGCGAATCCGGCACGGGCAAGGAGGTGGTTGCCAAGCTCATCCATGCCAACAGCAACCGCCGCGACGGCCCGTATGTAGCGGTAAACTGCGCGGCCCTTACCGAAACACTGTTGGAATCAGAGCTTTTCGGGCACGAGAAAGGCGCGTTCACCGGTGCGGAAAAACGGCGCGAAGGGCGTTTTTTGGCGGCGGACAAAGGCACCATTTTTCTGGATGAAATTGGCGAAATTCCGCCTTCCATGCAGGTTAAGCTGCTGCGCGTCATTCAGGAACGCGAGCTGCAGCGCGTTGGCGGCGACCAGACCATCAGGGTGGACGTGCGCATCCTGGCCGCCACCAACAAGAATCTGGCGCACGAGGTTGCGGAAGGGCGCTTCAGGCAGGATTTGTATTACCGGCTCAACGTTGTGGCTCTGCAGCTGCCGCCCCTGCGCGACCGCGCGGAGGATATCCCCCTGTTGGCCATGCACTTCATGAAACAGTTTGCCGAGCGTAACGGCAAAACCGTCAAGGGCTTCACGCCGGGGGCCATGGACCGCCTGCTCAAGCACTCCTGGCCGGGCAATGTGCGCGAGCTGGAAAACGCCGTGGAGCGGGCCGTGGTGCTGCTGGTCGGCGAATATATCAGCGAGCGGGAGCTGCCGCCCACCATCTGCGGGCAGGAACCGGAAACCCAGGCCGCCCCCAAGCTGGATTTTGCCAATATGACGCTGGAAGAAATTGAGCGGCTGGCGGTCATGGACACGCTGGAGCAGGTGGGCGGCAACAAGAGCGAGGCCGCCCGCAGGCTGGGCATCAACAGAAAAACTCTGCTTTCAAAAATCGTGGACGGCAAGTAGGGGCAAGCGAAAAACCGGGTTGGGGCAACGCGCCCGCCCTCCGCTGCCGCAACGCCGCCAGGCAGTTACGCGAACGGCGGCCCTTTTTCGTCAAAGGGGCCGCTGTTCGCGTTTTGTTACAAACGCATCCGTTGCCGGAGCTGGCAGGGCCAGGGCATGAACCGCGCCGCCCGCCGAAATTTTTGCCGTTGTTCCGCGCTAGCGCTTGCGCGCCTCGCCCGCCGGGCTGTCCACATACAGCCAGAACAGCGCCCCCAGTTGCAGGGGTTTGGGCTGCCCGTCCGGCCCCTTGAGGGGAACGCCGGGCACGCTGGCCATGCAGCACCACCAGCCCGGCTGGTTGAGCACAAAGGCAAACTCGCCTTTTGTGTCGGTGCGGGCGGCGATGTCTTCGTGCCAGGAGGTTGGGGCCGTGCGCTTTTCCGTATTGATACGCGACATGCGCACCGAGGCGGCGGCCAGGGGTTTTCCGTCCATCAGCACGGTGCCGGAAAAGAGCGCCGGGGCCGTGAGGCCGAAGGGGCGCGAAAGCGGCACGATTTCGAAACGCTGCCCCACAGGCAGGCTCCAGCCGCGTTCCACGCCATAGACGGGCAGGGTCGTTTTGACAAACTGCTGCAAAAAGCGGCCATGGGCCGCGTCCCACCAGGGGCGGCCCTCAATGATGAACTGGTAAAGCCCTGGCTTGGTCAGGGCCACATTGGCCCCCCAGGCCTTCTGGTTCAGATAGCGAATTTCTTCCATGTCGCCCAGCAGGTCGCGGCGTTCGGGCTGGCCCATGCCGTCCTTGACCGGGGTGGCATTGTCGTAGCGCAGCACGGCGAACAGCTGCGGCATGTCCATGATCAGCCCATCATACTGAAAGGGCCGCATCATGGTGACGAGCACGTCCACATCTTCATCTATCTGTGGTTCGGCGGGGGGCGTTGCGGCGGTTTCCGGCTTGGGCGCGCCTTCCGCCTGCGCGGGCGCGTCGGCCTTTGGCGCGTTTTCGGCCTGCGCGGGGGCTGCGGGCTGCTCCGGCTTTTTTGCCGCCGGGTCGGCGGGCTGCTCCGCTTTGGCGGCGGGTTTAGCTTCCTGCGGGCGCTTGTCGTCCTTTTTGTCCTCGTGCTTTTCCTTGGCGGGTTCTTCCTGCTTTTGACGGGCCGGGGCTTCGATGCTCGGCTGGCTGGGCACAAGCAGCGTAACCGGCACCTGAGCCCGCGCCTGCGGGGTTGTCAGCAGAAACAACAGCATGGCGCAGAGCGCGGCAAAAAGCGGGCGCGCGTGCCTGATAAAGCGCGTGAAACAAAAAGCGTATACGCTGGGCATGAAAACTCCTGGCTGTTCCCTTGACCGAACCGTCGGCGCGGTTCCGCACCGGGTGGATGTGCGCGTGTGTGTGACCTGTGTATAGCCCAAGAGCCGGGGCTTGTCATGTGGCGTTCACGTTGCTTTGCGGCATGGCCGAAAGCGGCGCGTCGCGCACCGTTCTGGCTATGAACAGCACGTCCACCCGCGCCGCGCCGCCCTTGAGCAGCGCCTTGGTTGCGGCGGCAAGCGTGCTGCCGGTGGTCATGATGTCGTCCACAAGCCACACGCGCTTGCCCGCCACATTTGGCGCGGCGGCAAAACTGTGCAGCACGTTGCTGCGGCGGTTCCGCGCGTCCAGCCGTGCTTGTTCCGGCCCTGGCACGTCGCGGGCAAGCAGCTGGGCCTGCAGCGGCAACCCGGAAAGATCGCGCAGCGCTTTTGCTATTTCGTGAGCTTGATTGTAGCCCCTGCGGCGCAAATGGTCCGGGTGTTGCGGCACTGCCGTCAGCGCGTCCGGCCTTGGCAGGCAGGCGGCTGCCTCAAGCAAAAAATTCCCCAGCAGCGGGGCAAGATAGAGGTGCCCATCAAATTTGAGTCGCAGCAGGGCGTGGCGCAGCGCGCCGCCATAGAGGCCGTAAAACGCCAACCCGCTCCATGGCGGCGGTGTTTGCAGGCAAGCCCCGCAAAGGCCGGAACCCTGTGCCGGGTCTGCCGCCGGGGTGCCGCAACGTGGGCATCGTGGCCCCGCAAAGGGGCGCAGCAAGGCCGCGCAGTCCGCGCAAAGCGGGGCCGCGCCGCCAAGGGCGTCTGGTGCGCAAAAATTGTTTTGCGGCTCTGTTTGTGCGGAAAATGGGCGCAAGCAAACAACGCAACGGCTTTGGCAAAGCCCCAAGGCGTGCAGCCAGCGCGCGGACAGAGTGGAGAGGGCGGAGCAACGGGCATGGGGGCCATGCCGCAGCAAGGGGAAAAACGGCATGTGCCGCAGGGGCGGATTATGCACCGGCGTCATTGGGGGGCAGCGCCCGCGGCAGGTCGAACACTTCTTCCTGCGCAATGAGCCTGCGGCCCCAGTCATGCCCCCAGGCGTGCAGGGCGGCGGTGACGGCCGGGCGTTCCCGCAGGTCTTTGAGCGTTTCAAGACCCCGCAGCAGCCGTGTTTCGCGAATGCCCGCGCCCAGCGGGGCCAAAAAATATTTGAGGGACAACAATGACCCCGCGAAGAGCTGCTTGCCGCGTGGGCGGCCCGCCGTGAGCGCCACAAGCGTGGGGCGGGTTTTCGAAAGGGGCATGGGGGCGTTGCCCGCCGCCGCCTGCAGCGACCAGAAACGCTGTGTTCTGTCGATCAAGGCCTTGAAGTGGGCTGGCAGAAAGTAAAAATAGATCGGTGAGCTCAGCATCAGCAGTTGCGCTTCGGCTATGAGCGTAAAAAGTTCTTCGGCCTGGTCCGTTTGCGCTTCTTCTCCCCGTGCTTCCGGCAGAGGGCGGCCCGCCAGCACGCATGCGTGCGGCGGACGGGAACAGGCCCCACAGCCGGTGCAAGGGGAAAATGCATAATCACGCAGCGCGGCTATGCGCGGCGTGATGCCCGCCTCGGCCATGCCTTCCGTAAAAAGGCTGACCACGGCGTCGGAAACGCCGCCTGCGTGCGGGCTGCACTGAAGCGCAAGAACGTTGTTCATAATTGGAATTCACCGCAAAAAGGGTTGCTCCGTTTTTCATCGCCAATGACGGTGGCCGGACCGTGCCCGGGATACACCTGGGTTGCGTCTGGCAGCTTGAAGAGCACCTGCGTTACCGAGCGCAGCAGCGCCTCGTGGTCTCCGCCGGGGAAGTCCGTGCGGCCTATGGAGCGGTAGAACAGCGCGTCGCCCGTGAAAATAAGCTTTTCAGAGGGGAAATACAGGGAAATGCCGCCCGGCGTGTGCCCTGGCGTGGCCATCACCTCAAACTCCATGCCGCCCAAGGCGTTTTTACCCGTGGCGATATGCTGCGCCGCAAACGCCGTTACGGTGGGGAACCCCCACATGCCGCCCTGGGCGGATTCCGTCCCGGCCAGGCAATCATCGTCGGCGCTGATGTATACTTCCGCTCCGGTGGCTTCGTGCAGGGCTGCAACGCCGTAAACATGGTCGAAGTGGCGGTGGGTGATGCAAATGCCCGCCAGGTTCAGATCATGGGCGGAAAGATATTCCAGCATGGGGGCGGGGTCGCCGCCCACATCCACGGCAATGGCCTGCGAACCGAGGTGGATGAGGTAGCTGTTGGTCTGCAAGGGGCCGAGAGGAAACGTGGCGACAGGCATAACTAGTCCTTTTGATGTTCGATAACAGGCGGTTGGTCTACCGCCCTCGCAAAAAAAACATTATAGGTTGTTTTATCCATGAAAGCCGTTTCAGGCAAGGGGGGGCGAGGCCTTGCGCCGCCTGCCTGTTTCACATTGTCTACCGAGCGATAGCCGTACAAGAAAGCAAAATCAAGCGGTTCCACTGCTTCTTTGGCGCTGCTTGGCCGCGCCTGCCCTTGGGGCGCGCAAGAATGGCCGCTTCTTGAAATTTTCTAGACAATCCGCGGGCCTCGCACTACACTTTAAAGATGCAAAAAAACCGCCTGGCGCTTGATCTTGCGCGTGAAGACCTGATGGACATGGAAGGCCTGCTGTGTGAACAATTGGCCTCATTTTTGTCGTTTTCGGCCCATGCCCTGTATTTTCCCACAAGCTGCGCGCCGGAAGAGCCGCAGCTGCTGCCGCGCGAGCGCCGGCTGCTGTTGCCGTTGCGGCGCGGCGAAAGGCTGCTGGGTGTTTTGATGCTCCATGGCGTCAGGGCGCGCGAGGCGCGTTCCCTTGTGCCGTTTTTGCCTGCCATAGCGAATTTGTGCCTGGATAATCTGGCCAGAGACAAAGCCACGCGCACCGACCCCGATACCGGGCTTGCTACGGAGCAAACCCTGCTGGCCCGTATGGAAAGCGCGGCCGAACGCCTGCGCGCCCATCTTGAAGATCCGGGAACGGAAGATTCCGGCCCGGCCCCGCTGCACTGGCTGTGCATGGGGCTTGTGCTGCTGCGGGTGACCAACGGAAAAGCGCTGGTGGGCAAAGGTGGGCATGGCTTTGCCGAGCGGTATCTCCAGTCGCTGGCCGCTGCCTGCCGCGAGGCGCTGCCCTCCGATGTGTTGGCGGCGCGGGCGGGCCGCTGGGAAATAGCCCTGCTGTTCCCCGCTGGGGGGCGCGGCGCGTGCCACAAGCTGGCCAGGGCCGCGTTGACGCGCATGGAAGCCGTGCGCCTGCCTGACGCCTTGCTGAAAACGCCCGTGCAGGCGCGTTTGTGCGCCGGGCACGCCCTGTACCCGCAAGACATGCTGGGCGTTGAAATGCGCTTGAACATGCGCGAACAGGCCCGGCGCTGCATGGACCGCGCGCGCCTGGCGGCCGATGTGGCCGGTCAGGAGGCGGGGCAAAGCGCGCCTGAAAGCCGCATCATGCCCTTTGCGCGCATTCTGCAAGAGGGCGGCATGGTGCTTGAGCCGCTGCCGCTGGGCCGTGTGCGCCTCAGCCTGGGGTCTCAGGCCAAAGCCGGTGAAAGCATGCGTTTTTCTTTTTGGGGCCGGGCGGAAGACGGCGCGCCGCGCTACAAGGGCGACTTGGTGCTGATGGAAATTCGCGACACGGATTCCGTGGCCGAAGTGCTGCACCTCGTGGACGTGGCCTGGCAGCCGGAACCGGGGGACAGGTTGATGCTGCTGGACGAAACGGCGGCGTTGAACCCGGACGTTGACGGCGGAGAATTTCTTGAGGCGGAGGCGCGTTCTCTCGCCGGGGCGGGTGCCGAAGCCGAGCGCGCGGCGGCGGTTGCGGGGGCGGCCTCCCTGCCGGAATGCTCGGGCGGCCTGTGCGGCCACGGCGATTTTTTGCGGCGCTTCGCCATAGAGGCGGAAAAACGCGCGCACTTCACCCTGTGCCTGCTGCGGCTTGCGCCGGGCAATCCCGAAATGGCGGCATCCTTTGCCGAAACAGCCCCAGCAACGGCCGCCGCCGTTGATACCGCCCTTGAGGTGTGGCGGGCCGCTGTTGCGGAACATGGCCAATCCGCCGAGGCAAAGCCCGAATCGAGGGAAGGCGCAAAACCCGCCGCCCCCATAGCAGGGCGTTACGGCAGCAACAGCCTTGTTTTTTTTCACCCGGATGCGGAAGCCAAGGCGCTTTTGCCGCTGTTTCGCGAGGTGTGCGAAAAACTGCGCCAGCTGGGCTTTTCCGCCGCCGCCGGTCTGGCGGGCTATCCCTTTTTACAATACCGCCGGGCCGAAATGCCCGATTGCGCCCTGAAGGCGCTGGAATATGCGTTGCTGCTGCCGGAACCCAAGGTGGGCGAGTGCAATTCGCTGGCGCTCAACATCAGCGCCGACAGGCGCTACAGCCTGGGCGACGTTTTTGGCGCGGTGGAAGAATACAAGCTTGCCCTGCTGGCCGACGAAGCCAACGCCATGGCCTGGAATTCTCTTGGCGTGTGCATGGCCGCGCTGGGGCGGCCCCAGGAAGCGCGGCGGCACTTTACCGAGGCCCTGCGGCGCGGCGCGGATGCCGCCCTGGCCGAGCAGATCTATTACAACCTGGGCACGGTCTGTCAGGGGCTGGGGGAACGGCGCGCGGCCGCGCGGTATTACCGCCAGTGCATCAAGGTTTCGCCTCAGCATCTGTTTGCGCATATCCGCCTGGGGCAGTTGTGCGAGCAGCGCGGCCGGCGCACTGAGGCCCGGCGTTTTTATGAAAAAGCGGCCACCATTGAGGACGCCCGCCCCGGCTCCTCAAGCCTGGCCCGTCGGCATCTAGCGCGGGTGGCCGTGCGGCAGCGCAGGGGCGGTGAAGCCCGCGAGCTGCTGCATGAGGCGCTGGTGCGCAACCCTGAGGACGCCGCCGCCATGTTGCTGCTGGCTAATATTTATCTGGATGCCAATGAAGACCCGGCCATGGCGGAAATTTTGGCCCGCAAAAGCGCCCGTTTGCACGACAAACCCGAGGTTTGGCAAACGCTGGCGCGCGCGCTGCGGGCGCTTGGCCACGAGGAGGATGCGCGGGTGGCCGATGCCAAGGCCGCGCGGGCATAGCCCTTTTCGCGCCCTGTTTTGTCGCCGCTGCCCCGGCCAGTAGGGCGGCGCGGCTTCATGAGCGCTTTCAATATGCGCCACGCAAAAAGCCCCTTCAGTGAAGGGGCTTTTTGCGTATATGTGGCGCCGCGCGGCGGCTATACTTCGAAGAGCATTTCCAGGTCTTCGCGCGTGAGCGACTTCCAGGTGTCCTGGCCGGGAATAATGGCCTCCGCCACCCCTCGTTTGGCCTCCTGCAGCTTGAGGATCTTCTCTTCCACCGTGTTCTGGCAGATGAGCTTGTAGGAGAAGACCTGGCGCGTCTGGCCGATGCGGTGGGTGCGGTCCGTCGCCTGGCTTTCCACAGCGGGGTTCCACCACGGGTCGTAGTGGATAACGTAGTCCGCCGAGGTCAGGTTGAGGCCCGTGCCGCCCGCCTTGAGCGAAATGAGGAAAATGGGAATTTCCGGGGTGTTGTTGAAGCGGTCCACCTGGTCGAAGCGGTCCTTGCTGGCGCCGTCGAGGTAGCAGAAGGGCACCTGCGAGAATTCCAGCCACTGCTTGATGATTTGCAGCATCTGCACAAACTGCGAGAAAACCAGCACCTTGTGCCCGCCTTCCACGATCTCCATGATCATGTCCTTGAAGGCGTCGAACTTGCCGGAAGGCAGGTTGTTGGAGAAGCCGGGCATGTCCAGCTTGAGCAGGCGCGGGTGGCAGCAGATCTGGCGCAGCTTGAGCAGGGCGTCCAGAATGGACATCTGGCTTTTGGCCAGGCCTTTTTCGTCCACGTCGGCCAGCACCTGGGCGCGCAGCTTGCGGGCCAGGGCTGCATAAAGCTCGGCCTGCGCGTCTTCGAGGGCGCAGCAGGTGACGCTTTCCACCTTGGGCGGCAGGTCTTTGGCCACTTCGGCCTTGGTGCGCCGCAGAATAAAGGGCCGCACGCGGGTGCGCAGATAGTCGAGCGTTTCCGCATCGCCATCCTTGATGGGCTTGACGATGCCGCGCTGGAAGGCATGCTGCGAACCGAGGAAGCCGGGCATGAGAAACTCGAACAGCGACCAGAGTTCAAAAAGGTTGTTTTCGATGGGCGTGCCCGAAAGGCACAGGCGCATGCGGGCGTTGATGCGGCGCACCGCGCGGGCCGTGATGGTGTTGGGGTTCTTGATGTTCTGGGCTTCGTCCAGAATCACGGTGTTGAACTCGTATTTCTCCATCTCCTCCAGGTCGCGCCGCAGCAGGGCATAGGTGGTGATGATGAGGTCCGAGCCAGCGATGTGCTTGAACATGCCTTCGCGGCGGGTGCCATAGATGGTCAGCCGTTTGAGGCCGGGCACGAATTTTTCCGCTTCGCGTTCCCAGTTGGGCAGCACCGAGGTGGGCACCACGATGAGGTTTGGCCCCTGGTAGCGGCCGCCCACCATGTGCTGAATAAAGGCAAGGGTCTGCACGGTTTTGCCCAGGCCCATTTCGTCCGCGAGAATGCCGCCGAAGCCGTATTCGGAAAGAAAGTTGAGGTATGAAAGCCCCTGCACCTGATAACTGCGCAGGCTGGCGTTGAGCCCCTTGGGCGGGTCGATGGGCCGCACCTCGCGGAACGAGCGGATTTTTTCGCGCAGGTTGTTCCAAAAGGAATCCGTGGCCGCGCCGGGCAGGTCTTCAAGCAGGCTGTCCAGCACCGGGGCCTCGAACTGCTTGAACTTTTGCTGCGGCGGCTTGGAGGGGTCGAGCCCCAGGGCCGTGAGCTTGTGCGAGAGTTTTTCAAGCCAGGCTTCGGGCAGGCTGGTGTAGGAGCCGTCCTTCAGCTGCACATAGCGTTTGCCGCGCGTCCAGGCCTTCCATATTTTTTCCAGCGGCAGGCTTTGGCCCTCGTATTCCACGTTGATGTCCAGCGAGAACCACTTTTCTTTCTCGTTGCTGACCACCTCCGCCGTGATGTTGGAGCTGGCGGTGCGCACCTTGTAGCGCGAGAGGGCTTTTTCGCCGTAGACCCGGTAGTTTTCGATCAGCTTGGGGTAGGAATCGAGCAGAAAGGTGATGGCCTCTTCCGGCTCCAGAAACCACAATTTGCTGGAACGAGCCTGAAAATCCATGCCGCTCAGCTCGTTCATCAGCTGGGCTTCTTCATCCTGATGGCGGCGCACAAGATAGGTTTGGCCGTCATAGGAATAGCTGCCGGTCTGAAAATCGGGGTTGGGCCCGTTGAGCGTGAATTCGCCGTGGCGCGTTTCATAGATATTGTCTATTTCCAGCGTCAGCAGGCTGCCTTCCTCATCGAGGAAGAGCTTGGGATTATAGGTGGCGGGCTGGAACACCGGCTCCATGAGCTTGAGGAACTGCTGCGGTTCATAGAGTTCCGAGGCTGGCAGCCGCGTCCACACGCGGTCGAGAAATTCGGAAATTTCCTCGTGGGGCACCACCGGGCGTTCATAAATAAGGTTGCGCACCAGCGAGGGATAAAGCCCCGTCTGCACCGGGTAGAAGTTGTGCTGATAGCAAACCCACAGCGGCATCTGCCCGTGAAAGGTGATGGGCGCGTCTTCGGGGGCCGTGCTTTCCGGCTGATTGCGGTCGTTTGAAATGGCGCGCCCCGCGCGGATAGGCAGCGGCGGGCGGCCCTCGCGCTTGAGCAGCACTTCAAAACGAAAGCCCGAGTCGTCAAGAATAGGCTTGAGCTTGAGGGCAAACGGCGTGCTTTCGATGCGGCAGGGTTTATCCGTGTCTTTCCACAGCAGGTAATATTCCTTGCGCACAGACCAGAAAAACCACGAGGTGAGCCCCTGGGGAATTTCAACCCGGTGCCCGTAATAATCAAGATGCTGGCCGATCTGCCGGGCCACATGGGGCAGCTGCGGCGAAAATTCGCACCACTCGGGGTTCTGGATAATCTGTTCCAGCGTCACCTCGTTGTGTACGCTGGAAAGCCCGGATTTGTTCTGTCGTCCGCGAAAAAAGGAAACCAGCAGGCGGCCCTGTTCCGGTTCAAAGCGAAAGATGAGATAGTGGCGGCCGGGTTCCGGCTCCATGTCGGTGGAAAAGAAGTTGCGGAAGCTCTGCTTCCAGTCTGTGCTGGGCGGCGGGGTTTCTTCCGGGTCTCCCTGTTCCTTGCGCAGCTCTTCCACCAGGCGCAAGGCCAGAGCGGCCACATGGCGGCAAATGCCCGTGAACGCGTCCGAACAGTTGCACTGGTGGTGCGTGCTGCGGTCCGTGATGGTGAAGCTCAGGCTGGGCGTGAAAACCTGGAGGTCTTCGCCCTGGATGACGCCTTGCACGTCCCAGGTCTCGCCTTCCTGGATATTTATTTTTTGCACCTCACCTTCGGACAGGATATAGTATGCGGCGTCGCGAATGTATTCCGGCACGTTGTCGTGCAGAAACGCTTGGCACATCTCGCGGACGACGCTCTGTTCAGATCGACTCATGTGTTCCCCAAAAAAAGCCCGTTGAATTTTCTGGATAATTCCAGAAACGGAGCGATGTTATGACGTTTGCGATAAATAGCACAGGTGGGGGGGCGAAATCAATATGAAGCGTGACTTTTATGAAAAAAATAAATTTTGAGCGCTCAATCAATATGTTGGAATCATTATTGCCCTGTGGTGATTGGCGTTTTTTTGTAAAAAACCCTAGCACGGTGCTCATCATTTTTGCCGTTATCGTGTTTTGGGGAGCTTCCGCCGCCTATTGCGCACCCGATTCAGAGGCGGTTCCGCAGGAGATGGAAGCGGCTGCGGACCAGAATTCGTCCTCAGTGCGGAGCGGCCCCCCGGTGGATGGCGGCAGCATCTTTTTGGGCAGCATCGGCGAGGCCTCGAATCTTATTCCCTACCTCACCTCCGATTCCGCGTCGCATGAGGTGGCCGATCTGCTCTATGTGGCCCCCCTGCGCTACAACAAAGATTTGCAGCCGGAGCCGTGGGCCGCGAAGTCTTGGAGCATCGAGGACGGCGGCAAGCTGCTGCGTTTCACCCTGCGCAAAGGCATTCTGTGGGAAGACGGGCAGGAGCTGACCACCGCCGACGTGGCCTTCACCTGCAAGCTGGCGGCTGATCCGGCCACCGGCAGCCCGTATGCCGAAGACTTTTTGCGCATCAAGGATCTGCGCGTCATCGACCGCTATACCTTTGAAGTGTGCTACGACCATTTCTTCGCCCGGGCGGTCTCCACCTGGATGAACCCCATTCTGCCCAAGCATATTCTTGAGGGGCAGAATATCCGCACCACGGGCTTTGCCCGCAAACCCTTGGGGGCCGGGCCTTACCGCCTGAAATCGTGGGAGCCGGGCAGCCGCATCGTGCTTGAGGCTTCACCCACCTATTTTGCGGGCAAACCGCACATAAGCGAAGTGGTCTACCGCATCATTCCCGACAACGCCACCATGTTCATGGAGGCGCGGGCGGGCAGGCTGGACATGATGGATCTTTCCCCCCTGCAGTATCTGCGGCAAACCTCCGGCCCGGAATGGCGGCGCGGGTTCCGCAAGTTCCGGTATCTGGCGTCCATGTATGTGTTTTTGGGCTTTAATCTGGAGCATCCCTTTTTCAAGGATGTGCGGGTGCGGCGGGCCATTTCCATGGCCATCGACCGCGAGGGCATCATCAAGGGGGTGCTGCTGGGGCAGGGCGTGGCGGCTTTTGGACCGTTCAAGCCCGGTTCCTGGCCGTATCATCCCACG